>Ga0196958_10000238_pt1 | contig 18083 bp, 14 predicted proteins | sample S1v_10metaG_FD_148654 | JGI IMG/M metagenome (GOLD analysis project Ga0196958, IMG submission 148654) | Soil microbial communities from Anza Borrego desert, Southern California, United States - S1+v_10 | ecosystem: Environmental > Terrestrial > Soil > Desert | place: USA: California | collected...
TAGTTGATCAATGACGAGTAGATTACTAATCTTTAGTCGATTAGCAAGTCAACAGCCCGTCGGCGCGTCGACCCGCTGCGGCGTGCGTGAGCGAGGTCACCCCCGGCCGGGCTCTCAGGGGTTGGCGAGAAGTGGGGTCGGTCCGGCGCGGCGACTATCGTTGGAGGTCGTGCCGTGAGCCCGTGCGCGCGAGAACTGAGCGGTCTCCACCGAAAAGTGGAACAGGTTCTAGAATTGCGGCCAGGGGTGTGCTCCTCCGCGGGGTGCGGCCGACATCGAGGCGTGGAGAGAAGTGGACCGAACGTGAGTCAGACCAAAGAGGTCAAGCAGCTCGACCGGGTGATCATCCGGTTCGCCGGCGACTCCGGCGACGGGATGCAGCTGACCGGTGACCGCTTCACGCAGGAGTCGGCCGTCTTCGGCAACGACCTGGTGACGCTGCCGAACTTCCCGGCCGAGATCCGCGCCCCCCAGGGCACGCTCCCCGGCGTCTCCTCGTTCCAGGTCCACTTCGCCGACCACGACATCCTGACGGCGGGGGACCGGCCCGACGTGCTGGTGGCGATGAACCCGGCGGCGCTGAAGGCCAACGTCGGCGACCTGCCCAAGGGCGCCACGATCATCGTGGACACCCACGACTTCACCAAGCGCAACCTCGACAAGGCCGGGTACGACGCCAACCCGCTGGACACCCTCGAGGAGCCGGGCAGCACGCTGGCGGAGTTCCAGGTCCAGCCGGTCGACCTGACCGGGATGACCGTGGAGGCGGTCAAGGAGTTCGGCCTCTCCCGCAAGGACGCGGCCCGGGCGAAGAACATGTTCGCGCTCGGCCTGCTGTCGTGGATGTACGGCCGTCCGGTCGAGTCGACGATCACCTTCCTGGAGCGCAAGTTCGCCAAGAACGAGGCGATCCGCGACGCGAACCTCACCGCCTTCAAGGCGGGCTGGAACTTCGGTGAGACCACCGAGACCTTCGTCGTCCAGTACGAGATCAAGCCCGCGAAGCTGCCCGCGGGCAGCTACCGCAACATCACCGGCAACCTGGCACTGGCCTACGGGCTGATCGCTGCCGGCGTGCGATCGGGGCTGCCGGTGTTCCTCGGCTCCTACCCCATCACCCCGGCCTCCGACATCCTCCACGAGCTGAGCAAGCACAAGGCGTTCGGCGTGACCACGTTCCAGGCCGAGGACGAGATCGCCGGGATCGGCGCCGCGATCGGCGCCTCCTTCGCTGGGACCCTCGGCGTGACGACGACCTCCGGGCCGGGCATCGCGCTGAAGTCCGAGGCGATCGGCCTGGCGGTGATGACCGAGCTCCCGCTGCTGGTGATCGACGTGCAACGCGGCGGCCCGTCGACCGGCCTGCCGACCAAGACCGAGCAGGCCGACCTGCTCCAGGCGATGTACGGACGCAACGGCGAGGCGCCGGTGCCGATCGTGGCGCCGCAGTCGCCGGGTGACTGCTTCGCCGCGGCGGTCGAGGCAGCCCGGATCGCGATCACCTACCGCACGCCGGTGATGCTCCTGTCCGACGGCTACCTCGCCAACGGCTCCGAACCCTGGCAGATCCCCGCGGTCACCGACCTGCCGGCGATCGATCCCGGGTTCGCGAGCGGCCCCAACCACGTCTCGAAGAAGGCACAGGCCGCCGCCGAGGGTGCGGCCGGCGAGGCTGCACCACCCGACGAGTTCTGGCCCTACCTGCGTGACGAGAGCACCCTGGCCCGGCCGTGGGCGGTGCCCGGGACAGCGGGGCTGGAGCACCGGATCGGCGGCCTGGAGAAGGCCGACGGGCACGGCAACATCTCCTACGACCCGGCCAACCACGACCACATGACGCGGATCCGGCAGGCCAAGGTCGAGCGGATCGCGGACTCGCTAGCGCCGCTGGTGGTCGACGACCCGTCCGGGGAGGCGAAGGTGCTCGTGATCGGCTGGGGCTCGACCTACGGCCCGATCGGTGCCGCGTGCCGCCGGGTCCGTCGGGCCGGCTACAAGGTGGCCCAGGTCCACCTGCGCCACCTCAACCCGTTCCCCAACGACCTCGGGGACATCCTGCGCCGCTACGACAAGGTGCTGGTCCCGGAGATGAACCTCGGCCAGCTCTCCAAGCTGCTTCGCGCCGAGTACCTCGTCGACGCGATCGGCTACAACCACGTCCGCGGCCTGCCCCTGAAGGCGGCCGAGCTCGCTGAGGCGGTCGGCCAGCTGGTCGGCGCCGCCGAGGACATCGACGTCGACCTCGGCGAGCACGGACTCAACCCGCCCTCCGACCACGAAGAGACGCCCCTCCGATGAGCACCCCCACGACCGACCTTCCCGTTCCGACTTTCCGGTCCGGCACCGAGTCGGTCCCGACCCTGCAGCCCGGCGACCAGCCCCAGACCGGCAAGGACTTCACCTCCGACCAAGAGGTGCGCTGGTGCCCGGGCTGCGGCGACTACGCCGTGCTCAAGGCCGTGCAGTCCTTCCTGCCCGACCTCGGCCTGCGGCGGGAGAACATCGTCTTCGTCTCCGGGATCGGCTGCTCGTCCCGGTTCCCCTACTACCTCGACACCTACGGGATGCACTCCATCCACGGCCGTGCCCCCTCGATCGCCACCGGCATCGCCACAGCGCGGGAGGACCTCTCGGTCTGGGTGGTCACCGGTGACGGCGACGCCCTCTCCATCGGCGGCAACCACCTCATCCACGCGCTGCGCCGCAACGTCAACCTGACGATCCTGCTGTTCAACAACCGGATCTACGGACTCACCAAGGGCCAGTACTCCCCGACCAGCGAGGTCGGGAAGGTCACCAAGTCCACCCCGGTCGGCTCGGTCGACCACCCGTTCAACCCCGTGTCGCTGGCGCTCGGCGCCGAGGCCAGCTTCGTGGCGCGCACGATCGACTCCGACCGCAAGCACCTCACCTCGGTGCTCGCCGCCGCGGCCGCGCACCGCGGCACCTCGCTGGTGGAGATCTACCAGAACTGCCCGATCTTCAACGACGGCGCGTTCGACGCGATCAAGGACAACGCCACCAAGGACCACGCCATCATCCCGCTGGTCCACGGCCAGCCGATCACCTTCGGCACCCGCGACGAGTCCACCGGCCCCCTGAGCGGACTCGGCGACAAGGGACTGGTCAGGTCCGCCGCTGGGGGCGTCGAGGTGGTCGAGACCGCATCGGTACCGACCGAGCAGCTGCTGGTCCACGACGCCCACAACGCCGACCCCTCGACGGCCTTCGCGATCAGCCGCCTCACCGACTCCGGATACCTCAACCGCTCCCCGATCGGCATCTTCCGGCAGGTCGAGCGGCCGACGTACGACGACCTCGCACGCCAGCAGGTCGCCGACGCACGCGCCAAGGTCTCCGGGAACGACGAGGAGCGGCTGGCCGCACTCATCAACGCCGGCGACACCTGGACGGTCGGCTGACCTGCCCTGAGGTCGAACGTGGGCCCCGCCGGTTCGGCGGGGCCCACCTTCGTCCTACGGGGCGATCAGTCCGGCACGATGCAACCGATCTCCCTCTTCGTGATGGCGTTCTTCTTGGTCTTCGGGATCAGCAGCCGGTAGCAGGAGTTCAGCGGGCCGTCGAAGACGAACCGGAACTGGCCGTCCTTCTTGGACGTGCGCTGCTTGGTGAAGGACTTGAAGGCCCCGTTGCCGTTGGTCTGGCGCTGGAGCTTCACCACCTTCCCCTGGTAGGTGACGACCTTGCCCTTCGCGAAGAACTTGCCGTTGCTGGTCTCGCCGGCCTTGAACTTGCGGATCTCGTGCTCCGGCTTCGCCTGGGCCTCCTGGGCCTGGACTGAGGTCGGCGCGACGGTGAGCGCGAGCAGCAGTGCGCTCACCACGGCGACGAGACCGGTGAGGACTCGGGACATGTGCGGGGTACCCCCTCGAGTAGGTGATCGATGCGCGGGGTTCATGCCCCGGCCCGGAACAGGACAAACCCTCTCACTGCTGTCGGCCGTGCGCCATAGGCTCTTTCCGTGCCCTCCACCCGACCAGGTCTGCTGCTCGGGTTCGCGGCCTACGCGATCTGGGGCGCGTTCCCGCTCTACTTCCCGCTGCTCGAGCCCAGCGCGCCGGTCGAGATCCTCGCCCACCGGATCGTCTGGTCGGCACTGACGATGGCGCTCCTGGTGGTGGTCGTCTCGCGCGCGCGCACCTTGCGGGCGATGCTGCGCGACCGGCGGACCACGCTGCTGCTGGTCGTGGCCGCCGCGACGATCACGGCCAACTGGGGTACCTACATCTACGGCGTGAACTCCGAGCGGGTGGTCGAGACGTCGCTGGGCTACTTCATCAACCCGCTCGTCACCGTGCTGATGGGCGTGCTGATCCTCGGCGAGCGACTGCGGCCTCTCCAGTGGGTGGCACTCGGGATCGGCTTCGTCGCGGTCAGCGTCCTCACCTGGGACTACGGCCGGCTGCCGTGGGTGGCGCTGGTGCTGGCGTTCTCGTTCGGCACCTACGGACTCGCGAAGAAGTCCGCGGGCGTCGGCGCGGTCGAGAGCCTGACCTTCGAGACCGCGCTGATCGCCCCGTTCGCCCTCGGCTACCTGGCCTGGCTCGGAGCCGCCGGCGACGCACGGTTCGCGGGCGAGGGGTGGGGCCACGTGCTGCTGCTCGCCTCCAGCGGCATCGTGACCGCCATACCCCTGCTCTGCTTCAGCGGGGCCGCGACCCGGATCTCGATGACCTCGCTCGGGCTGCTGCAGTACCTCGCGCCCATCATCCAGTTCTCGCTCGGCGTCACCGTGCTGGGCGAGCACATGCCCTCCGAGCGGTGGATCGGGTTCGGACTGGTGTGGCTCGCCCTCGCGCTCTTCACCGCCGAGGCGCTGCACGCCCGGAGACGACAGCTCGCCCTCGTGGCGGAGTCCTCGGCCGCGTGATCGTCGCCGGGTCGGCTGCCGGGGTCGACGATCAGCTGGTCCGCAGGGCGACGGCGTCGGCGAACCTTTCGAGGGCGGAGCGGACCGCGCCCTCGGGGAGGACGGTGAGGAGCCGCTTGGCCTCCTGGGCGCGAGCGACCACGTAGGCACGGGCCTCGTCGAGAGCGGGGTGGCGACGGAGCAGGGTGAGCGCCTCGGCGTGCAGGGCGTCGTCGGTGAGGTCGGCGGCGAGCAGCTCGAGCAGTCGGGCGTCGGCAGGGTCGGTCGACGCCTGCGCCATCAGCACCGGCAGGGTCGGGACGCCCTCGCGGAGATCGGTGCCGGGGTTCTTCCCGGACTCCGCCGACTCCGAGGCGATGTCGATGATGTCGTCGGAGAGCTGGAAGGCGGTGCCGACGAGCTCGCCGTACGCGGTGAGGGCCTCGACCACCTCCGGTGCCGCGCCGCCGAACATCGCGCCGTAGCGCGCCGACGTCGCGATCAGCGAGCCGGTCTTCCCGGCCACCACATCGAGGTAGTGCTGAAGGGCGTCCTCGTCCGGGCCCGGCTCGACCGTCTCCAGGATCTGGCCCTCGACCAGACGGGTGAAGGTCTCGGCCTGGATCCGGACCCCCTCCGCCCCCAGCCGAGCGGTGAGCTCGGAGGACTTCGCGAACAGGAAGTCGCCGGTCAGGATCGCCACCAGGTTGTCGAACCGCGAGTTGGCGGAGTCGGCGCCGCGGCGCAGGTCGGCCTCGTCCATCACGTCGTCGTGGTAGAGCGACCCGACGTGGGTGATCTCGACGACGCAGGCGGAGGTCAGCACCTCGACGGCATCGGGCTGGTCGCCGGCCTCGGCCGCGAGCAGCACCAGGAGCGGGCGGAACCGCTTGCCCCCGGCCGTCAGCAGGTGGCGGGCGGCCTCGGTGACGTAGGGCGCCCGGCTCGAGGTGTGCTCGAACAGCATCTTCTCGACCGTCGACAAGCGGTCGCGCAGGCGGGAGGCCAGCGCGGCGTCGTCGATCGGCAGCGCCAGGTCAGCGGGCGATGCCGGGTCCGACGCCTGCAGGGTGTTCACCTGATGAAGTCTCCCGCACCCACCACGAGATCGAGAACCGGACCCGGCACCACGCCGAGGACCACGGTCGCCGCCAGGCACACCGCGACCGTGGCGCCGGTCATGATCGAGGACTGGCTGACGGCCGCACCCTCGCCCGGCTCCGGCTCGGTGAAGAACATGATCCGGATGTAGCGGACGTAGAAGTACACCGCGATCACGCTCGACGCGATCGCCACCAGGACCACCGGCCAGGCACCCGCCGACATCGCGGACGTGAACACGGCCCACTTGCCGACGAAGCCCGCGGTGAGGGGGATGCCCGCCATCGAGAGCAGGAAGAGCGCGAAGGCGCCGGCCACGAAGGGAGCCCGCCTGCCGAGCCCCGCCCAGGCGCCGAAGCCGGTGGCCTCACCGCCGGCGTCCCGCACCAGCGTCACCAGCGCGAACGCACCGATCATCGAGAACCCGTAGGTCGTCAGGTAGAACAGCACCCCTTCGAGCGAGGTGTACTGCCCCTCGGCGAGCTCGCTGGCACCCTGTGCTCCGAGCACGCCGGTGAGCAGGAAGCCGGTGTGGGCCACCGAGGAGTAGGCGAGCATCCGCTTCACGTCGGTCTGGACGACCGCGAGCACCGCGCCGAGCAGCATCGAGGCGATCGCGATCACCCACAGCATCGGTTGCCAGCTCCACCGCTCGGCGTCGAAGCCGACGTAGAGCAGCCGCAACAGCGCCCCGAACGCGGCGACCTTGGTCCCGGCCGCCATGAAGGCAGTCACGGCGGTCGGAGCGCCCTGGTAGACGTCCGGCGTCCACGCCTGGAACGGCGCGGCCCCGATCTTGAACAGCAGACCCACCGAGAGCAGCGCGAGGCCGGCAAGCATCATCGCGCGGTCGCCCGAGCCGCCCCGCACGGCCTCGCTGATGCCGGCGAAGGTCATCGAGCCCGCGTACCCGTAGATGAGCGCGGCGCCGTACAGGAAGAAACCGGAGGCGAAGGCGCCGAGCAGGAAGTACTTCAGCGCCGCCTCCTGGCTCAGCAGCCGGCGCCGCCGCGCCAGGCCGCAGAGGAGGTAGAGCGGCAGCGAGAGCACCTCTAGGGCGACGAACATCGTGAGCAGGTCGCCGGCGGCGGGGAAGAGCAGCATGCCGCCGACGGCGAACAGGAGCAGCGGGTAGACCTCGGTGTGGTCGAGGCCCTTGGTGGACGCCTGTCGCTCGGCCTCCGTGCCCGGCAGCGCCGCCGCCTGGCCCGCGAACGCGGAGACGCCACCCTCGAGCCGGCGCTCGGCGAACAGCGCGACACCGCCGATCGCGAACACCAGCAGCAGGCCCCAGATGTAGGCCGTCGGCCCGTCGACGACCACGCTGCCCTCGGCGCCCACGACACCGCGCGCGGCACCGTCCGCGTGCTCGTCGAGCTCCATGGCGACCCAGATCGTGCAGCCCAGGGCGGCCAGCAGGCCGGCCAGGGTGAGCACCACCTGCGGGAGCCATCGCCTCTCGCGCGGCAGGAACGCCTCGACCAGCACGCCGAGGCACGCGGCGCCGAAGACGACGAACAGCGGCAACAGCTCGAAGTACTCGATGCTGGGCTTGGTGAACTCCATCAGTGATCACCCTCCTCGGTCGTCGCGGCGTGCTCGGCCGGCGGGACCTCCGGCTCGTCGTCGGTGACGCCGACGTGGCTGAGCAGGTCGTCCACCATCGGGTTGCTGACGTCGAGCAGCGGAGCCGGGTAGAAGCCGAAGAACACCAGCGCGACCATGAGCGGCGCGACCGCGCCGATCTCACGCAGACCCAGGTCCTTGGTGCCCTCCAGGTCAGTGACCGGCCGGGGGCCGCCGGTGAAGACCCGCTGGTACATCCAGAGCACGTAGATCGCGGCCAGCACGATGCCGGTGACCGCGATCCCGCCGACCCACCACGAGTAGTCGAACGCCGAGACCAGGACCAGGAACTCCGAGACGAACGGGCTGAGCCCCGGCAGTCCGAGGGTGGCGAGGCCGGCGACGAGGAACAGCCCGGCGAGCACCGGGGTGACCTTCTCCAGGCCGCCCATCTCGCTGATGAGCATGGTGCCGCGCCGGTGCAGCACGTAGCCGGCCAGCAGGAACAGCGCAGCGGTGCCGATGCCGTGGTTGACCATGTAGAGCACCGCGCCGGAACCGCCCTGGCTGCTCATCGCGAAGATGCCGAGGGTGATGAACCCGAAGTGGCTGAGCGAGGTGAGACCGATCAGCCGCAGCACGTCGTCCTGCCCGATGGCGACCAGCGCGCCGTACACGATCGAGATCAGCGCGAGCGCGATCACGACCGGGGTGGCCCACTGCGACGCCTCGGGGAAGATCCCGAGGCAGAACCGCAGCATGCCGAAGGTGCCGATCTTGTCGAGCACGCAGACCAGCAGCACCGACGTGCCCGGCGTCGCCTTCTCGGTGGTGTCGGCCAGCCAGGTGTGGAGCGGGAACAGCGGCGCCTTGATCGCGAAGGCGACGAAGAACCCCAGGAACAGCCAGCGGCCCGCGGTGGTGTCGATGTCGAGCGCAGCGAGGTCCGAGAGGAGGTACGACGGCGTCCCCTGCTCCGCGGAGACGACGTAGAGGCCGACGACCGACGCGAGGAGGATCAGTCCCCCGGCGAGCTGGAACATGAGGAACTTCATCGCGGCCGCGCCCCGGCCCTCACGGCCGAAGCCACCGATGAGGAAGTAGGCCGGGATCAGCGTCGCCTCGAAGACGACGTAGAAGAGGAACACGTCGGTCGCGCAGAACACCGCGAGCGAGAGGGCCTCGAGGGCGAGCGCCCACGCCACGAAGCTGCGGGCGCCGGAGCCCTGGGCGTCGTCCGCATGGCGCCACTCGGCGACCAGCACGATCGGGACCAGCACCGCGGTCAGCAGGACCATCAGCAGGCCGAGTCCGTCGAGCCCGAGCGCGTAGTGGACCCCGAACGCCTCGATCCAGGTGTGGGTCTCCTCCAGCTGCATGCCGCCGTCGACCTGGTAGTCGACCGCGGCGACGACCGCGAGTACCAGCGTCACTGCGGCGAAGCCCAGGCCCACCAGCTTGCTGGGAAGGGCCGGCGCCAGGGCGACCACCAGCGCGCCGACGAGGGGCAGCCAGACCAGGACCGAGAGCAACGGGAAGCCTTCCATCAGAGGTTCACCGCCACCAGGGTCAGCACGAGGAGCAGCGCGCCCCCGAGCACGGACAGCGCGTAGGAGCGCACGTAGCCGGTCTGCAGCCGTCGGAGGCCCTGGCCGAGGCCGCGCACGATCGTCGCGCCGCCGGTGAAGCTGCCGTCGACGACGTCGCGGTCGGTGACCACGAGACCGGCGACCGTACGACGGCCGGGGCCGACCACGAGGCCTTCGTTGATGTGGTCGCCGTAGAGGTCGGCCCGGGCGGCCCGGGTGACGAAGGAGACGTCGGTCGGGGCCTCGCGCGGGACGTCGCGCCGCTGGAACAGCACGAACGCGAGTGCCGCTCCGGCCGCCACGACGAGCACGATGATCAGCGTGACCACGATCGCCGGGACCGGGGGGTCCTCGTGGGCGGCGTGGCCGACCACCGGGCTGAGGAACTCGACGATCCAGTCGCCGAGGAGCAGCACGCCGCCGAGCACCGACAACGCCGCCAGCACGACCAGCGGGACCGTCATCACCGCGGGCGACTCGTGGGGGTGCACGCCCTGCGCCCAGCGCTTCCTGGTGAAGAACGTCAGCAGCATCAGCCGGGTCATGTAGAAGCCGGTGATGCCGGCGCCGAGGATCGCGCACACGCCCACCACCCAGTTCTCCACCAGCGCGGTCTCGATGATCTTGTCCTTCGACCAGAAACCGGAGAAGCCGGGGAAGCCGATGATCGCCAGGTAGCCCATCGCGAAGGTCAGGAACGTGACCGGCAGCAGCTTCTGCAGCCCGCCGTAGTGGCGCATGTCCACGTCGTCGTCCATGGCGTGCATGACCGAGCCGGCGCCGAGGAACATGTTGGCCTTGAAGAACCCGTGGGTCAGCAGGTGGAAGATCGCGAACGCGTAGCCCGCGACACCCAGGCCCGCGCCGAGCATCATGTAGCCGATCTGGCTCATCGTCGAGCCGGCCAGTGCCTTCTTGATGTCGTCCTTGGCGCAACCGATGATCGCGCCCCACAGCAGGGTGACGGTCGCGACGATCACGACCACGGTCTGAGCGTTCGGCGCCAGCTCGAAGACGAAGTTGGAGCGGACGATCAGGTAGACGCCTGCCGTCACCATGGTGGCGGCGTGGATCAGCGCCGACACCGGCGTCGGACCCTCCATCGCGTCGAGCAGCCAGGCCTGCAGAGGCACCTGTGCGGACTTCCCGCAGGCGCCCACGAGCAGCAGGATCCCGAGCGCGGTGAGCGTCGCCTCCGAGGCGCCGGAGGTTGCTGCACTGATCTCGGTGAAGCTCGTCGTGCCGAAGGTGACGAAGAACAGGAAGATCGCCAGCGCCATCCCCATGTCGCCGACGCGGTTGATGACGAACGCCTTCTTCGCCGCGGCGGCGGCGGACGGCTTGTGCTGCCAGAAACCGATGAGGAGGTACGACGCGAGACCGACGCCCTCCCAGCCGAGGAACAGCCCGAGGTAGTTCTCGGACAGCACCAGCATGAGCATCGCGGCGACGAACAGGTTGAGGTAGCCGAAGAACCGGCGCCGGCGCGGGTCGTGCGCCATGTAGCCGATCGAGTACACGTGGATCAGCGACCCGACGCCGGTGATCAGCAGCAGGAAGAGGGCCGACAGGGGGTCGTAGAGCAGGTCCATCCCGATGTGGAGCCCCCCGACCTCGATCCAGTCGTAGAGGTGCTGGGAGACCTGGCGGTCGCCCTCGTCCCGGCCGAGCAGGTCGAGGAACAGGACCAGGCTGATCAGGAACGAGCCGATCGGCAGCGCGGTGCCGAGCAGGTGGCCCCACTTGTCGGTCGCCTTCCCGCCGAGCAGCAGGACAGCGGCACCGAGCAGTGGCAGCGCGATGATCAGCCACAGCAAGGAGTACGCGCCGTCTGCGGCCGACGGGTCGACGACCGGGACGTGCACCTCGGTCTCCGCGGCAGCCGTGGAGAGGGAAGCGACGAGAGAAGTCATCCTGGCCTCAGAACTTCAGCAGGCTGGCGTCGTCGACCGAGGCCGAGCGACGCGTCCGGAAGATGGTCATGATGATCGCGAGGCCGACCACGACCTCCGCGGCGGCCACGACCATCACGAAGAACGCGGCGATCTGGCCGTCGAGGTTGCCGTGCTGGTGGGCGAACGCGACGAACGCGAGGTTGCAGGCGTTGAGCATCAGCTCGACGCACATGAACACGACGATCGCGTTGCGACGGGTGAGGACGCCGATCGCGCCGATCGTGAACAGGATCGCCGAGAGGGCGACGTACTCCGTCACCGGCCATCCCCCTTCCCGCTGCTGCGCCGCGTCACCACGTCCTCCTCGCTGGTGGCGGTGGCCGCGTCCTTCCCGCCCGTCTCGGGCATCCGACCCGGCTCCTGCCCGAGCTGGCCGGTGACCTCGTCGATGTCGTCGGCGAGGGTGTCGGCGGGCCGGACCGACCCGCGCGCGGCGAGCACGCGGGAGACCGAGGCCGGTGCGGGGCTGCCGTCGGGCAGCAGGGCCGGGGTGTCGACCGCGTTGTGCCGGGCGTAGACACCCGGGGGTGGCAGCGGGCCGAGGTGGGTGCCCCGCTCGGCGAAGTCGCGGACCCGCTTCGCGGCGATGTCGGCCTGGGTCGGCTTGGGGTTCAGCCGCTCGCGGTGGGCGAGGACCATCGCGCCGACGGCCGCGGTGACCAGCAGCGCGCTGGTCACCTCGAACGCGAAGACGTAGCGGGAGAAGAGCAGGTTCGCGAGCGCCTCCACGTTGCCGCCCTCGTTGGCCTCCTCCAGTCCCACCGCAGTGCCGAACGTCAGCTGCGAGACCCCGACGACGAGCACCACCGCGAACAGCAGGCCCACCAGCCAGGCCATCGCCCGCTGCCCCTTGATCGTCTCGACCAGCGAGTCGGACGCGTCGACGCCCACGAGCATGAGGACGAACAGGAACAACATCAGGATCGCGCCGGTGTAGACGATGATCTGCACCGCGAACAGGAACGGGGCCTCGAGCACCGCGTAGAGGACGGCGAGGCTGATCATCACGACCGCGAGCAGCAGCGCCGCGTGCACCGCCTTGCGCACGAACAGGATGCCAACGGCGGCGAGCACCATGATCGGCGCCAGCACCCAGAACGCGGTCATCCGCGGACCTCCTGGGTGCTCGTCTCGTCGGAGGGGTCGCCGGGCCGCGCGGTGTCGGCGCCGGCGGCCGGCGCGCCGCCGGGCGCGTCGGCCTCCGGGGGGGTCGCGACCTCGGTGAACTCACCGCGGTAGTAGGCCTGCTCGTCGTCGGCCAGCAGCATCGGGTGCGGCGGCTGCTCCATGCCCGGCAGCAGCGGCGCCAGGAGGTCGGTCTTCTCGTAGATCAGGTCGCTGCGGTTGTCGTCGGCGAGCTCGTACTCGTTGGTCATCGTCAGCGCCCGGGTCGGGCAGGCCTCGATGCAGAGACCGCACAGGATGCAGCGCAGGTAGTTGATCTGGTAGACGCTGCCGTAGCGCTCACCGGGGCTGAACCGCTCGTCCTCGGTGTTCTCCGCGCCCTCGACGTAGATCGCGTCTGCGGGGCACGCCCATGCGCAGAGCTCGCAGCCGACGCACTTCTCCAACCCGTCGGGCCACCGGTTGAGCTGGTGCCGCCCGTGGAACCGCGGCGCGGTCGGCAGCTTCTCCTTCGGGTACTGCTCCGTGACGACCTTCCGGAACATGGTCCGGAACGTGACGCCGAACCCGGCGACGGGGTCCCAGAACTGCTCCTTGAGCGACGGCGAGCCTGACTCAGCCATGGTGCGTCTCCCCTGACCCTGACGTAGTGGTGGTGACCGGGCTCGTCGACTCGAAGACCAGCGGCTGCGCGGCGCCCCGGACCGCTCCGCCCGCCGGCATCGGCGGCACCGGGTAGCCGCCCGGGCGCGGCGCCTCCGCGGCCGCCGAGGACTCGTCCTCCTGCTTGCCCTCCGGGATCAGGAACATCACCAGGAAGAGCGCCAGCAGCACCCCCGCGGCGATCAGCACCGTCTCCCGGTCGAACTGGAGGTCGTCGCGCGCGACCCGCATGGTCGCGACCGCGACGATCCAGATCAGCGCGATCGGGATCAGCCGCTTCCAGCCGAACGCCATGAACTGGTCGTAGCGCAGTCGCGGCAGCGACCCGCGGAGCCAGATGAAGATGAAGATGAAGAACATCACCTTGCCGAAGAACCACAGCACCGGCCAGTAGCCCTGGTTCGCACCGGCCCAGACCTCGTCGATCCAGAACGGCGCGTGCCAGCCGCCGAGGAACAGCGTGGTGGCGAGCGCCGAGACCGTGGCCATGTTGATGTACTCCGCGAGGAAGAACAGTGCGAACTTCAGCGACGAGTACTCGGTGTGGAAGCCACCGACCAGCTCACCCTCGGCCTCCGGCAGGTCGAACGGGGCCCGGTTGGTCTCACCCACCATCGCGATCGTGTAGATCACGAACGAGGGCAGCAGGATCAGTCCGAACCAGAAGTCGTCCTGGGCGGCGACGATCTCGCTGGTCGACATCGAGCCGGCGTACATGAACACCGAGACGAAGGCGAGGCCCATCGCGACCTCGTAGGAGATCATCTGCGCACTGGACCGCAGCCCGCCGAGGAGGGAGTACGTCGACCCGCTGGACCAGCCACCGAGCACGATGCCGTAGATGCCGATCGACGCGATCGCCAGCACGAACAGGACGGCGACCGGCATGTCGGTGAGCTGGAGCGGCGTGACCGTGTCGGTGAAGGGGATCTCCACCTCGGGCCCGAACGGGATCACGCTGAAGGTGACGAACGCCGGAATCGTGGCGAGCACCGGGGCCAGGATGAAGACGAGCTTGTCGGCCGCCTTCGGGGTCAGGTCCTCCTTCAGCGCCAGCTTCACGCCGTCGGCCAGCGACTGCAGCAGGCCGAACGGACCGTGCACGTTGGGCCCGATCCGGTGCTGCATCCGGGCCACGACCCGGCGCTCCCACCAGATGTTGAACAGCGTGAGCAGCACCAGGACCACGAAGATCAGCACGGCCTTCAGGCCGACGACCCACCACGGGTCGTGTCCGAAGGCCTCGAGTCCGGTGTTCACGACTGTCCTCCCGAGATCTGGACGCGGGTGCCGGGCGAGGCCAGGTCGGTCAGCACCCCGTTGCCGAACGAGTTCGCCGGGACCCAGACCACGCCGTCCACCAGGTCCGGCGCCACCTCGGCCGGCAGCGTCACCGAGCCGCGGTCACCGGTCAGGGTCACGGTGGCCCCGTGCTCGGCGTACACCCGCTGGGAGACGACGGCGACCGGCGTGCGCATGGTCGCCTTGAGGTACTTGTCGCCGTCCTGCATCCGGCCGTTGTCGATCATCTGCTTCCAGGTGGAGAGCGCGTACCCCTCGCCGCCGGTGGCCGAGGTGCGAGGCGCGCCAGCGACGAGCTCCGGCCGCTCGCCGTCCCACGGCCCGAGCTGCTCCATCTCCGCGCGGACCTGCTCGACGGTGCGGAAGCCCATTGAGACGCCGAGCTCCTCGGCGATCCCCTCCAGGATCCGGACCTCGGGCAGCATGCTCGGGTTGCGCAGCGCCGCCTCGAACGGGCGGAGGCGCCCCTCCCAGTTCACGAAGGTGCCGCTCTTCTCGTAGGTCGATGCGACCGGGAAGACGACGTCCGCCGCGGCGGTGACCTCGGACTCGCGCAGCTCGAGGGCGACGACGAACCCGGCGGCCTTGATCGCCGACCGGGTGGCGACCGGGTCGGTCGTGTCGGCCGGGTCGACTCCCGCGATCACCAGCGCGCCCAGCTGACCCGAGACCGCGGCCTCGACGATGGCGCCCGCGTCGCGGCCCTCGGCCTCCGGCAACGTGTCCACGCCCCAGGCGGTGGCGGCGTCGACGCGGGCACCGGCGTCGGCGACCGGGCGGCCGCCCGGCAGCAGGTTCGGGAGGCAGCCGGACTCGACCGCGCCGCGGTCACCCGCACGGCGCGGCACCCAGGCGAGCCGAGCGCCGCTGCGGTCGGCCACCTCTGCGGCGGCGGTGAGGGCGCCGGGCGAGGTGGCGAGCCGCTCGCCGACGAGCAGCACGGTGCCGCGGTCGAGCTCGCCCGCCAGGGCGTCGAGCGCGGCGGCCTCGTCGCCCGGGGCGGTCGGCACGACCCGCGCGTGGAGCTTGCGCAGGCCGCGGGTGGTGAACGGTGCGACCGCCACGACCTCCGTGCCGCCGGCGCGGACCGACTTGCGGAGCCGCAGGAAGATCGTCCCGGCCTCGTCCTCGGGCTCTAGGCCGACCAGCACGACCTTCGCGGCGGACTCGAGGTCGCGATAGGTCACGGCGCTGGTCAGGGCGACGTGGGCGGCGAGGAACGCCGCCTCCTCCGCGGAGTGTGGGCGGGCACGGAAGTCGACGTCGTTGGTGCCGAGCGCGACCCGCGCGAACTTCGCGTAGGCGTAGGCGTCCTCGGCCGTGAGCCGACCACCCGTGAGCACGCCGGCCGCGCCGTGCGCCTTCAGGCCACGCGCTGCGACGGCGAACGCCTCCGGCCACGACGCCGGGCGCAGCGAGCCGTCGGTGTCGCGGACCTGCGGGTAGGCGAGCCGGTCCTCGAGGCCCGCGTAGGCGAAGGCGAACCGGTCCTTGTCGGTGATCCACTCCTCGTTGACCTCGGGGTCGTCCCCGGCCTGACGGCGCACCACCTTGCCGCGGCGGTGGTCGATCCGGATCGCGGAGCCGCCGGCGTCGTGCTCGGCGACGCCCTGCGTGGAGACCAGGTCGAACGGGCGGGACCGGAAGCGGTACTCCTCGGAGGTGAGGGCGCCGACCGGGCAGATCTGGATCGTGTTGCCCGCGAAGTAGGAGAGGAACGGCGCGTCCTCGGCGATGCCGATCTGCTGGTCGGCGCCGCGCTCGACCAGCGCGATGAACGGGTCGCCGGCGATCTCGTCCGCGAACCGGGTGCAGCGCTGGCAGACGATGCAGCGCTCGCGGTCGAGCAGGATCTGCGGCGAGAGGTTGATCGGCTTCGGGAACGTCCGCTTCAGCGACGGGTGGCTGCGGTCGCTGAACCGCGACTCGGTGCGCCCGTTGGACATCGCCTGGTTCTGCAGCGGGCACTCGCCGCCCTTGTCGCAGACCGGGCAGTCCAGCGGGTGGTTGATCAGCAGGAACTCCATCACGCCCTGCTGTGCCTTGTCCGCGACCGGGCTGGTGACCTGGGTGTTGACCACCATGCCCTCGGCGACCGGGAGCGTGCACGAGGCCTGCGGCTTCGGGAAGCCCCGGCCGTTGCCGGCGTCGGGCACGTCGACCAGGCACTGCCGGCAGGCACCGACCGGCGCGAGCAGCGGGTGGTCGCAGAACCGCGGGACCTGCACGCCGACCTGCTCGGCCGCGCGGATGACCAGGGTGTCCTTGGGGACGCTGACCTGGATCCCGTCGATGGTGACGTTGACGTGCTCGACCTTCTCGACGTCGGCGCTCGAGGACTCCTGTGCGGTGGTCATGCCGGGACCTCCTCACTCGCGAAGAGCGTCGACTTCGCCGGGTCGAACGGGCAGCCGCCGTGCGTCAGGTGCGCGAGGTACTCGTCCCGGAAGTACTCGATGGAGCTCGAGATCGGGCTGGTGGCACCGTCGCCCAGCGCGCAGAACGACCGGCCGAGGATGTTGTCGCACTGGTCGAGCAGGAGGTCGAGCATCTCGGGGCCGTCGTCGACGGACGCCCTGCCGTCCTCGATGCGGGCCAGCGCCTGCACCAGCCACCAGGTGCCCTCGCGACAGGGGGTGCACTTGCCACAGGACTCGTGCTTGTAGAACTCGGTCCACCGGAGCACCGCGCGGACCACGCAGACCGTGTCGTCGAAGATCTGCAGCGCCCGGGTGCCGAGCATCGAGCCGGCGGCTCCCACGCCCTCGAAGTCGAGCGGCACGTCGAGGTGCTGCTCGGTGAGCAGCGGCGTGCTGGACCCGCCCGGCGTCCAGAACTTCAGCTGGTGGCCCTCGCGGACGCCGCCGGCGAGGTCCAGCAGCTCGCGCAGGGTGATTCCGAGGGGCGCCTCGTACTGGCCGGGCTTCTGCACGTGCCCGGACAGGGAGAAGATGCCGAAGCCCTTGGACTTCTCGGTGCCCATCGACGCGAACCACTCGGCGCCGTTGGCGACGATGCTCGGCACCGAGGCAATCGACTCGACGTTGTTGATCACCGTCGGGCTCGCGTAGAGACCGGCCACCGCCGGGAAGGGCGGCCGCAGGCGCGGCTGCCCGCGGCGGCCCTCGAGCCCCTCGAGCAGGGCGGTCTCCTCGCCGCAGATGTAGGCGCCGGCGCCGGCGTGCACGACCACGTCGAGGTCGTAGCCGGAGCCGTGGATGTCCTTGCCGAGGTGGCCGGCGGCGTAGGCCTCGGCCACGGCGGCCTGGACCCGGCGGATCACGTGCACGACCTCGCCGCGGATGTAGATGAACGCCTTGTTGGCGCGGATGGCGTAGGAGCTGATGATCACGCCCTCGACGAGCACGTGGGGGTTGCCCATCATCAAGGGGATGTCCTTGCAGGTCCCCGGCTCGGACTCGTCGGCGTTGACGACCAGGTACTTCGGGTTCGGGTTGTCCTGCGGGATGAACGACCACTTCATGCCGGTCGGGAAGCCGGCGCCACCGCGACCGCGGAGACCGGAGTCCTTGACCGCGGCGATCACGGCGTCCGGATCCATGCCGAACGCCTTGTCGATCGCCTGGTAGCCACCCTTGGACTCGTAGGCGCCGAGGGTCCAGGACCGGTCGACGTCCCACAGGTCGGTGAGGACCGGGGTCAGTGTGTCAGTCACTTCGCCTCCCTCTTCTCGGCGCCGGACTCGGTCGCGGCGTCGGACTGCTCCACGGTCTCCGACTCCGCGCGGCTGGTGTCGGCCTCGTCGACCGCCCGGCCCGCGGAGCCCTGCTCCGGACCACCCTCGACCGCGCGCGCGGCATGGGCCTCGGGTGCGGTCCACCCGCGATCGCGGGCGATCTCCAGCCCGACCAGGCTGGCGGGTCCGGCGGAGGGACCCTCGTCGGCGCGGCC
>Ga0196958_10000239_pt1 | contig 18061 bp, 14 predicted proteins | sample S1v_10metaG_FD_148654 | JGI IMG/M metagenome (GOLD analysis project Ga0196958, IMG submission 148654) | Soil microbial communities from Anza Borrego desert, Southern California, United States - S1+v_10 | ecosystem: Environmental > Terrestrial > Soil > Desert | place: USA: California | collected...
CGTGTTCTCCCCGCATGGCCTGTCTAAAGACGACCATGCTTTTCCTGGGGGTGCAAGCGAAAAGCGTGCTTGCACCCCCAGGAAAAGCATGGTAGCCCTCCGGGCAGGCCATACGGGGAGAACACGAAGGCGCCGGTCTGCACGGGGTGTGCCGAAAACCTGAAAGTCGAATTGCGCGGGGTGTGCTGAAAACCTGAAGCTGAACTGCGCGGGGTGTGCTCGAAGTCGGGAGACGAAAGCCGGGAGTCGTTGGAGGGGGCGCGACACCGAAGGGGCGTGCCGACACGTCCCCGCTGGGCGGCCGGAGTCGTGGGCGGCGACACTACGCTGCGGCGCATGACCGAACTGCTGTCGGTGTCCTGGGCCGACGGGCGCATCCTCGCCCTGGACCTGGAGACCACCGACGTCGACCCGCGTCGGGACCGGGTGGTGACCGCCGCCGTCGTGATCGTCACGCCGGGGAGCCCCGGGGCGCGCCCGGAGGTCGTCACCCGCACCTGGCTGGCCGATCCGGGGGTCGAGATCCCGGCCGAGGCCACGGCCATCCACGGCATCAGCACGGAGCAGGCGCGCCGGGAGGGGCGTCCCGCGGCGGAGGTGGTCGGCGAGGTGGCCGGAGTGCTGGCCGAGGTGTGGACGCCGACGACGCCGCTGTGCGCCTTCAACGCCGCGTTCGACCTGACGATGCTCGACGCCGAACTCCGGCGGCACCACGGCCGGGGCCTGGAACTCGGCGGCCCGGTGGTCGACCCGTGGTGCATCGACCGGCACGTCGACCCGCACCGCGCGGGCAAGCGGACGCTGACCGCGGTGTGCGAGCACTACCGGGTCCGCCTGGAGGGCGCCCACACCAGCGCGGGCGACGCGATCGCGGCGGCCCGGCTGGCGTGGCGGCTGGCCAGGGTGTACCCGGACGCGGTGGGGCTGGTGGCCCCGCAGGTCCTGCACGACCACCAGGCCGACTGGTTCCGGGTCGGCGAGATCGCCTACGCGGACAAGCTGGAGGGCTACGCGGCGGCCCGGTCGTCCAACGGCGACACCGCCGGGGCCGACCGGCTGCGGGCACGGGCCGCGGACGTCCGCGACCGCGGTCGCTCGTGGCCGCTGCTGCCCCGGGACGCCGAGCGGTAGCCGTCCGCCGCGGTAGGCCCCGCCGCCGGTGCGGTGGTCACGCGGACCGGGCGCGGTCGAGCAGCCAGGCGCGCGCTTCGAGCAGCGGGGCGCGGCGCATGGTCACGGCCAGGCGCTCGTCGAGCGCCAGCTCCGCCAGCGTCCTGTCGCAGCCGTCGACCTCGAAGATCGACGTCCAGCCGCCCAGCTCGCCCCGCGGGGCGACGATGCGCCCGCGCAGCGCGCCCGTCCACAGCCCGGTGCGGCCCCGGTCGAGCACGCCCACCGCGCTGACCGCCAGCGCGCCGCCGGCGCCGCCGTCGGCCAGGGTGCGGCGGGCCAGGCCCGCCGGCCCCCAGGTCTCCACGAACCACTTCACCAGCGCGCCGGGCAGGCCGTCCCACGCGTCGACCACCAGCGCGGTGTCCTCGACCAGGACCGGCCCGTCCAGCCCGAGGCCCGCGATGCCGGCCAGCTTGTGGCGGACGACGACCGAGGGGTCGACCGACTGGATCTCGGGCAGGTCCAGCGCGATCGGCTCGATCTCGCCGAGGAGCGCACGGGCCTCCTCCAGCTTGATGGCGTTGGTGCTGGCGAAGCGGATCATCGGCATCGGTGTCCCCCGGTCGGTGCGCGGCGGCGCCGCGCGGTGTCGGTGTCGGTGTCGGTGTCGGTGTCGTCACGCATTGTCGGCGTCGCGGGTCCGACCCGTGCAGCGGCGCGGGCTGCGTCCGCGGGCCGGGGGAGCGCGCCGCGAACGCCGCCCGCGCCGGACCCGGGCGGCCCGGTGTCACGGGTCGGGCAGGCCGAGGTCGATGTTGAGGGCCTGCAACCCGCCGTCCACCTCGATCACCTTCCCGGTCAGGTACGCGCCGGCGTCCGCGGCGAGGTACAGGACCGCGGCGGCGACGTCCAGCGGCGTGCCGATCCGCCGCAGCGGCGTCGCCTGCTCGACCCGGGCGCGCAGCGCGTCCTCGCCGACCACCGCGTCCAGCGCCGACGTGCGCACGGTGCCCGGCGCCACGGCGTTGACCCGGATCCGGGGCGACAGGTCCGCCGCCGCGAGCCGGGTGTAGTGGGCCACCGCCGCCTTGGCCGTGCCGTAGGCGAGGAACCCCCGGCCGGCGACGCGGCCCACCACCGAGGAGACGTTGACCACCGCGCCGCCGCCGCCGCGCAGCATCACCCCGGCCGCGGCCCGGGTCAGGGCGTGCGCGGTGGAGACGTTGAAGCGGAACGCCTTGACCAGCGACTCCGGCGTGGTCCGCGCCAACGCCCTGGGCAGCCCGCCGCCGACGTTGTTGACCACCACGTCGATCCGCCCGAACTCGGCGTCGGCGCGGGTGGCCAGCGCCGCGGCGGCCTCCGGGTCCGCCAGGTCGCCCGGCACGACGTGCGCCCGGCGCCCGGCGCGCCGCACCCGCTCGGCCACGGCGAGCAGGTCGGGCTCCGCGCGCGCGGCCAGCACCACGTCGGCCCCCGCCTCGGCCAGCGCCACGGCGCTGGCCGCGCCGATGCCCCGGCCTGCCCCGGTCACGACCGCGACCCGGCCGTCCAGCCGGAAGAGGTCGAGGATCACGCCCGGCCCCCCGCGGGCCCTCCGTGGGCGGTGGTGGCGCCCCGGTGGGCGCCCCGCGCCCGCGCCTCGGCCATGCGCCGCTCGGCGATCCGGTCGGCGGCGGCGCCGGGCAGGAGGCCCTCGGACTCGGCGTGCTCCAGCACGGCCAGCGTGGTGCCGAAGATCCGCTCGACGCCGTCGGCGACCTGCTGGGGCGAGTGCCCGAGCAGGTCGCCGGCGGCGTGGATCGCGCCGCCGGCGTTGGCGACGTAGTCCGGGACGTAGAGCACCCCGCGGTCCGCGAGCCGCCGCTCCACGTCGGGCTCGGCCAGCTGGTTGTTCGCCGCGCCGCACACGACCTCGGCGGTGGTCACCGGCACGACCTCGGGGTCCAGCGCGCCGCCCACCGCGCACGGCGCGTAGACGTCCAGGCCCTCGAACCGGAGCAGCGCCTCGGTGTCGTCCACCACGACGACCTGGCCGAACCTGTCCACGACGCGGCGGACCGCCCCGTCGAGCACGTCGGTGACCACCACGTCCGCGCCTTCGGCCACCAGCAGCCCGACCAGCGGGTACCCGACCTTGCCCAGCCCCGCCACGCCGACCGAGCGGCCCCGCAGCGACGCCGTGCCCCAGCGGTGGTGCGCCGCCGCCCGCATGGCCTGGAGCACGCCGCGGGCGGTGAAGATCGACCCGCCGGCCGCGCCGGCGCCCACCCGCGAACCGCCCACGGTCCACCGGCACGCGCGCGCGATGACGTCCAGGTCCGCCGCGTCGGTGCCCAGGTCGCACCCGGCCACGTACCGGCCGCCCAGGGAGGCGGCGAACCGGCCGAACGCCGACAGCCGCTCCGCGGTCTTGTCCCGCGCCGGGTCCCCGATGATGACGGCCTTGCCGCCGCCGAAGTCGAGCCCGGCCACCGCGTTCTTGTAGGACATGCCGCGCGCGAGGCGCAGCGCGTCCACGACCGCCTCCTCGTCGTCGGCGTAGGCGCGGAACCGGACGCCGCCCAGGGCCGGGCCCAGGGCGGTGGAGTGCAGGGCGATGACCGCCTTCAACCCCGAGGCCGCGTCCTGGCACAGCACGACCTGCTCGTGGTCGAAGGGGACCGGGCCGAGCGCCGCGGCCGGCGCGCTGCTGGTGAACGTGTTCATGGTGCTCCTCCTCGGAAAGCGACTTCGATGCCGTGCCCCGCCCACCCGGCGGCGCGGTCTCACCGCGCCCGCACGTGGCGCCCGGGCGCGGGGGCGCCGGCGGGGTGTCGCGCGCTGCCCGCGGGCCGGGCGGGCACGCGCGGGCCCGAGCGGGTGGCGAGCCACCGCGACCAGGCCGACCACCAGGACTCCTGCCGCGACGCCGACCGCGCGGCCCACACCGCGGCGTCCTCGGGCAGCGGGCCCGAGCCGGTCCGGTACCGCGCCGCGGGGCGCGGCGGGTTGACGATGCCGCCCACGTGCCCGGAGGGCACCAGGTGGAAGGCGACGTCGCCGCCGAGCAGCCGCGCGCTGCGGTAGACCGCCTCCCAGGGCACGATGTGGTCGCGGGAACCGGCCACGACGAAGGCGTCCCGCGTCACGGCGGAGAGGTCCACCGGCCGCCCCGCCAGCCGCAACCGGCCGCGCGCCAGCACGTTGTCCGCCGCGATGCGCATGGTCTGTCCGAAGAGGACCGGCGGGACGTCGACGGCGTCCTCGCTCCACGCCCAGATGTCGAACGGCTTCGGCCGCTCGCCCAGCAGCCAGCCGGAGACCATGGGCCGCCACACGGTGTCCCGCGAGCGCAGCAGGTCGAACAGCAGCCCGACCCTCCCGCCGTCGACGAGTCCCTCCCGGTTGGTCAGGAGCCGGGTCAGCGCCTCGGTCTCGGCCGTCGACCAGGGGTCGTCGCGGCCGTCCGGCGGGGTGTGGTCGAGAGCGGACATCAGCAGCGTCAGGGTCGCCGCGCCCTCCTCGTCGCCCGCCGCGAGCCAGGCGGCCAGGGACGCGGCGAGCACCCCGCCGGCGCACACCCCGACCAGGTGGACCCGCGGTGAGCCGGTGATCTCCCGCACGACGTCCCAGGCGCGCAGCGGGACCCGTCGGAAGTACTCGTCCAGGCCCACGTCGGCGTGCCGGGGCAGGGAGGTGCGCTGGCTGATCGCGAACACCGTGAAGCCCTCACGGACCGCCCACTCCACCAGGCTGCGGCCCGGCGCGAGGTCGTAGATGTAGAACTTGTTGACCCACGCGGGGATCAGCAACAGCGGCGTGCGGTGCACCTCGCCGGTCCGCGGTTCGTACTGGATCACCTCCACCAGGTCGTCGCGGTGCACGACCCGGCCGGGGGTGGCCGCCAGGTCCCGGCCCAGGCGGTAGGAGCCGGGCGGCACCTTGGCGGGGCGGCCCCGCCGGCGCACCAGGTCGTCCAGGAAGTTGCCCGCGCCCCGGGCCAGGCTCGCGCCGCGGGTGGCCACCGCCCGGCGCAGCGCGGCGGGGTTGCCCAGCAGGAAGTTCGCCGGGTCCAGGGCATCGGCGAGGAGCCGGGCGAACAACCGCGCCTGCGCCCGGCGCCGTGCCGACAGGAGCGGCGCCCTGGCGCGCCGCTCCCCGTGCCGCGTCGATCCCTCGGTCGTCGGGGCGTTGCTGCCGCACGGGTTCACCGGTCGCGCTCCTCGCCAGGCCGGTCGGCCTTCACGTCGTGGTGTCGGATGCACCCCGCGCGGAGCGGGCGGAAGTCCGGTGGCATCCACGTCCTGTGGCAGAAACGTAGAACCGGGCGCAGCGCGGCGGCAGGCGCGTTGGGGGTCCGTGGCGCGCCCCGTCGCCCGGGAGGGCGCAGGGCGCGCGGCAGGGGTGCGGGGGAGCGCGCGATCCCCCGGCCGCGCAACCGAATGCGACAACGGGGACGCGTCCCACGTGGGACGCCCGGTGACGTGGCGCGACCCGGATCGCCCGAAGCCGCTCGGCGCTTCCCCGGGCACGGCCCGCGAAACGGGGCGGAACGCGCCGCACCACGGCAAAACGCTGATCCGGCCTGTCTTCCCGCGGCACAGGCGCACGGCGACGAGCGCGTCGCGCGGGCCGCCACGCGAGACCTCCGGCGAGGGCGACAGGCGGCGCGGGCGCGGCCTACGTTCGGCGGCGAGGACTTGCGGGCGCCCGGCGGTCCGGACCAACCCGGCAGCGACATCCGATCCGGAGGAAATCCATGCACAGCACCATGTCGGACACCCCGCTGACCATCGCCCGCATCCTGCGGCACGGCTCGACGGTCCAGGGCGCCTCCACCGCGGCCACCTGGAACGGCGACGGCTTCGACCGCAGGACGTACGCGGAGGTGGGCGAGCGGGCCGCCCGCCTGGCGCACGCGCTGCGCACCCGGCTCGGGGTGGGCGTCGGCGCCCGGCCGGAGGACGAGCAGGGCGTCGTGGGCACCTTCATGTGGAACAACTCCCGCCACCTGGAGCTGTTCCTGGCGGTCCCCGCGATGGGCGCGGTCCTGCACACCCTCAACGTGCGGATGCCGGCCGCGCAGCTGGCCTACACCGCCCGGCACGCCGGCGACGAGGTGATCGTCGTGGACGCGGGCCTGGTCGACGCCCTCGCCCCCGTGCTGCCCCGGCTGTCGGCCACCGTGCGGCACATCGTCGTCACCGGCCCCGTCGACCCCGCGGCGCTGGAGGGGTTCGCCGGCGAGGTGCACGACTACGAGGAGTTGATCGACGGCCTGCCGAACGACTACCCCTGGGACGAGGGGCTGGACGAGCGCGCCGCCGCGACGATGTGCTACACCTCCGGGACCACCGGGGACCCCAAGGGCGTCGTCTACAGCCACCGGTCGATCTACCTGCACTGCCTCCAGGTCGCCGCGCCGAACCGCTACGACCTCACCCACCGCCGGACCGTCTTCCCGATCGCGCCCATGTTCCACGTCAACGCCTGGACCGTGCCGCACGCCGCGTTCTCCACCGGCGCGGACCTCCTGCTGGCCGACCGGCACACGACCCCCGCGTCCCTGGCCCGCATCGTCGAGGCCGGGCGGCCGGACTTCGCGTCCGCGGTGCCGACGGTCTGGACGTCCCTGCTGGCGGAGCTGGACGCCCGCCCCCGCGACACGTCGAGCCTGCGCCGGGGCCTCGTGGGCGGCTCGGCCTGCCCGCCCGCGCTGATGGCCGCCTACCGGGACCGCCACCGGGTCGAACTCCTGCACGCCTGGGGGATGGCCGAGACGTCGTCGCTGGCGACCACCGCGCTGCCGCCGCGGGGCGCGGACGCCGAGCGGGACTGGGCCTACCGCGTCAGCCAGGGCCAGTTCCCGGTGTCGGTCCGGTTCCGCGTCGTGGGCCTGGACGGCGCGGTCCTGCCCGCCGACGGCGCGACCACCGGTGAGCTGCAGGTCAGCGGGCCCTGCGTGACCGGCGCCTACCACGGCGGCGTCGGCGCGCCGCCGCAGCGGCCGGCGGAGAGCTTCACCCCCGACGGCTGGCTGCGGACCGGCGACGTCGGGAAGGTGTCCCCGGAGGGCTTCCTGACGCTCACCGACCGCGCGAAGGACGTCATCAAGTCCGGCGGCGAGTTCATCTCCAGCGTGGAGCTGGAGAACGTCCTGGCGGAGCACCCGGCGGTGGCCGAGGCGGTCGTGGTCGCCGTGCCCGACGACCACTGGGGCGAGCGGCCCCTGGCGGCGGTGTCGTGGCGCGCGGCCGGCGTCGGGCTGGAGGACCTGCGCGACTTCGTCAGCCGGCGCGTCGACTCGTGGATGGTGCCCGAGCGGTGGGTGGTCGTGGACCCGGTGCCCAAGACCTCGGTGGGCAAGTACGACAAGCGGCGCCTCCAGGACCAGTACGCGCAGGGCCGGCTCGACGTCGTGCACCTGGGCAGGCGGCCCGGCGGGTCCGGCGCCACCGGCCGGGCGGGGCTCATCGGGATGTGACGCGCCCGCGCCGGGACAGCGCGGCGTCGACGATCGCCGCCGCCCACTCCCGGTCGGCGCCGAGGCCCGGCTCCCGGGCCGGCGCCCGCCGTAGCCGTTCCCACAGCCCCGCCTCCGCCCACGCGGTGAAGCGGCGGTGCGCCGTCGCCGGCGGGACGCCGAAGGACGGCGGCAGGTCGCGCCAGGCGCACCCGCTCGTCAGGACGAACACCACCGCGGTGAAGACCTCGCGACCGGCGCGCGGGACGGTCCCGCCGCCCTGCGGACGGGGGCGGAACCCCGGCAGCAGCGGCGCGACGACCGTCCACAGTGGATCGGGAACCAGGCGTCCGGGCAGATTTCCTTCCACAGCGCCGAAGCATGGCGCCCGTCGCGTTCCCGACAAGGCGGTCCGGGGTCGTTCGCCGGCCACCGGGCAGGCCCCGCGCCACCCCCGCGCCCCCGGACGCGCGCCCCGGACCCGCGCGCCACCCCCGAGCCCCGGACACACCCGATGCCGCCTCGCGCCCGCCGGCGGCGACCAGGAAGGAGACCAGACATGACGACCAGCACTCCGGAAACGCCCGCCACGGTGATGGACCACATCCTGGACCGCTTGAGCGCCTTGGGGGTGCGGCACCTGTTCGGGATGCCCGGCGACTACAACCTCCGGGTGCTCGACCGCGTGGTCGCCCACCCGAGGGTGGACTGGGTCGGCACGGCGAACGAGCTGAGCGCCGCGTACGCCGCCGACGGCTACGGCCGCGCCAACGGCTTCGGCGCGCTCCTGACCACCTTCGGGGTGGGCGAGCTGAACGCGATCAACGGCGTGGCCGGCGCGTACGCCGAACGCGTCCCGCTGCTCCACGTCGTCCTCGGGCCCACGACGGCCACCGAAGAGGCCGGCAGCGTGGTCCACCACACGATGGGGGACGGGGACTTCGACCGGTTCGCCCGCGCGCACCGCCAGGTGGTGTGCGCGGACGCCGTGCTGCGGCCCGGTGACGCGCTCGCGGAGGTCGACCGCGTGCTGGCGACCTGCCTGCGCGAGAGCCGCCCCGGGCACCTGCGGGTGCCGCGCGACGTCGCCCTGGCGCCGGCCGGGGCGGCGGCGCCGTTCGACGCGCCCGACCCGAAGGCGGCCGACGCGGCCGACCTGGCGGCGTTCCGCGCGGCGGCCGCGCGGCGGCTCGCCGCGGCCCGCCGCGTCGCGGTCCTGGCCGACTTCCTGGTCGACCGGTTCCACGCCCGCGCGGAACTGGCCGCCCTGCTGGCGGCGGGCTCCTTCCCGCACGCGGTGCTGGCGACGGGCAAGACCGTCGTGGACGAGAGCGCGCCGGGGTTCCTCGGGCTGTACTCGGGCGCCATGAGCGGGGCGGCGGTCCGCGCCACCATCGACCGGGCCGACCTGCTGATCCGCGCGGGCGTGCTGCTCGCCGACACGACCACCGGCAAGTTCACCCACGAGTTCGACCCCGGCGAGGGCATCGACCTCGGGCCGACGGCCGCCGCGGTGGACGGCGTCGCCTTCCCCGGCGTGCCGCTGGCGGCGGCGCTGGCGGTGCTGGCGGAGCTGGTCGGCGAACGGCGCCCGGCCGCGGCCGGACCCGAGCGGCCGGCCGCGGACCCGTCGGCCGCGGACCCGCCGGCTGGGAACCTGTCGGCCGCGGACCTGCCGGCCGCGATCAAGGAGTCCGCCCTCGCGGTGGGGCGCAAGGTGTGCGGGTCGGTGCTCCCGCTGACCCAGTCCTACCTGTGGAAGGCCGTGGGCGACGCCGTGCGGCCCGAACACGTCGTGTGCGCCGACAACGGCACCGCCATGCTGGGCATCGCGGACCGCCGCTTCCCCCGCGGCGCGCGGTTCGTCGCCCAGCCGCTGTGGGCCTCCATCGGCTACTGCATCCCCGCGCTCCTCGGCGCCCAGCTCGCCGAACCCGCCCGGCGCGGGCTGCTGCTCATCGGCGACGGCGCGGCGCAGCTCACCGCGTCGGAGCTGGGCGTCCTCGACCACCACCGGGTCAAGCCGATCGTGGTGCTGGTGAACAACGACGGCTACACCGTCGAGCGGATCACCCACGGCCTGCGCGCCGTCTACAACGACATCCCGCGCTGGCGCTGGGCCGACGTCCCGGCCGCCCTGGGGGTGCGCAACCCGCTGGTGCTGACCGCCCGCACGCCCGCCGCGCTGGACCGCGCGCTCGCCCGCGCGATCGGCACCACCGACCGGATGGTCCTCGTCGAGGTGTTCGTCGGCAAGGACGACGTGCCGGCGGCGCTCAAGCGCATGGTCGTCAACAGGCCGGACCGGGCCAGGTGGGTGCCCTGAGCGAGGGGAGGCTCCCGGGGGCCCGGCCCGCGCGGCCGGGCCCCCGGGCCGCGCGCTCAGCCGCGATCCGCCCCCGCGACCAGCTCGCGGGCCTCCGCGCGCCACCCCGACGCCTCCAGCCGGCCGCGGAAGTCCTCCAGCTCGTCGGCGCACTGCGCGGAGCACAGCCCCCGCAGCACCTCCACGGCCTGCGTCGCGGTGCGGTGGCCCTGGTCGACGTCGCCCGCGCGCACCTGCGCCGAGGCCAGGAGCAGCAGCCGGAGCGCCCGCCGCCGCCACCGGCCGGGCGGGCAGCCCTGGAGGGCTTCCCGGGCCCACCGCACGGCGGTCGCGGGCCGGTCGAGGTCCGCGGCGCAGCGGGCCAGCTCCTCGGCCAGGTGCGCCCGGTCGACGTGGGCGGCCCACTCCGGCTCCTCGGCCGGGTCGCCCTGCGCCAGCTCCTCGACCGCCCGCCCGGTGGCCCGCTCGCAGGCCCGCGCGTCGCCCAGCAGGGCGTGGCCGCGAGCCTCGGCCGCGTGGCAGACCGCCCGCACCGCCGGGGTGCTGCGCCCGCGTGAGCCCTCCAGCGCCACGCGGGCGAGCTGGACGGCCTCGTGGGGGCTGCCCAGCGCCAGGGCCACCCGGCTCATGCCGGCGGCCAGCACGTAGCCGCCCATCCCGCGGTCGTCCGCCGCCTGCGACAGGCGCAGGGCCTGGATGTAGTAGCGCTGCGCGAGACCGGGTCGCCCGGTGTCGACCGCCAGGTAGCCGGCCAGCTCGGTGAGCCGGGCCGCGGCGGCGAACAGCTGCCGGCCCGTGGACTCGCCGTAGGAGTCACCCAGCAGCCGGGAGACGACGCTGTCGAGGTAGTGGACGACGACCGGGCGGATGAGGGCGCTGCCGAAGCGGTGGTCGAGGTCGGCGAACGCGGTGGTCGTCGCCCGCACCGCCGCGACGTCCGCCGCGCCGACCGCGGCCGGCCCGCGACCGGCGACGGCGGCGTCCGGTGCGGTGATCAGCCAGTCGCGGCTGGGCTGGACGAGCACGGAGGGCGACAGCCGCTCGCCGGCGGGGTGGCCGGCGCGGTCGGCGTCGCTGTGCCACAGGGCGCGCGCCTGGCGGAGGGCGCCGGCGAGGACCGGCTCGAACCGCAGCCCCGCGGCGGGCGCCGCGCCGTGGGGCTGCGCCATGCCGATCTCCTCGACGGTCACCACGCGGCCCAGCTTGTGCCCGAGCGCCTGGGCGATGATCACGGGCGCGCGGCCCCGCGGCTGCTGGCCGCGCAGCCACCGGGCGACCGACGTCTTGTCGTACCTCAGGTCCACCCCGTGCTCGGCGCCGCAGACGTTGACCCGGCGGGCCAGCCCGGTGTTGGAGCACCCGGCCTCCTCCATCACGGCGCGCAGCCGCTCGTTCGACTTCCGGCCAGCGGGCGGTCGTACGCCCATAGCTCTCGTGTCTCCTTCGCATTTCCCCTGGGCGGACCCGGGGCGGACGGATTTGTTCCGCAACCGGTTCGGCGGTTATCCGGAGCACCGGCCGGCGACCGGCCGGAAAATGCGGGGCCATGTGCCTTCCGAGGGCGTGGTCCAGCGCTTCCGGTCGCTGCGGCGGCCGTGTTCGCGAATGCGGGTCGGTCGTTCGCCCGGCAGCGCTGCGCGGACTCCCTCCCCGGTTTCGATCGGCCACCGGATTCCGGCCGGCGGGCCGGGGAGGGGAATGCCCGGCCGAGGCGAAGCGGTGGTCCGGGCGCCGTTCGGCGGTCGCCGGCGGGATCGGCGCCCGCCGGTCCCGGGAGCGGGACGCGGCGCGCTGCGCGGCGCCGGTCGGCGGGTACCGCGCGGTGGGAGCGGCGTCGCACCGGTCGACCGCAGGTCGCGACCGGTGGCTGCGACCGGTGGCTGCGACCTGGTGGTCACGGCCGGTGGTCGGCCCCGCCCGGGAGCGCCGGGTGGGCGAGCGCGTCACCGCCCGCGGGCACGCCCCGCCCGGGCGGTCGCCCGGAACCGGGGCGGCGCGGTGGCCGCCCGGTTCACATTTGACCCGATGCCGGCTCCCGTTCCCGTGGTGTGCCCGACTTTGCTTCTCCCATTGCTCACCCCATTGGCGAGAGCGTCATTTCGTTCAGGGTTAAAGTTATGCTAGGCGAAGCGGCGCGGGGTTTGGATATAAGCCGATGGGGTGAACATGGGGGTTTCGCGCGTTCTCCGGTAAAAAGTAACCCGTTCGGGCCCCGGTGTCGACAAGCGGGCTAGGCCGACGGGATGACCGGACCGGCCGAACGCTGCGGCGGGTGGCGCGCGGCACCCATTCGCGGGGAATTCCAGGCCGGTGGCCCAGCCCGGTCGAGGATCCGCCCCGCCACGCGGCGCGCGGCCGTTCACCGGACGACCGGTGCGGCCCCGGATCGGTGCGCCCGGATCGGTGCGAACCCGGGCCGCGCCACCGCCGCGCGGGCGGAGGGGGTCCGGAGGCGAGGGCGCGCGCCCCCGTTCGCACCGCGCGCCCCGCGGGCGCCGCCGCGCGAGCGAGCGCGCGCACCACCCCGCGGGCGCGCTCCCGATGGCGTCGCGCACGCCTGCCGGCGGCGCACGGCGCGCGAATACCTTCCGGCTGACGGATTTCGCTCGTCGCGGCGAGACGGTGCCGCAGCCGGCGCCCCGGCGCCCGTGCGCACCGCCCGCGGCTTCCGCGCAGCCGGATGACGGGAACAGGAGATCGCGATGACCACGTCCACCACAGGGCGGGCGCACGCAGTGGAAGAGCACTGGACGGTCGTGGACGGCACGGAGACCCGCTACCTGGAAGCGGGCAGGGGAAGCCCTGTCGTGCTGCTCCACGGCGAGGGCGGTGTCGCCGAGCAGTGGCACGACGTCCTGCAGGGCCTCGCCGCCGGCCACCACCGGGCCATCGCCGTGGACCTGCCGGGTTACGGCTACACCAAGCCGATCCCCGACAGCTCCCCGGCGGCGCTCGCCGCGTTCGTCCACGCCTTCACCCGGACGCTCCGCCTGGAGCGCCACGCCCTCGTCGGGCACTCGCTGGGCGGCGGCGTGGCCGTCACCGCGGCCCTGCAGCGGCCCGACCGGCTCTCGGCGCTGGTGCTGGTCAGCCCCTCCGGCATGGGCCGCGCCATCAACCCGGCCATGGTGGTGCAGTCGGTCACCCCGCTCGGGGACCTGACCGTGCGGCTGATCCCCGTGCTGCCCTTCGGCCCGAAGGCGCTCGTCGGCGGGACGGCGCTGATCGGGGCCCGCCGGCCGTGGCGGATGTCCGCGCTGTGGTGGTCCAGCCAGGTCCAGGCCGTCGCCACACCGGGCTCGCTGACCACCAGCCTGAACTCCACGCGCGCCTCGGTGGGCCCACTGGGGCAGCGCAACCTGGCCCTCGGCCGGTTGCCGGAGCTGTCGATGCCCACCCTGGTCGCCTGGGGGCTGGGCGACCTCATGGTGCCCTTCTGGCAGGGGATCGCCGCCCGGCGCAGGCTGCGCCGCGGGCGGTTGCGGCTGTTCCCCGGCGCCGGCCACCTGCTGCCGGTGGAAGCCCCCGAAGCCCTGCTGGGAGCCGTCCTGCCCTTCCTGGCCGGAGCCGCCACCCCGGGCACCGCCGTCGACGTGGCCGCCGGTGGGGACGACACCGGCCCGCTGGTCGGGGGAGGCCGGTCATGAGCGACGCCGCGGACGTCATCGTCGTGGGCGCCGGGCTGGCCGGCCTGGTCGCCACCTACGAGCTGACCCGGGCCGGCCGGCGGGTGGTCGTCGTGGACCAGGAGAACGAGGCCAACCTCGGCGGCCAGGCGCACTGGTCCCAAGGCGGCCTGTTCCTGGTCGGCAGCCCCGAGCAGCGCCGGCTGGGCATCCGGGACTCGGCCGAGCTGGCGCTGTCGGACTGGCTGGGCTCGGCCCGCTTCGACCGCGCCCGCGAGGACCGCTGGGCCCGCGCGTGGGCCGAGGCGTACGTGGACTTCGCCGCCGGCGACAAGCGCAGCTACCTGCACGGGCGCGGGCTGCGCCTGCTCCCGCTGGTGGGCTGGCCCGAGCGGGGCGACGGCCTCGCGACCGGCACCGGCAACTCCGTGCCCCGGTTCCACTACACCTGGGGCGCCGGACCCGACCTCGTGCGGGTCTTCCGCGAGCCGGTGCTCGCCGCCGCCGCGCGCGGGCAGGTGACCTTCGAGCACCGGCACCGGGTCGACGAGATCATCGTCGAGGGCGGCGCCGCGGTCGGCGTGCGCGGCTCGCTGCTGGCCCCCTCGGCCGAGCCGCGCGGCGTGCCCTCCTCGCGGGAGGCGGTCGGGGAGTTCGAGCTGCGGGCCCAGGCGGTGGTGGTCGCCGCGGGCGGCCTGGGCGGCAACTTCGACCTGGTGCGCGAGCACTGGCCGACCGACCGCCTCGGCCCGGCGCCCGCGACGCTGCTCAGGGGGGTGCCGGTGCACGTCGACGGGCGGATGCTCGGCATCACCGAACGCGCCGGCGGCGCGCTGGTCAACCTGGACCGCATGTGGCACTACCCCGACGGCCTGCGCAACCACAGCCCGGTCTGGCCGCAGCACGCGGTGCACCTCCTGCCCGGCCCGTCGCCGCTGTGGCTGGACGCGACCGGCCGGCGCCTGCCCACGCCGGTGTTCCCCGGCCACATCGAGCTGCGGGCGCTGGAGCACGTGGTGCGGAGCGGCCACTCCCACTCCTGGCTGATCATGACGCACTCGATGGTGGACAAGGAGTTCGGCCTGTCCGGCTCGGAGCAGAACCCCGACCTGACCGGCAAGAACTGGGCGCTGCTGCCGCTGAGGCTGAAGAAGAGCCTGATGGGCACGGTGCGCGCCTTCCTCGAACGCGGCGAGGACGTCGTCATCCGCCGGACGCTGCCCGCGCTGGTGGAGGCGATGAACGGGCTGACCCCCCAGGCGCCGCTGGAGCCGGAGCAGGTGGAGCGGGAGGCCGCGGCGCGCGACCGCCAGCTGCGCAACGACTACGTCAAGGACATGCAGCTGATGTCCCTGCGCAACGTGCGCTCGTACCTGCCCGAGCGGTTCACCCGCACCGCCCGGCCGCACCGCCTGCTCGACCCCTCCCACGGGCCGCTGGTGGCGGTCCGCCTCAACGTGTTCACCCGCAAGACGCTGGGCGGGGTGCAGACCACCCTCGACTCCCAGGTGGTGCGGCCGGACGGGACGGTCGTCGACGGCCTGTACGCGGCCGGCGAGACGGCCGGGTTCGGCGGGGGAGGGGTGCACGGCTACAACGCGCTGGAAGGCGGCTTCCTGGGCGGCTGCGTCTTCTCCGGGCGGGCGGCCGGCCGCGCGCTCGGCCGGGACGTGGGCTGAGCCGCGCTCGGCCGGGCGCGGCCACCGCCCGGCCGGGTGTCGCGTTGCGCCCGTCGCGCCTCCTGCGGTACTTGGTTGTCCCGAGTTCGCCGTCGACGTTGAATACGAGGTGGAGACGTGCCACGCCCAGAGGTCCGGCCCGGGACGATCGTGATCTACACCGACATCGGGTGCCCGTGGTCGACGGTGGCGGTCGTGCGGCTGCTGCGCGCGCGGGAGGAGGCGGGGCTGGTCGACCGGGTGAGCCTGGACCACCGGACCTTCCTGCTGGAGGACGTCAACGGCGTCCCGACGCCCAAGAGGCTCGTGGAGTCGGAGATCCCGGCGGTCGGCGCGCTGGAGCCCGACCTGGGCTGGAAGCTCTGGCAGGCGGACCCGGCCACGTGGCCGGTGACCACCGCGCCGGCGAGCGAGGCCGTGCACGCGGCCAAGGAGCAGTCGCCGCGCGCCGCGGAGGAGCTGGACCTGGCGCTGCGGACGGCGCTGTTCCGCGACAGCCGGTGCGTGTCGCTGCGGCACGAGATCGTCGACATCGCCCGCAAGTGCCCGAACGTGGACGCCGACGCGCTGGGCGAGGCGTTGGACGACGGGCGGGCGCGCGGGCCGATGATGCGCGACTACCGGGCCAACCGGGACGCGGTGCGGGGGTGCCCGCACCTGTTCTTCGCCGACGGGCACGACGTGCTCAACCCCGGTGTCGGGCTCAAGTGGGTGGGCGAGCCGGACACCGGGTTCCCGGTGGTCGAGCACGACGACCCCGGGGTGTGCGCGGACCTGGTCCGCCGCGCCGCCGCGACCGCGCCGTGAGCGGTCCGGGGAGTCCTCACAGGAGCGCCGTGACGCCGTAAGCGGCGGCGGCGACGGCGGCCGACGCCGGCAGGGTCAGCACCCAGCCCTTGGCGATGTCGGCCGCCACCGACCACCGCACGGCCGAGCGCCGGGTGGTCGCGCCCACCCCCATCACCGCCGAGGTGATCACGTGCGTGGTGGAGACCGGCGCGGCGAACGCGAACGCCGTCAGGTACAGCACCGACGACGCCGACAGCTCGGCGGCGAAGCCGTGCGGCGGGGTCAGGTGGAAGATGCGCCTGCCCAGCGTGCGCATGATCCGCAGGCCGCCGGACCAGGTGCCCGCCGACAGCGCCAGCGCGCACGCCACGACCACCCACAGCGGCACCGAGTAGTCGCCCTGGCGCCCGGTCACCACCAGGGCCAGCACGATGACGCCCATGCTCTTCTGCGCGTCCTGCAGGCCGTGGCCCAGGGCGAGGCTCGCGGCCGAGACCACCTGCGCCCGGCGCATCAGGCGGCCGGCGCGGTGGGCGTTGGCGTTGCGGAACGCCCACTGGATCGCGGTCATCACCAGGTAGCCGAGCACCAGGCCGATGACGGGGGAGACCACCATCGGGACCACCACCTTCTCCAGCACGCCCGCCCAGCGCACCGAGGTCGCCGACGCCAGCGCGGCGCCGACCAGCCCGCCGACCAGGGCGTGCGACGAGGAGGAGGGCAGGCCGAAGTACCACGTGACGAGGTTCCAGGCGATCGCCCCGACCAGCGCGGCGGTCACCACGTGCAGGGCGTCCGCGCCGACCGGCGTGTCGATGACCCCCGAGGCGATGGTGACCGCGACACCGGTGCCCAGCAGCGCGCCGACCAGGTTCATCACCGCGGCCAGCGCCAGCGCGGCCCGCAGGGTCAGCGCGCGGGTGGACACGGCGCTCGCGATGGCGTTGGCCGCGTCGTGGAAGCCGTTGGTGAAGTCGAACGCCAGGGCGAGCACCACCACGAGCACCAGCCCGGCCGTGAGCATCAGGACTCCTTGACCGCGATCGAGTGCACGACGTCGGCGACGTGCTCGAACGCGTCGGCGGCCTGCTCCAGCTCCTCCACGACGTCCTTGAGCTTCATCACCTCCAGCGCGTCCCGCCGCCCGTCGAACAGCGCCGACAGCAGCCGCCGGTAGACCCGGTCGGCCTCGTTCTCCAGCCCGTTGACCTCCACCCAGTAGGCGGTCAGCTCCTGCGGCGCGGCCAGGCGCGGCATCGCCTCGGCGGTCAGCCGGGCCGCCCGGCACAGCAGGTCCACCTGCGCCTCCACGCCCTCGGGCAGCTCGCTCACCCGGTAGAGGGTCGCCAGGTCGACGGCGGCGTCCATGTGGTCGACCACGTCGTCGAGCCGGACCGCCAGGCGGTAGATGTCGTCCCGGTCGAACGGCGTGACGAACGACCGGTCCAGGTGCTCGATGATGGCGTGGGTGGCGTCGTCGCCGACGTTCTCCAGCGCGTGCATCCGCTCGGCCAGGTCGGCGCGCCGGTCGACGGGGGCGCGCACGAAGTCGCGCAACACCTCGACGCTGGCGCCGATGTTGGAACCGACCTCGGTGAACAGGTCGAAGAACTTCTGGCCCGTGGGCTTGCGGGTGATGCGCATGGCGATCAGACGCCCTCGGTGCGGGGTCCGCTCGCACGCCGGCGACCGCTGCCGGGGACGTGCCCTTCGGCGCGGCGTTCTCCGGCGCGGCGTTCCCGGACGCGGTGTCCTCGAACGCGGTGTCCTCGGGTGTCGTGTTCTCGGGCGCGGTGTTCGGTCACCCGGTGCGGGTACCCCGTCGAAGTCCGTCGACTCGCCAAGCCCCCGAAAGCGCGAGCGGCACCGATCCGCCCGCACAGACCCCGCCGCCCGAAACCTTCGGCTCTCGACACGCCCCGCGCAGCCTGACTCGCCGCTTTTGCCTTCTGGCTCTCGGCACGCCCCGTGCAGACCGGTGCCTTCGTGTTCTCCCCGTATGGCCTGCCCGGAGGGCTACCATGCTTTTCCTGGGGGTGCAAGCACGCTTTTCGCTTGCACCCCCAGGAAAAGCATGGTCGTC
>Ga0196958_10000240_pt1 | contig 18038 bp, 13 predicted proteins | sample S1v_10metaG_FD_148654 | JGI IMG/M metagenome (GOLD analysis project Ga0196958, IMG submission 148654) | Soil microbial communities from Anza Borrego desert, Southern California, United States - S1+v_10 | ecosystem: Environmental > Terrestrial > Soil > Desert | place: USA: California | collected...
CCAAGGTGTCGGTGAGGAGGAGCGGAGGTCGGCGGTGGCGGCCGCGTCCCTCACCCCACCCGCTGGTGAGGCATCCCGCCGGGGGCGAGAGGGTATGGCTGCTGGACGCAATCGACGGTTCCCCGCCGGTGAGGCACGGCGGGGTGGAGCAGGAGGAACACCGGATGGACCTGTCGCGCACGCGGGAACTCTTCGAGCGGCCGGGGCCGTTCGCGACGGTCTACCTGGAGGCCCGGCAGGCCGAGGAGGACTCGGCCAAGCAGGTGCAGCTGCGCTGGCGCGACCTGTCGAACCAGCTCAGGCAGGCCGGCGCGGACGACAAGACGCTGGCGGCGCTGGACGACGAGCTCGGCGGCGAGCGGCCCGGCTCGGTCACCGGGGTCGGACGCGTGCTCGTGGCCTCGGCCGACGGCGTGCTGTTCGACGACTCCGTCGAGGGCGTCGCGGCGGGCGGCGACGTGGCCACGTGGTCGCCGCTGCCCGAGCTGGGCCGCTACTACCGCACCCAGGGCGGCTCGGTGCGCGTGCTGCTGGCCGTCGTCGACCAGACCGGCGGTGACCTCTACCAGCTGATCGCGGCCAACGACGAGGGCGCGCGCGAGCTCGACGAGCAGACGGTCAAGGGCGACGCCCTGGAGACCGTCCACAAGCCGCGCGGTCAGGGCCTGGGGAACCGGACGATCCAGAACCGGCACGAGATGGCGTCGGCGCAGAACGCCGAGCGGGTCGTCGAGCAGATCCGGAACATCGCCGGCTCGTTCCGGCCGGAGCTCCTCGTGCTGGCCGGCGAGGTGCAGGGCCGTCAGGCCGTGCGCTCGCAGCTGCCCAAGGACCTCGCGGACATCACGCGCGAGATCGAGGCCGGCAGCCGCGCGGCGGGGGCGTCGGAGGACGCGCTCGAGGACGCGCTGCTGACCGCAGCCGGTGAGTTCGCCACCGAGCGCGAGACCCGGGTGCGGCAGTCCTTCCTGGAGGGCAAGGCGCACGCCAACGCCGTCGAGGGCTTCGAGCCGGTGCTCGAGGCGGCGCGCCAGGGCGCGGTGGACACGCTGCTGGTGATCGCCGGCAAGGAGGTGCCCGGCGAGCTGTACGTCGGCTCGAGCCCGGAGCAGATCTCCACCGACCCGAAGAACCTCGCGCAGCTCTCGGACACCGAGCCCGTCGCCCGCCCGGCCGAGCAGGTCCTGCTGCGCACCGTCGGCGCCCTCGGCGGCTCGATCGAGGTCCTCGGCGGCGGAGCCGAGCTGGTCGACAACGTGGGCGCGATCCTGCGCTTCCCGACCGGCAGCTGAACGGACCAACGCCTGGGGCTCAGCGTGTGGCGCCACGGACGCTCAGCGTCTGCGGTGGCCCACCGCTGACCCTCAGGCTGCGCCCGTCCGGAGCAGAGCGGCGAGCTCGCGCGCGGCGGTGCGGGCGTCGGCGAGCGTGACGTAGGGCGCCGCGAAGCCGAAGCGCAGCAGGTCCGGCGGGCGGGCGTCGACCACGACGCCGCGCCGGGCCAGGGCCGCGCAGAGCCCCTCGGCGTCGCCGACGCGCACCGCCACGTGCCCGCCGCGGCGCGCGTGCTCGCGGGGCGTCACGACCTCCACGACCTCGGGGAGCGCGTCGAGGAACGCGTCGGAGAGCGTCAGCGACGCCGCGTGCACGCCCGCGAGGTCGACGCCGTCGAAGACGTCGAGCGCCCCGTCGAGCGCGAGCATCGCGAGCATCGGCGGCGTGCCCACCCGCAGCCGGCCCACGCCGGGCGCGGGGCTCCACGCCTCGGTCATGGCGAACGGGTCGGCGTGGCCGGTCCAGCCGGTCAGCGGCGGGTCGAGGACGTCCTGGTGGCGCTGGGCGACGTAGGCGAACGCCGGCGCGCCCGGCCCGCCGTTGAGGTACTTGTACGTGCACCCCACGGCCAGGTCGACGCCGAGCGCGTCGAGCTCCACCGGCAGCACGCCGACGGCGTGCGACAGGTCGGCGACGACCACCGCGCCCGCGGCGTGGGCCCGCGCGACGATCCCTGCGAGGTCCCACCGCTCGCCGGTGCGGAAGTCGACGGCGGGCACGGCCACCACGGCGGTGCGCTCGTCCGGGGCCATCGCGTCGGGGACGGTGGCGGCCAGCTCGAGGCCCGTCAGCCGCGCCACCGAGGCCGCCAGGTAGCGGTCGGTGGGGAAGTGGCCGGCGTCGGAGAGCAGCACCGTACGTCCGGGGCGCAGCCGCGCGGCGGCGATGAGCGCGCCGAAGAGCTGCACCGACGTCGAGTCGCCCACGACGACCTGCCCCGCCGCCGCCCCGACGAGCGCGCCGACCCGGTCCCCGAGCCGCTGCGGCGCCCCCCACCAGCCGCACTCCTCCCAGCCGGCGACGCCGACGGCGGCCCACTGCTCGTCCACCGCGGCGAGCAGCGCCCGCCGTGCGGCGCGGGGCTGGGCGCCCAACGAGTTGCCGGCGAGGTAGACCGCGTCGCCGCCGTCGGGCGCGCGCGGGAGGACGAAGCCGTCGCGCAGCCAGCCGGGAGGCGGCGCGGAGCGGAGCCCGGCCATCGACCGGGCCTCAGGCGAACCGTTGGAGGGCACGGATCTTGTTCGTGGCGTCGAGGGCGGCGACCTTGTAGGCCTCGGACAACGTCGGGTAGTTCAGGACGGCGTCGACGAGGTAGTCCACGGTGCCGCCGCAGCCCATGATCGCCTGGCCGATGTGCACGAGCTCGGTGGCCGAGGTGCCGAACACGTGCACCCCGAGCAGGGCGTGCGTCCCGGGGGAGACGAGCAGCTTGAGCATGCCGTAGTCGTCGCCGACGATCTGGCCGCGCGCGAGCTCCCGGTAGCGCGAGATGCCGACCTCGTAGGGCACCGCTTGCTCGGTCAGCTCGGCCTCGGTGGCCCCGCAGTAGCTGACCTCGGGGATCGTGTAGATCCCGAACGGCGAGACCTCGGCCATCGAGTGCACCGGCTCGCCGAACGCGTGGTAGGCCGCCTGCCGGCCCTGCTCCATCGACGTCGCCGCGAGCGCGGGGAAGCCGATGACGTCGCCGACGGCGAAGATGTGGGCGACGGCGGTGCGGTAGTGGTCGTCGACCTTGAGCCGGCCGCGCGCGTCGGTCTCGAGCCCGGCGCGCTCCACGTCCAGCTCGTCGGTGACGCCCTGGCGCCCCGCGGAGTACATGACGGTCTCGGCCGGGATCTTCTTGCCCGAGACGAGCGTCGTCACCGTGCCGCGCTCGGACACCGAGACCCCGGCGACCTCCTCGCCGAAGCGGAAGGTGACCGCGAGGTCGCGCAGGTGGAACTTCAGCGACTCGACGACCTCGGCGTCGCAGAAGTCGAGCATCTGCGGCCGGCGCTCGACGACCGTGACCCGCGTCCCGAGCGCCGCGAACATCGACGCGTACTCGATGCCGATCACGCCGGCGCCGACGACCACCATGCTCGACGGGATCTGCTCCATCGCGAGGATGCCGTCGGAGTCGACGACCCGCCGGTCGTCGAACTCGACCTGCGGGGGCCGCGCCGGCCGGGTGCCGGTGGCGATGACGATGTGCTCGGCGCTGACGGCCTGGTGCTCGCCGCGCCGCTCACCCACCACCTGCACGGTGTGCTCGTCGACGAAGCGTGCGGTGCCGGTGAGCAGGTCGACCCGGTTGCGCTGCAGCTGGGCGCGGACGACCTCCTCCTCGCGCCCGATGACGAAGTGGGTGCGCGCGAGGAGGTCCTGGACGGTGATGTCCTGCTTGACCCGGTAGCTCTCGCCGTAGAGCCCGCGCATGGCGTAGCCGGTGAGGTAGAGGACGGCCTCGCGCAGCGTCTTCGACGGGATCGTGCCGGTCTGCGTGCAGACGCCGCCGATCATGCCGCGACGCTCGACGACCGCGACGCGCCGGCCGAGCTTGGCCGCCGCGATCGCCGCCTTCTGTCCGCCCGGGCCCGAGCCGATGACCAGCAGGTCGTAGTCGTGGCGGAGGGGCTCGGGGCGCGGGGCCCGCGCCCCGACGGCGGCGTCGTGCGGCGCGTCGGCCGGGGGGTCCACCGGGTGCACGGGCTCACCCTCGCCGCCGCGGGGGGCTCGGGCAAGCCGATCGGGGTGACGGTCGTGCGAACACGGGAGTTGTCCACAGGCCGGGCGCCTGCGGGATCCGTGTCGGGGGGCGGCCGCGTCGGAACCGGTGTGAGCACCGAGCACCCGTCCCTCGTCCCGACCACCGCCCCCGCCGAGCCCGGCACCGCCGGGCCCCTGCGGCTGCGCCTGCACGAGCCCGGCGAGCTCGTCGCCGCCGTGCCGCACCTGCTCGGCTTCCGTCCGGCCGAGTCGCTCGTGCTGCTCGCCGTCCACGGTGACGGCCAGCGGCGTCGCCTCGGCGTCGTGGCGCGCACCGACCTCCCGCCGCCCGACGGCGTCACCGCGGTGGTGTCGGCGTGCGCGCAACGCCTGCTGCCCAGCGGGCCGGACGAGGTCACGGTGCTCGTCGTCGCGGCGGCCGGTCCCGACGGCCGCGTCGGGGAGGTGCCGCCCCGCCCCGACGTCGCCGACGCGGTCCGGGACGCGTTCGGCGCGCGGGGCGTCACGGTGCGGACCCGCCTGTGGGTGCCACGCATCGGCACGGGGGTGACGTGGCGGTGCTACCCGCCGTGCGACTGCCGCGGGGCGGTGGCGGCGACGGACGACTCACCGTTCGCCGCCGCCACCGCGTGGCTCGGGCACGTCACCTACGCGTCGCGGGACGAGCTGGAGGCCTCCCTCGCGGCGGGTGCCCCCGACCCGCGCCTGCGGGCGCTGATCGACGCCGAGAGGCGGGCTGCCGTGCTCGACCGCGAGCTGGGTGGGCCCGCCGCCGCCCGGCGCGACCACGCCGCCCTGCTCGCCGCCCGGCGGGAGGTGGCGGCCGGGCGGGCACTCGGCGATGCCGAGCTCGCGCGGCTCGCCGTCGCGCTGGGCGACCCGATGGTGCGCGACACCGTGCTGGGCTGGTCGGTCGACGACGACGAGACGGTCGCGTCGTCCGCCGAGCAGCTCTGGGCCCTGCTGGTCCGGGCCCTGCCGGCGCCCGAGGTGGCCGAGCCGGGGGTGCTCCTGGCCTGCGGGTTGCTCGCGCACGGCGGCTCGGCACTGGTCGGCGTGGCCCTCGAGCGCGCCCGCCGCGCCGACCCCGCGCACCGGTTGACCGGGCTCGTCACGGCGCTCCTCGCCGCCGGAGCGGGCCCGGGGACGGTGCGCGACGTCGTGCGGGACGCGGCGGCGGAGTCCGCGGCCCGCCTGGGGGTGGGGTGAGGGGGCTGCTCAGGTCCGGGACCGGGCGAAGGCCCAGGCGTCGCCGACGATGGCGTCGAGGTCGGTGTGGGTCGGCGTCCAGCCCATCAGGTCGCGGGCCCGGGCCGAGGAGGCCACGAGCACGCCGGGGTCTCCGGCGCGCCGGGGCGCCACGCGGGCGGGGATCGGGTGGCCGGTCACGCGGCGGCAGGCCTCGATCACCTCGAGCACCGAGAAGCCCTGGCCGTTGCCCAGGTTGCACACCAGGTGCCCGCCGGCCTCGTGGACACCGGCGTCGCCGCGGGCGAGCAGGTCCAGGGCGAGCAGGTGGGCCTCGGCGAGGTCGTCGATGTGGATGTAGTCGCGGACGCACGTGCCGTCGGCGGTGGGCCAGTCGTCACCGAAGATCGCGATCTCGTCCCGCTGCCCGAGGGCGACCTGGAGCACCAGCGGGATGAGGTGGGTCTCGACGGTGTGCCGCTCGCCCAGCGCCGGGGCGCCGGTGCCGCCGCCGTGCGCGCCGGCGACGTTGAAGTACCGCAGGCTCACCGCGCCCAGCTCGCCGCCGGAGGCGGCGGCGTAGTTGCCGATCGCCAGGTCGACCGCGAGCTTGGTGGCGCCGTAGGTGTTGGTCGGCCGGGTCGGGGCGTCCTCGGGGATCGGCGAGGTCTCCGGCTCGCCGTAGGTGGCCGCGCTGGACGAGAACACCAGCCGCGGCACGCGGTGGCGGCGCAGCGCGTCGAGCAGCGTGACCGTGGCGACGACGTTGCCGTGCCAGTACTTCGCGGGCTGCTCGGTCGACTCACCCACCAGCGAGCGGGCCGCGCAGTGGATCACGCCGTCGACCCCGCCCGCGCCGAGCACCTCGTCGGCGACCTCCGCGACGTCGCCCACCACGAGCCGGGCGCCCTCGGGGACGGCGTCACGGTGGCCCGTGGACAGGTCGTCGACGACGACCACGTCGTGCCCGGCGTCCAGCAGGTGCCGGGCGCACACGCTGCCGACGTACCCCGCCCCACCCGTGACCACCAGCGTCATGACCGTCAGTGTGCCGGGGCCGACCGGGAGCCGGGTGGGGGGACCCGGGACCTACTGAGCGCGCACCAGGACCGCGTGCGCCACCAGCGGGTCGACCTCGGACTTGCTGCCCTTGTGGCCCACGTTCACGGCATCCCCGAAGCGGGGGATGGCCACGACGTCGACGTCGCTGCCGGGCAGCACGCCGGCGCTCTTGAGGCGGGCCATGAGCTGCTCGTCGAGCTGGATGTGCTCGGCGATGCGTCGGACCTCGACCTTGCCCCCGCCGCTGCGGGCGAACTCGTCGAGGCGCACGAGACCGGCCTCGTCGGGCGTCGGGGTGCGCTGCGGGGCGGTGATCTCGCCGTCGATCTCGGTGCCGCTGCGCAGAGCGTCGAGCCCGGGGATCGGGTTGCCGTACGGCGACACCGTGGGCTCGCCGAGCAGCGAGAAGAGCTTGCGCTCGACCGCGTCGCTCATCACGTGCTCCCAGCGGCACGCCTCGACGTGGACGTGCTCCCACTCGAGCCCGATGACGTTGACCAGCAGCAGCTCGGCCAGGCGGTGCTTGCGCATCACCGCGACCGCCTTGGCGCGCCCGGCGGGTGTGAGCTCGAGGTGGCGGTCGCCCGCCACGTGGACCAGGCCGTCGCGCTCCATGCGGGCGACGGTCTGGCTGACGGTGGGGCCGCTCTGCTCCAGGCGTTCGGCAATGCGGGCTCGCAGGGGGACGACCCCTTCCTCCTCGAGCTCGTAGATCGTCCGGAGGTACATCTCGGTGGTGTCGATGAGGTCGTTCATGCCCACCCCTTTCCGTTCGCCCATGCTACCGAGCCCGTGCGACACCGGGCAGCGTCACCGCGACCGGCAGGGCACGATCGCGTCATGGCCACCTCGCCGAGCTCCCCGGGACCCCTGCCGACCCCCGTCGTGGGGGTCGACTGGCTCCGCGACGCGCTGGCCCGCCCGGAGGGGCGCCCGGTCGTGCTCGACGTGCGGTGGACGCTGCGCCCGCCCCCGCGGACGGCCAAGGAGCGCCGGGCGGCCGCACGGGAGGACCCGCCGGGGCTCGTCGAGCACGACGCGGGGCACGTCCCGGGGGCGGTGTACGTCGACCTCGACACCGAGCTCGCGGGGCCGCCCGGGCCCGCCGGGCGCCACCCGCTGCCCGACCCCGACGTCCTCGAGGAGACGCTGCAGCGTGCGGGCGCGCGCGCCGACTCCGAGATCGTGGTCTACGACGGCGGCGACGGGATGGCCGCGGCTCGGGCGTGGTGGGTGCTGCGCTGGGGCGGGCTGCGCGCCGACCGGGTCGCGGTGCTCGACGGCGGCTGGCCGGCGTGGGTGGCCGCGGGCGGCGAGGTCGTCGCCGGCGGCGAGGGTGTGCGCCGCCCCGGCGACCTGCGGATCGACGCGGGCGCGATGCCGGTCCTCACCGCCGACGCCGCGGCCGGCCTCGCCGACGCCGCCGACGCCGTCCTGCTCGACGGCCGGGCGGCCGAGCGCTACCGCGGCGAGACCGAGCCGATCGACCCCGTTGCGGGCCACGTGCCGGGCGCGGCGAACCTGCCGGCGGCGGCGCTCATCGGCCCCGACGGGCACTGGCGTTCGCCCGAGGACACGGCCGGGGTGCTGCGCCCGCTGGTCGGTGACGCCGGGGCGGTCGGCGCCTACTGCGGCTCCGGGGTGAGCGCGGCGATGCTCGTCCTCGGGCTGGAGCACGCGGGCCTGCGCCCGCCCGACGACCCCGCCGGCCTCTACGTCGGGAGCTGGTCGCACTGGTGCGGGACCGGCCGGCCGGTCGCGACCGGCGCCGGGCAGTGACCCCCGGCGACCGGGACCGAGCCGGCGGCGCCGCGGCGCGGTCGGGCACGGCCCGGCGTCGATGACCGGCCGGTAGGGTCGCCGCGTGACCAGCTCCCCCGCGACGGTCGACCCGGGCCGCGTCGCCGTGGTGTGGGACGAGAGCCTGCTGGGATACAAGCTCTCGGAGTCCCACCCGCTGCACCCGGTGCGCCTCGACCTCACGATGCGCCTGGCCCGCTCGCTCGGGGTGCTCGAGGACGTCGACCTCCTGGTGCCCGACCCGGCGCCCGACGAGGAGGTCCGGCGCATCCACGTGCCGTCGTACCTCGACGCGGTGCGCCGCGCGCCGATCGAGGGGGACGACCCGGTCCACCAGCTCGGGACCACCGACAACCCGATCTTCGAGGGCATGCACGAGGCCAGCGCGCTGGTGTGCGGCGGCTCCCTCGCGGCGGCCCGCGAGATCGCCGAGGGCCGTGCCGACCGCGCGGTGAACATCGCCGGCGGGCTGCACCACGCCATGGCCGACCACGCCTGGGGCTTCTGCGTCTACAACGACTGCGCGGTGGCCATCTCCTGGCTGCTCGACCACGGGTACGACCGCATCGCCTACGTCGACACCGACGTCCACCACGGCGACGGCGTCCAGGCCGCGTTCTGGGACGACGACCGCGTCCTGACCATCTCGATGCACCAGCACCCGCGCACGCTGTGGCCGGGCACCGGGTTCGCCTCCGAGCTCGGGGCGGGCAGGGCGTCGGGCACCGCGGTCAACCTCGCGCTGCCGCCCGGCACGCGCGACGCCGGGTGGCTGCGCGCGTTCCACGCCGTGGTCCCTTCGCTGCTCGGGGCGTTCCGCCCGCAGATCCTGGTCACCCAGTGCGGTGTGGACACCCACCACGAGGACCCGCTGGCCGAGTTGGCGCTCTCGGTCGACGGCCACCGCGCGATCTACCAGAGCCTGCGGCGGCTGGCCGCCGAGCACACCGGCGGCAAGTGGCTCGTCCTCGGTGGGGGCGGCTACGGGCTCTACCGCGCCGTGCCGCGGTCCTGGACCCACCTGCTGGCCACGGTCCTCGACCGTGACGTCGACCCGCAGCGGCCGATCCCGGCCGACTGGACGTCCTACGCGAGCGGGAAGACCCGTCGCCCGCTGCCGACGTCGATGACCGAGGGCGCGCCGACCGACTTCGCCCGGTGGGGCGGCTTCACCGAGGTCGAGGTCGACCCGTTCCTGCTCGAGACCCGCCGCGCGGTCTTCCCGCTGCACGGCCTCGACCCCGCGGACACCCGCGACTGACCGGTGCGGATGCCCGCGTCCACACGAGCCCGGAGAGGGCGAGGATGACCGAGACGGCGGACCCCGACGCGAAGACCGCAGAGGTCCGGGCGGTACCCGGTGCGCCCTACCCGGCCCACTGGGAGGCCGACGTGGTCGCCGCCGACGGCGCCACGGCGCACCTCCGGCCCATCTCGACCGACGACGCCCAGGACGTGGTGGCCTTCCACGCCCGGCTGTCGGACCGCACGCGCTACTTCCGCTACTTCAGCCCCTACCCGCGGATCCCCGAGCGCGACCTGAAGAACTTCGTCGAGGTGGACCACCACGACCGGGTCGCCCTGGTGCTCTGGCTCGGGCGAGAGATCATCGCGATCGGGCGCTACGTGCGGCTGGCGCAGACGACCGCGGCCGAGGTCGCGTTCGTCGTGCGCGACGACCACCAGGGCCGCGGCCTGGGCTCGATCCTGCTGGAGCACCTGGCCGCCGCGGCGCGCGAGTGCGGGCTCACCCGCTTCGTCGCCGAGGTCCTCACCGAGAACCACCAGATGGTGCGGGTGTTCCGCGACGCCGGCTTCGAGGTCAGCCGGTCGCTCGAGGGCTCCACGCTGCACCTCGAGTTCGACGTCGCGTCGACACCGCGCTCCCGCGAGGTGCAGCTCGCCCGCGAGCAGCGCGCCGAGGCCCGCAGCGTCGCCAACGTGCTCGCGCCCCGGTCGGTGGCCGTCGTGGGCGCCTCGCCGGACGAGACGAAGATCGGTCACGTCGTGCTGGCGAACCTGCTGCACGGCCGGTTCACCGGACCCGTCTACCCGGTGCACCCCGAGGCGCGCTCGGTGCGCGGGGTGCGGGCGTACCCCACGGTCACCGACGTCCCCGACGACGTCGACCTCGCGGTGCTCGCCGTCCCGCCCGACGAGGTGCCCGGGGTGTTCGACGCCTGCCTGGCCAAGGGCGTGCACGGGCTCGTCGTCATCACCTCCGGCTTCGGCGAGACCGGCCCGACCGGGCTCGCCGCGCAGCGCGAGCTCGTCGCCACCGCGCGGGCCAACGGGATGCGGGTCGTGGGGCCGAGCGCCCTGGGCGTGGTCAACCGGTCGCGCAAGGTGTCACTCAACGCCTCCCTGGCGCCGACCCTGCCCCCGCCCGGACGTGTCGGGTTCTTCAGCCAGTCCGGCGCGTTGGGCATCCAGATCCTCGCGACGGCCGCCGAGCGCCGCATCGGGCTGTCGTCGTTCGTCTCGGCCGGCAACCGCGCCGACCTGTCGGGCAACGACCTGCTGCAGTACTGGGACACCGATCCCGACACCGACGTCGTGCTGCTCTACCTGGAGTCGTTCGGCAACCCGCGCAAGTTCGCGCGGCTGGCCCGGCGCCTGGCCCGGCAGAAGCCCGTCGTGGCGGTGAAGACCGGCCGCCACGTGGCCGCCGCCCCGGGACTGGCCGCCGGCGCCCAGCCGATCGACGAGGCGGCCGTGGGCGCGGTGTTCGACCAGTCCGGGGTCATCCGGGTCAGTTCGGTCGACGAGCTGTTCGACGTCGGCCAGCTGCTGGCCCACCAACCCCTGCCGCCGGGGCCGCGCATCGGGATCGTCGGCAACTCCACCGCGCTCGGCATCCTCGCCGCCGACGTGGTGCTCGCCCAGGGCCTGTTCCTCGCCCGCGACCCGGTCGACCTCGGGACGTCGGCGGGCGCGGAGGAGCTGCGCGCCGCGGTGGCCGGCCTGCTCGCCGACGACCAGTGCGACGCGCTCGTCGTGGTGTTCGTCCCCGCGATCACCACCGACCCGACCGACCACGCCCGCGCGCTCGCCGACGCGGTGCGCGGCGCCGAGAAGCCCGTCGTGTCGACGTTCCTGGCCTCCGAGGGCGTCCCCGAGGTGCTCACGGTCTCCGGCGGGGACGGTGGCCCGCAGCGCGGCAGCATCCCGTCCTACCCGAGCCCGGAGCGGGCGGTGCTCGCCCTGGCGCGCGCCGTGCGCTACACGCAGTGGCGCTCGCGTCCCGTCGGCGAGTTCGTCGTGCCCGACGGCGCCGACGTCGAGGCCGCCCGCGCACTCGTCGCCGAGATCGCGCCGGCTCCGCGCACCCTGCTCACCGACGAGCAGGCCGATGCCCTGCTGCGCTGCGCCGGGGTCGTCGTGGCCCCGTTCCGGCGGGTGCGCACGTCCGGCGAGGCCATCGCCGTGGCCCGCGAGCTGGGCGGGGCCGTGGTGCTCAAGACCGCCGACCGGCGCTGGCGACACCGCACCGACCTGCGCGGGGTGCACGTCGGGCTCACCGAGTCCTCGGCGATCGCGAGCGCGTACGAACAGCTCGTCGAGCTCTCCGGCTCCGACGAGGTGTACGTGCAGGTGCAGGCGCCGCCCGGCATCCCGTGCGTGGTGGAGGTCCGCGACGACCCCTCGTTCGGCTCGCTGGTGTCGTTCGGGCTGGCCGGGGTGGCGGGCGAGCTGCTCGGCGACCGCGCGTACCGGTCCACGCCGCTGTCGACCATGGACGCGGCCACGCTGGTCCGCGCGCCCCGCGCGGCACCCCTGCTCGACGGGTACCGCGGCGCGCGCCGGGCCGACCTCCCCGCGCTCGAGGACCTCGTGCTGCGCATCGGCGTGCTCGCCGACGCGGTACCGGAGCTCCGCTCGCTCGTCCTCGACCCGGTGCTCGCCGCCGAGCGCGGCGCGTACCCGACCGGCGTGACGATCGTGCTCGGCCCGCCCCCCGGACCCCGCGACGGCGGGCCGCGCCGTCTGCGCTGAGGCCCCGCCCCGCGTCGATCGCTCCGAGCGCTCGAAGGAGTGACCGCGTCGGGGCGGCGGTCACGACGCGGTCGCCCTACCGTCGGGCGGACCATGAGCACCCCCACGGCGACGGCGCGCGCGGCGGCCAGGGCCGTCCTGCGCCCGGTCCTGCTCGCGGCCGCCCTCACCGGAGTGGTCCTGGTGGCCGCGGGCTGCGGGGGCGCGGGGGAGGAGCCACCGCGCCCCGAGTCGTCGACCCTGCCGACCGACGCGCCGCCGCCCGGCACGTCGAACCGACCGGTGCCGGCGACGCCCGACCCCCTGGTGGCGACACCCCCGGCGGGCACGACGGCGCTGCCGGCCGAGCGAGTGGACGCCGGTGCGCTCCCGGCGGGGCTCGCGCCCCTGGTGTGGACGCGGGGCGACACGGTCATCGGTGCCTACGGGCGCGGGGGCGGGTGCACGGACGCCCGGCTCGAGGTCGTCGAGCAGGGCCCGGAGCAGGTGGTGCTGCGCGTGGTGCAGTTCAGCACCGGGCCCGGTCCGTGCACGCGGGAGCTGATCTACCCGCCGCTGGAGGCGACGCTCGACGCGCCGCTGGGGGAGCGCCGGGTGGTGCTGACGGGGCAGGTGCCCTGAGCGACCCCGGAAGCCGGAAGACCGGGCCGGCCCCCGACCGTCCCGGTCTCCCGTCGCACGACGAGCACACGGCTCGTCGAAGTGTTGGCCGAGCCGGTGGACCCCACCACGTGAGTGGGGTCACACCCGGCCCGTGCGGTCAGATTGCCGTTACCGGCGAGTCACCGTCAATGCGGAGTTCGGGCGGAACGCACCGGACCGATCCGGCTACGGTGCGTCGCCGAACGCCCGGTCGGCGCCGCTCGTCAGCTCGCGGCGTAGGCCTTGAGCCGGCGGGCGCGGTCGCCGTCGCGGAGCTTGACCATGACCTCGCGCTCGATCTGGCGCACCCGCTCGCGGGAGAGCCCGAACTGCCGGCCGATCTGGTCGAGCGTGCGCGGCTGGCCGTCGTCGAGGCCGTACCGCAGCCGGATGACGTTCTGCTCGCGCTCGTCCAGCGTCGCGATGACGCGGCGCATGTCGTCGTGGAGCAGGCCGGAGATGACCGTCGACTCGGCGTCGGTCGCCTCGGCGTCCTCGATGAAGTCCCCCAGCGGGGCCTCCTCCTCGGACCCGACCGGCATGTCCAGGCTCACCGGGTCGCGGCTGTGGTCGAGCAGGTCGGAGACCTTCTCCACCGCGATGCCTGACTCCTCGGCCAGCTCCTCGTTGGTGGCCTCGCGGCCCAGGGTCTGGTGGAGGTCGCGCTTGATGCGCGCCAGCTTGTTGACCTGCTCGACCAGGTGGACGGGCAGGCGGATGGTGCGGGCCTGGTCGGCCATGCCGCGGGTGATGGCCTGGCGGATCCACCACGTCGCGTAGGTCGAGAACTTGAAGCCCTTGGCGTAGTCGAACTTCTCCACCGCGCGGATCAGCCCGAGGTTGCCCTCCTGGATGAGGTCCAGCAGCGGCATGCCCCGCCCGGTGTAGCGCTTGGCCAGCGAGACGACCAGGCGCAGGTTGGCCTCGAGCAGGTGCGAACGCGCCCGGCGCCCGTCTCGGACCACGGCACGGAGATCGGCGGCGCGCTGGGCGTCGAGGTCGTCGGACTGCTCGAGCAGGTGCGCCGCGTACACGCCGGCCTCGATGCGCTTCGCGAGCTCCACCTCGTCGGCGGCCGTCAGCAGCGCGGTCTTTCCGATACCGTTGAGGTAGACGCGGACGAGGTCCGCCGCAGGGCCCTGGGCGTCGAGGTCGCTCTCAGCAGGCCCGGCGGGCACGGCCGCCTCGGCCGCCTCGGGGCCGGTCTGCGGTGCGAGTGTCGCCGTCATTGCTTCCTCCCTGCGCGGCGCGAAGGTGCTGTGGCGCCGCGTCACATGGTCGAACGCGTCGGTGGCGGCGTTCGTTCCCGGCCTGGGATACAACGGTGGGGTGCCCGGTGTGGCGTCGCCGACGCATGGCGCGCGCCACGCCGACACAACCGTCCTCAGACCTCCGGCCCGATGGTCGAGCTCCGCTGCGCTACGTCTCCACGAGGACCGTGAACGGCCCGTCGTTGGCCGAGTCGACGCGCATGTCGGCGCCGAACTCCCCCTGCGCCACCGGCGCCCCGCGCGCCCGCAGGGCGGCGACGACCGCGTCCACCGCCTCGCGGGCGGCGTCCGGCGCCGCGGCGGCCGACCACGACGGCCGCCGGCCCTTCCGGGTGTCCCCGTAGAGGGTGAACTGGCTGACCACCAGGAGCCCGGCCCCGGTCTCGGCGCACGAGCGCTCGCCGCGCAGCAGGCGCAGCTCGTGCAGCTTGCGGGCCATCGTCCCCGGGGCGTCCGGCCCGTCCTCCCGGTGCACGCCGAGCAGGACGAGCAGTCCCGGCTCGTCGAGCGCGCCGACGACCTCCCCCTCGACGCTCACCCGCGCCCACGCCACGCGGCTCACGACGGCCCGCACGTCACCTCCACACCAGCATCCCGTGGCGCACCAGGTCGCGGACGACGGGCACGGCGGTGCGGGCGAGCTCGGCGGCGTCGCGGCCGTGGGCGAGGGCCAGGAGGTCGAGCAGGTCGCGCAACGGCAGGTGGCCCCGGCAGCCGGCGAGCAGGGCCACGCCCAGCTCGTCGACGTCGTGGCGCCACTGCGGGCCGTCCAGGCGCACCAGCGTGGCCGCGACCGACGACCACCCCTCGTCGGTGGACACGAGCCCCCGCTCGAGGGCGACGGTGTCGGGGACGAGGAGTCGTTCGTCGAGCAGCGTGTCGTCGTCCCGGCCCGCGAGCCAGGCGGTGCGGTCGAGCCAGGCCTCGATCTCGGGGCCGAGCGGGTCGTCGTGGGCCTGGCGCAGGTCCTCGCAGACGACGGTCCCCGCCACGTCGGGCGCGGTCCGCCGCAGCGTGACGAACCCGAAGCCGACCGCGTGCACCCCGGCGCCCTCCAGCCAGTCCAGCCACCGCTCGGAGACCGTCGTGCCCTCCTCCGAGGCGGGGTCGACGCCGGCGTCGCGCAGCCACGTACCGACGTGCAGCGCGGGGTCGGCGACGTCGCGCTGGACCACCCAGGCGTCCAGCCCGCCGGGCGCGGCGGCCGCGGCGGCCTCCTCCAGCCAGGCGCGGGGGCGCTCGGTCCAGTCGTCGGAGGTGATCAGCCACGAGGCCAGCAGCTGTGCGGTGCCGCCCTCGGTGAGGTGTGCGGGCAGGCGGCCCACGAGCAGCGCGCTCGCGCCGTCCCCGCCGAGCCCGGCATCGCGGTAGACGTGCTCGACCCGCGGTGGCCCGGGCACGAACGGTGGGTTGCTGACGATCTGGTCGAACCGGCGTCCGGCCACCGGCTCGAGCCACGGCCCGGCGAGGCACTCGACGTCGAGGCCGCTGAGGGCGAAGGTCACCCGCGCCATCTCCAGGGCGCGGGTCGAGACGTCGGTGGCCGTGCAGCTCGCGGCGTGCCCCGAGGCGTGCAGCACCTGCACCCCGCAGCCGGTGCCGACGTCGAGCAGCGTCGCCACGGGTCGGCGCACCGTCGCCCGCGCGAGCGACAGCGACGCGGCGCCGGTGCCGAGCACGTGCTCGCGGTCGGCGGTCCGGCCTCTCCGCATGGTCGAGCTCTGCTCCGCGACGTCTCCCCCCGGCGCGACCTCGAGGTCCGAGAGCACCCACCACGGCGGCGCGTCGGGGACCGCGGCGTCGGCGTGCGGGCGCAGGTCGAGGGCGGCGCGCAGCTGATCGCCGTCGGCCGCCAGCAGCCCGTACGCCACCGCCTCGTCGACGTCCACGGGCTCCAGCGCGGCCGCCACCTCGGCCCGCGGTAGCCCGTCACCCAGCAGGAAGAGCCGCACGAGCGTGCCCGCGACGCCGGCGCCGCGGACCGCCCGGCGAGCCGGGGTCGTCTCGCCGCGGTCGAGCGCGGCGCGGGCGGCCGAGCCGAGCAGGGCCGTCACGCCGTCGACCGTGTAACCCGCGCGGACCAACGCCGTGCGTAAGCCACGCCACATTCGGGCATCACGCAAATCGACCCCGTCCACACGAGGGCGGTCGGTGTCGGGGAGGTCGGGCCGGGGCACGCAGGAGATCGTCACACTGCGCTCGCAGTGGGTCGTCGCCACCCCGTCACCGATCCCTCCCATCGAACCGTTGCCGTGGACAGGGTTGTGCGTGACGCTGCGCACACAGCAGTGGCACCGGCGGTCAGTGGCTTGCCGGTGCCGGAAGACGACCGGGAGGCAGACACGGATGTCGGAACAGTCGACGACCACCGAGGGGAAGACCTACCCGCCGGACCCGGAGCTGTCGAAGACGGCGAACGTGCGCCCGGAGATGTTGGAGCAGGACCTCGAATCCTTTTGGGACGACCAGGCCAAGCAGCGCCTCAGCTGGTACGAGCCCTACGACAAGGTGCTCGAGTGGAACCAGCCGTACGCGAAGTGGTTCGTCGGGGGCAAGCTCAACGCCTGCTACAACTGCGTGGACCGCCACGTCGAGGCCGGCAAGGGCGACAAGGTCGCCCTCCACGTGGTCCCCGACGACGGGCCGGACTCCTCCGAGGCGCGGGACATCACCTACGGGCAGCTGCAGCGACAGGTGACGGCGATGGCCAACGGGCTCAAGGAGCTCGGGGTCGGCAAGGGCGTGCCGGTCGGGATCTACATGCAGATGATCCCCGAGGCCGTGGTGGCCATGCTCGCCTGCGCCCGCCTCGGCGCCCCGCACACCGTCGTGTTCGGCGGATTCAGCGGCAAGGCCGTGGCCGAGCGCTGCAACGACCTCGAGTGCAAGGTCCTGATCACCCAGGACGAGGCGATGCGCGGCGGCAAGGCCGCGGCGCAGAAGACCAACGCCGACGAGGGTCTGGACGCGGGCCCGACGACGGTGGAGAAGGTGGTCGTCGTCAAGCGCACCGGATCGGACATCCCGATGTCCGACCGCGACGTCTACCTCGACGACCTCGTGGCCAACGTCTCCGACGACCCGGAGAGCTGCCCCTGCGAGCCCATGGAGTCGGAGGACCTGCTCTTCCTGCTCTACACCTCGGGCTCGACGGGCAAGCCCAAGGGCGTCGTGCACACCACGGCCGGCTACCTGCTCGGCTGCGCCACGACCCACAACCTCGTCTTCGACGTCAAGGACGACTCGGTGTACTGGTGCGCGGCCGACATCGGCTGGATCACCGGGCACAGCTACATCGTGTACGGCCCGCTCGCCAACGGGTGCACGTCGGTGCTCTTCGAGGGCGTGCCGGGCTACCCGGACCAGGAGGTCTGGTGGCGGATCATCGAGAAGTACGGGGTCACCATCCTGTACACCTCGCCGACCGCCATCCGGGCCCACATGAAGGCGGGCGAGAAGCACGCCGAGGCGCACGACCTGTCGTCGATCAAGATCCTCGGCAGCGTCGGCGAGCCCATCAACCCCGAGGCCTGGGAGTGGTACCGGGAGCACGTCGGCGGCGGCAAGGCGCCGATCATGGACACCTGGTGGCAGACCGAGACCGGGCAGATCCTGATCACCCCGCTGCCGGGCATCACCACGCTCAAGCCGGGCATGGCCCAGCAGCCGTTCCCGGGGGTGCGCCCGGAGATCCGGGACGACGAGGGCAACCAGGTCGAGCCCGAGCAGACCGGCAACCTCGTCCTCACCCAGCCCTGGCCGGCCATGATGCGCGGGCTCTACAACGACGACGAGCGTTACCGCGACACGTACTGGTCGAAGTACTCCGACGCCTACTTCGCGGGTGACGGGGCCAAGTACGACGCGGACGGCGACATCATGCTGATGGGTCGCATCGACGACGTCGTCAACGTCTCCGGGCACCGTCTCTCGACCTTCGAGATCGAGAGCGCGCTGGTGGAGCACGCCGACGTCGCCGAGGCCGCCGTCGCGGCCAAGTCGGACCCCGACACCGGGCAGGCGATCGTCGCG
>Ga0196958_10000241_pt1 | contig 17965 bp, 19 predicted proteins | sample S1v_10metaG_FD_148654 | JGI IMG/M metagenome (GOLD analysis project Ga0196958, IMG submission 148654) | Soil microbial communities from Anza Borrego desert, Southern California, United States - S1+v_10 | ecosystem: Environmental > Terrestrial > Soil > Desert | place: USA: California | collected...
ACGCCCTGCCGCTGATGCGACAACCGAGCACGGCTCATCACAGCGAGTTCGCCGATGGAACGCTGAGAGGTCGACTTTCGACGCGATGTGGTCCGACCTGACTGGCAACGACGCATTGCGGTCCGCGAGGTGGGCAAACATTTTCACGACGGTGAACGAACATTTGGACCCAGAAACGCACCACCCGGCACAGCGGCAGAATACGCCGGATCCCGAAGCCGCGGACCGAGATGCGGGGGAACATGCCGGACTGACGCCCTCTGGCCTGCCCAACATTCTCGGCCGGCATCACGACCACCCAATGGTGGCCTGGCTTCTCGGCGACCTACAAAGCATTCGCCGCCATCGCGAGGTCAACCTGCCAGGACTGCAGCCGTTTACTCGACCCGCTCCGGAAGACCCGTCGCCGCAGTCACATCTCGCGTAGCAGACACGCGCTGACACCCACCGAATCCGCCAACTAGGTCCGGACAGTTCGACGTCGTGCCGTCCAGACTTAGTTGGCGGACCGCAGGTCAGCCGCCCGAGTCTCCGCCACCTTCGTGCGGAACGGACAGCTTGTCCTGTCCGGCTGAACCTGTCGGCGCCCGGCCTAGTTGTCGGTGATGGTGTCGGTGTCCGGGGACACTTGTCGGGGCCGATGAGGCGGGGTTGGGGCCGCCCGAGAGAATGTCGCCGTGCCGACGCTTGAGCATCTTCCTGGCGGGGCGCCGCAGGCGCTCGCCGAGGCGGGCAACTACATCGTGAGCTGCTCACCAGCCTCGCCGTCCCACAGTTCAAGCAGCACAGCACCGAACTCGTTGAGCCGATCACCGAAAGGCGTGGTCACCGCGGCGGCGAACCTGCTCTCGCCGAGGTTCTCCATGATCATGAACGGCCCGGCCCAACCAGGAGCGGCGCTCTTGACCGCCCGCAGGAACAGGTAGCGCTGGTCAGTGCGGTCGAATCCTGGGTCCTCTGGCATCGAGGAACCCTCACTGGCGACACTGATCAAGTTCGGCACCGGGTGATCGTGACACCCGGGCCTGGGCCTGCTCGATCCCGGCGCCACCGATTCCGCCAACTAGGTCCGGACAACTTCTCCGGCCCGCGTTCGGCCCTACTTGGCGAGCCGCAGCTCAACGGCTTGGACCACCGTCAAGTTCGACCGGACGGGACACAGGCGTCCGTCCTGTCCGCGTGAACCTTGCGGGTTCCGGCCTTAGTTTGCGGGTCGGCTGCGGGGTTCGGGTCTAGTTTGCGGGCCGGTGGCGGGCGCCGCGGGCGCCGCGGGCGCCGCGGGCGGCTCGGGAAAATGCCGCGGTGCCGAAACTTGATCTCGTGCCCGGTGGCGCCGAAGTCTCTGTCGAGCGGTTCGAGGTGACGTACGCGAACGACGATGGTCAGCAGCGGGTACCGCTGACGAGCGCCTGGGCGGTGCCGTTCGAGTCGTGCCGCCCCGTCCGCGATTTCCCTTCCTACAAGGGACAGCGCCACTTTACGGGTGGTGGTGGTGCGCGACGAACCGATGTCACGTCGGGTTCGAGTCCTGGCTGGAACGCGACCACGTCATCCGGCTGGACTTCGCGCCGGACGTGGTCGGCCTCTCCTCGCAGCCGTTCTGGCTGAGCTGGGACGACGGCGCTCACGGGCGCCGGCACGTGCCGGACTACTTCGCGCGCCTGGTCGACGGCGGCGCCCTGGTCATCGACTGCCGCCGCGCGGCCGGATAAAACCGCGGGACGCGGCGGCGTTCGCCGCCACGGAGAAGGCATGCAGGCAGATCGGCTGGCGCTTCGAGCTGGCCCACGAGCCGGATCCGGTGCTCATGGCGAACTTGCGCTGGCTGGCCGGTTACCGGCACAACCGCTGCCGCGGCTACGACGTCGCCGCGGCAGCGGTCGACCTGGCCGCGACGCCGCGCCCCTTGATGGAGCTCGCGGACCTGCTCGGTGATCCTCTGGCCACCTTGCCGGTGATCTTCCACCTGCTCTGGACAGGTGATCTTCGGACGAACCTTTCGTTGCTGCTGAACGAGAACTCGACGCTCAGCACTCCGTTCGACCCAGATTTGGAGGTGAGCTGATGGGGCAGATGCTGCAGCCGGACGACCGGGTCAGGTTCGAGGATGAGATCTGGACGGTCACCGCCGTCGGCGCGGCGGTCCGATTGGTTTCCGAGGCCGGTCCGACGCAGCTGGTGATGCTGTCGACCCTGCTGGGCTCGGACGGGTTCGAGCTGCTCGACAGCGCGGACCCCGCACCCCGGCTGGAGCCGGTGAGCTTGCTGGAGTCCTTGCCCGCCGACGTCGTCGCCCGCGCCGCGAGTGGGAACGGCACGTAATCGAGGTCGAGACCGGGCATCGCGCCCCGGGGCGACCTTAGCCCGGGACGGTTTCGATCCAGCCGTCACGACGGTCAAAGAGCGCGACCAGGCCAAAGCCGACGAACTCACCGCCAGCGGCCAGCCGACCGGCGCCCGCACAGTCGAACGCATGCGCGGCCGATATCGCACGTCAGGGGCTCTGGGGCCTGATCGATCGGCGCCACACGCGCCCCACCTCCCCTCTCGGCCGGGTCGACGAGCGGATCGTCGCGGCGACCCGGGCGGCAATCGCGGCCAAGACCCCACGCTCGACCGGCACGAAAACGCGGCTACACCGCGTCGTCGAGCAAGCCCTGGTCGCCGAGCACGGCGAGGGCACGGTTCCTCTGCCCTCGCAGCGGACGTTCGAGCGTCTGGTCGACGGCCTCCCCGCAGGCCTGCACACGTTCGGCCCGGCGACCTCGTGGCGCACCCACGACAACCGGCCCGAAGCGCCGTTCAGCCCGACCGCGGCCACCTGGCCGGGTGAGCTGGTCCAGATCGACACCACACCGCTCGACGTCCTAGCCGTCCTCGACGACGGCGTGATCGGCCGGGTCGAGCTCACCATCGCCCTCGACATCGCCACCCGCACCATCGCCGCGGCAGTTCTGCGTCGTCACGGAACCAAAGCGGTCGACGCCGCACTGCTGCTCGCGCGCACGCTGGTTCCGGAGTCGATGCATCCCGGCTGGTCGGATGCACTGTCGATGGCGGTTTCCCGGATCCCGCACGCCCGCCTGCTGCCACTGGACGCCCGGCTCGAACAGGCCGCGGCCAAGCCGGTGATCGCGCCGGAGACGGTGATCATCGACCGGGGGAAGGTCTTCATCTCCGAGACGTTCCTGCGCGCCTGCGAACGGCTGGAGATCTCCGTCCAGCCCGCGCACCCGCGCACGCCGACGGACAAGGCGATGGCCGAGCGGACCTTCGGGTCGATCAACACCCTGTTCTGCCAGCACGTCGCCGGTTACACCGGCTCCTCGGTCGCCCAGCGCGACGCGAACGTCGACGAGCAAGCCGTCTGGACGCTCCCTCAGCTGCAGGAGCTGTTCGACGAGTGACTCCTCGCCGGTGGGCAGACCCGCCCGCACGAGGGCCTGCGCGACCCGCACCGGCCGACGAAACCCTTGTCTCCCAACAACATGTATCCCGCGCTGCTCACTGCGGCCGGATATGTTCCGCTGCCGCTGATCGGGGACGAGTACCTCGAACTGCTACCGGTCGAATGGCGCCGGATCAACCACGACGGCGTCCACCTCGATCACCGCACCTACGACTCCACCGAACTCGGCGCACTGCGGCGGCAGGACTCCGGCATCACCGCCAAGGGCCGCTGGGCAGTTCACTACGACCCCTACGACCTGACCCACGTCTGGATCCGCAACCACTGGACCGGCGGCTGGATCACCGCACCCTGGACTCAGCTGCGGCTCGCGCCCCAGCCTTCCGCCGAGTTCACCTGGCGCGCGGCGCGAGAGCCTGGTCACCGAGCGCGGCGTCGACGACACCAACCAAGTCGAGGTCGCCCGCGCGCTCGACGCCCTGCTCACCCGCGCCGACGCGGGCCCGACCAGACAACGTCGCGCGGTCGCCCGCACCCGCTCGGCACCTTCGGCGCTCGGCCGGGCCGCGGCTCCGCCGCCCTCGGACGAGCCAACCGCGCATCCCGGGCCGACCGAGCTGGCGAAGGTGATCCCGTTCGGGATCTTCGACCCGGCCGCCGAGGAGCCTTATCGGTGATCGACGACCCCGCCGGGCTCGACGAATCCCGCTCCCTCACCACGAAAGCGGCCTGGTCTCGGCTCGTCCACGACACCCCTGAGCTTCCCGTCCTGCTGCCCGACGAGCGCTGGAAAGCGCTCGACCCGAGCGAGCGGGACCTCTACGACGAGATCCGGCTGCGTCACCACGCCCGCCTGGTCACCATCACCACACCGCTGGTCAACGACGTTATCCGGCTCGGCCGCAAACTCAGCCTGCTCAACCGCGACCAGTTCACCGCACGCCGGGGCATGATCATCTCCGGACCTCCGGCGACCGCGAAGTCCACCGCGATCACCCAGTTCGGCAAGCATCACGAGATCCGCGCCCCGCCGCATGCGCGGCGACCTCGCGGGCCCGCTTCTGCCGGTCATCTACATCACCGTTCCGCCTGCGGCCACGCCGAAGGTCCTCGCGCTGGAGTTCGCGCGGTTCCTCGGCCTGCCGGTCTCCAACGCCTCAACCAGGTCGGGATCACCAACACCGTCTGCGACCTGCTCGCGCGGCTGGGCTGCCAACTGGTCCTGGCCGACGAGATCCACAACATCTCCCTAGAGACCCGCTACGGCGCTGAAGCCTCGGATCAGCTCAAATACCTCGCCGAACGCATCTCCGCGACGTTCGTCTATGCCGGGATCAATCTCGAACGGGAAGGCCTGTTCGCCGGCACCTGCGGCGAGCAGATCGCCGGGCTCTTCACCAGCATCACTTCCCCAGGCATTCGGCAACTCCACGCCTGCTGAGCGGCAAACCTGGGCCGCGCTCGTCGCGGGTCTCGAACAGACGCTGCTGCTGCACCGCCGCGACCCCGGCATGCTGCTCCAGCACACCGACTACCTGCACGACCGCACCAGCGGCATGATCGGGGGCGGCGAGCGCGACTGTGGGAAGTCCGCACCCGCACCGCGGCCGCCACTCACCGGCCTGCTGCGGCCGAGACCGACCCGATCACCGACCCCCGTGCTCCGCACGCATCCCCGGCCGATCCGCTGGCCGAAGGGATCTCTTTCTGCGTTCGACGCTGACACCGAAGGCGAAAGGTGGCTATGAGCGAGCTGCCACGGGCTTTGACGAGCGCTCGACACCTCATTCCCGACGATTCCCTCACCACCAAGGAAGGGGCTGGCGGCGGTTCGTCGAGCACCAGCCCAAACTCCCAGACCTCGCCGACCCGGAACAGTGGGCGCGGCTGGGCGCGCGTGGCCGCGCGCAGATCATCCAAGGCGTGCAAGGACTACCACAGTGAAATGCCGCTCGCGGCCACGCCCGATCATGCGGAAGCTGATCACCAACCCGGGACGACTGCTGATCCAGCTCAGCCGCAACCAGATCTCCGCCCCCGCCGTGGCATCATCCTCTCCGACGCGTCCGGGGTAGCCAGGAAGACCACTGCGCTCACCCAACTCGTCCGCACCCACGAACGCGTCGTCTGCCGACGCCATCCCGACCGGGCGGGACAGAATCGGCTTCCGGTAGGCTGATGCGCCGCGCGATCAAGCAGTGAGTGTGCCCGTCCGGCGCTGAGCCAATCCATCAAGACGCAGAAGGAAGTCTTGCCCGGTAGCCGGCATCACCGACGCCGTGGCGCTGCTCGACCTGGCGGGCCACACGACGCCAGCTGGGGGCATCCGGGCCGGTCTCACCGTCGCGATCGGGCCCCCGCACCCGATGTTCCGATTTGGTCGGGTGATTGACCACGGACGCGTGTTCATCTCTGAGACTTTCACCCGCCTGCGAACGAACTCGGGCTCTCCATCCAGCTCCGCACGCGAGGGGGCACGCCGACCGACAAGCCGTCGTCGAGGCCGAATGGACGCGGCTCAGCGACCGCTCCGCATCCCGTGGGCTACCGGGCATTCCGTTCCCCGCTCCCCTCGCCCGCCAGAGAACGGGGGCTCTTCGTCGTCGACGTTGAGCCGGCTGGCGACGAGGTGGGCAAGGTAGCCGGGGGGCTTTTAAGCACAGAGGGGTCGATGTTGAACAACACACCAGTAAATCAGATCCCCATGGCCTTCTCCCGGCTGGCCCCCCCACCTCAGGATGGTCAATTAGGGGGTTGAGTTTGGTGACCGAGGCGACCTCAACCGTCACGACCTCGACGCTGTCTTATCAAGCCCTGATTGGCTCGTTGCGACTCCTCTGTCGCTTCTGATCCTTCCCCCTTAGGCAGAATACGTCACGTGACGTATATCTTCGCAGGTCAGCGCATCGCCTCGAAGTCCGAGGAGATACACCTGCAGGTGTGGCCCGGTGCGGCCAGTTGCAGATAGATGCACCTCAGCGGGCACCAGCTAACACGTGCGACATGTTGTCTAGGCCTTTGCCTCGCAGCTTAGGTGCTGCACCGCAGCCAAGCCGCTTAACTAAGTTGCGAGTCCCAGTAGTTAAGCGTCTAGCCCGGACGCGGTAAATGAATACAGGCTGGCGCCAAGCCATGAATCTACTTCTGGCCACGTCCTCTACCTTGCCGGTCTGTAGCTGCAGTCCACTGCCTCAAAGATGGCCTTGATTAACGTCGGTTGACTTACGCTGGTTGGCGCCCTTTAGATGGTGCGTGAGTACGACTGGTCAAGCACGTACCAAAAAGCTCGTGGATACGCTCGGAAAGAGCCTTAACACGAAGTTAGCTAACAAAGGCGTGGCCCCGCTACTAGACAGGTGTTACTTAGTGGAAACGTATTTGCGTGGAGTGTTGCAGTTAGCCAAGTCTGACCGCACGCCCCGGGCCGAGTTACCCACCTTCCGAAGTACTAAGTAACTAGGCCTGTCGGATCTCCCCTTGGTTTCGCAGCATCCTTGGTTACCCGTACAGCTACCGATATATGTAGTCAATAATTTGATGCCTGTCCAGTCTAGCTGGATACTTCGTGCCACGCGAAGCTGACAGTTCATATAGCCACCCGATCTCACGTCGAGTCTTGGACCTGCACTCCAGGGCGGTCGAGCGCATGCCCCAAGGCTGAATGTCCCACCTGTGAGGGCGTTGGCACTGAGGTTCCTTCGCGTGCGCGTACACCACGCAAGAGCGCTGTACTTATTCAAGCGCCATGCAACGCACCGCCCATAGTTGTCAGATGGGCGTCCTACCATAGGGCACAGCATGTTGGCAGGTAAGACGATCAGCATGCGGCCTTGGGGAGGGGCGTCTGGGCGACTACTCGGGTCTGGCCGGACAGTTGTCACTGCGTGGCGTACCACGTGTGCTAAGGGGCTCACGCTCGCGTGAGTTCCCAACGTGTCGCCTGGGCGCCCTGGCAATTGCGTCTCCAAACTTGATGCCAAGTACGACTCCAATTGGTGGTCCAATTGGTGGTCCAATTGGTACATCAAGTGCATGTGCCGGTGTCGGAAGGCCTTCTGACCTGCGTGCTTGACCATGGTGCGGCGAGACGGGTGGTGCACGTGCGTGGTCAGGCTGGGAGTCGTCTGGTACATCCACTCTGTGTTCAACCGCAGCGACGTATGCCTAGCGACGCCTTGCCCGGTGCCTGCGACACAGGGCACTTCGATGCGGGTCAATCCATGCACTGAGCGCCAGACATGGCAACATGTGCCCAGGCGTAACGAGCGGCACCTTCGTCGCTCTCGTAGCCTGCGGTGTGACATGCTGCAGTCCGTTCCATTTTCGCTGGTGAGGAGCCCTTTCGATGTCCGAGAGCTTACCCCAAGCCGCGATCAGCGGCCCGGGTGTACTCGACCTGTCTTGGCTCGATGATGGTGTGGTCATCACGGTTAACTCGAACAAGGGTGGTGTCGGAAAGACGACGCTTGTCCTCATGTTGGCCTACTACCTGGTAGTCCTGCTCGAGGAACTTGGGGAAGACGACTTCGAGATTCTGCTGGTCGACTGGGACCCGCAGTGCAACCTGTCGACCTGTCTTGGTTTCCATATGGACGGCGTCGACGGACGAGGGCGCAAGGACCCGGAGACGAAGAAGCTCATCCAGGCTCCCCTCTACTCGACGGATGACATCGTCACGACCGCGACCGCGGATTGTGAGCCAGGCTGGGCTGCCGGGATGATTGAACCGATCCGATGGGTGGTCAAGGGTGCGAACGGGAAACCGATCCGTCACGCGGTGACCGGCGAGCCGCAGCCCGACCCCATCAACAGGCGGATCAAACTCATTCCGGGACATCCGGACATGGAGGACCGGTACACCCTCGTCTCCCAGGCCGACTTCCGGTTCCGGCTTGACCATTCCCTGGATGGGATCAAGAAGCGTCGGATCATTCTCGTCGACACAGGCCCTGGCATGGGGCCTCTGGTCGAGAGCGCGTGGGCCGCGTCGGACCACATCATCGGCGTCGCTGCCCTCTACTACAACGAGATGGAGGGTGTCCTGAAAGCGAAGAACAAGATTCGCCGTTCGAGGAAGACACTCGGCCGTCCCGCCCTGGAGATGGACGGCATCGTCGTCAACGAGTACTCGGACAAGAAGACGACCCAGAGGGGGAACCTGGCTCAGCTCATCGAGGCGCTCGGGGCTGAGACTGTCTGGGTTGACCAGGCTGTTCCAGATGTGGAGCAAATTGCCCAGGTCGTCGACCAGGGTAAATCCTTCGGGCGCCTGTCGGGCGGATACGGTCCGAAGAAGAAGATCAATGACGCTGGCATGGCGCTAGCGAGGAAGGTGTTGGAGGTCGTCAGTGCCCGCCAAAGGTCTTGAAGAGGACAACAGGCTCCAATCGAACGTCGAGGACGTTGACGAGGACGACTTCGAGTACGAGTCTCCGAAGCAGGGCAGTCCCGACGGTCCGAAGGGGCGGGAGCGCGCCCCGTCGGATGGGAATCGTCGTCGTAGGGACGACGACGAGGAGGCGCTGACCGTCACGATGTACTTGAGTGACAACGTGAACAAGAGGCTCGATGCGTACCGGCGGCAGAAGTCGCGGCGTACTAACCGCGACGTGGTCATCGAGGCTATTACTAAGTACCACGGGGAGCTGCCGGAACTGCTGGAACGATCGAAGGTGTCGACCTCGGTGGAGTCCGAACTGTTCCCGGCCGATGAGCGCCAGATCCGTTACCTCGGCGGCGGAAAAATCCAGGCGCAGTTCACCCCGACCGTGGCTCAGGCGAAGGTCCTCAAGGAGCTCAGCGACAAGCTTGGCTTCCCGAAGGGGAAACGAAGCACCTGGATCCCACCAGTCTTGAACGAGTTCCTTCCTGGGAAGAAGGTGTCGCCAGGGGAGGTGAGGACGTAGTCTTCCGTGCAAGGACGGGACACTTCGGCCCTCCCGCAGGAAGGGGGCCCCAGATCATCTGGGGCCCCCTTCCTGCGGGAGGGCCGAGGTCGTTAGGCGGTCGCCAGGGGACGAAAGAACACCTAGTCCGGTACGAGACCGTCCTGAACTGCCGTCCTGATGCGGCGGACACCGGGCAGGGCGTCAACTTCGGCGATCACGCGTGCGAGCTCCCCGGAGTCGTCGCCGACCGTCTCGAGTACCTGCTGGGCCTCGTCGGCTGCGAACGCGAAGGTCACTAACGATTCGGAGGTGAAGACGTCCTCGTCAGCGAGAAGGTCGAGCCAGTACCTGTCGTCCTCGGAGATCTCGATCCCCGCAATTGACTCGACGAGCCGCTGAGCGAGACGACCGAGCTTTCCCTGTTGAGAGGCGATCCAACCGCCCTCACGGGCGAGAGGTGCCGCTTGCGTGCCCCGACGAGCACGTGCGCCCTTCTCATCTGGCTTGCCACGTTCCATCAGCTGACTCAGGCGATCCGCCCGGTCCTGCACGCCCTGGCCACGGGAAATCGCGTAGCTCGACCCCATCTGACGTCGCAAAACGTCCTTGCGTTGGCCGATATGAAGACCGGACTGGATGGCGTAGAGCTCGTCGGAGCGATCTTGCCACCAGAGTGCATTGCACAGGCGGACGCCCGCGAGGTGGTCGTGTGCTCGAACGACACGGGAGGAGGACGGAGCCTCACGGAGAAATCGAAGGAGGTCAATCGGAGCGACCGCGTCAGGGGAGGGGATCCTGTCCCGTCGCGCATCGCCGTGGTGTTCCCGCCGACGAGCGATCTCCTCGGCTAGCACGGCAACGTCGGCCGGCGGGGGAGCGGACTGCCAGTGCGTGCGGATCTTGCCGGTCCTCGGGCTGCGCGCGAGAGCACCCGAGTACGCACAACGCAGAGCATCGGCGGCGAGTAAGGCGCGATGAACGCCGTGAGTGGTGGTGAGCTCGACGACTGATCGTGAGGTGCGGATCTCGGCCACGGCGAGACCAAGAACCGCTGGTAGGCCCGGGTTGAGCGCGTCGTCGTCGATATCGGCGACCAGCTCATCGACCCACCTGCGGGAAGACACCTTGTGTCGGATGGCCTCGGCGGCCAGCTTTCGGGTGATCGCGGTCAGCTCGCTGCGGTTCTCGGTGAGCCAATCCCAGGCCGGGTGGTGCGGCTCATGGGCCATTTCTCGGCGTCCTGCTCGCGTCAAGTCGGGATCAGGAAGGTCGTAGCGGAGTAGGTCGGCGAGGCTATTCAACCTGTCCTGGGCGGGTTTATGGGGATCGCCCCGTCCGGTACGGCGACGCCGCTCGGGCCTGGGGTCGCTGTCGCCTCGGCGATGGCTGTCCGGGCCGAGACCCAGGGCGGCTCCGATCTGGTCGTAGAAGAGGCCGGCGGCGAGGCCACCGCGGAGGTGATGAAGTTCGTGTCGCCAACGGTCCCATCCGCTGGCAATAACGAGCAGCTGGGCGTCAAGCGCGTCAGCCCGGCTGGCCCACCGGGGCAGGTCTGCGATAAACTGTTTTCGCAGGTAGGACAGGGTTTCGCGTGGATCTGCCCGTGCTTTGGAAGGCAGACCATCAGAATCACGATGACCCGCGATTTGGTGCCTTTGGGCTATACGTCCGATACACCCGATCAGCTCGGTTTGGGTAATTCTGACGGGGGGGAGCATTCGTCCAGTATTTCACTGTCACCTAGCGGTTGAGTTCAGCGCTCGGGACCGCGGCCCCGCTATCGTTGTCAACCAAGCTCGCTGACCTGGGGTTTTAGGTCGGTTGAGGCCGAATAGTCTGATTCAAGGCCTCCGGCCGGGGTCTCGAACCCACGCCAACGCGGAGATCGGGGCTACGCGACGCGGCTTTTCTCTCTGTCGGCGAGGGCGATCGTGTCCACCGCGCCGAGGCGGAGACCTCGCTCAAGCGCAGATGTGGGGAGAGTGGGTGACGCGAATTCGGTCGGCGCGGCTGACGACCTGCGGTGCGGCGCCGGGACGGCGCGGCCATCACGGGGCCATCGCAAGGGCTCGCAGTGGCGACGTGACCGCACCGACGTTCTGGACCAAAATCAGCCCGAGTTCCGAAAGGGACAGGTGAGCCGTGGGCGGCCTGCTGAAAGACCCAGCCCTGGCGGCGACGACGTTCGCGGTCATCGACTTCGAAGCCGCGACCCCCCGGCGGGGTATCCCGCCCCAGCCGATCTAAGTCGCCGTCCGTGCGCTCCGATACGAGACCGGCAGCTGGGCCACCGTCGGCCGCTACCAGCCGCTCATCCGCCCGCCCGCCCGCCCGCGCTCGCTCCGGTCGCCTCGGCCACCGTCCCGCCCGGCGTGACCCCCGACGCCGTGCATCAGGCACTCACCCCGGCCATCGCGATCGGTCGCCGCTTCGCCCCGCATGGCCGCTACCTGCTCGTTGCGCAGCACGCGGCCACCGAGGCAACCCTCATCCACGGGCAGCGCGAACACTGCCCCGGATTGGCCTGGATCGACATGCTCGACACAATCCCGATCGCCAAACACGTCCTGCTCGGACTGCCGGACTACCGGCTCGACACCCTCCTAGTGCACCTCTCCATCCCACTCCCGCCCGACCGCCACCGGGCCATGGCCGACGTCGACGCCACGACAGAGGTCTTCACCCGGCTCATCGCCGCCGTCGACACGTCCGGCGTCGAGGACCTCGCAGTCCTGAGGAGGATCGCCGGACGAACCGCGAAAGAGAACCAACCTGTCCAAACAGGACAGCTCGAGTTCCTAGCCGCGAGGAGGAGGCGGGACTTCTTGACTAGCCGTGGCACGGTGTATAACGGTCTATTCGTCTCGTCGGTAGGCGACGATCAGTCCCCTATACCGTGCCACCACCTCCAGGTAGAGCCCGGCGGTTGCGGAATAATTCAGGTTAATCGCGGAAAGGTGGTGTTTGGTGCTCTATCGAATCTGGCAAGACGGTTGCGTCCGGATCGACAAGGGACGCCCTCTGAATACGGTGCGCGAAGCCGTCGTCGACGCCGCAGCGGAACATCCCACCTGCAGGGTCGTGGATCTGACCGAACGCCGCGGCGGTGGCCCCCGCCGCGGCGATCTGTGGTTCACCTGGGAAAGCCATGGCGATCAATTCGCTGGGCTGCTGGCCCTTCGCGTAGCCAAATCCGACCCGCGCCGCGTGGACTGGTTACTCGCCTCTGCCTGTGCACGACCGTGGCGTGCCGCGTTCGATGCTCCCATCGAGGTGATCGGCCTCGGCAATGACCTGGATCTCCAGGACCACGATGGACATCCCATTGGATTCCCCGGGGTCGTTCCCTGCCACAACATCAACCCGCCGAGTCTGCTCGACGGATTCGCCGACAGGATGGCCGGAATCATCAACGAGCCGGACCGAGTTACCGGTCTCCTGCTTCTACCTCAAGACAATTGGCCGGAACGCGTCGACTCGGCGGGCTTGGTCGTGGCGCTCGCGATCGACGAAGCCGAGCGGGTCGCGATCAACGCCCGTATGGGGACGCGCGGGATGCGCAAGAACCAGGCTCGGCTGTATTTGCCGACTCGTGATGGCCTTCCCGACGTAACAGGGCAGACGGTTCCTTTCGCCGTGACCAGCGACATCTCCGTCGGTATCGACCAGTTTCTGATTGCACGCCAGAAGACAGCGCCTCCCCAGCGATGGCAGGACGACCCGGCGGCGCAGGAGTGGTGGAAGACAAACCCCTTCGATCTGCCCGAGGTGACGCCGAACAAACCCCAGGTAGATGACGTGGCGCGGGCCGAGCAGGAACTCGGGGAGGCCCGGCGCCAGATCGTCATCCTGCGGCAACAGCGGACGGCCGTCAACGACCAGCTCGGCCAAGCACGCAACGAGATCCGGACGCTTCATGAACAACTCGCCAGCCGAGCTGATCCCGGGAGCCTGCAGGCCCAGCTGGCGGCGCTGCAAGACGAACTCGATCGCTACGCTGCGGCCTACGACGAAGTCGAAGCCGAGCGAGATGACCTGCGCCGCCGCATCGGCGAACTCGCCGCGGGGCAACAACGACGGGCCGAGCCGCACGAACCGCCCGTCGCCGGCGAGCCGGGCAAAGAGGAGCCCACGGACTTCGCGAGCTTCGTCGACCTACTCAACACAGCCCGGATCACGCTGCCCGGCCTGGCCATCACCGCGGACCCGGCCCCGGCTGCCGCGCTCGACGATCACCCAAAGGCAGCGGCCTGGCGCCGCAAGGCATGGGACTCGTTACGCACCCTGGACGCCTACGTCACCGCGCGCACCGCCAGCATCGCGTCCGAGATCACCGACGTACTGGCCTTTGCTCGGGCTGGGCACCCCGGCTCGCTGATTAGCGCGAACATCATCAAGCTCGGGGAATCCGAAGCGGTCAACGGCAACGAGCGATGTCGCGCCGCACGCGTCTTCCCTGTCGAGGCGGCCACCGACAGCAGCGGCCGGGCCTACTTCGCCGCGCACATCGCTCTGGAGCGGTTCAAACCACCAGCCCCGCGCCTGCATTTCTACGACGACGTCACCAAGACCGGAGTGGTCTACGTGGGATACCTCGGTGAACACCTGCCGACCCTGCGCACCAACTGAGCCACTACTAGCCCGTGTTGTAGGTTCTCGCGACTGACTTCATTTTCTCATTCCCGACTTCATCTCGGCTGCATGCAGTTGAGACTGTGCAGGTCAGAATGCGTGAGACCCCGTAGATGCCCGCCGCGCACGTCGGGAAGTGCAGTCGATTTGAGACTGCGCCGGGATGAAGTGGCTTGAGACAAGCAGCAAATCCGCAGGTCAGCAGAGACCGACATGAAGCGCGCCGCGAACCTACACCTGCCCGCGCAGTCGGAATCATGGTCGACACCACCGCCGGACCGCTGCGCGTCGTCGGAGCCTACGTCCCTTCCCGCGACAGCACCGCCGCGAAGACCGAACGCAAACAGGCGTGGATCCGCGCCTTCGACCACCCCGCGGCCAGCTCGCGGCGTTCGAATACTCCTTCTACGCCGGCCTGACCGACCCTGCTCGACCTGTTTCCGCCACCAGCACCCCGACCCGTCGAGCACGGCTGGCCCGCCGCGCGGACCTGGGCTACGGCTACGACCACGGATCCCGTGACCTGGCGGAGAAGCTCACCGCCTGGGAGTACATCCACGACACCGGGCGGTCACCGAGGGGGATCGCCCCCGAGTCCGCCGATGCCGCGACAAGCTGCTGCGCGCCGAACTGCCCACCCTGCTCGACGACCTCCTCGCAGGCAGGTTCAGCCCCCACCCCTCGTCCTCGCCGGGTGACCGCCCAGGCCTGAGTGCCGAGCGCGTTCAGCCGGGGATGTTGCGGGGGTCGTGGCCGGTGTAGGTGTTGCGTTCACCGATCGTGCCGTCCATGTTGCGGATGAAGTGCTCGACCTTGCGTTCGATGGCCAGCTCGCGGCCCTTGGCGACGGCGTCCGCCTTGGTGGCGTAGCCAGTGCCGAGCGGCTCTGCCTCGCCTTCGATCTTGTTCTTCCACTCGCCGTCCTGGTGATAGGTCTCGACGTCGCCCTTCACGCGGCGCTCCTCTCCTCCGGCGGATACTGCTTCACCACAACTACCCCCCGCGCCGACCGGACGAACATCAACATCCCGCCCGCCAGCCCGCAGTGCATGCTCATCCGGTGGGGAGTGGTGCGCGGGTGTCGTCGAGGTCGGCGAGGAGGTCGCCGTACTCGGTGACGCGGTCGAGGACATCCTCGGCGGTGAACACGAGCTGGGTGGGGCGGCGGCAGGCGCGCACTTCGGCCCAGGTGATCGGCGTGGAGACGGTCGGCCGCTCGCGGCCGCGCAGCGAGTACGGCGCGATGGTGGTCTTGGCGACGTTGTTCTGCGACCAGTCGATGAACACCCGACCGGTGCGCTGAGCCTTGGCCATGACCGCGGTCACCCGATCGGGTGTTTCGTGCGCTAGCCGCTGAGCCAGCCGTTTCGCATAGGCGGAGGGCGCGGCCGGGTCGTCGGTGTCGATCGCGCAGTACATCTGCATCCCCTTCGATCCCGACGTTTTCGCGAACGGCCTCAGCCCGTCGGCGGTCAGCGCTTCCTGGAGCCGTTCCGCGACACGGCAGCAGTCCACGATGGACGTGCCGGGGCCGGGGTCGAGGTCGAACACCAGCCGGTCCGGCGCCCGGCGGGCCGGCGGCGGCCCGGGATCGACGGTGTATTGGGGGACGTGGATTTCCAGGGCGGCCATGTTCGCCGCCCACACCAGCCCGGCGAGCTCGTCGATCAGCGGGTACCGCATCGGTACGCCGGGTTGGCTGTGGCGGCTGCGGCCGCTGGTGCTCGGCAGCGGCACGGTGGGCAGCCAGTCAGGGGCGCCGCGCGGGACGTTCTTCTCGAAGAATTGCTCGCCGCCGACGCCGTCGGGGAAGCGGATGACCGTGATGGGCCGCCCGGCGAGGTGGGGGAGCAGGACGGGGGCGATGTGGGAGTAGTAGTGGATGACCTCGCCCTTGGTGAATCCGGTGGGGTAGAGCGGTTTGTCCAGGTTGGACAGGGTGAGCTGCCGGGCGCCGGCCTGCACCCTGATCGTCGGCCCGGGCGGCCGGGGTGGCTCGCCTGGATCGTGCGGGTGTGTCCTGGTCACCGCGGCGGGTTCGTGTGGGGGAGAGGGGGTTTCCGGCGGGCGGTCCGGGTGGGGTGCGAGGACGTCGGCGGGTTTTTTGTCCTCCCGCAGGCCTCGCCAGGCGGTGTGGCGCAGACGCCCGTTGCCGCGGGTGACCTGCCGGTACACGACCTCTCCGACCAGTACCGGTTTCACCCACCGTGCGCGGGCGACATCGGCGCGCGGTGGAGTGTCCGTGAAGGGGTGGCCTGGCCGGTGCAGTGCCTCGAGGCGGGTATGGAGGCGGGAGCGGTCGGCGTCGGTGAAGCCGGTGCCCACGTCACCGATGTAGCGAAGTCCGCCGCTGCCGGGGTCGTGCGCGCCGAGCAGCAGCCCGCCCACCGTGCCGGTGAAGCGTCCCTGGCCCGGGCGCCACCCGCAGACGACTACCTCGATCGTCTGGGTGAGGGGATGTTTCAGCCAGGTGTCGGTGCGCTTGCCGGGGGTGTAGGGCGCGCGGCGGTGCTTGGCGACGAGGCCTTCGTGACCCGCTGTCGTGACGTGGGCGAGCAGATCGGCGGGGGTCCGGTGGTCGGCGTCCAGCTCGGTGAAGGTGAACGCGCGCACGACCGCGACCCGGTACGGATCCGGCATCGGCACCGCGAGCAGCCGCTCCCGGCGCTCGTCATACGGTGCCTGCAGCAGCGACTCCTCCCCGAGCTGGAGCAGGTCGAAGGCCAGGAACCGCACCGGCAGGTCCTCGAACGGCACGTCACGGCGGCGGGAGCTGGTCTGATAGTGGCCGCGGCGTTCCTGCAGCAGCCCGAACTCCGGCTGCCCGTCCTCGTTGTAGACGACGATCTCCCCGTCCAGCACCGCGCCCCGGCCCTCCAGCGCCGGGGCCAGGACGCCGGTCAGCCCGGCGAACTCGGCGGTGAGGTCGTTGCCGTTGCGGCTGGTCAGCCGGGTGGTGCCGTCCGGTGCGATCTGCATCGAGCAGCGGTAGCCGTCGATTTTGTACTCATAGGCCCATTCTGGGCCCTCCCGCAGCCGCCCGCGGTCCGATGTGGCCAGCATCGGCTCGATCCAGCCAGGCACCACAGAGCTGGCACGGTGTGGCGTGCGCGCCATCCGCACCTCCCCTCGACTCCACGACGAAACATACCCGCCGCCCGGTCCATCGTCCCCCGGACAGCGGGGCTTCGCCTCTCGACCGTCCACACCCGACACCCGATGACCTGCGGCGATCACCGCACGGGGTGACGGGTTTCCGAGGGGAGGTGCGGTGCGCTCGAGGGTAACGCCGCGGGCGCCTGCCACGACCTACGCAGAAGCAGGAACGTGGGTGAGGTGAGAATGGTGATGAACGAGCAAGACCCGCTCGCCCGGGTGCTGGCGGCGTGGCGGGCCGATATCGACAGCGTGGACTTCCCGGAGATGTCCGAAGTGGACGCCGCCATAACTGTCGTGGCCGAGGCCCGCCGGCGCGCATGCCGTTGCGGCGCACGGTTCTGGCGGCAGCGCAGGCCGATCAGCGCCTGACTCGCTCACGATCTCACGCCTGTGGGGCGCTCCGGGTGGCCCGCAAGAAATGGGGCAGGTCAGGGTGCGGTGCAGACACAGTTGCCCTCGGCCCGTTCGGGCAGGTCGGGGTCGTCGAACCAGTGTCCGTCTTCGGCGAGGTACCGGAACTGGACCGTGGTCCCGGGGGCGAGTTCGACCGAGGCTGAGCGGCGGCCGTTCGACCGAGGCGCGAGCAGGTGCCGGCCGGGGGTCCAGTTGTTGAAGTCACCGACGACACTCACGCGCCCGGGTGGTGTATCCGTGGGAAGGCTGAAGGTGAGGCGCCGGGCGCCGGTGCCGTCGCGACCCTTGCTGAACTTGATCACTCGTCAGGCCCCTTTCACAGTAGGTGCGGGAAGCGGGATGTGCTCGGCGCTGAGCGTTCCCATGATCTCATGACGGTGATCACACGATCACCCGCCGTGCCTGTTGACCTCGGCCGGTTCGTGGCCTGTCCTCGCTGGTTGCCCGACCCGGTGTCGCGGTG
>Ga0196958_10000242_pt1 | contig 17947 bp, 30 predicted proteins | sample S1v_10metaG_FD_148654 | JGI IMG/M metagenome (GOLD analysis project Ga0196958, IMG submission 148654) | Soil microbial communities from Anza Borrego desert, Southern California, United States - S1+v_10 | ecosystem: Environmental > Terrestrial > Soil > Desert | place: USA: California | collected...
CTCGTTTTTGCGCTCAGAGTCGCCGAGGTCCACGTAGCGTGGCGCTTAAGCCGGGTGCGAAGTCTCGGGCGACCCGTCCGCTACCGCCGGCGCCGTGGGGTGACCCTTGCCGGTGGGTCGAGTTCGTCACCGGCGAGGAGCTGTATCCGTGGCAGCGTGACGTCTTGGGCGTCCTGAGCGCTCCTGAGCGCCCTCGGGTCGCCTACGTGCAGATCCCCCGGAAGAACGGCAAGACGCGCTTAGCGGCCCTCCTGGCGCTGTCTGAGGCGTGTCTGAAGGATCGGCGCCACATCTACGCCGTGTCCGATTCGGAGCGGAATCTGAACTCGACGTTCACCCGCGAGCTGCGTGATCTGATCGGCGCGTCGGATTACCTGCGTGATTCGGTCCACATCTACAAGTCGCATTTCGAGGTGCCTGAGACGGGTTCGTTTATTGAGATGCGACCGAACAACTTTCGGGCCTCACAGGGCATCAACCCTCATCTGGTGATTTTCGATGAGGTCCATTTGCAGCGTGGCCCGGAGACGTGGTCTGGAATGCAGATGGCCGGCGCCGCCCGGGCCGACGCCCTTCTGCTGGGGATCACCACTCCGGGCTATGACCTGACGAGCCTGGCGCATTCGCTGTACGAATCGGCTCGCACCGGCGACCCGAGTCTGTACGCGAAGATTTTCGAGGCGGACCCGGCCGCCGACCTGGACGACCGGGTCCAGTGGCGGGTGGCGAACCCGTGTTTTGACCGGCCGGGGTTCGAGGACGCTTTGGAGTTCGACCGGGGTTTCCTACCGGAGCATGAGTTCCGCAGGTTCCGGTTGGGTCAGTGGACAGCGACTAGCCAGGCCTGGTTGCCCTATGGGGCGTGGAAGGCGTGCGAGGCGAACGTGGAGGCACCCGAGGCGGGTGCCCGTATCTGGCTCGGGTTCGACGGGTCGTATGGCCAGGACTCGACGGCGCTTGTCGGCGTGTCGCAGAACCGCCATGTGTGGGTGGTGGGGTGTTGGGAGAACCCGGGCCGCGCCGGCTGGCGGGTACCGAGGGCCCGCGTCAAAGAGGCGGTAGCGGACGCTTTCGAGACGTGGCAGGTAGTCGAGATGTTGTGCGACCCTCCCTATTGGGAATCGGAAATCGCCGAGTGGCAGCAGACCTACGGCGACGACCGGGTCATTCCGTTCCGCACGAACCAGCGGGCCCACATGGCGCCGGCCTGTACCGCCTTCTACGCCGCGGTTCTCGAACGGGCGTTGACCCACGACGGTGATCCCCGCCTCGCACGCCACGTCTCGAACGCGATCGTGAAGGCTTCGCCGGTCGGGGACTACATCACGAAACCGGACAAAGACTCCCCCGCCAAGATCGACCTGGCCGTCGCCGCTGTCATTGCGCACCACGCCGCCGCCACCGCCGCCCCGGCGCGCAACCGCAAAGTGTTCGTCCTTTGACCGAACAGCACGCCGAATCAGTGCGGCCCTACTACCAGGACGGCGTAAGCACTATCTACACCGGCGACTGTCTGGATGTGATGGGACACCTCGCCTCCCAGTCAGTCGACCTTGTTCTGACGGATTTGCCGTATGGAATGACCGCCTGCGCCTGGGATAGTCGGCTTCCGCTCCCGGATTTGTGGGCCGCTTGGCGCCGTGTTCTCAGTCCAGACGGCACCGTGGTGCTGACGGCTAGTCAGCCGTTCACATCGGCCCTTGTCATGTCGAACCCCCGGGCGTTCAAGCATGAGTGGATTTGGAAGAAGAATGCCGGGTCGAACTTCGGCACGGTGAAGCGTCAGCCGATGAAGGAACACGAAAGCGTCCTCGTGTTTGCCTGGGGGCGGTACCACTACAGCCCCATCATGCAAGAACGGGCGCCGTCCGGTCTCGCCCGGGTTCGTAGCGGCGTCGTCAACTACGCCACAACGACTGAGGCGTACGCCGACAGCTTGCACGGCGAGGTGACGTCGCAGCGTCCCGACTTGCGGTATCCGTCGTCTGTGCAACCGTTCAATCGGGAGCGTGGCTTGCATCCGACGCAAAAGCCCGTCGCTCTTATGGCGTACCTGATTCGGACCTACACCGCTCCGGGAGCCGTTGTCCTCGATTGCTGCATGGGCAGCGGGACCACCCTTGTCGCTGCCAAGCAAGAGGGTCGACTCGCAATCGGTATCGAGATGGACGGGCGGTATTGCGAAGTGGCGGCGAACCGGCTTGCCGAGGAGGCCGCATGATTCCCAGCCGAGCGCGCTAGCTAAGTGCTTGCAAAAAGAAGCACACGCGTGTAATGCTCACCCGTGGTGGCCGGTTTTTGGCGGAACGTGTTGTTAGGCCCGGACCGCGCCGAACGACGGGCGGTCAGTATCGGCGACCCCGCACTCGCCGAATACTTCTCCGTCGGTGATCGCGCCCTCGCCGGGGTCGCCGTCAACGAAGACACCACCGTCGGGCTCACCGCCGTCTACCGGGCGGTGTCGATCATCGCCGGCACGATCGCCGGCCTCCCGCTGCGGGCGCTCCGCACCGCACCCGACGGAACCCGGGAACGCGTCCAGGGCACCTGGCTCGACAACCCCGCCGGACCCGGCGGGTTCTACACACAGTTCGAATGGCTCGAACTGGTCATGGTCCACCTCCTCCTCCACGGCAACGCGTTCCTACAGCACATCTACGGCGGCGCCGGCCAGCTCATCGGCCTCAACCCGATCCCACCCCGCGCCGTCACGATCCGCCAGGTTGTCACCGAAGAGGAACGGGAACGGTTCGCCGGCTACCCGAAATGGTTCGAGATAGCCCTGGCGAACGGCGAAACCGCCGTACTCACACCGGCCGACATGACCCACGTACCAGCGTTGGGCGGAGACGGGCTACGCGGCTGGTCCCCGATCGAATGCCACCGCCAGGCGCTCGGCACCGGCATCGCCGGGGACCGCGCCGCCGCCCGCCTCTTCGGCTCCGGCCTCCTCCTATCCGGCCTCGTCTCGGGGGACGACGGGCTGTCACAGGAGGAGGCCGCCGAGGCGTACGCCGCCCTCAAAGCGAAACTGTCGGGTTCCGACCATGCCGGCGACTTCGCGTTCATCAACGCCCAACTCAAGTTCACGCCATGGTCGATCCCACCGGCCGACGCCCAGTTCATCGAAAGCCGCGTCCACCAGATCGAAGAAGTTGCCCGCATCTTCGGTATCCCTCCACACCTCCTCGGCCAGACCGAGAAGCAAACGTCGTGGGGAACCGGGGTCGCCGAACAGAACCGGGGCCTCGCCACGTTCACACTCAAACCGTGGACGTCCCGCCTCGAACAGCGCCTGTCGCGGCTCCTCACCCGCCCCGTCACCGCCGAGTTCGACTATGCGGGCCTCCTCCAGCCGGCACCCGAAGTTCAGATCCCCCTCCTTCTCTCCCAACTCGAAAAGGGTCTGATCACATTGGAGGAGGCGCGTAGAATGCAGAACCTTCCCCCGCTGCCGGCCGGTGCGTCCCCGTCCGTCCCCAGCCAGGACGAGGACCCCGCCTTGCCGGCCGGCGCGGGGGCATCATGAACCGCCTCTACGCCGAGCTTCGGAGTGAAGTCTCCGGCAACACCCTCTCCGGCCACGCCGCCGTGTTCGGCCAGCACGCCGAGATCCGCGGTGGCTGGGAAGAAATCGCACCGACCGCCTTCGATGAGGTCCTCGCCCGGGACGAAGACGTCGTCGCTCTCCGGGACCACAACCCCGAACTGATCCTCGGTCGCACCTCGTCGGGCACCCTGCGGCTCGACGTCGACGGCGACGGCCTCGCGTTCGAGGTCGACCTGCCCGACACCAGCTACGCCCGCGACGTCCGCGAGCTCGTCGCCCGCGGCGACCTCGCCGGCGCGTCGTTCGGGTTCCTCCCCGGCAAAGAAGCGCTCGGTTCCGCACCCGACGGACGCCAGCTCCGCACCCACACCAGCATTCGCCGCCTACTCGACGTGTCCGTCGTCGCGATGCCCGCCTACACGGGCACCGACGTCCGCCTACGCCACGTCACGTTCGCAGTCCCCAGCCACCGCAGAACCCAACTGATCTTGGCGCGCCACCGGGCGCGCAACGCCCGGAGGTAAACCCTTGACCGTAGAAGAAATCCTCGCCTCTCTTCAGGCCATCCTTGACGGCGCCAAGAACGACGACGGCACCGAACGCGACCTCACCGACGACGAAGTCGAACGGTACGAACAACTCGAAGGGCAGCTCGTCCAGGCCCGCCGCGCAAAAGAGGTCAGGTCCCGCCACCAGGCATACCTCACGCCAGTGCGAACCGACCTTCACGTCAACGTCGCCGGCGGCGAAACCGATAAGCATGAACGGGCCTTCGAGCAGTACATCCGTACCGGCAAAGTCACCGGCGAACTCGCCGAGTTCCGCGCCCAATCCGAAGGCACCAACACCGCCGGTGGCTACCTCGTACCCGCCGGGTTCCGCGCCAAGCTCGTCGAACGCATGAAGCAGTTCGGCGGCCTCGCCGAAAACGTCGAGACGATCACCACCTCAGACGGCGCACCCATGACCTACCCGACGATCGACGACACCGCCAACGTCGGTGAAATCGTCGCAGAAGGCGGAACGTTCGCTGCCGGCGCCGACCTCGTCTTCGGCACCCGGGCCCTCTCCGCCTACAAGTACATGGCCGGCGGCGCCGGGAACCTCCCGCTCAAAGTGTCGTGGGAACTCATCCAGGACAGCGCATTCGACCTGCAAGCATTCATCGCCCGTCGCCTCGGCGAACGCATCGCCCGCCTCCAAGCCGTCCATTGGGTCAGCGGTACCGGCACCGGCCAGCCACAAGGGATCGTCACGCCGATCGCCACGTCGGGCACCATCGGCACTCTCGACTACGCCGCGCTTCTCGCCACCGTCAACTTCCTTGACCCCGCCTACTGGGGCAACGCGAAGTGGCTCATGAACCAGGCGACATGGGCCGCGATCCAAGGCCTCGTCGACACCACCGGCCGTCCGCTGATCAACAGCCAGACCGACAGTATCGGCGGCGCCGTCGGCGGCCAGTCGCTCCTCGGGTTCCCCGTCGTGATCGACCAGGCAATGCCCAACAAGGCGGCCGGCGCCAAGTTCCTCGCCTTCGGCGATCTGCGCGAGGCCTACGTGATCCGCCGCGTCAAGGACGTCACCCTCGTCACCCTCAACGAGCTGTACGCCGCCAACGGCCAGACCGGCTTCATGGCCTGGGCCCGCGCCGACGGCGCCGTCCAGAACGTCAACGCGATCGTCGTCCGCACCGGAGCATAGCCATGAGTGACCCTCGCTCCGGGGTGGACTGGGGCACCGGCGACAGGAAGAACATCGCCGTCGGGCCCGGGGAAGCAGTCCCCCTACCGATATTGGGATTCTGCCTGCCCATTCGACAGGTCACGGACAAGCGCTTCGTCCCCGTCCTTAGTGCCGTAGGGACAACCGCCGCACTGGGAAACGGCACGCTACGGGCTCATCCGTTGATCGTCCCGAACAACCTCAACATCTCGCATCTCGGTATGAGCCTGACAGCTGCAGGCGAAGCGGGGTCGACGGTTCGGCTCGGAATCTTCAACGACAGCGGTTCATATACGCCTGGGACGCTGAAAATCGAAGCCTCGGCCGCGGTCGCGGCCGATAGTGCCGGCGAACAGGAAGTGGCCTGCGCCACGTCGCTTGTAGGAGGGACCCTTTATTGGCTTGCGTCCGTAGTGCAGGGCGCACCGACGTCCCAACCAACTGTGCGTTCCCTCACGACTCCGCCATTTGCTGGCCTACCCACGAACGCTCCTGTTGGCGGCAGCGTGGTGTTGGGATACAGCTTGACCGGCATTACCGGAGATTTGTCCACCGCCGCCTGGGGAGCCGATCCGCCTTCTGCTGGAAACATGGCCCGAATCTGGCTCAGACTCGCATAGGGAGAACCAAATGGCTAAGTCGAAAGACAACGACGCGACACAAGACAGTGGCGACGCGACGTCCCCGGCGATCGAAGCGATCGACGCCCGCCAGGTCGCGGCGAACAACCTCACGTCAACCCCGAACGAAGACGACGCCCGCAACCCCGGCGCCGTCCCCGACCCCAAAGACGACCCGGCACTCCCCAACGACGTGAGCAACACCGCCGATCCCAACGACCCGATGACGTTGACCGGCGAAGACGCCCAGCCGGGGAACAACGGCCAGTAACAACGTGGTCCTCAACCTGCCGAAGATAGGCGTCAGCGTTCCCGACCTCGTCAAAGTGTTAGGCGAAATCGACGGGCGCGTCACCGCGCTTGAGGAGTACGTCGGCAGGAACGACGAGCGGATCAGCACACTCGAAGAAGAAGCAGCGGAAGCAACCCACGGCCTCGCCGAACACCAGGCCGGCGCCGTACACCGCGCCCGCGAAATCGAAGGCATCAAAGCCCAATTCAACCGGGAACGCTGGCTCCGCAACCTGAGGCGCCGCTGATGGCCTACGCCACCCTCACCGAACTCAAAACGTTCATCGGCATCCCCGGCGCCGACACACAGGACGACGCCGTTCTGACGATGGCGCTCGACGCCGCCACCGCCCAAGTCGACGGATACACCGACCGCACGTTCACCGCCACCGCCGGTACCCGCGAATACTTCGCGACGGACAGTCGGGCCCTCACCGTCGACCCGATCGCCAGTACCGTGGACCTCGTCGTCCGCACCGACGACAACGGCGACGGCACCTACGAAACAACGTGGGCGGCCGGCGAGTACCGCCTCGAACCGATCAACGCCGCCGACCAGTCGAAACCGTGGACGCGGATCGTCGCGATCGGCACCCGATCGTTCCCCACCGGCACCACCCACCCGGGCGTCCAGATAACAGCGACGTTCGGGTGGCCCGGTGGTGTCCCACCCGCACCCGTCAAACTCGCCACGCTCATACAGGCATCGCGGCTCTTCAAACGGAAAGACGCCCCGTTCGGGGTCGCCGGCTCAGTCGAGTTCGGTTCGGAAATGCGGCTCCTCAACGAAGTTGACCGGGACGCCCAGAACCTCCTCCGCCCCTACCGGCGCAGTTGGTATGTGGTGGTCTAGTGGCACTCGACCTCACCGCGGTCATGGATGCGATCGGGGCGCGCCTCGTTGGGGTCACCGGCCTACGGGTGTACGACTATCCAGCCGACGCCGCCAGCCCACCGGCGGCGATCGTCGCGTTACCGGACACCGTCGAATACGACGTCGTCGCCGGACGCGGAGCCGACCGGGTGATTATCCCCGTGACGATCCTCGTCGGGAAAGTGTCGGAACGGGCCGCCCGCGACCGCCTCGCTCAATACGTCTCGGGCACCGGCGCCGCATCGGTGAAAGAAGCAATCGAAGGGAACGGCGCCACCCTGAACGGCGCCGCCCAAACGGTCCGGGTCCAAACAGCCCGGGTCGACGTCGTGACTATCGGCGCCGTCGAATACCTAGGCGCGTCGTTTGACGTGGAGGTCATAGATTGAGCCCAGCCAAGAAGACAGGTCGCTACCGGGTCCTCCGCGACTTCGCGGACCACCGCGCCGGCGACCAGATCGACCTACCCGACGAAGACGCCGCGCTACTGATCCGCGACGGAATGATCGCCGCCCCGGACACCGCGCCCAACCAGGAGGGATAGCCAATGCCTTTCGTCCACGGTAAGGGCGCCGTCTTCAAGATCGACAACGCCGCCGGAGTCCTCCAAACCCTCACTGCCTTCGTCGACTCGTGGGACTTCTCGAACTCGGTCGACGTCGCCGAAACCACCACCATGGGATCGGAATTCAAAACGTATGTGTCCGGCCAGACGGACGCCACCCTGTCAATTTCCGGCAAGTACGACTCGACCGCGTCCACAGGACCCGACGTCGTCCTGAACGGGCTCATCGGCCTAGAGACAACATCGACGTTCGAGCTGGGACCCGAAGGCGGCACCTCCGGCAAAATCAAATACAGCGGCGAATGTTTCCTCACCGGCTACACGATCAGCGCACCCGTCGGTGACGTCGTCACATTCACAGCCGACTTCCAAGTCTCCGGCGCTGTCGTCAAGGGCACGTTCACCTGATGGCGCTACCGAAGATCCTCCACGAACACGCGACGGTCACCGTCGGCGGCGAAGACATCGACATACGGTCCCTCACCCGTTCCGAAGTCGCTCGACTCCGCACCCTCGTCAACGACGGGAAACCCGACGACGCCATCGAAATCGAAATGGTGGCATGTGGGACGGACACTCCCGTCGACGAGGTCCGGGCCTGGTATGCGACGACCCCGTCGAAAGCGGTCGATCAGCTCGTCACCGCGATCCGGGACCTGTCGCGGGTAGACGATGAGGCCCAGAAAAGCAGCTGAAAAAGCGATCGCGTGGGGTGACGACGACCCCTTCGACTACGCCCTGGCGCTCGAGCTGGGGTGTACCCACGGCGCTATCCAAATGTTGCCTCACGCCGAGTACATCCGGTGGCGGGCCTACATGACCTGGCGCAACTCTATGCGCGCCCACGCCGACGACGTCGCCGCCATGCGGGCGAAACGCAGATGAGTTTCGAACGGCCAATCGCCGTCAAAGGCATGGTCGAACTACAACGCGCCCTCAAAGCACTCGACGGCGAATCGCAGAAAGAAATCCGGGTCGCGCTCAACCGGGTAGCGGACACCGTCGCGCAGGGCGCGGCGCGCCGCGTACCTGTCCGCACCGGCAAAGCCCGATCGTCTCTGCGGGCCCGATCATCACAACGAGAAACGAAGGTTGGCGCCGGCGGCCGCAAAGCGCCCTACTACGCCTGGCTCGACTTCGGCGGCCGCATCGGACGTGACAAGAGTGTGCGCCGCCGCGTCGTCCCCGGCGGCCGCTACCTGTACCCCACCCTCTCCGCGAACCGCGACTCGCTCGCCAAAGCGATCGCGCAGGCCCTCCAAGACCTCGCCGAACGGAAAGGGCTCGCATAGTGGCGGCGCGCAGCGAAGTCGAAGTCCTCATCTCCGCGGACAGCAAAAAGCTGGAAAAGGCGTTCGGTAACGTCGGCGCCGCCGCCAAAGAAATGGCCGGCGACCTCGACAAAGCCGAAACCGACGCCAAGATGTTCGGCAAAGCGATGGACGGCGCGGCCGGCGCCGCCGACGCATCCGAAGGCAAATTCATGGGCGCCGCCGACCTTCTCGACGGGTTGGGCGGCGCGTTCGGCCTACCCACCGAAGGCGCCACGAACATGATGCGGTCCTTCGGGGACCTCTCCGGCGGGTTCGCCGCCCTCGGCCCGCTGATCAAAGGATTCGGTGCCAGCCTCGCCGGCCTCGCCATGAACCCGGTAGTCCTCGGGGTCGCCGCCCTCGCCGCCGGCCTCGTCATCCTGTGGAAGAACTCTGAGACGTTCCGCGACATCGTCACCGGCGCCTTCCAATGGGTGATGGACAAGGTCGGGCCGATCATCGACACGATCGGCAAGGGCATCGGCTGGCTCGCGGACAAGCTCGGCATCGGCGGTCCGGGCGACAAAGCCGAAGAGATGACCGAAGCCATGAAGGCGGCACTCGAAGCATCCCAAGAGGATTGGGACAACTGGAAAGACGCCGTCACCACATCGCTCGACGACATCCTGAATCCGCTGCAACGGGCCCGCGACAACTCGAAGGCGTCACTCAACGAAATCACTACCAACCTGGCCGACAACGCCGCGTTCTACTCGGGTTGGATCAACAACCTGACCAGCCTCACCGAACGCGGATTCGGGGAACTCGCGAGCTACTTCCACTCCCTCGGGCCCGAAGCCGAAAAGGCGGTAGGCGAGGCGACCCGGCTCACCGACCCGCAGCTCGCAAAACTCCAGGCGAACATCAACAACAAGCTGCAGGGCGCCGGCGAGACCGCCGCCGACCTCCTCACACAAGGGCTCGGCGGGAAGGACTACGGCAAGATCGGTGAGTCGATCGGCCAGCAGGTAGCCGGCGGGCTACACCGCGTCTTCGCACCCGGCACGATCGGCCACCAGTTCGTCACTGGCGGCGGCGGGCTCCTCGGGCCACTCCCTCGCCGCGCCGCGGGCGGGCCCGTCGCCGCCGGGTCTCCCTACATCGTCGGGGAACGCGGCCCGGAACTCTTCGTTCCTGGCATGTCCGGCGCCGTCGTTCCCAACGCCGCCGCCGCCGGAGGCACAACTGTCATACAGCTCGTGTTGGATGGCAGGGTGGTCACCGAAGTAGTCCACGACGGGCTCCTCGCGAAGCAGCGGCGCACACCCCTAGGGCTCGCGTCGTAATGGCCGTCACCCCCACCCGGCTCCTCGAAGTCGAATTCGACCCGGGGGTGTGGACAGACATCGCCGCCGACGTCGTGGACATCTCGACCCGACGCGGCCGCAACAAAGAATCGGGTGCGTTCGAAACCGGCCAGCTCATCTTCACGGTTCGCAACGACGACCGCCGCTACGACCCCGACCACACCGGCGGGCCCTACTACGGAAAGCTCCGCCCCAACCGGCGGGTGCGGCTCCGCGCCACCTACAACGCCGTCACCTATCCGATCTTCGTCGGTTACATCGACCGGATCGCCCAACAGTACGGCGGGCCCAACGACGCCACCGCCGAATTCCAGGTGTCAGACATCTTCAAGATCCTCAACCGGGTCGAGCTGCCGACGTCCGCGTACGCCGCCGAGGTAGCCGACGACGGACCCCGCAACTGGTGGCGCCTCGGCGATACCAACACATCCACCACCGCGGTCGACGCCACCGGCGGCGCGGACGGCACCTACGTCGGCGCGCCCGAACTCGGCGCGCCGTCGCTCGTCGTCCGCGAACCCGACACCGCGCTGGAAACCACCGCCAACGGCCAGGGCGTCATCATCGCCGCCGCCAGCTGGGGTCCTATCACCGGCCGCCCGTTGACGATAGAGGCGTGGGTGATGACCACCACGCCTGGCAGTATCTTCTCTATCTACGACGCCACCCGGGCCTACGGCATCGTCTTCGCTGTCCAGTTCGGCACCGGGAAACTGTCGTTCAATATCACGTCGACAACTCACGCCCAATCCGTCGCGTTGGGCACCGCCAACGTCGCCGACGGCGCACCCCACCTCGTCGCCGTTGTCTGGGACGCCGCCGGTAACGTCACGTTCTATGTAGACGGCGCCGCCGACCCTTTCAGTTTCTCCGCGGGCCCGTTCCCCAACGCTGGCACCCTTCCCACGTCGGGCCAACACGCGGTCATTGCCACGCCCCTTTCGGGGGCGTCGGGTTACATCGGCATACTCGACGAAGTCGCCTTCTACGACGCCGCCCTCTCCGCCGGCCGTATCGCCGCCCACAACACAACCGGCCGCACGCCGTGGAACGGCGACGACCCGGGGACCCGCCTCGTCCGCGTCCTCGAAACCCTCCCGGTGACCACATCTTCGGTAGTCGGCGCCGGCACCACCGAACTGCAGGCAACCAGCCTCGGAGGCTCCGCCCTCGGGTACGCCCAGAAAATCGAAGAGACCGAACGGGGCTGGCTCTTCGTCAACGCCGAAGGTGACATCACATTCATCGGCCGCGAAGAAGGCAACACCGGCGCCTACCTCACCTCGCGGGCCACGTTCGTCGACGACGACTCCGGCGCCGGTATCCCCTACCGCTCAGTGTCCGCGGACGTCGACGAAGCCCGCCTCGTCACCCGCGCCACCGTCTCCCGCGAAGGGTCCGTGGCGGTCACGTGGCAGGACGACGCGGCGATCGCCGAATATCAGATCGTCGACGAAACGCACGAAGGCCTGTTGCACGCCGACGACGCTTACAGCCTCAGTTACGCCCAATATCTCGTGAACACTTACAAGGCACCGGCGACGAGGGTGGGTACCGTCACCGTCGACCCGACGAAGGATCCGGCCGCCATGTACCCGGCGCTCCTCGGGCTTGAGCTTGCCGACCGGGTCACCTACAAACGCAAACCGCAGAACACCGGCGCCGTCACCACAATCGACATGCGGGTCGACGGAATCTCCCACGAAACCGGCGGGCACTACTGGCGTACCCGCCTTCAACTCTCCCCGATCATCCTGTCGGGCGGCGCCGACTGGCTCCTCGGAGTGGCAGGCCGCACCGAACTCGGCGCGACGACAAGGCTAGGGCTCTAAATGGCGTGGACCACACCCCGTACATGGGTAGCCGGCGAAACCGTCACCGCCGCCCTCCTCAACCAGCAGATACGCGACAACGAAGCAGCGATCTTCCCGATCGGCGGGACGTTCGCCTCGTGGGCGGTGGCGGTCCGCCAGTCGTCCACGCCCGCGCAAACAGTCAACTATGCCCGCTACTTCAAGATCGGGCGGCTCGTCTACGCCGCCTGGTCCGTCACGATCAACGGCGCGGGCGTGGCGAATAACAGCATCATCGTTGACAACCTCCCCGTCGCCGCCGCCGTCGCCTCCGGCATCCACGGTTCCTTCAAATACTTCGATGCGGGCAACACCGTCCGCGCCGGCCACGTATGGGGAGCATCCACCACGTCGCTCGCTTTCAACTACACGAGCTTCGGAAACAACATGGGTATTGGCGACTTCGCGATGGCGGCCGGTGACGTGATCGAAGGGTTCGTCATGTACGAAGGCGCGTCGTGATCGTTGCCCGATCGGTGTGGGGTGCGAAACCGGCCTCCCTGTCGAACGTTCCGATGCGCCTACCGGCCACACAGGTATTCGTCCATCACACCGCCACGTCGGTGGGGCCCGACCCGTACGCCGATATGCGAACCGTCGAAGCGATCGGCATGCAACGGTTCGGCCAGTTCCCCTACTCCTACTGTGTCCACCCCGCCGGTGCTGTCGTCCTTGAGGGCGCCGGCCTACGCCGCGGTGCGCACACCGCCCAACGCAACTCGACGTCGTTCGGTATCGCGTTCATCGGGAACCACGAGGCCGCCGCCCCGACCCCGGCGCAGATCGACGCCGCCCGCGGCCTGATCTTCCACCTCACCGATCAAGGCTGGCTCGTCCCCGGCGCCGACATTTTGGGCCACCGCGACGTGATGGCGACCGCCTGTCCCGGCGACCAGCTCCACGCCCTACTGCCGATACTGCGTCTTCCTTGGGAGGGACCTATGGCCGGCGACCCGAACCGCACCGACGTGAACGCCCCGATCGTAGGTATCGCCGCCACTCCCACCGGACGTGGCTACTGGCTCGTCGCCGCCGACGGAGGTGTCTTCGGGTTCGGAGATGCCGAGTTCCTGGGGAACGTCGAGTACGTGAAGCCACCCGACCGCGAGTGGTTGCCGGCCCGGTGACTCCCGACGCCGACCTCGAACGGCGCGTTGCCCGCCTCGAAGGGTGGATGGACGCCCGCCTGGTCACGAAAGACGTCTTCGACATTTGGGCATCGAACATCACAACCCGGCTCGACAAGGGAGAGGACGCCGACGTATGGCTCATCCGGTTCGTTGTCATGTCCCTTGTGGGCGTGATCGTCAACGCGGTGTTTCTCGCCGTCGCTCTGGTCGGTAAATGAACGGCGACACGTGGGACGGCCACGAACGACGCATGCCTACCCCACCGCCGGCCACGAACGGCGCCTCAACCCGGCCGACCGTTGAGGTGCCCGCCACCGCTGTCGTCGCCGCCCTCGCCGGTATCGCGCTCCTCCTCGCCGGGGTGTTGTGGGCGCTGATCATCCATTCCGGCAACCAGAAAGCCGCCGGCCAGGACGCCCGCGAGTTCCGCCAGCAGCTGTCGTGTTTCGTGATCCGCGTATCGCAGGGCACACCCGGACCCGAGACGTTGGAACGGTGCGGGTTCCTCAGTGTGGGAGGTGTGAGGTGAGACTGATCGAATGGATCATCGGACGTGAACCGGTAGCGACCGCCACCGGCATCGCCGCTGTCGTCACCGCCGGCCTCGGGGTCGCCGCCGCCTTCGGGCTGGATATCTCCCCCGAACAGATCGCGGCGATCGGCGCGTTCGCCGCCGCCCTCGCCGGCCTCGCCGCGCGCCCGGCGGTCACCCCGACCCGGAAACTCACCGGCGAGGAAGGGTCGGTGCCGGTCGCTCTGATCCTCCTCATCGCCGGAGCGGTCATCGCTCTGTCGTTCTTCTTCGGGGCGTGCGATGCCATGTTCGACGACGAAGACGAGGTGGACGACTTCGGCCTACCGGCGCTGGTCGCGGACCACGACTGTTGGGACTGTCCCCCTCCGGACGAATACGAGGAGGGAGACGGACGCAACGACAACCGACGGGCGGGGATCAGCCCGGGCCCGTTCGATCGAAGCCCGGTCGAGTTCCGCGACGTCTGTATCTCGCTTGACTGTTCAGGCCGCCCCGAAGAAGGCGAGGAGCCCGCGTGATCGAAAGTCTGTTTCCTCCGTCCCCCGACGCGATCCGCCAGTTCGTCATCTCGACCATTCAGGCGGGCATCGAACTCGGGCGGCTATTCGCCGATACGACGATCACGTTCGTATCGAACCTGCTCGTCGGAATCGCCTAAGGGTGAGTGACTTCCCATTCGAGGCGCGCCGCGTCCCATTCCTGCGGGGTCATGTCCTGGCACCGCCGCAACGGGTTGAGGCAAATGTCCCGATCGCGTTGCTCCGCCCGCTGCCGGCGGTACTCCTCGGTTTCGTCCCACCGGGGGATGTTCGTCTCGGGTATCGACACTTTCTCGGCGTCTCCGCAGGCACCGGCGAACGGCGCGGCGACGGCGACCAGCAATATCAGGATGCGTCTCATGCCCTGCCTATTCGACATCGCCGGCCAGGGTCCTAAGCCCCAAGGGTGCAATTCGGTTACTCTGGGGGACGGACCTCACACTGGGCGCGCGCTTCTCCAGGTACCGGGGCGTGAGACGCTACTAGGCATAGCCGCCCGGTGTGGGGTCCTTGCTCGCGTCTCCGCGAACCGTCAGAATCAGACGGATGCCTAGATACAAATTCTCACGCTCCGTCGATAACGGGGTCGGCGCCGCCTCGCTAGTTGACGTAACTCGGACTCAACCTGGATTATGGGCGCCAGCCTGGTCACGGAGAGTGTGTGACCTAAAGATAATTACCACGCTGGGATGCTGGCGGGTTGTTTCGTGAGAGAACCCTACGAAACGCTCCTCGGCCAGTACCGCGACCATTGGGCGTTGTGGCCGTTCCTCGAAGGTGACATTCCCGACTGGGGCGGCATGGCCCGCGGCGACGTCCTCCAATACCTGTCGTCGGGTGAAACGGTCATGATCGGTGTCGCGTTGGCCTTCTGGAACGGCAACCGTGACGTCACCGTCGCTGATCTGCTCCGGGTCCTGGACGAGAAGAACCGGCGCCGTGTCGTCCTCGCTCTTGCCAGCACCGTCGTGTCGACCACGCTCGACGGTTTGGCGGTCAAGGCGCTCGCCGAGGAGGCCGGTGAGTGATGGACATCGACGACTACGTCCCTGTCAACGAACGCCTCGCTCAGTTCCGTAAGGACCACCCCGACTGGACCTTGGAGGCACACCTCAAATTCGAGGGTGACGCGATCCTGGCGCGGGCGGTGGTGTCGGATGAGACGGGCCGCACGATCGCCGTGGGCCACGCCGAGGAAATCCGCGACCGGGGGAAGGTCAACCAGACATCGGCGGTCGAGAATTGCGAGACGTCCGCCTGGGGTCGGGCCCTCGCCGCCGCTGGCTACGAAGTGAAGCGGGGTATCGCCAGCCGAGAAGAGATCCAGCGGGTTTCTCGGGCACAGGGACGGTCCCAGAGCACTCGGGGAAGTGCGACACCGGAAAACGTCTCTGTGCCCGAGAGAACACCGTCTCGTCGCACCCCGGTACTACCGAAGGATCAGGCCCTCGCGAAGCAGGCCGCCGACCATGGCATCGACGACGAGACGCGGGGTGACGTGATCCACGCGATCACGAAGGGTCGCACCCGGTCGGGGAAAGACCTCGAGCCGCACGAGGTGATATGGGTGGCGACCGCCTATGAGGAACTGGCGGCCGGTGTGGTCGATCTGCGGTACGACCCGGATGGCACACCCCGTCTCGGTAAGCCTCGTGTTCCTGCTGGCAACAACCCGGGTCCGACCGATGACCCGTTCTAAGCCGAAATGGCGCTGCCACGCATGCGGCGAAATTCAGGTGTATTGGGCGCGTGCGGAACGTCACGCCGATACCTACCATCATCACCGTATTGAGCTGATATTGGGGACGGTTCGATGAGCGCGCCGGGGAAGCTGTACGGGCCCGGTTATGCGATCCTTCCCGACGTCGTTCTCTACTCCGGTGTGTCCCCCAACGCGAAACTCTTGTGGGCGGTGTTGCAACGGCATGCGGGCCCCGAGGGGCGTTGCTACCCCGGGCTCAAACGACTCGGCCAGCTCCTCGGGGTGTCCGAACAGACCGTCCGTCGAGCGAAACAAGAGTTGCTAGAGGCGAAGTTGATCACGTGTCACGAACGGTACGACGAGGCCGGTAGGCGCACCTCAGACGACGTGATTTTGGTAGGGGCCCCTACCAAATCTGATAGGGGGGACCCTATCAAATTTGGAAGGGTCATAAGTATTGAAAAAGAACCAGAAAGAACTAACGCGCGCGAGGCACCCCAAAATCCAACCCCGCTCGCCTTCGACCCCGACTACTGGATCGACGACAAGGGGCGAACATGGGTCAGGCCCGCATGACCAAGCTCTGCCTTGACTGCACTGCCCGTCACCGCCAACCCGGACCACGCTGCCAGCCATGCGAACAGGCCCACCAGAAAGCCCGCAACGCCGCCCGCACCCAATACGCCGGCACATGGCGGGCAACCAGCCGACGGGCCCGCAAAGCCCAACCCTGGTGCTCCCTTTGCGGCACCACCGCCGACCTCACACTCGACCACGAACACGGCCAAGTCGAATGCCGATCATGCAACAGCTCGCACCGAAGGAACCCACGTGTATAGCCCCGCGCTCTGGCTCCTCATCGGCATGCTTTTCGGCTGGCTTCTCTGCAAAGGCGGAGTCGGATGAGCACACAGAACGCCGATGCTGTGCGGGTGATAGTCGAGCAGCTATCCCACCACGTGCTCCACGATCACCGCACCGGTGCCCGCCACGACTACAGCGTGGCCGAGGCCCTGTTGATCGCTCTCGACAAGGCCGGGTACCAGATCGTGCGACAGTCCGACGGTTACGGCGAGCGGATCGGTCACTCGCAAGAGTGCCTTCGAGCCGCCCCCAACACGCCCTGCCTCTGCGCACAGTCCGACGGGAGTGAGTGCGGATGATCTGCAGGCTCGGCCACCGCACCCGATTCTCGTGGTGCCCCTACTGCCCAACCTTCCTCGAAGCCGCACTCGACGCCGTACGCAAGTGGAGACGGCGCCGATGAGACCCCGCCTACTCGACCTGTTCTGCGGCGCAGGCGGCGCAGCAATGGGCTACCACCGCGCAGGGTTCGACGTCGTCGGCGTCGACATCAAACCCCAACCCAACTACCCGTTCGAGTTCCACCAGACCGACGCCATGACCTATCCGCTCGACGGATACGACGCCATCCACGCATCGCCTCCCTGCCAGGCGTACAGCATCACCCGGCATACGCACAGGAACGACCATCCAGCCCTTGTCCCCCAGACCCGCGCCCGGCTCATCGCATCAGGCGTACCGTGGGTCATGGAAAACGTACCGGGCGCCCCGATGCCCGGAGCCTTCTACCTGTGTGGCGCCAGCTTCGGCCTCACCGCCTACGACCCCGCCACCAACGGAGAGCTGTGGCTACGCCGACACCGCCTCTTCGAATCCAGCCACCTCATGATGCCCCCACCCTGCGCCTGCCGGGGCAAGCGCATCGGCGGTGTCTACGGCGGTGGACCCGAGGACCGGCGGGCAGCCACCCGAAACGTGGGAGGCGGGTACACCCCGGCCCAATCCGTTAGACGCGACCTCATGGGCATCCATTGGATGAACGGCACCGAACTGGCGCAGGCGATACCGCCCGCGTACACCGAATGGATCGGACGCCAACTCCTCGACGGGAAAGTTCAGGAATCTGACGCCCCGTTCAC
>Ga0196958_10000243_pt1 | contig 17908 bp, 15 predicted proteins | sample S1v_10metaG_FD_148654 | JGI IMG/M metagenome (GOLD analysis project Ga0196958, IMG submission 148654) | Soil microbial communities from Anza Borrego desert, Southern California, United States - S1+v_10 | ecosystem: Environmental > Terrestrial > Soil > Desert | place: USA: California | collected...
CGTCGCCTGCTCGTCGCCGCCGCGGCGGCGGACGTCGGCCCGCCCCGCCTCGACCCCGTCGACGTGCAGCACGAACGCACCGCGGTCGCGGTCCTCGTCGACCCGCACGTCGTCCTCGTCGCCCATCGGTCACCTCATCCGCGCTCGGTCCCCGGTCGCCCCCCATCCTGCTCCCGTCGGGCGCGGCCGCGCGGTGGAGGACGAGCCGTGGTCCAGGGCGTGCGGCCGGCTCCGGCAGCTCCGGATCCCTCGCCCGGGCCCGATGGGCGTGCCGTCGGTGTGACGCGGGTAACCTCCGGGGTCGCCGCGCGGACGGCGGCGGCCCGGCGCAGCGCCGGGGACGACGACGGTGACGACGACGTCATCGGAGGTGGGCCATGACCGCAGGGACCGGGGCGAGGCGCGAGCCGACCAAGCCGCTCGACCGGCACGACGGCGACGAGCCGGTGCGCAAGGGCAACGTCCACGGGATGGTCGAGGCCGCGCGGATGTGGGCCCGCCAGCAGGGCCTCCCGGTGGCGAGCAGCGGGCCGCTCCCGCCCGGGGTGCTCGCCCAGTACCGGCGGCGCCGGACCTGGGAGTAGCGGCTCAGCTCTGCGCGAGGTCGACGACGAGCGCGGCGACCTCGCGCAGCTTGATGTGGTGGTCCTGCGACATCCGCCGCACCGGGCGTAGGCGGGCCAGGTCCGTGCCGCGTCGTGGCCGCCGATGACCAGCCGGTGCTCGTGCAGGGCCGACACCACGGGGCCCGCGCCGGCGGCGTACTCGGAGTCCTCGAGGCGGGTGAAGGGCGCGAGGTCCCGGGCGACCGAGACCGCCGACCCGTCGCGCAGCACCGTCACCCAGCACGCGGTCGACGGCCTCGACGTGCGCGGTGCCCGCGGCGCCGGGGACCTGCGCCAGCAGGTCGACCAGCGCGGCGACCGCGTTGAGCCCCGGGTCCGCCGGCGCGGTGGAACCCGGGTCGCGACCAGGGGTCGCGGGCTGACCGTCGACGGCGGGCATGCGCTCACTCCCAGGGAAGCCGACCCCGGGCGTCGGCCCGCGGGCAGGTCCTCCGGTGCCGTGAGCGTCTCGACCACCGTGGTCGGCGGCCGAACCTACCGGTCGGTCACCACCACCCGGGACCGTGGTGACCGCCACGGCGCGGCGACCGACCCCCGACACGACGACGGCCCGGGGCCGCGTGACCAGTCGTGGTCGCGGCCCCGGGCCGTGGTCCTCCGGCCCACGTGCGTGGACTCCTGAGCCGTGGCTCGAGAGATCACGCACCTGGCTCAGAAGCCGTTCGGGTCGGAGGCGGTCGTCTCGTAGTTGCCGTCGGCGTCGGTGTCGACCGCGGAGGAGTCGAAGTCGCCGTCGTCGTCGGAGTCGAGCAGGACGGTCTCGCCGTAGCCGTCGGCGTCCGTGTCGACCACGGCGGACTCGAAGGTGCCGTTGTGGTCCATGTCGGCGACGACCGTGTCGATGTAGCCGTTGCCGTCCTCGTCGGTGGAGACCGAGTCGACGTTGCCGGCGTCGCTGACGGTGTAGGTGCCGACCTGGGAGCCGTCGGCGGCGTAGACGTTGCCGTCGGCGGCGAAGTAGCGGTCGCTGGTGTCGGTGCTCATGGCGGTGCTCGCTCCCGGTGGTGCTCGGTGCCCGTCGTGGTGGGCGTTCGGCACTGTGACGGCGCGAGCGGGCACGGATGTTCCCCGCTGAGCAGGAAATCTTCTCCGCGGCCCCGCGGTCACCCGCCGTGACGGCGACGGAACGTGCTCGGCGGCTCGTGGAACGCGTCCTTGAACGCGCGGCTGAACGCCGCGAGGTCGGCGAAGCCGCAGCGCAGCGCGACGTCGGTGACCGAGAGGTCGGCGAGGCACGGGTCCGACAGCTCACGTCGCCCGTGCTCGAGGCGCCGCCGTCGGACGAGGCGGCCGACCGTCGTCCCGGCGTCCGCGAAGGCGCGGTGCAGCTGCCGGGTCGAGACGAAGTGCGCCCGCGCGATCGTGTCCGGCCCCAGCTCGGGGTCCTCCAGGTGCTCGGCGACGAACGCCTCGACGCGGGCGCGCAGCTCCGCGGCGCCGCGTGTCCCCGGCAGCTCGTCGCGTCGCAGCGCCTCGCCGGCGACCGTGCCGACGAGGTCGGCGAGCTCGGTGGCCAGCCGGGCGCCACCCGCGGGGGAGAGCCCGGGCGGAGCGGCGACGACCTCGGCGAGCGTCCGTCCGACGATCCCGCCGAGGCGGTCGCCGCCCAGCGCCCGGGCGGTGGCCGCGCGCGAGGTGCCACCGTCGAGGCCGACGAGTTCGCGGGGCCAGGTGAGGACCAGCAGCCGCCACGGCCCGCGCAGGCGCCAGGCGAAGGGCCGGCCCGTCTCGTAGATCGCCCAGGCTCCCGGCCCGAGGAGCGCCTCACGCCCGTCCTGGCGCAGCACTGCACGTCCCCGGGCGACGAGCCCGACCTGCAGGTAGGCGTCGGGGTCGCGGCGGGCCAGACCCGGGGTCCGCACGCAGTCCTGGTCGGTCGAGTCGACGGTCGCCACGGCGAGGTGCCCGACCAGGTCGCTGCGCACGGCACCGTCGAACGGGCCGCCCTCGGCGTGCACGTCGAGGGCGACGAAGTGCTCGCGCAGCAGGTCACGCCAACCGTCGACGCGGTCGGCCCGCCCCTCGACCGCGGACGCGGTGTCCGGGGCGCGCTCGGGCGCGCGGGGCCGCGGAAAGGGGCCCACGGGGCGGGTGGTGGTCGCCACGGGCAGCTCGCAGGGACTCGACGAGATCGTCCGACGCTAGGGACCCACGACGCCGGGGTCAACGTCACCGGCGGCCGATCCGTCGCGCAGCGACAAGCGCCGGCGACCCGGCGGGGCGCACGCTCACCGCGCGGTCGTCGCCGGCCGTCCACCACCACCCCCGCGGCCACCACCTCGCCGCCCGCGCCGACCCGGGAGCGCCCGTGACCGCCCTCGACGACCTGCCGCTCACGCCCACCGCGACCACGGTGCGCGCCGCGTGCCCCCACGACTGCCCCGACACCTGCGCGATGATCGTCAGCGTCGAGAACGGCGTGGCGACGGGCGTGCGCGGCGACCCGGAGCACCCGTTCACCCGCGGCGGGCTGTGCGTGAAGGTCAACAACTATCAGGACAAGGTGTACGGCCCGGACCGCGTCCTGCACCCGCTCCGTCGCACCGGGCCCAAGGGCAGCGGGCGCTTCGAGGAGGTCACCTGGGACGAGGCGCTGGACACGATCGCCGCGCGGTTCCGGGAGACGATCGCCGAGCACGGCCCCGAGACCGTGATGCCGGTCAGCTACCTCGGCACGCAGGGCATCCTCAACGGGCTGTCGGTCGGCGACGCGTTCTTCCACCGCCTCGGCGCCACGATCACCGAGCGCACCTACTGCGACTCCGGCGCCTGTACCGCCTATGCCGCCACGGTCGGTGCGACGGCGGGCGTCGATCCGGAGAGCCTCGTGCACTCCCGCTACATCGTCATCTGGGCCTCCAACACGGTCTCGACGAACCTGCACCTCTGGCCGGTGATCGCCGAGGCGCAGCGACGCGGGGCGAAGATCGTCGTCATCGACCCCGTCCGGCACAAGACGGCGCGGCGCGCCGACTGGCACATCCCGATCCGCCCCGGCACGGACGGCGCCCTCGCGCTGGCGATGATGCACGTGATCATCGGCGAGGGCCTGCACGACGAGGACTACGTCCGCGACCACACCCTCGGCTTCGACGAGCTCGCCGAGCGCGTGCGGCGGTACACCCCGGAGTGGGCCGCGGCGGAGACCGGGATCCCCGCCGACGACATCCGCACCCTCGCCCGCGAGTACGCCACCACCGACCCGGCGATGATCCGCATCGGCGTCGCGATCGAGCGGCACGCGGGCGGCGGACAGGCCGTCCGCTCGATCGCGTGTCTGCCCGCGCTGGTCGGGGCGTGGCGCCACGTCGGCGGCGGCCTGCTGCAGCTGCCGCTGTGGGCGCACCCCGTCAACTGGCCGGCGTTCATCCACCCCGAGATGGCGACGCCGGGCACGCGGGTGGTCAACCAGTACCTCCTGGGCCGGGCGCTCACCGGCGAGCTGGAGCTGGACCCGCCGGTCACGGCACTCGTGGTCTACAACTCCAACCCGATGGTGGTCTGCCCCGAGCAGGAGAAGGTCGCCCGCGGCCTGGCCCGCGAGGACCTGTTCACCGTCGTCAGCGACCACGTCCTGACCGACACGGCGCGGCACGCCGACATCGTGCTGCCCGCGACCACGCAGCTCGAGCAGCACGACCTCATGTTCAGCTGGGGCCACTTCTACGTCACGCTGAACACCCCGGCGGTCGCGCCGGAGGGCGAGGCGGTCCCCAACACCGAGCTGTTCCGCCGTCTCGCGGCGCGGATGGGCTTCGACGACGAGTACTTCCGCCTCACCGACGAGGAGCTGCTGGCGCAGGCGTACGACTGGTCGGCACCGGCGATGGAGGGCATCACGCTCGACTCGCTGCGTGAGACCGGCTGGGCGCGGCTGAACCTGCCGAGCGCGGACGAGTACGCCCCGCACGCCGAGGGCGGGTTCCCGACGCCGTCGGGGCGCACGGAGTTCCGCTCCTCGGCGCTGGAGGCCGCCGGCAACTTCGTGGTGCCGCTGTTCCGGCAGCTGTCCGACGAGTTCCAGCCCGGCGGCACCGTCGACCCGCTGCCGCACTACGTCGAGCGCCGCGAGACGGGCGACGAGCACCCGCTGAACCTGATCTCGCCGAAGTCCCACGCCTTCCTCAACTCCAGCGCCGGCGACCAGGCGATGCAGAAGCGCGTGCAGGGCGAGCAGACGGTGACCCTGCACCCCGCGGACGCCGCGGCGCGCGACGTCGTCGACGGCGGTTACGTCGCGGTGTTCAACGACCGGGGCCGGTTCGTCGCGCTCGCGCGGGTCAGCGACGAGGTCGCCCCCGGGGTCGCGGTGGCGCCGATGGGCGCGTGGCCGAAGAACGCCAAGGACCAGAGCACGGTGAACGCGGTCAGCGCGTTCGCCTTCGCCGACCTCGGCAACGCGCCGACGTTCTCGGACACCCGGGTGGAGATCGCGCCGATCTGAGGGGCGGGCCCGCCGGGGTCAGCGGGAGGCGAGCAGGGTCCCCGGGTCGGCCGGCGTCCGCGGCACGGGAGCCATCACCGTCTCCGGGGCGCCGACCCGCTCGTCGGCGGCGTCCTGGCCCTCCGCCTCCGCGCGGAGGCGCCGGGCCGCGCGCACGGCCGCGTCGGTGACGTCGACGCCGTCACGCGCGAGGACGCGGAACAGCTCGGCGAGCGCGGCCGCGGCCGACCCGGACAGGGTCAGCCCGCCGTCGTGCCGCGCGCACGGGGCGAGGGCGCGGGCGGTGCGGAGGCACTCCTCCGCCCGCGACCCGACCTCACCGCCCGCGGACACGGACCGACTCCGGCACGTCGCTGGCCTGGAGGGCGGCGGGCGTGTCGTGCCAGACGTACTGGAACGACCCGCGCCGCCCGGTCCGGGTCTCGGTGCCGACGCGTCCGTCTCCGGCCGACTCGGCCGGACGGGTCCGGCGCGCCGCGTCGGCGCGCCAGTGCAGGTGCCACATGGGCGGGGACCTCCTCGTCCACCACCGGGTCCGCGCGCGGCGGGGCCCTGGGGGCCCGCGCGAGCACGGAGGAACCACCGTTGCTCGCGGACTGAACACGGCCCCATGATGGTGGTCCCGGTCACGGAGCGGCGCCAGGTGTTGACGCTCTGGACCGAAACAGCCGGTGGTCAGCCCGTCACGCGCGCGACGAGGACCCCGTCCCAGCCCTTGCGGTCGACGGTCTGCACCGCGGTCGCGGTGTCGAGCCGCGGGTCGGCGGCCACGAGGTCGACCACCTCGCGCACGCCGCGCACCGCGGGGGTGTCGTCGGCCGCGTCGGCCACCCGCCCGCCACGCACGACGTTGTCGACGACGACCACGGCGCCCGGGCGCGTGAGCTCCAGCGCCGCGCGGACGTAGGCGGCGTTGTTCTCCTTGTCCGCGTCGACGAAGACGAGGTCCAGCGGGCCGGCCACCCCCGGCAGCGTGTCGAGCGCGGCCCCGACCACGATCTCCACGCGGTCGCCGACGCCCGCGGCGTCGACGCACGTGCGCGCCACCTCGGCGTGGTGCGGGTCGATCTCCAGGCTCGTCACCCGACCGTCGGGGCCGACGGCGCGGGCGAGCCAGATCGTCGAGTAGCCGCCGAGCGTGCCGACCTCGAGCACCCGCCGCGCGCCCGCGACCTGCGCCAGCAGCGCGAGCAGCGCGCCGTGTGCGGGGGCCACGGCGATGTCGGGCAGGCCGGCGGTCCGCGCCCGCTCCCGCGCCGCGCGCAGGGCCTCGTCCTCCAGGTGCAGCCGGTCGCTGAAGAAGGCGTCGACGTCCGCGGCGGAGGGTCCAGCGGGGCCGGGTGGAGCAGCGGGGGAGGTCATGCCCCGACCGTAGGCCGCGGGTAGAGCCCCAGGACCCGCTCGAGCACCCGGAAGCGCAGCGCGAGGCCCAGCACGACGAACCACGCCACCAGCGCGACCGCGGACGCCTCGACGACGGGCGGGTCGGGCGCGGTGAGGCCGAAGTACTCCTGCGTGGCCGGGATGAGCAGGACGACCGCGAAGGCCGCGAACAGGGCGAGCGCGAGCCAGGTGGGCCGGCGGTCGTCGCTGACCGGGGCCCAGGCCGTGAAGATCCGGTGCGGGGGTTCGAGCAGGAGGATCAGCACGATCGCGGTGCTGGAGACGAACACCGAGAGCCCGCTCTGCGCGCCGAGCGTGGCCGACGCCTCGACGAAGGTCGGGTCGTTCGCCGACAGCCCGGTGTACTGCTCCCAGAGCTCCGTGCCCAGGGTGTCCCGGTAGGTGGTCAGGGCCGTGGTCACCAGCTGGTAGAGGTAGGCGTAGACCGCGGTGCCGAACCCGGCGGTGAGCACCCCGACCGGGATGACGAACCGTGCCAGCGCGACCAGCAGGTCCTCTTGCGGCGGCTCCGGGCGCGCCCAGAGCGTGAGGAAGAACGTCGGCAGGCCGACGGTGAACAGCGTCAGCCCGACCTGCGTCGGCGTGTAGGGGAAGCCGAGCCCGAGCAGCGTGACGGTGAGGATGACCAGCATCTGCGTGGCCACCCGCGCCAGGAACAGGTACATCGACGTGCTGACGCCGGCGATGATCCGGCGCCCCTCGGTGCGCGCCGGCGGCAGCGTCGTGAACGAGTCGTCGAGCAGGACGATGTCGGCGACGTCGCGGGTCACCGAGCTGCCCGAGCGCATCGCGACGCCGACCTGCGCCCTCTTGAGCGCGCGGGCGTCGTTGACGCCGTCGCCGACCATCGCGACCTGGTGGCCGGCGCGGCGCAGCGCGTCGACGATCTGTTCCTTCTGCTCGGGGGCGACCCGGCCGAAGACGCCGTGGGTCTCGACGGCCTCGTCGAACGCGTCATGCTCGAGCGCGGCGAGCTGCGGGCCCGCCAGGGCCGGCGCGTCCAGCCCCGCGCGGCGGGCCAGCGCGGCCACGGTGTCCGGGTCGTCGCCCGAGATCACCTTGACCGCGACGCCCTCGGCGGCGAGGCCGCTCAGCACCTCGGTCACGCCGTCGCGCAGCTCGTCGGCGAGGGCGACCAGCGCCACCGCCTGCAGCTGCGGCAGCTGCGGGCGGCCGTCGGCGTCGCGCAGCGGACCGGTGCCGCGCGCGAGCACGAGCACCCGCAGGCCCTGGTCGGTGCGTTCGCGGACGGTCTCCTCGGCGGCCGGCGCGGCGTCGGCCAACGCCGGGCGCACCGTCGACGGCGCCCCGAGCACCAGCGACGTGCCGTCGGCGAGGGTGATCCCGCTCCAGCGCAGCGACGAGCGGAACTCGACCTCGTCGACCACCTCGGCCGGCTCGCCGGGCAGGGACCCGTCCGCGGCGAGGGCCGCGGTGGTGGCGTTGGTGCTCGACGCCGAGCGGGCGAACGTGCCGAGCAGGGACCGCGCGCCGGCCTCGTCGGCATCGACGGGTCGAGCTCCGCTGCGCTCCGTCTCCCTGCCGACGGGGACCACCTCGACGAGGGTGAGCCGCCCGCTGGTCAGGGTCCCCGTCTTGTCGGTGCAGACGACGTCGACCCGGCTGACGGCCTCCACGGCGTTGGTCTGCTGCACCAGGGCGCCGCGGCCGGCGATGCGGGCGGCGCCCACGGTGTAGGCCACGGCGATGAGGAAGAACAGCCCGTAGGGCACCAGGCCCGACAGCACCGCCGAGGTCTGCACGAACCGCAGCACCGTCGAGCCGTCGAGGGCGGCCTGGGCGAGGATCGCGCCGCTCATCAGCAGCACGAGCGTGATGACGATGCGCACCACCAGGTCGATGCGCCACTGCAGCGGCGTGAGCCCGGTGGTGTCGGCGCGGGCGGCCAGCGTGAGGCGCCCGGCGTGGCTGGCGGCCCCGACGGCCTCGGCGCGCTGCAGGCCCTCGCCGCCGGAGCACGAGCTGCCCGAGAGCAGCGTGTCGCCCACGGCCTTCGCGATCGGGTCGGACTCGCCGGTCAGCAGCGACTCGTCGACCTCGACCCGCGCGCCCGGACCACCCGCCCGGACCAGCGGCCCGTCGACCACGACCTGGTCACCCGTCCGCACCCGCACGAGGTCGCCGACGACGACCTCCGCGGGCGGGACCGCGCGCTCCTCGCCGTCGCGCACCACCGTCACGGGCTCGCGGGCCAGCAGCTGCAGCCGGTCGAGCTGGCGCTTGGCGCGCAGCTCCTGGACCGCGGCCAGCGCCGCGTTGATGATGCCGAGTCCCACGCTGACCAGCGCGTCGCTGTAGCGCCCGAGCGCGAGCAGCGCGATGCCGATGACGAACAGCGTGTTGTTGTAGAACGAGAAGACCGTCGTGCGCAGGATGCGCGCGGTCGTCCGCCCCGAGCCCGAGACCGGGGTGTTCGCCTGCCCCTCGCGGGCGAGCTCGCGCGCCCGCGCCTCGGTCAGGCCCTCGACGGTGGCCGTCGTCATGCCGCGTCTCCCCGCTCAGCGCGTCGTCCGGGCCCCATGGTCCCGGCCGTTCCTGGACCGGGGCTGAAGGGGCGGTGTGGGGGCGCGCCGGGGCGCGCGCCGGTCGGCGGGACCCGCCGGGCCGGCCTCAGAGCACCTGGTGGCCGTACATCTCGCCGAGCGGGTCGGCGATCAACTCGATGCGCGCGCCGTCGGGATCGCGGAAGTACACCGAGACGCCGCTGTGCACCTCGTGCTCGACCCCGGCCTCGTCCAGGCGCGCCACCAGCTCCTCCCAGCGGGCCGGGTCGACGCTGACGGCGACGTGGTGCAGCCCGCCCAGCACCTCGGCGTACGGCCCGAGGTCCAGGCCGGGGAAGTCGAAGAACGCGAGCAGGTTCCCGTTGCCGATGTCGTGGAAGAAGTGCGACGAGCCGGGGTAGTCGCGGTTGTCGATCAGCTCGGTGAGCGGGAAGCCGAGCACGTCCTGGTAGAAGTGCACGGTCCGCTCGACGTCGCTCGAGACGAGCGCGGTGTGGTGCAGGCCCCGGGCGCTGGAGGCCGGTCGCTCGCCGGCCGGGCGCAGGTACCGCTCCCGGACGTCGGCGCGGCGGCTCTCCGGGGTCGTGTCCGCGGGCGTGGTCATGGTGGGTCTCCCGATCGGCGAGGTCAGCGGGACAGCAGGGCGGTGAAGTCGGGGACGTCGGCGAACGGGTCCGCGGGGCCCGCCGCGGCGGGACGGGCGGCGACGGCCGCGGCGAGCTCGGCGCCGGCGCGGTCGACCCGCACGCCCAGCTCGTGGCTCGCCCCGCCCGCGCCCCAGTCCTCCGCCGCGGCGAACACCGCGGTGGGCACGACGGCGGCGTGCAGGTACGCGAACAGCGGGCGCATCGCGTGGTCGAGCGCCAGCTGGTGGCGCGCGGTGCCCGCGGTCGCGCCGAGCAGCGCCGGGGTGCCGTCGAGTGCGTCGCGGTCCAGGACGTCGACGAAGGTCTTGAACAGGCCGCTGTAGGACGCCGAGAAGATCGGCGTCACGGCGACGAGCCCGTCGGCGCCCGCGACGGCGTCGAGCACCGGGCGCAGCGCGGCGTTCGGGAAGCCGGTGACCAGGTGGTCGGCGAGGTCGCGGGCGTGCTCGCGCAGCTCGACGACCTCGGTCCGGGCCTCGACGCCCCGCTCGCGCAGCGCCGCCACCGTGGCCTCGGCCAGCCGGTCGGCCAGCAGCCGGGTCGACGACGGCGTGGCGAGCCCGGCGCTGACGACGGCGAGGGTGCGGGTGGTCATCAGGCCGCCACCCCCTGCTGTGCGTCACGCGCGGCGACGAGGGTCTCGTGGGTGGGCGCGTCGGGCACGTGTGCGGGCTTGAGCGCGGCGAACTCGCGGCGCAGCACCGGCACGACCTCCTCGCCGAGGATGTCGAGCTGCTCCAGCACCGTCTTCAGGGGCAGTCCCGCGTGGTCGACGAGGAACAGCTGACGCTGGTAGTCGCCGACGTAGTCGCGGAAGCCCAGCGTCCGGTCGATGACCTCCTGCGGGCTGCCGACGGTCAGCGGCGTCTCGCGGCTGAAGTCCTCCAGCGACGGCCCGTGCCCGTACACCGGCGCCTCGTCGAAGTACGGCCGGAACTCCCGCACGGCGTCCTGGGAGTTCTTCCGGATGAACACCTGCCCACCCAGCCCGACGATCGCCTGGTCGGCGGCGCCGTGCCCGTGGTGCTCGAAGCGGCGGCGGTAGAAGTCGACCATGCGCCGGGTGTGGTCGGCCGGCCAGAAGATGTGGTTGTGGAAGAACCCGTCGCCGTAGTACGCGGCCTGCTCGGCGATCTCCGGACTGCGGATCGACCCGTGCCACACGAACGGCGCCACGCCGTCGAGCGGGCGCGGGGTGGCGGTGAAGCCCTGCAGCGGGGTGCGGAAGCGCCCCTCCCAGTCGACGACGTCGGAGTCCCACAGCCGCCGCAGCAGCGCGTAGTTCTCGACGGCCAGGGGGATGCCCTGGCGGATGTCCTGGCCGAACCACGGGTAGACCGGCCCGGTGTTGCCGCGCCCCAGCGTGAGGTCGACGCGGCCGCCGGCGAGGTGCTGCAGCATCGCGTAGTCCTCGGCGATCTTCACCGGGTCGTTGGTGGTGATCAGCGTGGTCGCCGTCGAGAGCTGCAGTCGCTGCGTGCGCCCGGCGAGGTAGCCCAGGGTCGTCGTGGGTGAGGACGAGAAGAACGGCGGGTTGTGGTGCTCGCCGAGGGCGAAGACGTCGAGGCCGACCTCCTCGGTCTTCTCCGCGATGCGCAGGACGGCCTGCAGCCGCTCGGCCTCGCTGGGCGTGCGGCCGGTCGTGGGGTCGGTCGTGATGTCGCTGACCGAGAAGACACCGAACTGCACGTCGCGCTCCTTTGTTGAGCCTTCAACCCCTGTCAGTCCGCCAACAGTGGTTGATGGCTCAACTATTCCGCGCGGGGACGACGTCAGGTCCCGCAGTAGGTGACGTAGGGCGCGGTGGCCGCCGGGTCGGGGCGGGCGTACTCCTCGAGTCCCGGTCGCTCGGTGAACGGGTCGGCGAGCACGTCGACCAGCCGGCGGAACGGGACGAGGTCGCCGGCGACCGCCGCGGCGAGCGCCTCCTCCACCTTGTGGTTGCGCGGGACGTACACCGGGTTGACCCGGTCCATCGCGTCGGCGGTCTCCTCGACCGGGCGCTCCTGCGCGTCCAGCGCCGCCCGCCAGCGCGCGAGCCAGGCGTCCACGGCCTCGCGGTCGATGACCAGGTCGCGCACCGGCGCCGCACCGTCGTCACCGCCCCGCGCCGCGGCCGACAGTCCGCGGAAGAAGCGGGTGTGGTCGGGGTGCTGGGCGGACAGCAGCTCGAGCAGGTCCTGCACGAGCTGCGGGTCCTCCTCGGTGAGCCCCAGCTTCGTGTGCAGGACGGCCGACCAGTGCCGCGTGTAGCGCTCGCCGAACGACGAGACGACCTCGGTGGCCAGCTCCACGGCGCGGTCGGCGTCGTCGTCGATCAGCGACAGCAGCGACTCGGCGAACCGCGCCAGGTTCCACGCGGCCACGCGCGGCTGGTTGCCGTACGCGTAGCGGGCGCCCTGGTCGATCGAGCTGAACACCGTGGCCACGTCGAAGGCGTCCATGAACGCGCAGGGACCGTAGTCGATGGTCTCGCCCGAGATCGTCATGTTGTCGGTGTTCATGACGCCGTGGACGAACCCGACCGCCATCCACTGCGCGATCAGCGACGCCTGGGCCTCGACGACCGCCTCGAGCAGCGCGAGCGCCGGGCGCTCGGCCTCGGCCGCGTGCGGGTGGTGGCGGGTGATGGCGTGGTCGGTCAGGCGGCGCAGGACGTCGGCGTCGCCGGTCGCCGCCGCGTACTGGAAGGTGCCGACGCGCAGGTGGCTGGACGCGACGCGCGCGAGGACCGCGCCGGGCTGCACCGTCTCGCGGATGACCTGCTCGCCGGTGGTGACGACGGCGAGCGCGCGGGTGGTCGGGATGCCCAGCGCGTGCATGGCCTCGCCGATGACGTACTCGCGCAGCATCGGCGCGAGCGGCGCCTTGCCGTCGCCGCCCCGGGCGAACGGCGTACGCCCCGAGCCCTTGAGGTGCAGGTCGCGCTTGCGGCCGGTGGCGTCGGTGAGCTCGCCGAGCAGCAGCGCGCGCCCGTCACCGAGACGCGGCGAGTAGTTGCCGAACTGGTGACCCGCGTAGGCCATGGCCACCGGGGTCGCCCCGGCGGGCACGGCCGCGCCGGCCAGCACCGCGACGCCCTCGGGGCTGCGCAGAGCCTCGGCGTCCAGGCCGAGCTCGGCGGCGAGGTCGTCGTTGAGCGCGACGAGCTCCGGCCCCGGGGCCGGCGCCGCCTGCCACGGGCGGTACAGCCCTCCGAGGTCACGGACGAACCAGTCGTCCAGGGCGAGCGGCCGGGCGTCGGCAACGGTCATGGATCCGAGGCTAACCGCGACGCGTGATCGGTAAGCCGCCGTCGGCGCGGCAGCCCCGCCCCGCCGCGCGCCCGCCCGTGCCGGACCAGCGTCGTGATGCCCACGAGCGACGGCGTGCGGGGCGTCGAACCGAAGCCGAAGCGCACGGGCGGGTCGACCGGCGCGAGCGCGCCCTGGTCGTGGCCCTCCCAGCACACCGTCGCGCCGACGACGCGGTGCAGGTCCCGCGCGCCGTAGTACTCGCGACGCCCGCCACCGGCGCTGCCCACGGTGCGCACGCCGGGCAGTACCCGCCGGGCGATCGCGTCGACCGTGGCGATCCACGCCGGGGCCGTGGCCAGCCGGCGGGGAACGGCACGCAGCAGCCACCCCAGCGGCGGGCGCCCGCCGACGCGCAGGGTCAGGTCGAGCTCGCCGGTGACGACGTGGTGCTGCCGGCCCTGCGCGGTGTCGCGCTGCTCGTGCGTCACCGGCCCCCGGCGCGTCTCGTCGAACGTGTAGGTCGAGGAGACGAACTCCGCGGTCCGCTCGTCCGGCGCGAGCAGGATCCGGTGGCCGTCCCCGCGCTCGACCATGACGTCGGTGAACGTGCCGTACGGCGAGCGCGGCCAGTGCCCGACCACCACCCGCAGCCCACCGGCCGTGCCCACCCCGGCGATCCACCCGTCGAAGCGATCGATCTGCCCCTCGCGCCCCATGCGACCCGGCTACCCCGGGTGCCGGCCGACCTGCTCACCTGCCCAGCGTTCGATGACCGACACCGCGGCCTGGTGGCCCAGCGAGCCGGCGGGACCGACGTCGAAGGCGTGGTCGGCGAACGGGACCTCGACCCGCTCGACGTCCACCCCGGCGGCTCGCGCGGCGTCGACGAACCGCTCCGCGCCGGCGGGCGGGACGAGCTGGTCGCGGGCCGGGACGACGGCCAGGGTCGGGGGTGCGGCCGGGGTGATCGCGTCGACGCCGGAGACCGCCCGGTAGCGCTCGGGCACCTGTTCGGGGGTCCCGCCGGTGTAGGCGACGGCGAACGACTGCGCGCCGTCCCCGCGGCGGTACGTGTCGGCGAGGTCGACGGCGGGATAGAGCGTGGCGACCGCGCGCGGCACCGGGACCGGGACGGGCGTCGGGCACGCCGAGGGCTGGGTGCCCGCCGCGGCGCGGTACGCGACGGTCGTCGCGAGCTGCCCGCCGGCCGAGTCGCCGGCGAGCACGAGCCGGCCGGCGTCGCCGCCGTACTCGCCGGCGTGCTCGGCGACCCGGGCCAGCGCGCACGCGACCTGCGGGGCGGCGACGTCCCAGGTCGGGCGCCCGGGGCGGGACAGCGTGTACTCGACGGAGACGGTGAGCCAGCCGGCGTCGGCCAGCCGGCGCAGGTCGGCGGCCCGGTCGAGCTCGGAGCCGGTGGCCCAGCCGCCGCCGTGCACCCACACGAACACCGGGGCGGGCCCCTCCACCGCGGCGGTGGCGTCGCGCTGCGCGCCGTCGGTCGTCCCGCCGTTCGTCGTCCCGCGCGGGCGCGTCACCGCCAGGTGCAGGTCCTGGCCCTCGGGCGTCGTGAGGTACACCGGCCGCTCGTCCGGCGCGCCGCCCTGCGCGTCGGTGAGCGCGACGGCGCGCAGCGGGTCGACGGTGCCGCCGGCGTCCAGCGTCGCCACGACCACGGCGCCGACGGCGCCCGCCAGCGCGAGCGTGCCGAGCGCGGCGACGGCCGTGACGGCCGTGGCGGCGGCGGCGAGGCGGCGGTGGGCCCGGCGCAGCAGCCAGGCCACCACCGCGGTGACGAGCCCGAGGACGACCAGCAGCGGGCCCCAGACCGTGACCACGACCGGCGACATCGCCGGTCCCAGCAGTGCCGAGCCCGGGATCACCGCGGTGAGTGCGGCGAGCAGGACGTACGCCGCCGCGACGGCGAGCAGGGCCAGGACGACACCGGCGGCGACGGCGGGTGACGGCCCCGACCGCGGGCGGTCGCCCGGGTCGTCGCGGGGGCTCACGTGGACCACGGCCCCAGCGAAGCACGGCGCCGTGGGGGTGCCGGCTCCGGGCGGGTGGACGTGCGCGTCAGCGGTGCCGGCGGCGCGCCAGCGCGCGTCCGGCGAGGCCCGCGAGGAGGACGCCGACGCCGGCCAGGACGCTCGCCGGGGGCAGGGTGGCGGCGAGGACGAGGCAGCCGACGAGCCCGACGCCGGCCAGCAGGTCGGCGGGGCCCCGTCGTCCGGACCCCGCGAGGGTGAGCGCCGCGAGGTTGGCGATCGCGTAGTAGACGAGCACGGCGAGGCTGGAGAAGCCGATCGCCGTGCGCAGGTCGGTGAGCAGCACGAGGGTCAGCACGACGAGCCCGACGAGCACCTCGGCGCGGTGTGGCACGCGGTACCGCGGGTGGACCGCGGCCAGCGCGGGGGGCAGTTCGCGGTCGCGGGCCATGGCCAGCGTGGTCCGCCCGACCCCGGCCAGCAGCGACACGAGCACCCCCGCGGCGGCCACCGCTGCGCCGCCGCGCACGACGGCGGCCAGGGCGTCCGACCCGACCGCGGTGGCCAGGGGTGTCGGCGACGCCGCGAGCGCCGCCGGCCCCACCGCGGCGAGCGCGCTCACCCCCACCACCGCGTACACCGCGACGACGATCCCGAGCGCGAGCGGCACGGCGCGGGGGATGGTGCGCGCGGGATCGCGGACCTCCTCGCCGAGCGTGGCGATGCGCGCGTAGCCCGCGAAGGCGAAGAAGAGCAGCCCCGCCGCCTGCAGGACGCCCAGCGGGCCGGCGGGGAACCAGTCGGTCAGCCGCTGCGGTGAGGCGCCCGGGTTCGCGATCGCGCCCGCCACCACCGCGGCGAGCGCGGCGAGCGTGAGCACGACGAGCACCCGCGTCACCCCGGCCGTCTTGGCCACCCCGAGGTAGTTCACGGCGGTGACCACGACGACCGCGGCCGCGGCGACGAGACGGGCGTGCTCGGGCCAGGCGTAGGTGCCCAGCGTCAGCGCCATCGCCGCGCACGAGGCCGTCTTGCCGACGACGAAGCCCCAGCCCGCGACGAAGCCCCACGTCTCGCCGAGGCGCCGACGGCCGTAGACGTAGGTGCCGCCGGACTCCGGGTGGCGCGCGGCGAGCCGCGCCGAGGACGTCGCGTTGGCGTACGCGACGAGCGCCGCGAGGCCGAGCGCGATCAGCAGCCCCGAACCGGCCGCCGCGGCCGCCGGTCCGAACGCGGCGAACACCCCCGCGCCGAGCATCGAGCCCAGTCCGAGCACGACCGCGTCGCCGAGGCCGAGCCGCCGCACCAGCCCCGGGTCCGGGGTCGCACCGGTCACGTCCCTCCCGTTCCCGGCGCCCGCGTGGATCACGCCGTCGGCGACGGTCTCCGGCGCACGCAGGTGGGGAGGGCGTGCACCCGTGCAGGCAGCGGCCGCGTCAGCGCGGCGTCGGCTCGCGGCCCGGCTCGGGAGCGACCCCGTCCCGCGCTGCCCCGTCCGCCCGGACACCGGCGCGATCGCGCGGAGCGTGGACGTGGGTGGCTCGGTGCCGGCCGCGCAGCCGCACCACGTCGACCTCGGTCCACCGGCCCGCCTCGTCGCCGCCCGCGCGGGTGATCGCGGCGTCGGACGCGGCGACGCGGCCCTCGAGGCCCTTGGCGACGTCACAGAGGCGCGCGGCCTCGTTCACCGGGTCGCCGATCACCGTGTACTCGTAGCGGCGGGCGTCGCCGATGTTGCCGGCGACCGCCGAACCGGCGGAGACCCCGATGCCGGCGGACGGCTCCAGCCCGTCGAGCCGGTCGGCGAGCGTGCGCGCGGCGCCGAGCGCCGCCGCGGCCGGGTCGTGCATCTCGTGGGGCGCGCCGAAGACCGCGAGGGCGGCGTCGCCCTCGAACTTGTTGATCCACCCGCAGTGGGTCTCGACCACGTCGACGACCTCGGCGAAGAACGCGTTGAGCACCGCGACGACCTCGTGCGGCGGGCGGTCGAGCGCCATCTCGGTGGACCCGACGAGGTCGACGAACAGCACGGCGACCTCGCGCACCTCGCCGCCGAGCTCGATGTCGCCCTCCATCGCGGCCCGCGCGACCTCCCGGCCGACGTGGCGCCCGAACAGCTCCCGCAGCTGGTCACGCTCGCGCAGGCCCGCGGCCATCTCGTTGAACCCGGCCTGGAGCATGCCGAGCTCGGTGGGGTCGGAGACCTCGACGGTGGCGTCGAGGTCGCCCTCCTGGACGCGGCGCAGCGCCCGCCGGACGGCCATCACGGGCGCGGCCATCGAGGTCGACGTCAGGGCGGTGAGGAGGAAGCCCACGGCCAGGGCGACCACGGCGAGCACGAGCACGACGACGCCCAGGCGCGGCACCGTGTAGTAGTCGCGGAAGAACAGCGCCGCCGCGGCGGCGAGGGCGATGCCGAGCACCGGCACCCCGGTGCCGAGCACCCAGGCGCCCAGCGAGCGGGCCGCGACCCCGGGCAGGAGACCCCGCCGGTTCGGCGGGTCCTCGGAGAGCACCCGCGCGACCTCGCGGCGCAGCGCGAGCTCGGTGAGGCGGTAGCCGAAGGCGACGGTCGCGATCCCGCCCAGCGCGATCACGCAGCCCACCGTCACGGCCACGGTCAGGGAGAACGCCGCGTTGATCGTGACGAACACGGGGACGGCGACGAGCCAGGGGACGGCCTGGATGACGGTGATGCGCAGCGGGGCGCCGAGGACCGCGCGCCGGGCGAGCCGCCGGTGCCGCTGCCAGGCCTCCTCGTCGGCGTCCGCGTCCGGGGACGGCGGCACCCGCACCCAGGACCAGCCCCAGGCGAGCCCGACGACGACGGCGACCGCGACGTAGGAGCCGAACGCCCACAGGTTGCGGTCGAGGGCGTCCTCGAGGTCGGCCACCAGCGACTGGGTCGGCAGGACGTAGCCGGCGAGGCCGAGCACGATCGCCGCGCCGACCACGTTGGACACCACGACCTGCGCCCCGACCAGCGCCTTCGTGCCCGGCCGGAAGTCGCGGTGCACGGTGCCGCGCTCCGGGGTGGA
>Ga0196958_10000244_pt1 | contig 17901 bp, 19 predicted proteins | sample S1v_10metaG_FD_148654 | JGI IMG/M metagenome (GOLD analysis project Ga0196958, IMG submission 148654) | Soil microbial communities from Anza Borrego desert, Southern California, United States - S1+v_10 | ecosystem: Environmental > Terrestrial > Soil > Desert | place: USA: California | collected...
GTCGAGCACGACCCGGGAGCGGGCGGCGTCCACGGTCCACCGGCCCGCAACGGCGGGGCGGAGGGGGCGCACTGCCGTGTTCGTGGTCATGCCGACAGCCTGGCCGGGCCCGGCGTCCGCGTCGTCCGCCCGGCGGCGACTCCGCCCCTACGACCCCGGGCGTAACGCCGTCAGCCCAGGAACTCCTGCAGGTCGTCCAGCACGAGGGACGCGCCGGTCGGGCCGAGGCCGAGGAACCACACCTCGTCGTCGACGGGGAGTGCGGTCCCGCGCTGCACGGCACCGAGCCGGTTCCACAGCTCATCGCCGACCACCGAGCCCTCGGCCGTGCCGTCGCGGGGGCCGTAGCTGGTGTAGAAGACCCAGTCGGCATCGGCCTCGGAGATCCGCTCCGTGGAGATCTCCGCGGCGAGCTCCTCGATGTCCTGGTTGGCCGGGCGGGGCAGGCCGACGTCGCGCAGGATGACCCCGATGAACGACAGATGGCCGTAGAGCCGGATCCGCTCGGGCATGAACCGCAGCAGCGAGATCGTCGGCGGCTCGTCGAACTGCGCGCGCAGGGCGTCGGCGCGGCGCTGGTAGTCGTTGAGCAGCTCGGTCGCCCGCGTCTCCTCGCCGAGGGCGGCGCCGGCCAGCAGCAGGTTCTCCTTCCACGGGTAGCCGGGCCGGATGCTGAGCACGGTGGGCGCGATCGCCGACAGCTCGTCGTAGAGCTCGTCGACGCGCAGCTGGCTGCCGAGGATCAGGTCCGGCTGCAGCGCGGCGATCGCCTCCAGCCGCAACCCGTCGAGCGAGCCGATGTTCCTGCTGCCCTGCAGCTGCGGCTGCAGGTAGGACAGCACCGTGCCGTTGGGGGTCGCCGTGCCGACCGGGACGGTGCCCAGCGAGAGCACCGCGTCGATCTCACCGGTGTCCAGCACGACGACGCGCTCGGGCTTGCGCTCCAGCCGCGTCGCGCCGCGGGCGTGCGTGATCGTGCGGGGGAACACGCCAGGCCCGACGTCCGCGCCCAGCCGGGCGGTCGCCTCGTCGGCCGTGGAGAACAGGCGCCCGCCGGTGGCCACGTCCGTGTTCCCCGGCGCCGACGACCCGCCGCCGGTCGCACCGCCACAGCCCGCCACCAGTGCGAGGAGCAGAACGCCCGCCGCCGCCGTCCACCTCATCGTCGCTCCTACTCCGCCGTGCGCGACGGGTCGACCCCGAACGTCGCGGCCAGGTCGTCCAGGATCGCGTGGGCGCCCTGCATGCCCACCGCGCTCATCCAGGTGAGGTCCGAGACCTCGTGGATCTCTCCGGTGAGCCGGCCCCACAGCGGGTTCGACTCGAACCGCTGCCGGTTGGCCGCCGAGGCGCCCGACCCGTCGGGGTAGGCGGTGACGAAGATGTGGTCGGCGTCCGCGTCCAGGATCCGCTCCGCGCTGATCTCCACCTGGCCCGCGCTCACGTCGTCGCCGCCCTGCTGCGACGGTGGGCGGGCGAGCCCGGCGTCGGCGAGGACGACCCCCGAGTAGGTGTTCTCGGTGTAGAGCCGCGTCGGCCCGTCGACGAAGCGGACGACGGACACGACCGGGTTGCGGCCGACCTCGGCGCGGATGGCGTCGCCCACCCGCTGCGCCCGCGCCTCGAACGCGGCGATCTCCTCCTCGGCCCGCGCCTCCGACCCCAGCACCTGCCCGGCGAGGCGGACGTTGTCCTTCCAGGTGCCGCCGGTCGTCTCGGAGAAGACCGTGGGCGCGATGCTGCTGAGCTCGTCGTACAGGTCGGCGTGGCGGACCTTCGCCGACAGGATCACGTCCGGCTCGAGCGCCGCGATCGCCTCGAGGTTCGGGCTGGTCAGCATGCCGACCGGCACCGCGTTCGCGCCGAAGCGCTCGGCGTCGGCCCCGAGGTACTCGGGTAGCGGCTCGTCGGCGGCCTGCAGGGTGGTGTAGCCGACGAGCTCGGTGCCCAGCAGCAGCACGGCGCCCGACAGCGTGTTGTCCAGTGCCACCACCCGCTCCGGACGGGCGGGGATCTCCGTCGTCCCCATCGCGTGGGTGACGGTGCGCGGGAAGCCGGGGCTGGTCGCCGGTGCGGTCGGCTCCTGCTCCGGCTCCGCCGCGCCACTGCACGCGGCCGTCACGAGCAGCGTGCCCACCACTGCCAGGCGGCTGAGCACCGCGCTGATCCGACCCTGCGACCGCATGGACCGCGTCCTCTCCGAGACCGACCGACGAACGAGAGGCAAGGCTAACCTGCCTTCGTCGTTGCGCCATCCCCGTGCGGACGCGTGTGCCACTCCTCACAGCGGGTACGCCCTGGATGCGCGGACCCCAGCCGACGACCACGAGGAGGCACCCACACGATGTCCACGACCGAGACCGGCCAGGTCACCGGCACCAAGGACAAGGACTACAACATCATCTGGTTCGCGGAGGCGTGCCTGAGCAACGCCCTGCGCCTGGAGACCTACATCCAGGACGCCGAGCGCGACGGCGACAACGAGCTCGCCGAATTCTTCCGCCGCGCCCAGGGCGAGAGCCGCAAGGGTGCGGAGCAGGCCAAGGAGATGCTGGCCCAGCGCCTTTCCCGGTGACCGGCGCTCATCCGGCCCGTCGACGCTCCCGCGTCGGCGGGCCGACGTCGTGGATGGGCCTGGGCAGGGGCCGTGCCGGACCCGGGATTCGTGGACCGGACCTGTCAGGTTTGGGCCTCATGCTGGGTGCGTGTACGAGACCGAACCGGACCTCCGGGAGATGCAGGCCCTGCTCGACCAGTCGCTCGCGCGCTCGACCGCGCACCTGCGGTCGATCATCACGCCCGGCGAGCGCAGCCTGACCGCCGAGCAGCTGGTGCGCGTGCTCACCGGCATGTGCGTCCTCGTCCTGTCCACCGTCACGGCGCAGGGCGAGCCCCGCGTCAGCGCCGTGGACGGGCACCTGATCCGGGGCCACTGGGTCTTCGGCACCAGCCGGGGCGCGGCGAAGGCGCGGCACCTGCGGGCGCGGCCGGCCGCGAGCGTCGCGCACGTGCGGGGGGAGGAACTGGGGGTGTTCGTCCACGGTGCCGTCGAGGAGCTGCACCCCGTGGACGGCCCCGCCGCCGCGGACTGGCCGCAGGTCCACGAGTACCTGCGGGGCATCTACGGCGACACGTCGTTCGACTGGTCCGAGGTCGTCTATTACCGCCTGCGGCCGAGCTGGATGGCGGTCTACGCGAGCACCCCGGACCGGCTGCTCGCCGACCTCGCCCGGACGGGCTGACCTGGTTCTAGCCGGCGGGGAGTCGGCCCACGGCGTCCGCCAGCGCGGGCACCAGCCGGTCGAGGGCGTAGGGCACGGAGATCACGCTGTTGTAGGTCATCGCTCCGCGGGTGTCGGTGTCCGGCACGACCATCCGGCCCTCCTGCACCACCGGGAGCGCCTGCAGGACCTCGTCGCCCTCGACGAACGCGCGGGCGGCCGGGTCGTCGGCGAGCATCACGAGCACATCGCCGTCGAGGAGGCCGACCTGCTCGCGGGAGACCTCGACGAAGTAGCTCTCCCCGGTGTCGCGGGCCGCGAGCTCCGCGGGCAGCTCGAACCCGAGTTCGGCCATGAACCGTCCGCGGGCGTCCCCGGGCAGGTACGCGCCGTACTGCCCCTCGTAGGGCAGCACCACCGTGCCCGTCCGGCCCTGGAACTCCGGGTGCGCGGCCGCGGCCTCGGCGAACGCCGCGTCGGTCCGCCGGACCAGGGCCTCGCCCTCCTCGGTCTTGCCGAGGGCGGTGGCGATCGTCCGGGTGGCCTCGTCGCGGGGGACGGTGTACGCCGCCGTGCCGGCCGGGCGCGCGATCGTCGGCGCGAGCGCGGACAGCCGGTCGTAGACGGCCTGGTCGAACCCCGCACTGATGCCGATGATCAGGTCGGGCTCCAGCACGGCGACCTGCTCGAGGTCGGGCGTGGAGTCCGACGCCAGCCGGGTCGGCTGCGGGCCCCGCACCAGCTCCTGCGCCCACGGGCCGAGCCCGGTCTCCGGGTAGTAGGAGTAGCCGGTGACGGCGACGGGCGTGATGCCGAGCGCCAGCACCGGGTCGGCGTCGGTCACCCCCAGGGTCACCACGCGCTCGGGCGCCCGCTCGATCGTCGTCGTGCCGAACGCGTGCTCGATCGTCACCGGGAACGGCCCGCCGGTGGGGGCGGGCTCCGCGGCCGGTCGGTCCGCGGCTCCCGCGCCGCAGGCCGCGAGGACCGTCGCCAGCAGGAGCGCGCCGAGCGTCCGGAGGAGTCGAGGTGCGGTCACGCGTGATTCCCTTCGTCGTGAGGAAGGGCAGCCTAGCCTCGCTGGGTCAGCGACGTGCGAGCACCGCGTCGGCCACGCCGGTCGTCGGCGGGCCGAGGTGCCGCGGCGCCGGCCGGAACACGGTGTCGCCAAGGGCCTTGATCGCGGCGGGGACCTCCCGCAGCCATCCGTAGACCGTCGGGACGCGCCGCGCCCGCATGCTGCGGTCGCCCACTCCGGTGGCGTCGATCCCCGCGGCCCGGCACAGCGTCACCGCGCGCGGCAGGTGGAACGCCTGCGTGACGACGATCGCCGAGCGCACCCCGAACACCTCGTGCGCGCGCACGCACGAGTCCCAGGTGCGGAACCCGGCCGCGTCTCCGACGATCTTGGCGTCCGGTACGTCCGCGGCGAGCAGGTGGGTGCGCATCGCGGCCGGCTCGTCGTCCGCGCCGCTCACCAGCACCGCGTCCACCGTGCCGCGGTGGTACAGGTCGGCGGCGAGGTCGAGACGCCGGGCGAGCAGCAGGCTCGGGCGCCCGTCACGGCGCAGGCCGGCGCCCAGCACGAGGGCGACCGGCCGGGCGCCCGCCCGGTCCACCGTGGTCCGCCTGCGGCCGGTGGACACGGCGAACCAGCCGAGCGGGGTGGCGGCGAGCAGCGGTGCCAGCACCGCAGCGAGGACCCACACCTTCCGTCTCACCCGTCTATTCTGCCGGGACCTCGCGCTCGATCTCGTCGAGCCAGATCCGCGCCGACATGTCCGACGGCGCCCGCCAGTCGCCGCGCGGCGAGAGCGAGCCCCCGGCCGCGACCTTCGGCCCGTTCGGCACGGCGGAGCGCTTGAACTGGGCGAAGCCGTAGAAGCGCTGCGCGAACACCTCGAGCCAGCGCCGGATCTCGCCCAGCGAGTACGACGGGCGCTCGTCCTCGGGGAACCCGGGCGGCCAGTCGCCGCGCTGCGGGTCGTGCCAGGCGTGCCAGGCGAGGAAGGCGATCTTCGACGGGCGGAAGCCGTAGCGCAGGACGTGGAACAGGGTGAAGTCCTGCAGCGAGTACGGGCCGATCTTCGCCTCGCTGCTCTGCACCTCCTCGTCCTCGCCGGTCGGCACCAGCTCGGGCGTGATCTCGGTGTCGAGGACGTCGGTGAGCACGGCGCTGACCTCGTCCTCGAACTGCGTGGAGGACACGACCCAGCGGATGAGGTGTTGGACCAGCGTCTTCGGCACGCCGCCGTTGACGTTGTAGTGCGACATCTGGTCGCCCACGCCGTAGGTGGACCAGCCCAGCGCCAGCTCGGACAGGTCGCCGGTGCCCAGCACGATCCCGCCGCGCTGGTTGGCCGCCCGGAACAGGTAGTCGGTGCGCAGCCCGGCCTGCACGTTCTCGAACGTCACGTCGTACACCGGCTCGCCCTCGGAGAACGGGTGCTCCAGGTTCTTCAGCATCAGCCGGGCGGTCTCGGTGATGTCGAGCTCGGTGAAGGTGATCCCGAGCGCCTCGGCGAGCCGGGTGGCGTTGCCCTTGGTGCGCGTCCCCGTCGCGAAGCCGGGCAGCGTGAAGCCCAGGATGTCGCTGCGCGGGCGGCCCAGACGGTCCATCGCCTTCGCCGCGACGATCAGGGCGTGCGTCGAGTCCAGACCGCCGGAGACGCCGATGACGATCTTGGGTTGCCCGATGGCCCGCATCCGCTGCTCCAGGCCCGAGACCTGGATGCTGTAGGCCTCGAAGCAGTCCTGCTCCAGCCGCGCCTCGTCGGACGGCACGAACGGGAACCGCTCGACCTCGCGGCGCAGCCCGAGGTCACCGCCGGGCGGGTCGAGCCGGAAGGCCACCCGGCGGAACCCGCCGGTGACCCCCGCGTGGTGGCGGCGGTTGTCGTCGAAGGTGCCCATCCGGGCCCGCTCGTTGCGCAGCAGGTCCAGGTCGACGTCGGCCACCGAGCGGCGCGCGCCCTGGGGGAACCGCTCGGTGTCGGCGAGCAGCACCCCGTTCTCCCAGATCATGGTCTGGCCGTCCCAGGACAGGTCCGTGGTCGACTCGCCCTCGCCCGCCGCGGCGAAGACGTAGGCCGCCAGGCACCGCGACGACGCCGAGCGGGCGAGCAGGCAGCGGTCCTCCGCCCGGCCCACCGTGATCGGGCTGCCCGAGAGGTTCGCCAGCACGGTGGCCCCCGCGAGCGCGGCCTCCGCGCTGGGCGGGACCGGGACCCACATGTCCTCGCAGATCTCGACGTGCAGCACGAACCCCGGCACGTCCTCGGCGTCGAACAACAGGTCGGGGCCGAACGGCACGTCGGTGTCGCCGAGGCGGATCGTGCCGCGCTCGTCGTCGCCCGGCGCGAGCTGGCGCCGCTCGTAGAACTCCCGGTAGTTCGGCAGGTACGACTTCGGCGCCACCCCGAGCACCCGGCCGCGGTGGATCACGACCGCGGTGTTGTAGACGCGGTTGCGGTAGCGCAGCGGAGCGCCCACGACGAGCACCGGGGTCAGGTCGGCGGAGCCCTCGACGACCTGCTGCAGCGCCGCCTCGACGGCGTCGAGCAGGGTGTCCTGCAGCAGGACGTCCTCGATCGAGTAGCCCGACAGCGTCAGCTCGGGGAAGACGGCCAGGCCGGCCCCGTCCTCGTGGCACTCGCGCGCCGACCGCAGCACCGCCTCCGCATTGGACGCGGGTTGGGCGATCGTGGTGCGGATCGTGCAGGCGCTGGCCCGCAGGAAGCCGTGGCGGTAGGGGGAGCGGAAGTCCACGCGGGCGAGTCTGCCCGAGGCGGATCACGTCTGCAGCACGCCGGAGGGCGGGCACCGTACGTCGTCGGTCACCCGCCTCCCGTGCCACGATCTGGGCATGGGGGGAATCGACGAGACGGACGCCGTCGGCCTGGCCCGCGCGCTCACGCAGCTGCTGGACGACGCGCGGCGTGGGTTGGGCCCGGGCCGCGGAACGGAGCTGGTCCGGCGGGTGACCGACCACGTGGGGGCGCCGCTGGCGCAGCTGCCCAACGTTGCGCTGCAGCTGCCGTCCTGGGAGCACGTCACCCTGCACAAGGGCGTCGAGGCATACCTGGCGGCGCACTCGCCGGGGGCGGAGTGGTTCGGCGTGGCCGGTCTGGCCCGTGGCCACGAGGACCTGATGGGCATGCTCGCCGGTGCGGAGCAGCACGGCATGTACGTGCTCGGCGCCGTCGAGTACGGCACGGCGACCGCCGGACCGGACGAGGTCGTCGAGGTCGTGCAGCTGGGGTACGTGCCCACGCTCGCACCGGACGGGCGGCCGGTCGTGATCGGCCTGCGCGGGGGGTACGAGCAGTTCGGCGACCCGGTGTGCGAGCTGCGGGTGCTCGCCGCCGACCGCGAGGTGGCCACCGCGGTGCGCGACGAGGTGGAGCGTCTCGCGCGGGAGCGCGACGTGCTGCGCGGCGCGGTCCTGTTCTTCGACGTCAACGAGCACCGCGGCAACGAGATGGTGTCGTTCCTGCCCCGCCCGGAGCTGTCGGTGGAGGACGTGGTGCTGCCCGCGGGCGTGCTCGACGCGATCGAGCGGCACGTGGTCCGCTCGGCGGAACACACCGCGCGGCTCGTCGCGCTGGGCCAGCACCTCAAGCGCGGGCTGCTGCTGCACGGCCCGCCGGGCACGGGGAAGACCCACACCGTGCGCTATCTGCTGGGCCGCCTGCACGGCTACACCGCGGTGGTGCTGTCCGGGCGGGCGATGAAGCTGCTGCCGCAGGCCACCGCGCTGGTGCGGCGGCTGCAGCCGGCGGTGCTGGTGATCGAGGACGTCGACCTCATCGCCGAGGACCGCGGGATGCACCAGACCACGCCGCTGCTGTTCGAGCTGCTCAACCGGATCGACGGCGTCGATGCCGACGCCGACGTCACGTTCATCCTCACCACGAACCGGGTGGCCGACATGGAACGGGCGCTCGTCGACCGGCCGGGCCGGGTGGACCTCGCGGTCGAGGTGCCGCGCCCCGATGCCGACGGCCGGGAGCGGCTGCTGCGGCTCTACGCCCGCGGCCTGCCGCTCGACGCGCCGCAGGCAGCCCGGGTCGTCGCCGCCACCGAAGGCGTCACGGCGTCCTACATGCGCGAGCTGGTGCGACGCGCGGTCGTGCGCCGGATCGACGCCGCGGCGCCGGTCACGCTGGAGGGCACCGTCCTCGACGAGGCGCTGGCCGAGCTCACCGACGAGCGCTCGACGCTGACCCGGGCTCTGCTGGGCGGCGCCCCGCCGGCGTAGACACGTGGTCGTGGTCAGCCCGGCGGTGGTGCCACCCGCGATGTGGAGATCCTGTGGAGGCCACGCGGCGCACTAGCCTCGGCCCGTGCCGGAGTCGCGCCGTCCGACGATCCTCGACGTCGCCGCGCGCGCCGGGGTCTCGAAGTCGCTGGTGTCCAACGTGCTGCGCGGGGTGCCGACGGTCAGCCCGGCCCGCCGCGACGCCGTCCTCCGGGCGGCCGAGGAGCTCGGCTACCGGCCCAACGCGGTGGCCCGCAGCCTCGTGCAGCGACGCACCCGCACCATGGGCGTGCTGGTGTCCAACCTGCACAACCCGTTCTTCGCCGACGTGATCGACGGCCTGCAGGCCGTCGCCGGGCGTCACGGGTACACCGTGCTGCTGGTCTCCGGGGGTCGCGACGCCGCCGTCGAGGCGCAGACCGTCGACGCCCTGCTGGAGCAGCGGGTGGATGGCCTCGTGCTGCTCAGCCCGCACCTGCCGAGCGCGCAGGTGGCGCGGGCGGCGGCCGCGGTGCCGGTCGTCGCGGTCGGGCGCCGGTACCGGGACGTGCGCGGCGCCGACTGGGTGGTCAGCGACGACGACGCCGGCACCGGACTGGCCGTGGCGCACCTGGTCGAGCTCGGGCACCGGCGCATCGCGCACATCGGCGGCGGGCGCCGCGCGGGCGGCCGGGAGCGGAGCCGGGGCTACCGCGCGGCGATGACGGCGGCCGGGCTGCCGCTGGGACCCGAGGTCGCCGACGACAGCTTCACCACCGAGGAGGGCGGCAACGCCGCGGCCCGCCGGCTGCTGGACGCGCCGCGACGCCCCACGGCCGTGCTCGCGGTGAACGACCTCGCCGCGGTGGGCGCGATGGACGCGGTCGAGGCGGCCGGCCTGCGGGTGCCGGCCGACCTCTCGATCGTCGGCTACGACAACAGTGCCCTCGCCGGGCTCCGGCACGTCGCACTGACCACCGTGGACCAGCCGCGCGTCGAGATGGGGGAGCGTGCGGCCGACCTGCTGCTGCGGCGCGTGGACGGCCACGGCGGACCCGCTCGGCACGTCCTGCTGGCCCCGCGGCTCGTCGTCCGCGCGACGACGGCCCCGCCTGCGACCGGCTGACCCGGGACCCGGGCGGGCGTCGCGCTCGATCTTTGCATTTCCTTGGGGATCGAGGCCGCGTCACCGGGCTCGCCGACAGATAGCTTGCCGCGGTAGTCCCCCATCCGTGTCATGGAAGGAAACCCGTGTCCGCTCGTGTTCTGCCGGTCCGGAAGCTCTCGACCCACCTGCGCAAGGCGCTGCTGCCGCTCGGGGCGGTGACGATCTCGGCGGGCCTGCTCCTCGTCGCGGCCCCGGCGAGCGCGGCCCCGGCCCCGCCGCCGCCTGCCCCCGCCGGCGCCGGCGAGTGGGACTACATGGGGTGGTCCGCGGTCGAGCACCACAAGGGCAACGAGTTCCGGACGATCGGAGTGATCGACTCGGGCGGCGGGAACTTCAAGGTCTGCCTGAAGGAGATCCCGAACACGCCGGCGGTGCTCTGGGAGTACGACCCGGGGGCCAACGGGAACGACGACGCGGTCAGCTACCTGGACCTGGACATCAACGAGTGCGATGTCAAGAGCGTGGAGTCGTTCGTGGACGGGTCGGACGGCGAGGCCGAGCTCTACGTCGTCGTCAAGGACTCCGAGGCCGTGATCGAGTTCTGGGACTAGGGCCGAGCCGAAGGCCTGCCGCTGCACGAACGGCACGTCCGTACCGCTCTCGGGGACGGACGTGCCGCTCGTGCACCCTCCGTCAGAGATGGAACGTTCCATTGACCTTTGCTCGTACTCCCCGTTAGCGTCGTCGTAGCCCCAGGGACGAGGAAGGTGACCTTCGGTGAGCAGTGCGTCGCCGCACCGGCAGACCGCGACCGAGAGCACGGATCCCGAGGACGACCTCGCCGCCCACGCGCGGCAGGTCCTGCGCCAGAACGACGGCGGGGGGTGGACCAAGGCGGCACCGTTCCTCTACCCCCACCAGTGGAGCTGGGACAGCGCGTTCATCGCGATGGGCTGGGCCCAGTTCGACCTGCCCCGCGCCGGCGCGGAGCTGCGGCACCTGTTCTCGGCGCAGTGGCGCAACGGGATGGTGCCGCACATCGTGTTCGACCCGGCCGCCGAGCCGGGCTCGTACTTCCCCGACCACACCTGGTGGGCCGCCGACCGCTCGCCGGACGCCCCGCGGTCGGCGCCGTTCACGAGCGGGCTGTGCCAGCCGCCCGTGCACGCGCTCGCCGTGCAGCGGATGTGGCAGGTGGCGCGGCGCAGCGGCGGACCCGTGGTGGACCAGACCCGCGCGTACCTCGCGGAGATGTTCCCGAAGCTGCTGGCCTGGCACCGCTACCTCGCCGAGCGGCGCGACCCGCAGGGGTCCGGGCTCGTGACGATCTACCACCCGTGGGAGAGCGCGGACAACTCGCCGCGCTGGGACGTCGTCATGGACCGGATCGAGGTCGGCGACCTGCCGGCCTACCGCCGCCGCGACACCGCCCACGTCTCCGACGCCGCGCAACGGCCGACGGACGCGCATTACGACTGCTACCTGTGGCTGGTCGAGCTGTTGAAGGAGCAGCGCTACGACGACGCCGCCGTGCACCGCGAGCACCCGTTCCTGATCAAGGACGTGTTCTTCAGCGCGGTGCTGGTGGCCGCGAACACCGCACTGATGGAGATCGCGGATGTCGTCGGCGCCGACCACGCCACCCGCCGCACGATCGCCCGCTGGATCGACACCGGGCGCCGGGGGGCCGCGACCGCGGTGAACACCGCCACCGGCCTGGCCTACGACATCGACCTGCGCACTGGGCTCCCGATCCCGACGCGCACGTTCGCCGGGCTGGCACCGCTGCTCGTCGGCGGCGGCAACGCGGTGCAGCGGGTGGACGCGCTGGAGGCGTTCGACTCCGCCGACTTCACCGGCCACGCGGACCTGCGGTGGGCGCTGCTGCCCAGCACGAGCCCCCACGACCCGCGCTTCGAGCCGCGCAACTACTGGCGCGGGCCCGTGTGGCCGGTGGTGAACTGGCTGTTCTGGCGGGCGCTGCGCGCCGACGGCGAGTCGGACCGGGCCGAGCGGTTGCGGCAGGCCGGACTCACGTCGCTGCGCGAGGTCGGCTTCGCCGAGTACATCGAGCCGCTCACCGGGGAGCCGCTGGGCTCACCCATGCAGAGCTGGACCGCCGCCGTGGCATTGGACTGGCTGGCGGCCGAGGCCGCCTGACGCGGGGAGGAGCGCCGGGCCGCGACGCACCCGGTACCCCGACACCCCGATCCGGGACGCGTGGGCCGAGATGGGACGCGTGGGCCGGGACGCCCGTCGACCTCGAGCTGTCGTCGGTGATGGCCGCGTTCGACGGGGTGCGCGGGCCGAGACGGGTAGCGGGCCGCCGACCGGGCGGAGCGCTACGGCCGGCCGGGGGAGGGGACGCCGGCGTCGAGGCGGGCCTCGACCAGCCGCCGGGCCTGCTCGTGTGCCTGGCGCCGGGCGTCGGCGAAGTACGTGGCGGGGTCGTGCAGCAGCCGCGCCAGGCGCGCGCGCTGGACGTCGTCGCCGTTGCTCCGCGGTTCCGCCACGGCACCAGGATAGCGCCGCTCAGGTGTTCAGGGCGACGGCGAGCAGCCGGCCGAGCACGCGCACCGCGGCGACGTCGGCGTCGGTGAGGTCGCCGACCTGCAGCCCGTCGACGGTGAGGATGCCGAACTGCCGCGACTCGGTGGCCACCGGCACCGCGACGAAGGTGCGGTAGGCGTGGCCGCCGGGTTCCCAGCCGGGTGGGGACGCGGCGCGGACGTCGGCGCAGAACAGGTCCTCGCGGCGGGCGAGCATGTCGAGGGCGTGGTCGCCGAGCTCGGTGCCCGCCTCGAACGTGGTGCGCGGCGCCTCCGCCCGGCCGTGGAACCCGGCGGGCACGAGCCGGACCGGTCGTTCGTCGGTGACGGCGAAGAAGCACGAGCGGAGCCGGTCGGCGCCCAGCACCTCCGCGGCGGCCGACAGCACCACGGCCTTGGCCTGGCCCTGCAGCTCGACGACCTCGCGTCCGCGCGTCCAGCGGCGCTGGTCGGTGATCCGGCCGATGAGGTAGGTGAGCGGCTCGAGCGCGTCGTTCAGCACCAGCTGGATGCGGGCGCCCGCGTCCTCGGCGATCTGCTCGGCGGAGCGGGCCCGCTCCCGGGCCCGCCGCTCGGCGTGCAGCGGCAGCCCGACCGCGAGCGCGGTGAGCGCGGCACCCGTGGCCGCGGTGAGCGTGAACGACCAGCCGGAGAGGTTGTTGAGCACGGCGCCGAGCACCCAGGCGGCGGTGGCCGCGCTGACGGCGACGGGACGCGCCACCGCTCGGAACCGCTCCATCTCTCCCGCCCTCGCCCTCCCGCCGGTCGCCGCGCCAGGGTAGCCATGGCCACTGACGGGACCGATCACGCGGTGGAACGGGGCGTCGCCCGCCTGCACAGCGGTGCTCCACCCGAACAGCTCAAGATCGCGCGACTCTGGCCGGAAACCGACACGTAACGTGTGCGGTCCTGTACTCCTGTGTCACAGCAGTCACTGCGAAGTCTGCCGGTTCACCCGTCCGGGTCGCCGGCGTCCGGCGGCGGCTGCCGACGGTGCCCGGGAACGATCTTGCAGGTCAGCGGGCTGCGAAACCGGGTCGGGGGGCGGTCGTTGCACCGGGCTGGCAGACAGGTCGCGCGGATGGGGGCGGTGCCGGGTGAGAGCGCTGGATGATCGGGACGGGCGAACGCTCCACGAGCAGGTGCAGGCGACGCCGGAGTTCGCCGAGCTCCGCTCGCGGCTGCGCCGGTTCGTCTTCCCGATGAGCGCGGCCTTCATGCTGTGGTACCTGGCCTACGTGCTGCTGGCGTCCTACGCGCCGGAGTTCATGGGGATCCCGGTGCTCGGCAACATCAACGTCGGGATCGTGGTCGGGCTGCTGCAGTTCGTGACGACGTTCGCGATCACCGGGCTGTACGTGCGCTACGCCGACGCGCAGCTCGACCCCGTCGCGGAGAGCATCCGCACCCGCATGGAGGGCTCCTGATGTCCCTGCTCGCCCAGGAGGTCCCGGCGGCCGACCAGATCGGCAACCCGGTCCTCAACATCACGGTGTTCGCCGCGTTCGTGCTCGTCACGCTGGTCGTCGTGCTCCGCGTCGGCCGGACCAACCGCACGGCCTCGGACTACTACGCGGCGGGCCGGTCGTTCACCGGTCCGCAGAACGGCGTGGCGATCGCGGGTGACTACCTGTCCGCGGCGTCGTTCCTCGGCATCGCGGGCGCGATCGCGGTCACCGGCTACGACGGTTTCCTCTACTCCATCGGCTTCCTGGTGGCGTGGCTGGTGGCGTTGCTGCTGGTGGCGGAGCTGCTGCGCAACACCGGCCGCTTCACGATGGGCGACGTGCTGAGCTTCCGGATGCGGCAGCGTCCGGTGCGGGCGGCGGCGGCGACGTCGACGCTGGTGGTGTCGTTCTTCTACCTGCTGGCGCAGATGGCGGGGGCCGGCGCGTTGATCGCGCTGCTGCTGCAGATCCCCAACAGTGACACGCTCGGCCAGGGCATCGTGATCGCCGTCGTCGGGGTCCTGATGATCGTCTACGTGCTGGTGGGCGGCATGAAGGGCACCACATGGGTGCAGATCATCAAGGCCGGGCTGCTGCTCGTCGGTGCCGCCACGCTCACGACCTGGGTGCTGGGCCGGTACGCGTTCGACCTGTCCGCCCTCCTCGGTGACGCCGTCGAGGCGAACCCGTCGATGCAGACGTCCTCGGGTGCGGTCAAGGAGCTCGGCGAGCGCCTGCTGATCCCGGGCCTGAAGTACGGCGCCTCGGACCTCGCGAAGATCGATTTTCTGTCGCTGGGGCTCGCGCTGGTGCTGGGCACGGCGGGCCTGCCGCACATCCTCATGCGCTTCTACACGGTGCCGAACGCCAAGGAGGCGCGTCGCTCCGTGGTGTGGGCGATCTGGCTGATCGGCATCTTCTACCTGTTCTCGCTGGTGCTCGGCTACGGGGCGGCCGCGCTGGTGCCGGGTGGGGCGCAGCGGATCTCCACCGCGCCCGGCGGGACCAACTCCGCGGCGCCGCTGCTGGCCTACCAGCTCGGGGGCGAGGTGCTGCTGGGGATCATCTCGGCGATCGCGTTCGCCACGATCCTCGCGGTGGTGGCGGGCCTGACGATCACCGCGTCGGCGTCGTTCGCGCACGACGTCTACGCCAACGTGCTCAAGCGCGGCGCCGTCGCACCGGACGCCGAGGTGCGGGTGGCGCGGCGGACGGCCCTGCTCGTCGGGGTGGTCGCGGTGGGGGCGGGGATCCTCGCCCGCAACCAGAACGTGGCGTTCCTGGTGGCGCTGGCGTTCGCGGTGGCGGCCTCGGCCAACCTGCCGACCATCCTGTACTCGCTGTTCTGGAAGCGGTTCAGCACCACGGGTGCGCTGTGCAGCATCTACGGCGGGCTGGGGATCAGCGTGGCGCTGATCGTGCTGTCGCCCGCGGTGTCCGGCAGCCCGACGGCGATGGTCCCGAGCCTCGACTTCGCGGTCTTCCCGCTGGCCAACCCCGGCCTGGTGTCGATCCCGGCGTCGTTCCTGCTCGGTTTCCTCGGCACGCTGCTCGGCCGCAAGGACGAGCATGCGGCCGCCCGGCACGCGGAGATGGAGGTCCGCGCGCTCACCGGGGCCGGCTCGGAGAAGGCGGCGGCGCCGGAGACGACGCCGCTGCCCAGGGTCATGGTCTAGAAGGTGCCGCGCTCGGCCTGCTCGGCGGCGCGGTCGGGGACCCCGACGACCGTCCCGATGACGGTGATGTCCGGCAGGATCGACTCGAACGCCACCGGCCCGGGACTCGCGGTCCGGGCAGCGCCCTGGTAGGCCTCGGCGAGCTCGTCGAGCACCGGCTCGGTCCGGGTGCGCGCCACCCCGGGTGGTGATGCCTGCCGCTCACGGACCGCCGTGCGTACTCGGTCATCCCCCCGGCGCCGTCCCCGGTGGCGGTGTTCAGCCGTGGAACCTCCTCCGGTGCGATGACTTCCACTGCCGCCGGTGGTCAGCACACCGACCGTTCACCACGCCCGACCGAGGAGCTTCCATGGGCAAGATCGTCTCGAACTTCTTCATCGCGCTCGACGGCGTCGTCGAGTCGCCCGACAAGTGGCACTTCCCCTACTTCAACGACGAGATGGGCGCCGCCGTCGGCCAGGGGATGGAGACCGCCGAGGCGTTCCTGATGGGCCGCAGGCTCTACGACGAGTGGGCCGCGTACTGGCCGCAGAGCGACGACGACACGTTCGCCCCGTTCATCAACGGCGCGACCAAGTACGTCGTGTCGGACACGCTCACCGAGGCGACCTGGAACAACACCACGGTCGTCTCCGGCGACGTCGCCGCCCAGCTGACCAAGATCAAGGAGAGCACCGAGGGCGACATCGCGATGTCCGGCAGTGCCACCCTCGTCCGCTGGCTGCTGGCGAACGGCCTGCTCGACGAGCTCCACCTGCTCATCCACCCGATCGCGGTCGGGCACGGGCAGCGGCTGTTCGAGGACACCCCGACCCACCCGCTGCGGCTGGTCCGCAGCACGACGTTCCAGACCGGCGTGCTGCACACGGTCTACGCGCCTGCGGAGAGCTGAGCGCCGGGTCAGAAGCGGTAGCGCAGGATCCGGCCCACGTCGCGCAGGCCGGGTAGCCGGACCAGCACCGCCATCTGCACCCGACCGGGGAGGGGCAGCAGGTCCACGCCGGGCATGTCGACGCTGCGCAGCGCGTCGAGGAGGACCAGCCCCTCGTGCCGGCGCTCGAGCTCGCGGGGGTCGTCGATGCCCCAGTGCAGCGTGGCCCCGGACCGGCGCACGGCGGGCACCAGCTTCTGCAGCCGGATGCCCGCCGTGCCATAGCAGTCGAACAGCAGCTGCCCGGAGGGGAACCGGCCGGTGATCCGTTCGACGAGGCGGTGGCCGTCCTCCTCGCGCAGGTACATGGTCAGGCCCTCGAAGACCGCGACGGTCGGACGGTCGGCAGGCAGCTCCTCCAGCCACCCGTCGTCGGTCACCGAGGCGCCGATCATGCGGTAGTCGCCGTCCGGGGAGGGCAGGAGCCGCTCGCGGAGCGCGACGACCTCCGGGTGGTCGACGTCGACCCACCGGACGGACGGGCCCGGGGCGAGCCGCTGCGCCCGGGTGTCCAGGCCGCAGGCCAGGTGCAGGACGGTGGCCCCGGGGTGCGCGGCGAGGAACTCCCGCGTCCAGTCGTCGAGCTGCCGTCCGCGCAGGGCGACGCCCGCCGCGGTGGTGGCCGTCATCCCGGTGCGGCGGAAGTCGTAGTCGATGCGCTCGACGGCGCGGGCGGCCGCCGTGTCGTGCAGGATCGACCGCGGGGCGCGGCTGTCCAGCGCTCGGCCGTGGAGCGTGGCGAGCAGTGTCTCCGGCGCACCGGTCAGCGTCACCTTCTCGCGGTCCATGGCCAGACGCTAATCCACCTGCTCGCCCACTCCGTGAAGGCTAGGCTCCGACCGGAAGGGCCCCGAGGAGCTGAGAGATGCCCGGTCACCCGCGCACGCGTTGACGCCGTAGGTCGCCTCGACCTGTCATCGCGTGCCGTCTCCGATCAGCGCGGCACAGCGGACTTCTCCCCGCACCCATGCCAAGGGGTACCTGTGCCGTCTGCTTCTCCGGGGTCGCCGAGCGTCTGGCGCGACCGTGATTTCCGCAAGCTCTGGGCGGGCCAGAGCGCCTCGCAGGTCGGCGAACACTCGAACCGGGTGATCCTGCCGCTCGTCGCGGTGGTGGCGCTCGACGCCGGCGCCGACCAGGTCGGCGTCCTCCGCGCGGTGGAGCAGGCACCCATCCTGCTGTTCTCGCTCGTCGTCGGCGCATGGGTGGACCGTCGGCGATCCCGCGCCGTGATGGTGCTGGCGGACCTCGGCCGCGCCGCCGTCCTGGCCGCGATCCCCGTCGCGCTCGTCCTCGGCGTTCTCGGAATCCCGCTGCTGCTCGTCGTCGCGTTCGTGGTCGGCGTTCTCACGGTGTTCTTCGACGTGGCCTACCACGCGTCCCTGGTGCGACTGATGGCGCGCGACCGGCTGGGGCAGGCCAACAGCGCTCTCGAGAGCAGCAGATCCGCGGCGCAGATCGGCGGGCCCGCGCTCGGTGGTGCTCTGGTCTCGCTGCTGCCGGCGTCGACGGCCACGCTGGCGGGCGCCGTGTTCTTCGCGCTCTCCGCCCTGTCGCTGCGCCGGATCCGCCGGCCCGAACCGGTTCCCGGGCGCGGCGAATGCCCCCACGGCTCCGACGGGAGATCGGCGACGGCCTCAGGTTCGTGGCCGGCAACCCGTCGTTGCGGGCGATCGGCTGCGCGTCGGCGGCCTACCAGCTCTGCTTCGCGGCCCTGATCACCGTCTAC
>Ga0196958_10000245_pt1 | contig 17873 bp, 15 predicted proteins | sample S1v_10metaG_FD_148654 | JGI IMG/M metagenome (GOLD analysis project Ga0196958, IMG submission 148654) | Soil microbial communities from Anza Borrego desert, Southern California, United States - S1+v_10 | ecosystem: Environmental > Terrestrial > Soil > Desert | place: USA: California | collected...
CACCCGTCGGTCCTCGATCAGGCTCGTAGGGCTGCTCGGGGGAACTCATGCGATCACCGCTGCAACTCGCGTCGGGAACGAACTGCGTTAGGGGCGTGCTTCGGGCGAGCACAGGTCCGATCACGACCGGTCGAGCCGGAGGACGCGGGTGACCGACGAGGACGTGCTCACCCGCACCAGCCGCCGGTACGAGCGCTTCGCCGACGTCGAGGCGCGGGGCCGGTCGCCGCTCTACGAGGAGTGGGCGCGGGCCGTCGCGGCCGATCCGGGGGTGCTGGCCTTCCTCGCCACGCTGCCCGAGCCCAAGCGGCAGCCGAACCTGCTGTTCGCCGCGGCCCGGTGGCTCGCCGGCACCCCCGAGAGCTATGCCGCGTTGCGCGCCGTCGTGCTCGAGCGGGGTGCCGCGCTCACCGAGCTCGTGCTCGCACGGCGCACCCAGACCAACGAGCCCGCGCGGTGCGCCACCTTGTTGCCGGTGCTCGCGGCGCTCCCGCAACCCCTGGCACTGCTCGAGGTCGGCGCCAGCGCCGGGCTGACGCTGCTGCCCGACCGCTACGGCTACGACTACGCGGGACGGCGCCTCCCCGCCGCGGACCCCGCCGCGCCGGTCCTGCGGTGCCGACCGCGCGGCCCGGTGCCGGTGCCGGACGAACTGCCCCACGTCGTCTGGCGCGCGGGCATCGACCTCCACCCGCTCGACGTCACCGATGCCGGCGACGTCGCCTGGCTGCGCTGCCTGGTCTGGCCGGGTGAGCCCGAGCGTGAGGAGCGGCTGGACGCGGCCGTGGCGGTGGCGCGGCGCGACCCGCCGCGCGTCGTGCGCGGCGACCTGGTCGACGGTCTCGCCGCGCTCGCCGCCCAGGCTCCGGCGCACGCGACCCTCGTCGTGTTCCACTCCGCGGTGCTGGTCTACGTCAGCGCTCCGCGGCGCCGCGACTTCGCCGCCGCCGTCGGCGAGCTGGACGCCGTCTGGCTGTCCAACGAGGCCCCCGGGGTGCTGGCCGCGCCGGGCCCGGCGCCGGACACCGACGGGTTCGTCCTCACCCGTGACGGCCGCACCGCCCTGGCGCTCACCGACGGCCACGGCACCTGGATCGAGTGGATCTCGGGATAGCGGGTGGCGCCGTGCGCCGGGTCAGCCGCCGGCGGCGGACCTGCGCCGCCACTCGGCCGGTGTCATGCCGGACGCCGCCAGGAACCGGCGGGTGAAGTGGGTCGGGTCCCGGAACCCCCAGGCGCGCGCGATGGCCGCGACCGTCCGTTGCCGGCTCTCCGGCCGCAAGGGCTCCTCCCGCGCGCCCCGGAGCCGTTCGCTGATGATCCACTGCTCGAGGCTGAGGTCGGCCCGGGCGCAGGTCTTGTAGAGGTGGCGCAGCGAGACGTTGTGGGCTGCGGCGATCGTGGCGGGGGTCAGGTCGGGGTCGGTGAGGTGCCGGCGCACGTAGGCCCGCACGCGGGTGAGGAGCGTGTCGGCCAGCACCTCGCGGGAGTGCCGGTCGGCGTGGGCGGCCGAGACGAGGAGCGCCCGGGCCAGCTCGACCGTCGCGGTGCCGAGGGCGGCTGCCGCGGGATCGCCGGTGAGGCGCTCGGCGTCGGCGGCCATTCGGATGACGTGCTCGGCGACCAGCCGGTAGAGCGGGCTGCGGGGGAGGCTGCCGGTGGCGTTCCGCGGAACGCGGTCACCCGCCGTTCAGCGGTGCGGAGAGGGGGCCGAGCGGCGGCGCCCACTCGCGGATCTCGGCGTTCGCGACCACGCCGGCCCGCGTGAACGGGTCCTCGTCCACGTGGGCCTGCACCGTGGCCTTGTCCTCGGCGCGGAAGACCAGCAGGCCGCCGGGGGCCTCGGTGGGCGCCCAGGCACCGGCCACGAGCAGGGTGCCGTCGTCCGCGAGGCCACGCAGGTAGTCCCGGTGCGCGGGGCGCGTGTCGTCCCGCAGGGCGGCGTCGTCGGTGTAGGAGTAGATGACGGCGAAGGTCGAGGCCATGGCGCCGATCCTGTCACGGTCTCGCCGGTGCCGACGTCACAGCGTGGCGTAGAGCCGCGACCGGCAGTACTCGGGCTAGCGCTACGGCCGGACTTCGGCACCGCCCGCATGAGCGGTGCGGCGGTGCGTCGCCCTGCAGCGGGTGCGGCGAACCGGATCGCCGCACCCGCCGCCGCCGTTCAGGCCGGCACCTCCAGCTGGTCGACATCGGTGTCGACCACGGGCCCCAGGGAAGTCCAGATGTGCGTCAGCTGCGCCAGGTCGAGCTGTGGGTCGACGAGTATCGCGAGGATCCGGGTCTGCTCGTGGGTCCACGCGATCACCCCCAAGCCGTCCGAGAGCTGGAAGCACGCCATCTCCCCGGCCGTCTCCGGTGCATCGCCCTGGACGTAGTCGATCTGACCGGGGTTGCCGTCGTCGCACGTGCCGTTCGCCGGGGCGGGGGTCTCGGCGACGAAGGCCGCCTGCAGCGCGGCGGGGTCGTCGAAGGCGATGTAGAACGCCACGGTCGTGCCGGAGGCGGTGTCGACCGGACAGGCCTGCACCTCCGAGGCGCCCACCGGCAACCATCCTTCGGCCGCAGCCCGGTCCGTGGCTGACAGGCACGACGATCGGATCTCCGGGGGCACGTGGGCCAGCAGCTCGCCTGCACCCGACGGTGGCGGGACGGCCGGGGCGGCGATAGCGGGAGTCAGCAGCTGCGTGCCGGCCAGGGCGGTGGCGGCCACCGTCAGCGCGATGCGGCGGATCCAGGCGCGGTGGAACATGGCGATCTGCTCCTCGGGAGAGGTGGGGGACCGGCGTCCGATCGATGTCGTCAGCCGTGTGCCGGTGCCGATGGCGACCCGGTCTCGAGAAGCGTGCCGGTGCGAGACCTCGTATTCGATGGGGCCGTCCCCCGCGCCACGGGAGCTGCCCCGCGACCCGGTGGTGGGCCTGCCCCCGCCTACGCCGGACCCGGGCCGGCGCCGGCTACGCGGGCACGACGGGCAGGTCCCGCGTCTGCAGGACCTCGAGCGCGAGCCCGATCGAGGTTCCCGGCGCGTTGCGGACGGCGAGCCGGCGAAGGGAACGAACACGGCCCCGTTGCGCCCGGTCCGCCTCCGGGTGGCCCGTCCCCGCTGGTCTCACGGGAGGGGGCCGGACACCTCGACGGCTTCCCCGGCCGGGCGTTCCGTCCGTGACCGCTGCGCGTAGAGCTGCACCGCGGGTGTCGACGTGAGCGTGTGCACGACGACGGACATGCAGACCGCGAGGCTCCCGGCGGCGAACACCTGCTCGTACTCCGGCAGGTGGTAGCGCTCGGCGTAGGCGAGGTAGTAGATCCCGGCGACGCCCAGGGGGCCGAACCAGGCCAGGAAGGTGCGCGACTGCGGGCCGGTGTCGGTCGGCACGAGTGCGGCCCACGCGACGGGCGGCCTGCGCAGCAACAGCACCCACGCCGCGAACAGCAACCCGGGAACACCGAGCGCGAGCCAGGCGGAGAACGGCAGGACGGTGCCGAACACCCCGAAGACGGCGACCACCCCGAGGCGGCTCGCCGCGGACAGCGCCTCGCCGACGGGTTCGCGCACCGCGTCGGGGAGGGTGAGCGAGACCGTCAGCGAGGCGAGGAAGGCGCCGAGGATGCCGCTGCCGCCCAGCAGGTGCACCAGGGCGAGGGCGAGCAGCGCGGTGGCCACCCCCAGCAGCGGCAGGTAGCTGCTCGCGATCGTTTCGTTCTCCTCGGCCAGCCGGGCAAGCCGGGCCGCTGCCCACCCGAGCAACGGCCCGATGACGATCGCGAGGCCCAGTTCCCGGCCGGCTTCGGCGAGCCAGTGCGTCACGGCCGTCCCCGCAGGTGCGGTGGCGAGCAGCCCGGCGAGCAGCACGAACGGCAGCGCGAGGCCGTCGTTCGCCGCCGATTCGATCTGCAGGGTTCGCCGCAAGCGGCGGGGCAGCATCCGGCGCGGGAGCACTCCGCTCGCGAGCGCCGACGCCACGACGGGATCGGTCGGGGTCAGCGCCGCGCCGAGGAGCAGCGCGACGGTGAGCGGCAGCCCGAGCAGGAGCCAGGCGCCCCCGGCCGTGACGAGCCACATGGCGACCATCACGACGGTCAGCAGCAGTGCGATGCGTCGCGCGCTGCGTCGCAAGTCGTCGCGGGTGACCTGGAGCGCGATGTCGGCAACGCCCAGGGCCAGCGCGACGCGGGCGACCTCTTCCAAGAGCCGGGTGCGCCCGACCGCCGCGGCGGGGTCAACCCACCCGAGCACGTCGGGCCCGACCAGGGCGCCGATGGCGAGGGCGAGCAGGACGGGAGACAGCGCGTGACGCTTCAGCAGCCGGGACGCGAGGCCGAGCACGAGCACGGACGCGGCGAAGAGCGCGAGAACGGGGTCCATCGTGCTGACGTCACCTCCGGACGGGTTCGGCGTCGCCCCAGCCTTCCCCCCGGCGAGGGCCCTGAACCGGATCGACCCGAGCGAGACGGTCGGCTGGGGACCGCCGAGGCGGGCGATGCCGGCCGTTCCGAGGACGGTCCGAGCGCGTGGGGCGTACTACTTCAGCGAGTCGGACGGGAGCACGTCGCTCGCTGCGGCGCTGGGCCACGCGCTAGGTCTTGGCACGGGCCGGCCGCGCCCCCGACCGGCCGGACGTGCGGCTGGCCGCGGTCGTACTCACCCGCGCGCTCGACGGCATCGCCGCCGGCCACGGCCACCGCGCGGCTTCGGGTGAGCGCCGCGGCGACGGCCCCGGCGCCGGCGGTGCCGCCCGCTGACGGTCACGCCGGCTCCGGACCATCCCGCGGGTTCGGGTGCCCATGGTCGTCGGTCGACGGACACCCGAACCCGCATGCATTCACGATCGTGAACGCAGGTACCCGACCGGTGCCCCGTTCATTCGTCGGCGGCTCGCGCCGCCCGGATCGCCACCGGTGCGCCCGCGAGGTCCTCGTCGTTGCAGAGCAGCTTCACCTCGTAGTACGGGGAGCCGGCCTGGTCGTCGTAGTCGAGGTGGATGGCGATGACGTCGACCGGCTCACCCAGCCAATCCTGGGCCCGCCGCAACCACTGCGCCGAGCGTTCCAGTGCGGTCGGCAGGTCATCGTCCCGGAACTGGACGGGCCGGAAGGGCACGTCCTGGATCTGGTCCTGCGGGTGCCCGGGACGGGGGAGTTCCGCCGCCAGGCCCGCATCGTCGAGCCGCAGTTCCACGGAGTTCTCGCTCACGTCCCCGAGTTTCGCGAGTTCGGGCAGCCAGGACAAGCGCAGGGGTCGCCCGCGGCTCCCGGCGGTCGCTGTGGAGCGGGGGGGTGCTGCGCCGTCCAGTCGTTCACGGTGTGTGGTTAGCCTTACTTCTGCTCCGTCGTCGACCCCTTGCGCCGCGCCGGTCGAAGTGTTTGGTTAGTTAGGAGAGGCTTGCCTGACTGACAGTAGGAGTAGCACGTGCCACCGTTCGCCCCGTCCACGCTCAGCCTCGCCCTGGTGACCGGGGCGGCGCGCGGGATCGGCGCAGCGGTGGCGCGTGCGTTCGCCGCCACCGGCGCGGCGGTCGCGCTGCTCGACCAGGACGACGCGGTGCGGGACGTCGCCGCCGACCTGGGCGCGCTCGCGCTGGTGGCCGACATCGCCGATGCCGGCGCGGTGGAGGACGCCGTCGCGCGCGTCGAGCGCGAGGCCGGGCCGATCGGGGCGCTGGCCAACGTGGCCGGGGTCCTGCGCTCCGGGGCGGTGCTCGACCTCGACGACACCGACTGGCAGGCCTGCCTCGCGGTCAACGCGACGGGGGTGTGGAACACCGGCCGGGCGGTCGGGCGGCGCATGCGGGCGCGCGGCAGCGGCAGCATCGTCACGGTCGCGTCGAACGCCGCGGCCGTCCCGCGCATCGGCATGGGCGCCTACGCCGCTTCGAAGGCGGCGGCGGTGGCGCTCACCCGGTGCCTCGGGCTGGAGCTCGCACCGCACGTGCGGTGCAACGTCGTGTGTCCGGGCTCCACCGACACCGCGATGCTGGAGGCGTCCCTGCCCGCAGGCGCCGACACCAACGCCGTGCTCGACGGGGTGCCCGAGCAGTTCCGGGTGGGCATCCCGCTGGGCCGGATCGCCGAGCCCGCGGACGTCGCGGCGGCCGTGCTCTTCCTGTCCGGGCCCGCGGCCCGGCACATCACCCTGCAGTCCCTGACCGTCGACGGCGGCGCCGCGCTCGGCGCCTGACACCCGTCCCCCGGCGACCCCTCCGGCGAAAGGAACACCCCACGTGTCCACACCGGCCCTGGTCCGGCCGCGTCCCGAGCACCGCGCGGCCGACCTGCTGGCGGCCTACCTGCCGGGCTCGTTCTTCTACTCCTCGGCACGCGGCAGCCTGCTCGCCGACGGCGTGCACGCGCTCGTCGACACCGGCCGTGGTCCGCGGGCCGACACCGCCGCGGCCGCCCTCTCCGACGCCGTGGCGGCGGGGGTGGACGACCCGGTCGTGGTCGGCGCGCTCGGCTTCGGCCCGGACGCGCAGGCGTGCCTGGTGGTGCCCGCGCTGGTCCGCCGGGCGGGTGCGCGGGGCGACGAGGCGGCGCCGGTGCCGCTGCCGGGTCGCTGGTCCGTGCGCAGGCGCCCGGAGCCGCAGGGCTACCTCGACGGGGTGCGGCGCGCGCTGGCGCTGATCGCGGACGGCGCGCTGGAGAAGGTGGTGCTCGCCCGCGGCCTCGAGCTGACCGCGGACCGGCCCGTCCCGGTCCCGGCGCTGCTGGCCCGGCTCGTCGCCGCCGACCCCGCGGCGCACGCCTTCGCCGTCGACGTGACCGCGCCCGGCGACGCGGCCCCGCGCACGCTCGTCGGTGCGAGCCCGGAGCTGCTCGTCTCCCGGGACGGCGACGTGGTGCGGGCCAACCCCCTCGCGGGGTCGATCCCGCGGGCGGGCGATCCGGACGAGGACGCCCGGCGGGTCGCGGCGCTGCGCGCGTCGGACAAGGACCGCCGGGAGCACGCCGTGGTGGCCGCGCAGGTCGCCGAGGTGCTCGGCCGGTTCTGCACCGACCTGCGGGTGCCCGCCCGGCCCGAGGTGCTCGGCACGGCGACGATGTGGCACCTGTCCAGCCCGGTCACCGGACGGCTCACCGATCCGTCGGTGTCCTCGCTCGCGCTGGCCGAGGCCCTGCACCCGACGCCCGCGGTCTGCGGGACACCGCTGCAGGCGGCCCGGGGGGCGATCGCCGAGATCGAGGGCTCGGACGAGTTTCTCGACCGCGGGTACTACAGCGGGCTCGTCGGCTGGTGCGACGCCGACGGCGACGGCGAGTGGGCCGTCACCCTGCGCAGCGCCGAGGTGAGCGGGTCGACGGTGCAGCTCTTCGCCGGCGCGGGGGTGGTGGCCGGCTCCGAACCGAGCGCCGAGCTGGCCGAGACCGGCGCCAAGTTCCGCACGCTGCTGCGGGCCATCGGGCTGGAGGACCCGGCGTGAACGGTCCGGACCACACGCCCTGGCCCCCGGGGTTCGCCGCGCGCTACCGGGCCGCCGGCCACTGGCGCGGGCAGACGTTCGGTGCCCTGCTCACGGCGCTCGCCGCGGCCCACGGCGCGCGGACCGCCGTCGTCGGGGAGGGCGCCCGCTGGACCTACGCGCAGCTGGACGAGCGCGCGCACCGCCTGGCCGCGGGCCTCGTCGAGCTGGGCGTCCGGGCCGGGGACCGCGTCGTGCTCCAGCTGCCGAACGTGCCCGAGTTCCTGCCGGTGGTGTTCGCCCTGTTCCGGGTGGGCGCGTGGCCGGTGTTCGCGCTGCCCGCGCACCGCGACACCGAGCTGGTGCACTTCGCCGAGCAGGCCGAGGCCGTCGCGATCGTCACGGTCGACGCGCACGACCGGTACGACCACGCGGCGATGGCGCGCCGGGTCGCGGACCGCGTGCCGTCGGTGCGCCACGTCGTCGTGCTGGGCGGAGCTTGCGGAGCGAGCATCGGTGCTGCGGAGGCCCCCGTCGGAGCCGTCGACCTGGACGAGCTGTACCGCCCGCCGCGGGAGCTGCGCGACCCGTACCCGTCCGGGGTGGCGTTCCTGCAGCTGTCGGGCGGCAGCACCGGGCTTCCGAAGCTGATCCCGCGCACCCACGACGACTACCTCTACAGCGTCCGGGAGAGCGCCCGGATCTGCCACCTGTCACCGGAGAGCGTCTACCTCGCCGCGCTGCCGGTGGCGCACAACTACCCGCTGAGCTCCCCCGGGGTGCTCGGCACGCTGCACGCCGGCGGCACCTGCGTGCTCGCGCCCCGGCCGGACGCCGACACGGCGTTCCGGCTGATCGAGGCCGAGCGCGTGACGATCGCCGGCGTGGTGCCGCCGCTGGCCGCGGCATGGGTGCAGGCGGCCACGCGCACCGAGCTGGACCTGTCCAGCTTGGCGGTGCTGCAGGTCGGTGGCGCCAAGTGCGGCCGCGAGCTGGCCGCGCGGATCGGCCCGGCGCTCGGGTGCACGCTGCAGCAGGTGTTCGGGATGGCCGAGGGCCTGGTCAACTACACCCGCCTGGACGACCCGGCCGACGTCGTGCTCGGCACGCAGGGCCGGGCGATCTCGCTCGACGACGAGATCCGGGTCGTCGACCCGATGACCGACGCCGACGTGCCGCCGGGGGAGACCGGGGCCCTGCTCACCCGCGGCCCGTACACGATCCGCGGCTACTACCGCGCCGCCGAGCACAACGCGGTCGCGTTCACCCCCGACGGCTTCTACCGGACGGGCGACCTGGTGCGCCGGCTGCCGTCCGGGCACCTGGAGGTGGTCGGGCGGGTGAAGGACCAGATCAACCGCGGCGGGGAGAAGGTGGCGGCCGAGGAGGTCGAGAACCACCTCATGGCCCACCCCGAGGTGCTCGACGCGGCCGTCGTCGGGGTGCCCGACGAGTACCTGGGGGAGCGCAGCTGCGCCTACGTGGTGCCGGTCGCCGGGGCCCGTCCCACGCCCGGCGAGCTGCGGCGGTTCGTCCGCGAACGCGGGGTGGCGGCGTACACGGTGCCCGACCGCGTGCTCGTGGTCGAGGCCTTCCCGGCCACCCCCGTCGGCAAGACCAGCAAGCGCGAGCTGCGTGCCGCGATCGTGCGGGCACTGGTGCCCGCGTCGAAGGAGAGGTGAGGAGATGTCCCAGAACCGCGAGTCACTGCCGCGCATCGAGCCCTACCCGATGCCGGGATCCGCCGACGTGCCGTCCGGCCGCGTGGCCTGGCGGCCGGACCCCGCGCGCGCCGCGCTGCTCGTGCACGACATGCAGCGCTACTTCCTGGCCGCGTACGCACTCGGTGCCGACCCGCTGGCGAGCCTGACGCGCAACGTCGCCGCGCTCGTCGCGGCCGCCCGCGAGCGCGGGGTGCCCGTGTTCTACACCGCGCAGCCCGGGCGGCAGGACCCGCGCGACCGGGGGCTGCTCACCGAGTTCTGGGGCGACGGCATCGGCTCGGTGATCGACACCGACCCGCTCGCCGAGGAGATCGTCGACGAGGTCGCGCCCGCCCCGTCGGACGTGCGGCTGACCAAGTGGCGCTACAGCGCGTTCCAGCGCAGCACGTTCGCCGAGCAGCTCGCCGCGCGCGGCCGCGACCAGCTGCTGGTCACCGGTGTGTACGCGCACATCGGCTGCCAGGCCACCGCCGTCGAGGCGTTCATGCGCGACGTGCAGCCGTTCCTCGTGGCCGACGGCGTCGCCGACTTCTCCCGGCGCCACCACGACCAGGCCCTCGAGTACGTGGCGCAGCGCTGCGGGGTGGTCACGACGACCGCCGCGGTGATGGACGTGCTGGCCCCGGTACCTGCAGGGGCACTGCGATGAACGACGAGCTGAGCCCGGAGCGGGTGCGGGCCGACGTCGCCGACCTGCTCGGCTGCGACCCGTCCGAGATCGACCCCGACGAGGACCTGCTCGACCGCGGCGTCGACTCGATCCGCCTGATGTCGCTGGTCGAGCAGTGGCGCCAGGCCGGGGCCACCGGGCTGGAGTTCGCCGACCTGGCCGAGCAGCCCGTGCTGCGGCACTGGGAGAAGCTCGTGGGAGGTGCGGCGTGAACCCGTTCGACGACGCGGACGGCAGGTTCCGCGTGCTGGTCAACGACGAGGACCAGCACTCGCTGTGGCCGGACTTCGCGCCCGTCCCCGCGGGCTGGCGCCCGGTGTTCGGGCCGGACGGCCGGGACGCCTGCCTGGGACACATCGCGCGGCACTGGACCGACCTGCGCCCACGCAGCCTGCGCCTGGCGATGGAGGGCGCGTGAGTCGCGAACGGCACCTGGAGCGGATCGCCGAGGTCCGGGCCGGGACGCGCGCCGAGCGGGTGCCCTACCCGATCCACATCCGCGAGTGCGAGGTGGTCGGCACGGGGATGGTGGGCTCGGGGCTGCTGCGCCTCACCCTCGGCGGTGACGGGACGGCCGGGTTCGAGAGCCACGCGCCGTGCGAGCACGTCAAGCTGGTCTTCCCCGACGAGCGGGGGGAGCTGCGGCTGCCCGTGCCGGACGGGCTCGTGCTGCGCTGGCCCCGCCCGATGCCGGTCAGCCGGGAGTACACCGTGCGCCGCTACGACGCGGCCACCGGTGAGATCGACCTCGACATCGCGCTGCACCAGGGCGGGCTCGCGGCGGAGTGGGCCGCGAACGCCACCCCCGGCACCCGCGTGCACGTGGCGGGCCCGCCCGGTGGCGTCGTCGTGCCCGCGCACTACGAGAACTACCTGCTCGGCGGGGACATCACCGCCCTGCCGGCCATCGCGCGCCGGCTGGAGGAGCTGCCGCGCACGGCCGCCGGCTGGGCGTTCATCGAGGTCGCGGACGCGTCCGAGGAGATCGAGCTGTCGGCCCCGGAGGACGTCGCCGTCCGCTGGCTGCACCGCGGCGTCGCGGCCCCCGGCACCAGCGACGTGCTGGAGCGGGCGGTGCGCACCGTGCAGGTGCCGCCCGGCGAGCGCGTCTTCGTGTGGCTCGCGGGCGAGGCGGGCGTGCTCAAGCCGCTGCGCCGCTGGGTGCGCGACGAGCTGGGTGTCCCGCGCGAGGACTGCGACATCACCGGCTACTGGAAGCGCGGGATCGCGGACTTCGACGAGGAGCACGAGGACGAGGTGGGAGGAGCCGCATGAGGGTCGTCGCGTTCGGATACATGACCTGGGGACGGCGGACGATCGAGGCGCTGCTCGACGCCGGCCACGAGGTCCCCCTGATCGTCACCCACCCCGACAGCGACAACGCGTACGAGAAGATCTTCAACGAGTCGGTGGCGGAGCTGGCCGCCGACCACGGCATCCCGCTGCTGGTGCGGGAACGCGCCGACGACGCGGAGGTCCGGGACGCCGTCGCGGCCGCGGCCGCGGACGTCATGGTGGTCTCGAACTGGCGCACGTGGCTGCCGCCGGAGGTCTACTCGGTCCCCCGGCTGGGCACGGTCAACGTGCACGACGCGCTGCTGCCCGCCTACGCCGGGTTCGCGCCGCTGAACTGGGCACTGATCAACGGCGAGCCCGAGGTCGGCGTCACCGCGCACGTGATGAACGAGGAGTTCGACGCGGGCGACATCCTGCTGCAGTGGTCGACGCCGGTCGCCGACGACGACACCGTGGTCGACCTGTTCGACCGCACGCTCGCCATGTTCGGTCCGATCACGGTGGAGGCGCTGGAGCTGGTGGGGTCCGGGCGCGCCGTCCCCGTCCGGCAGGACCGGCGGGCGGCGTCGTACTTCCACCGGCGCAGCGACGAGGACAACCGCATCGACTGGTCCTGGCCCGCGCGCGACATCGTCAACCTCGTCCGCGCCCAGGTCGACCCGTACCCGAATGCCTACTGCTACTACCGCGGGGAGCGCCTCCGCGTGCTGGCGGCGTCGGTGACCGGCGACGCGATCGGCGGGACCCCGGGCCGCGTCGTCATCCGGCGCGGCCGCGGCGTCGTGATCGTCGCGGGCGCCGACGCGCGGCGCGGGCGCAACCGCGGCCTGGTGCTGGAGCGGGTGCGCACCGACGACGGCCGCGAGCTGGACGCCGTGGACCACTTCCCGCACATGGGCGGCTACCTGACCTCCCGTCCGTGACCGACGCGCATCTCGAAGGATCCCCATGCCACTCCACTGGGCCTCGCGCCTCGCCGTCGCCTGCGCGGCCGCGCTCGCACCCGTCGCGGCGGGCTGCGGCTCGTCCGAGCAGGCCGCCGCGCCGGAGGCGGAGGTGCAGACCCGGGTCTTCGCCGCCGACAACGGCGGGATCACGATCCCGGCCGCACCGCGGCGCATCGTCGCCACCGGCTACGCCGTGCCCGCGCTGATCGAGACCGGCGCCCCGCTCGTCGGCATCTCGACGTGGGAGCGGGGCGTCCCGCTGATGAGCCCCGAGGACAAGGCCACCTACGACTCCCTGGAGAAGGTCGCGGGCGAGCTGGCGGCGGAGACGAACTACGAGGCGATCGCCCAGGTCGACCCCGACCTCATCGTGATCGGGGTGCCTGCGCCGATCCTCGCCGACGTCGACGTGGAGCTCCTGGAGTCGGTGGCGCCGGTCGTGGCCATCGGTCCGATGATCCCGTCGGAGTGGCGGGAGGTGTCGCGCGAGCAGGCCGACGCGGCGGGTGTGCTGCCCGCCTTCGACGCCCTGCGCAGCGAGTACGAGGCGAAGGCCGCCGAGCTGCGGGCGAAGTACGCCCCCGTCGTCGGAGGGCTCGAGTTCGGGCACCTCGGTGCGTACGGCGACGTCTCGGGCGGGATGTTCCAGCGGGAGTTCGACGGCTCCTGGGGCACCAACATCCTCAACGATGTCGGCGTGTCGTACTACGGCCAGGTGGAGGAGCCGGGGCCGGGCTCGCGGGCGGTCAGCGAGAACGTGTCCGTGGAGCAGATCGGGGCCGGCCTGGGCGAGGCCGACGTGATCACCTACAGCGCGGAGCCCGACGGGTCGGTCTCCGACGCCGTCCGGCAGGTCCTCGACTCGCCGCTGTGGCAGCAGCTGCCCGCCGTGCAGGCGGGCCGGACGATCCCGATCCGCTACACCGAGGCCGCGACGTACGGAGCCGCCCTGACGACGCTCGATGCGGTCGACGAGGCGCTCGCGCCGCTGCTGTCGCCGCCGGCGTGACGACCCGAGGAGATTGTGTGACCATCGGCGTCCAGGCCCCCGCGACGTTCGCCCTGACCAGCGCGCAGCTGGGCATCTGGAACGCGCAACGGCTCGACCCGGATTCGCCGTACTACCTCGTCGGCGACGTCCTCGAGGTCTCCGGGCCGGAGCCGGTCGACGCCGCGCGGCTCGCCGAGGCGGTCCGGATCACCACCGACGACGCCGAGACGCTGCGGCTGCGGGTGCTCGACTCGCCCGACGGGCCGCGCCAGACGGTCGACGACACGCCGGCCGCGCTGCCGCGGATCGTCGACCTGCGCGGCGAGCCCGACCCCGTCGCGGCCGCCGACGCGTTCGTCCAGACGGAGCGCTCCAGGGCGGCCGAGGCGCTGCGCGGCATGACCGATCGCGACCTGACCGCGCAGGCCGTGCTGCGGATCGGCGACCGCGAGGCGTGGTGCGTGCTGCTCCACCACCACCTGGTGATCGACGGGTACAGCCAGTCGATGCTGTCGCGGCGCATCGCCGCGGTCTACACGGCGCTGGTGACCGGGGAGCCGGTGCCGCCGTCGCCGTTCCGGCGGTTCGCCGACTTCGCCGAGGCCGACCGCACCTACCTCGCGAGCGACGACAGCGCGGCCGACCGGGCCTACTGGGTCGACCGCATGACGCCGATGCCGGACTTCGACGACCGCACGGCCACCTCCGGGGAGCCCGCGGACCGCACCCTCGCGGCGAGCGGGGTCGTGCCGCCGGGCGAGATCGAGGCGCTGCGGGTCGTCGCGAAGGAGGCGGGCGCCACCTGGGGTGAGGCGCTGATCGCCTGCTACGCGGCGTTCCTGCACCGGCTGCAGGGGCGCACCGACGTCGTGTTCGGGCTTCCGCTGATGTGCCGGGTGGGGTCCGCGGCGCTGCGCACGCCCGCGATGGCCGTGAACGTGCTGCCGCTGCGGGTCCAGGTGCGCCCGGGCGACCGGCTGCCCGAGCTCACGCAGCGCGTCGCGGCGGCGATGGCCGAGATGCGCGCCCACCAGCGCTACCGCGGCGGGAACCTCCCGCAGGACCTCGGGGTGCCGGGCGTGAGCGCGCTGCTGCACGGCTCCGGGGTGAACTTCAAGGCCTACGACCTCGTGACGGACTTCGCGGGCGCCACCGGGGAGATGCGCAACGTCGCCGGCGGCCCTCCGGAGGACTGGGGGCTGACCGCCACCCCTACCCGCGACGGCGGGATGCTGCTCGGCTTCGAGGTCGACGCCCGCACGCACGACCGGGCCGGGGTGGACCGCAAGCTCGCCGCGATGCGCGCGATGGTGCGCGAGCTGGCCGGGCCGGACGCGCCTGCGGTCGGGCAGGTCGACCTCGTCGGCGACGCCCGTCAGGCGCTGCTCGCCGCGGGGCGCACGCCCGCGGTGCCCGGCGCACCCGAGCCGGTACCGGCCGTGCTCGACCGGCTCGCCGCGGCCGTTCCGGACGAGCCGGCGCTCGTCGCCGGTGCCAACCGGCTGACCAGGGCGGAGCTGGCGGGACGGGTGCACCGGCTGGCTCGTGCGCTGCGGGCGCGCGGCGTCGGGCCGGACGCCGTCGTCGCGCTCGCGCTGCCGCGGTCGGCGGATCTCGTCGTGGCGCTGCTCGCGGTGCTCGACGCCGGCGCCGGGTACCTGGCGATCGACCTGGAGCATCCCGCGCAGCGGCGCCGGGAGCTGTTGGCCGACGCCCGGCCGATGCTCGTCGTGACCGCGGGAGCCGCACCGGACCTCGGCGCCGTCGAGCGGCTGGACCTGGGCGACCCCGCGGTGGCCGCGGAGCTCGCGGCGCTGCCGGACGGTCCGCTCGCCGAGGCCGAGCTGGCCGCGCCGCGGCACCCCGACCACCTCGCCTACGTGATCTACACGTCCGGCTCGACGGGGCGTCCCAAGGGCGTGCTGTGCCGCACGGGCGCGCTCGCGGAGCTGGTGCACCGCCAGCGAGCCACGGTCGTCGCCGCGGCGGAGCAATCGACCGACGAACGGCACTCTCGTCGGCTAGGTACCGACGGGAGTGCCGTTCGTCAGGCGGGGACCCTCCGCGCGGCGCACACCTACTCGTTCGCCTTCGACGCCTCGCTCGACCAGCTCTGCTGGTTGCTGTGCGGCCACTCGCTGCACCTCTACGACACCGACACCGCGCGCGACGCCGACGCGCTGGTCGCCGCGGTGCGCCGGGACGGCATCGACGTCGTCGACACCACGCCGTCGATGGCCGGGCCGCTGCTCGCGGCCGGCCTGCTCACGGGGTCGCCCGCGCCGGGCGTGCTGCTGCTCGGTGGCGAGGCGGTCCCGGACGGGCTGTGGCGGGCGGTCGCCGCGGCCGGCGTGACGGGCTTCAACTTGTACGGGCCGACCGAGGCCACCGTGGACGCCACGGTCGCCCGCATCGCGGGAGGGGCGCCGACGATCGGCGCCGCCGTGCCCGGCACCAGCGCGTACGTGCTCGACGGCGCACTCGCACCCGTGCCCGACGGCGAGCGCGGCGAGCTGTACCTGGCCGGGCCGCACCTCGCCCGCGGGTACCTCGGCAGGCCCGGGGTGACGGCCGAGCGGTTCGTCGCGGACCCGTACGGGGGGCCGGGGGACCGGATGTACCGCACCGGCGACGTCGTCCGGCGGACGGCGGGCGGGGCGATCGAGTACCTCAGCCGCGACGACGGGCAGGTCAAGATCCGCGGGCACCGCGTGGAGCTGGGCGAGGTGGAGGCCGGGCTGGCGGCGCTCCCCGGGGTGGCCGCCGCGGCGGTGCTGGTGCGCAGCGAGTCGGGGCAGGGCAGGCTCGTCGGGTACGTCGTGCCCGACGCGGGAGCGGCGCTCACCCCGGACGGCGTGCGTGACGCGCTCGCGGTGCGGCTGCCCGAGCACATGGTGCCCGCGGCCGTCGTCGTGCTCGACGCGCTGCCGGTGACGATCAACGGCAAGCTCGACCGCACCGCGCTGCCCGCGCCCGCGCTCGGCGACACCGGGCGGGCCGCCGACACCGAGCAGGAGCGGCTGCTCAGCGCCGTCGTCGCCGAGGTGCTGGGCCTGGAGCGGGTCGGCGTCGACGCCGACTTCTTCGCGCTCGGCGGCGACAGCATCACCGCCATCGGCGTCAGCGCCCGCGCCCGCGCCGCGGGGCTGGACCTGCGTCCGAAGGACCTCCTCGCGCGGCGGAGCCTCGCGGCGCTGGCCGCCGACGTCCGGCCGGTCGCGGTCGAGGCCGCCGCCGCGGAGCTGGAGCCGGACGCGCCGCTCGCGCGCCTCGACCCGGCCACGGCCGCCGAGATCGAGCGCACGCACCGCATCGAGTCCGTGCTGCCGGCCACCCCGCTGCAGGTGGGGCTGGCGTTCCACACGCTGGTGCGCGGCGAGGGCGACACCGACGTCTACGTCGCGCAGGCCGTCCTCACCTTCGAGGGCGCCCTCGACGCGGAGCGCATGCGCGCCGCGGCGGAGCAGCTGCTGGCCCGCAGGCCAGCGCTGCGGTCGTTCCTCGTGGTCACCGACTCCGGCGACGTCGTGACGGTGGTCCCCGGGGAGACCGAGCTGCTGTGGGAGTACGCCGACCTCACCGGACTCGACCCCGAGGGGCGGGAGGCGCAGCTGCAGCGCCTGCGCCGCGACCAGACGCAGCGCGGGTTCGACCCCGCGACGCCGCCGCTGGTGCGGTTCCTGCTGGCCGCCACCGGGCCCGACGAGCACCGGCTCGCGATCACCATGCACCACGCGCTGCTGGACGGCTGGTCGATGCCGCTGGTCGGACGCGCCCTCGCCACGCTGTACGCCGAGCTGGGCGGCGGGCCCGCGCTGCCCCCGGCCCCGGACCTCGCCGCCTACCACCGCTTCGTCGCCCGCCGCGACCCCGAGGCGTCCCTGCGGGCCTGGCGGGAGCTGCTGGCCGGCGTCGACGAGGGCACGCGGCTCGCGCCGGCGAGCACCGCCGCCCGCGTCGACCGCCCGGAGCGGGTGACGTTCGACCTCGGCCGCGAGTTCTCCGAGGAGCTGCGCACGTTCGCCCGCGAGCGCGGGCTCACCCTCTCGTCGGTCGTGCAGACCGCGTGGGGGCTGCTGCTCGGCAGGCTCACGGGCCGCCGCGACGTCCTGTTCGGCTGCCCCGTCTCCGGTCGCCCGCCCGAGGTCGAGGGCGTCGAGGAGATGATCGGGCTGCTGCTCAACACCGTCGTCGTGCGGGTCGCGGCGCGGCCGTCGGACACCGCGGCGCAGGTGCTGGACGCCGTGCAGGCCCAGGCCGCCGCCATGGCCGAGCACCACACCGTCGGGCTGCCCGACGTGCAGCGCGCCGCCGGGGTCGGCGACCTGTTCGACACGATGCTCGTGGTCGAGAACTTCCCGCTGTCGGACCGGCGGCGGATCCCGGTGGCGCCCGGGCTCGACCTCGCGGCGGTGGAGATCGCCGACGCCACGCACTACCCGCTGACGGTCGTCGTGCTCCCGGGCGAGGCGATCACCGTCGGGCTGGCGTACCAGCCGCACGCCTTCTCCTCCGAGACCGTGCGCGGGTACGGGCAGCGGCTGGTCCGGCTGCTGCACGAGCTCGTGGCCGACCCGGACCGGCCGGTCGGTCGGCTGCCGCTGCTCGACGACGCCGAGCGGGCCGCCGTGCTCGGGATGGGCGACGTCGCGCCACAGCGGAAGCGGCGCCCGGTGCTGGCCGAGTTCGCCGCGTGGGTGCGGCGCACGCCCGGGGCGCAGGCCGTGGTCTGCCGCGACCGCAGCCTCACCTACGCCGAGCTGGAGCGGCGGGCCAACCAGCTCGCGCACGCCCTGATCGCGCACGGGGTGGCTCCGCAGACGCCGGTGGCGGTGCTGCTCGGGC
>Ga0196958_10000246_pt1 | contig 17847 bp, 17 predicted proteins | sample S1v_10metaG_FD_148654 | JGI IMG/M metagenome (GOLD analysis project Ga0196958, IMG submission 148654) | Soil microbial communities from Anza Borrego desert, Southern California, United States - S1+v_10 | ecosystem: Environmental > Terrestrial > Soil > Desert | place: USA: California | collected...
CTCCTTGGCCCGCTCCTCCGGGGTGGGCTCGCGGCCCAGGTCCTGGAGCAGCTCGCGCTGGATGCGGCCGAGCTTGTTGATGACCTCGACCATGTGCACCGGGATGCGGATGGTGCGGGCCTGGTCGGCCATCGCGCGGGTGATCGCCTGGCGGATCCACCACGTCGCGTAGGTCGAGAACTTGTAGCCCTTGGTGTAGTCGAACTTCTCCACCGCGCGGATCAGGCCCAGGTTGCCCTCCTGGATCAGGTCCAGGAACGCCATGCCGCGGCCGGTGTAGCGCTTGGCCAGCGACACGACCAGGCGGAGGTTCGCCTCCAGCAGGTGGTTCTTGGCGCGCTCGCCGTCGCGCACGATCCATCGCAGGTCGCGCCGCAGCTGCGGGGTGAGCTTCTCGCTCTCCTCCTCGGCGCGGCGGACCCGCTCGGCGGCGTAGAGGCCGGCCTCGATCCGCTTGGCGAGCTCGACCTCCTCCTCCGCGTTGAGCAGGGCGACCTTGCCGATCTGCTTGAGGTAGGCGCGGACCGAGTCGGCGGACGCGGTCAGCTCGGCGTCCTTGCGGGCCTGCCGCAGCGCCTCGGACTCCTCCTCGTCCCAGACGAAGTCGCCCTCGCCGGGCTTGGCCTCCTCCTCGGCGGGCTCTTCCTCGACCGGCTCGTCGATCAGTTCGACGTCGTCGACCAGGTCCTCGTCACCGGGAACGCCCTCGATGTCCTCGGGCTCGTCGCCCTCGCCGGCCTTCTTGGCCTTCACCGGGCCGCCGGCGGGGGCGGCCTTGGCGGCCGTCTTGCGCGGCGACCGCGTGACCGTCTTGCCCGCCGCGGCGGTCTTCGCCGCCGGCTTCTTGGCCGGGGCCTTCCTCGCCGAGGTGGCCTTGGGCGTCTCCTCGGCGTCAGCCTTAGCTGCCTGAGTCGTCTTCGCGGCTGCCACGTACGCCCTTTCGCGACTGTCGATCAAGGCAAACCGAAGGGCGCGAACCTCGGTCGCCGGAGTACGGGGGGAGCCCGCCGGATCGCTCGCCGGCGGGGCACCGTTCCATTGTAACGACGAGGAACGCGCGCCGATGCGCATCACCCGGTCAAGATCTGCGCCACCAGGTGTTTGCGCAGCTAGCGGGCTCGTGAATTTCAGTGCCGCAAACCGTGCGCCGCGGCCACGGCGGCCCCGACGATGCCCGCGTCGTTCTTCAGGGCGGCGGCGACCACCTCGGTGCGCACCTCCAGCAGCGGCAGCCACTTCTCCGCCTTCTTGCTGACCCCGCCGCCCGCGATGACCAGGTCCGGCCACACCAGGTCCTCCAGCACGCCCAGGTAGCGCGACACGCGCGGCGCCCACTCCGCCCAGCTCAGGCCCTTGTCCTCCTTCACGGAGGCGGCGGCGCGGGACTCGGCGTCGTGCCCGTCGACCTCCAGGTGGCCGAACTCGGTGTTGGGCACCAGCCGGCCGTCCAGGAAGACGGCGCTGCCGATGCCGGTGCCGAAGGTCAGCAGCACGACCAGCCCGTCCCGGCCGCGGCCGGAGCCGAAGCGCATCTCGGCGATGCCGGCGGCGTCGGCGTCGTTGAGCACGACGACGTCCTCCACCGGCCTGCCCAGCCGCCGGGCGAACAGCGCCGCGGCGTCGGTGCCGATCCAGCCCTTGTCGACGTTGGCCGCGGTGTGCGCGACGCCGCGCTTGACCACGCAGGGCAGCGTGACGCCGAGCGGGCCGTCCCAGCCGAACTTCTCGACGATCTCGGCGACCACGTCGGCGACCGCGGCCGGCGTCGACGGCTGCGGCGTCGGGATGCGCAGGCGCTCGCCGTCCAGCGCGCCCGCCTCCAGGTCCACCAGTCCGCCCTTGATGCCCGAGCCGCCGATGTCCACGCCGAACCCGCGGGTTGTGCCCATCCCCGTGGCCCTTCCTACTCGATTCAGGTGACCGTGGCCGCAGACACTAGCCTGCGGTTCCCCGATAGTCCCGTGAGAGTGACCCAGGAGGAACAGTTGCCGTTCGATCCACGCGCCCTGGTCGACGTCGCGGTCCGGGTGGGCCGCGAAGCGGGTGAGCTCGTGCTGGCCACGCGGGCCTCGGCGGTGTCGGAGGTCGACACCAAGAGCACCGCCACCGACGTCGTCACCGCGGCCGACCGCGCGTCCGAGCGGCTGGTGCGCCGACGGCTGGCCGAGCTGCGCCCCGGCGAGCCGGTGCTCGGCGAGGAGGAGGGCGGCTCGGTGGTGGAGGGCCTGACCTGGGTCGTGGACCCGATCGACGGCACCGTGAACTACCTGTACGGCATCCCGCACTACGCGGTGTCCGTCGCGGCGCAGGCGGACGGCGTGTCGGTGGCCGGCGCCGTGGTGGAGCCCGCCACCGGGCGGGTGTGGACGGCCTCGGCCGGGGGAGGGGCCTGGCTGGACGGGCGGCGGCTCACCGCGTCGGGCGCGACCCGTCTGGGTGTCTCGCTGCTCGGCTACGGCTTCGCCTACCGGGCCGAGCGGCGGCGGCGGCAGGCCGAGGCGTGGGCCGGGGTCGCGCCGCTGGTGCGGGACATGCGGCGGGCCGGCGCGGCGTCCCTGGACCTGTGCTACGTGGCGGCGGGGTGGCTGGACGCCTACGCCGAGCACGGCCTCGGGCGCTGGGACTGGGCCGCGGGCGCGCTGCTGGCGCGGGAGGCGGGTGCGGTGGTGCACCTGCCGGGCGAGGCGCCGGAGCTGGGGGAGGACGCCACGTTCGCCGCCGCGCCGGGCATCGCGGACGCGTTGCGCGGGGTGCTGGTGGAGCACGGGTTCGGGAAGGTCTGAGGGGCCGGCGGAAGTCCCGGGCAGCGGCCTGCGGGGGTCCGCAGGGGCTTCGCAGGCACGCTCCCGCGCGGGGGCGGATCGGGGCGGTCCGCGGGCAGGTCCGCGGTCGCGCGGCTTGCCGGGGCGCGGCGCGGCTTGCCGGGGTTGCGGGCGGGCTCGCGGGGTTGGGGCGTGGCTTGCCAGAGGGTGGTTCGCCGAGGTTCGGGACGGACTTGCAGGGGGTCGGGTGCGACTCGCCGGGCGCGGTATGGCCCGCCGGGGCCAGGGGCGGCCTCGGGGGTCGGAGCGCGATCTGCCGGAGGTCGGGGCGCGGCCTCCGGCCCCCGGTTCCATTGTCCCGCGCACCACCGACAATCGCGGTGATGCCGCAGGTCAGCGGCGTATGACGCAGGTCAGCGGCTCGGGTCCAGCGGCGCGCGACGCAGGTCAGTGGTCTGCGGCTCGGGTCCAGCGGCGCGCGGCGCGGGGTCAGCAGTGCACGTCGCGGGCGGCCTGGAGGGTGTCCGGGTCCAGGGTCGGCGCGCCGCGATCGGCGACCTGGCCGCCCTGCTGGTCGGGCTGCTGGTCGGCCCAGTCGGTGAGCTGGTCCAGCACCTTGCGCGCGTTGTGGTTGGCCTTGACCTCGGTGAACTTCTTGCCGACCGCCACGTCCACGGTCGCGTCCTGGCGCTCGTCGCGCACCAGCTCCAGGCACGGCTCGACCAGGCTCAGCGTCCGCGCCGCGCCCGCGCCCGGCGCGCCGAAGCGGATCTGGCCGCGGCAGGCCATGTCCTGCGCCGGGTAGACCGGGTCGTTGCCCGGCTCGGCCGCCTGCTTCATGCCCAGCTCGGTCAGCGTCGTCGCGACGAACCGGGCCTGGTTGCGCTGCGTGCTCGCGTTGAACACGCGGAACTGCACCTCGCCCACCGGCACCGGGTCGGTGCGGTCCAGGGCGTCGTGGCTGAGCACGGTGCCCGCCGAGGGCGCCGGGGCGGACTGCGCGCCACCGCCCTCGGGCGGCACGGCGGAGGAGGACGCCGGCACGCCACCGGGCGGGTTGCACCGGATCGCCGCGTCCACGTCGCCCGCTTCCGACAGCACCTGGTTCCACACCACGACGGCCGTCACGGCGAGCACCAGGAACAGCACCAGCGCCGGCACCGGGCGCCGCTTCCGGTACCGCGACGACCCGCTGCTCCCCGACCCGGGCCTCACGTCCGCCGACCTCCCCTTTTGGCGCAGTGCTGTTGTGATCAGGCTAGGCCGCGCCCCGCGATCCCGCGTTCCGGGTCCCGGGTAGCGGTCCGCGACCAGCCGGTCGCGGACGGTCGTGCCACCGTGGGGCGGCGCGACGCGGCCGGGCCGGGTGGACGGGGCCCGTCCGAAGCCTATCGGGCCAGCGTGCGGAGGTCCTGTCACCCGTCTGCTCAATTAGGGGGAACCCGGTGCACAGGGGCCCGAACGATGAGCTACCCTCTCGGCGCTCCGCGCGCTCCCGGACAGCCTGATGCGTCGACGTACAGGGGGTTGGCGCCCGGCCGCGCGGGCGAGACCTCCGTCACTGGGGACGGAGGGCACAAACAGGGGCGCTGGTGCGTTAACCAGCGACACGAACAGTCTCCGTTGACCGCAGGGGTGAAAGAAGATGGCGACCGACTACGACGCTCCGCGTCGCAGCGAGGCCGATGAACTCGCTGAGGACTCCCTCGAGGAGTTGAAGGCGCGGCGCAATGAAACGCAGTCCGGGGTCGTCGACATCGACGAGGACGCGTCTGCCGAGAACTTCGAGCTGCCGGGCGCCGACCTGTCCGGTGAGGAACTGACGTTCAAGGTCCTGCCCAAGCAGGCGGACGAGTTCACGTGCTCGAAGTGCTTCCTCGTGCACCACCGCAGCCGCCTCGCCGAGGAGGACCACGGCCAGTACATCTGCCGCGACTGCGCCTGAGCAGCGCGGACAGCACCGGCCGACCGGTCCGGCCAGCACCGACGACCAGCACCGACGACCCCGTTCCCGGTCGTCCACCCCACCGCCCGGGGTGGCCGCCCGGTCGCGTTGCCGGGTGACGTCGCGCCGCCGCCGCGGCCGGCTCCCCCCACCCGGCTCCCCGGCGCCTCCGGCAGGACTCCCCCGCGGGGGACGACTCCGGGAGGCCGCCGCGGGCGATCACACCTTTCGGCTTCACCCCTTCGGCTTCACCCCTTCGGCTTGTCCCGATCGGGACGCCGACCCGGCCGCGTCCCGCCGGCGCCGAACCCCCGGGACGCCGAACCCGCCGATCCCGGGACGCCGAACCCCCGGGCGCCGCTCCGGTCGGTCACCGCCCGGCGGGCGCTCGACCCTCACCCGGCGGATCCCCGCCCCCGCCGCCCTCCGCGCGGAGGGCGGCGACCAGCTTCTCCGGCGACCGGACGCTGAACTGCCAGTACGGCGTCGGGTCGGCCGGGTCCTCCAGCGCGACCTTCACCATGGGCCCGATCCACCCGCGGTGCGCGACGAACGCCATCGGGTCCAGGTGCGGCCCCATCGCCTTGCGCTTGGTCTTCGCGTCGAACACCTCGACCTCGCCGAGGAGCGCCAGCGGCACGTGGGCCTGCCCGACCCGCAGCTCGCCGCCCGCCACCTCCACCTTGAGCGAGCCCAGCCGCCACAGCAGCAGCAGCGCCAGCGGCACCGTCACGGCGTAGGGCAGCCACGACCGGACCCCCTGGAAGCCCATGTGGATCTCGGCGGCCAGCAGCACCGCCGCGGCCAGCGGCAGCGGCCAGCCCCACCACGGCACGTACAGCCGCTCGCGGAACGCGGTCGGGGCGGTCACAGCACTCTCGCTCACACGACCAGGGTAGTCTCGCGCGCCGTGCCCAGCGTCGAGGTCCTGCTGTCCCGGCTCGATCCGTCCGTCCCGCCCCCGTCGTACGCCAGACCCGGCGACGCGGGCGCGGACCTGGTGACGACCACCGACGTGGTGATCGACCCGGGTGAGCGCGCCGTGGTGGGCACCGGCATTGCGATCGCCCTGCCCGAGGGCTACGCGGCGTTCGTGCACCCGCGCAGCGGGCTGGCGGCCAGGGTCGGGTTGAGCGTGGTGAACACCCCGGGCACGATCGACGCCGGCTTTCGCGGCGAGATCAAGGTATGTCTGGTCAACCACGACCCGCGCACCCCGATCGCGCTCTCCCGCGGTGACCGGATCGCCCAGCTGGTCGTGCAGAAGGTGGAGCACGCGGTGTTCCGCGAGGTCGAGGAGCTGCCCGGCTCCGAGCGGGGCGCGGGCGGCTACGGCTCTACAGGCGGGCACGAGGTGCTCGCCCGGACGGAGGGGTAAAGGCGATGTTCGGAAAGCGCCGCAAGCGCGGTAGGCACTCCGCGGACCGGGGGACGGCGCAACCGGAGGTCGAGGCCGCCGAGGGGCACCCCGGCGACGGCCCCCACGACGAGTCGCAGGCCCCCGACGACGGCCTGACCAGGCTCGACCTGGGTTCGATCCGGCTGCCCGTGCCCGACGGCGCGCAGCTGCAGGTCGAGATGGACCCGGCGGGCGCGGTGCGCGCGGTGCACCTGCTGACGACGGTCGGCCAGCTCACGGTCAGCGCCTTCGCGGCCCCGAAGTCGGACCGGCTGTGGCCGGAGGTCGGCGCGGAGCTGATCGGGCAGCTCAAGGGCGACGGGTTCCGCATCAACCGGGAGAACGGCGACTGGGGCGAGGAGATCAGCGCCCGAAACAACGAGGTGCACCTGCGGTTCGTGGGCGTGGACGGCCCGCGGTGGATGCTGCGCGGTGTCGCGGCGGCCCCGTCCGAGCAGCAGGCGGCGCAGGCCGTGGAGGCGCTGTACGAGCTGATGCGCAACACCGTCGTGGTGCGCGGCCCGCAGCCCATGCCGGTGCGCACCCCGCTGCCGATCGAGCTGCCGGAGGCCATCGCCCGGCACATCGCGGCCCAGCAGCAGGGCTAGCGGCAGCAGGGCCGGCAGTTGCAGGGCCGGCAACAGCAGGACTGGCAGTAGCAGGGCCGGCGGCGGCCGGGCTAGGCGGAGGCCGCCGCGGCCAGGTAGGCGTCGAGCGCGGCGCGGCCCAGGGCTTCCCGGTCCGCGCCCAGCGCCGCCGGCGTCGTCGTGCGCAGCGCGGCGCGGGGGAGGGCGTCGACCCACTGCCGGGCTACCTCCAACGGGTGGATCGGGTCGTCGGTGCAGGCGACGACCCCCACCGGGACGCGCAATCCGCGCAATTCACCCGAAGAGGGGGCGTCAGTCGTGGCGGCCTCGCGCAGCACGGCGGGCAGTCGCTCCCCGTACCGGGGCCAGGCGCGCCGCAGCTCGGCCCCCAGCCAGCCGTCGACCCCGGTCAGGGCCGCGGCCAATCCTTCACTGTCAACGGCGGACGCGCTCGCGAGGGCGGCCAGCGCGGCGGGCGCCCCGTCCGGGCGGCCGACCCACGCCGGCAGCGCGGCCAGCACGCCGGCGCACCGCCGCGGGTGGCGCGCCGCCCACGCCGCGGCGATCTGCGCGCCCAGCGACACACCCCCCACGAGCAGCGGTTTCCCGGTCCAGGCGGCGTCCAGCGCGGCGAGGTGCGCGCGCACCGACCGCGACGACGGCGCCACCAGCGCGAACCCCGCGCGGGCCAGCGGCCGGGCGAAGGCGGAGCGGACGAACACCTCGTCGGAGGCGGTGCCGGGCAGCAGGACGGCGGTGGTCGCGGTGGGGGGAGCAGCCATGGTTCCCGCATCCTCCCCCAGTCGGATACCCGGTCGGGTGCACCCGGTTACGCTGGATCCAGGACGGGCTCCACGGTCGGAGCCCTGCGGAGGCACCCAGGAGTCGGGGATGGCTAATACTGGGGGCGGCTACTGGCGCCGCCTCGTGCGTCGGCTCACCACCGACGTCAGCGAGCTGGACGCCGACGACCTGTCGCGGAAAGCCGTGGAGGTCGGGGCCGTCCGCGCGTGCGACTGCAAATCCGGTCAGGAGGTGACGGTGCTCGGCAGGTTGCGCAGCGTCGAGCTGTGCCCCCGGGACGCCGCCGCCACGCTGGAGGCGGAGCTGTACGACGGCACCGAGGGCGTCACGCTGGTCTGGCTGGGCCGCCGGCGCATCGCGGGCATCGAGCCGGGCCGCACCCTCAAGGCGCGCGGCCGGATCGCCGTCCGGGACGGCCGCAAGGTGCTCTACAACCCCTACTACGAACTGCAGAACGCTTCATGACGACAACCGGATCAGAGAAGCAGCCCACCCTGCTGGAGCAGATGGGCGGGGTCAGCGGGCTGCTGCTCTCGTCCCTGCCGGTGGTGGTGTTCGTCCTGGTGAACGCCTTCGCGGGGCTGATGCCCGCGATCTGGGGCGCCCTGGGCTCGGCCGTGGTCATCGGGATCGTGCTCGCCCTGCGCAAGGGCTCGGTGCAGCCCGCGGTGTCGGCGGTGTTCGGCGTGGGCATCGCGGCCTTCATCGCCTACCGGACGGGGGACGCCAAGGGCTTCTTCCTGTTCGGCATCTGGCAGAGCCTGGTCTACGGCGGCGTGTTCCTGGGCTCCATCCTGGTCCGCTGGCCGCTGGCGGGCGTGATCTGGAGCTTCCTCAACGGCCAGGGCTCGGCGTGGCGGCGCGACCGCGCGTCGGTCCGCGACTACGACATCGCGACCCTGGTGTGGGCGCTGGTCTTCGGCTCCCGGTTCGTGGTGCAGCGGTGGCTGTACGACGAGGCGTCGGTCGGCTGGCTGGCGACGGCGAAGCTCGCCATGGGCTACCCGCTGATGGCCGTGGCCCTGGTGGCGACGGTGTGGGCGGTGCGGCGGTCGGACAAGCGGCTCAAGGCCGCCCAGGAGCGGGAGGAGCAGGCCGACCGCGAGGCCGAGGAGCGCCTGCGGGGCCGGTACGACCCCGACACCGCCCCGGAGCGCTGACCACCCCGGAACGCCGGCCGGCCCCGTCGACCGGCCCCGGAGCGCCGACGGCGGGCCGCCGCCCGCCCCGGGAACCCCGACGGGCGGGCGCCCGGCTCAGTACCCCAGCGCGGACCGGATCTCGCGCTCCACGTCCGCCGCCGCCACGAACAGCAGCTCGTCCCCGCCCTCCAGCGTGTCCTCGGACGTGGGCACGATGACCCGACCGCCCCGCAGGATGGTCACCAGCGCGGCGTCCCGGGGCAGCGCCAGCGAGTTCACCGGCGAACCACCCAGCGGGGTGTCCTCCGGCAGGGTGATTTCCACCAGGTTCGCCTGGCCCTGCCGCAAGGTCATCAGCCGGACCACGTCGCCGACCGTCACGGCCTCCTCGACCAGCGCCGACAGGATCCGCGGCGTCGACACCGCCACGTCCACGCCCCACGACCCGGTGAACAGCCACTCGTTGGCCGGGTTGTTGACCCGCGCGACCACCCGGCGCACCGCGAACTCGGTCTTGGCCAGCAGGGACACCACCAGGTTGACCTTGTCGTCGCCGGTCGCCGCGATGACCACGTCGCACAGCTGCATCCCCGCGTCCTCCAGCGAGGACAGCTCGCACGCGTCGGCCTGCACCCACTCGGCCTGCTCGACGGTGTGCGGCTCGAAGTGCGCGCGGTCCCGTTCGATCAGCATGACCTGGTGCCCGTCGGCGACCAGCTCGGCCGCGATGGACCGCCCGACCGCACCGGCACCCGCAATGGCGATCCGCACCTCAGCCCTCCTCGGGCGCCTGGGCCGCCGCGGCGGCCACGTCGGTCACGGTCCCCGACAGCGCGGCCACGTAGACCACGTCGTCGGCCTGCAACAGCGTCCGGGAGTCCGGCAGCACGCCGGTCCCGAACCGCATCACGAACGCCACCCGGGACCCGGTGGCCTCCTGGAGGTCCCGGACCGACCGGCCGACCCAGTCCTCGTGCAGGTCCAGCGGCAGCACCGCCACCGACCCGGACGGGTCGCGCCACGCCGTCGCGGCGCCCTCGGGCAGCAGCATCCGCAGGAAGCGGTCGGTCGACCACGGCACGGTGGCCACCGTCGGGATGCCCAGCCGCTCGTACACCGCCGCGCGCTTCTCGTCGTAGATGCGGGCGACCACGGCCTCCACGCCGTAGGTCTCCCGCGCCACCCGCGCCGAGATGATGTTGGAGTTGTCGCCGCTGGACACCGCCGCGAACGCGCCCGCCCGCTCGATGCCCGCCTCGATCAGCACCTTCTGGTCGAACCCGTTGCCGACCACCTGCCTGCCGTGGAAGTCGGCGCCCAACCGGCGGAAGGACTGCACGTCCTTGTCGATCACCGTGACCTGGTGGTCCAGGCGTTCGAGGGCCTTGGCCAGGGACGAACCCACCCGGCCGCACCCCATGATCACCACGTGCACGAGAGCCTCCTGAACGACGCCTGGGGAGAACCTACCCACGATTACTCCGACCAGGGGACCTGACCCCTTACGCTTTCCACCCGTGTCCAAGCTCGCAACCGCGGCCAAGCGCCTCCTGGTCGGCCGCCCCTTCCGGAGCGACCGGCTGGCGCACACCCTCCTGCCCAAGCGGATCGCCCTGCCGGTGTTCGCCTCCGACGCCATGTCGTCGGTCGCGTACGCGCCGGAGGAGATCTTCCTCGTGCTGTCGGTCGCCGGGTTGAGCGCCTACACGATCGCACCCTGGGTCGGCGTCGTCGTGGTGGTCGTCATGCTGACGGTGGTGGCGAGCTACCGGCAGAACGTGCGCGCCTACCCCTCCGGGGGCGGCGACTACGAGGTGGCGACGGTCAACCTCGGCCCGCGGGCGGGCCTCACGGTCGCCAGCGCCCTGCTGGTGGACTACATCCTCACCGTGGCCGTGTCCATCTCGTCGGCGGCGGCCAACATCGGGTCGGCCATCCCGTTCATCGCCACCCACAAGGTCGAGTTCGCGGTCGCGGCGATCGTCGTCCTCACCGCGATCAACCTGCGCGGCATCCGCGAGTCCGGCTCGGCGTTCGCCATCCCGACCTACGCGTTCATGGCGGGCATCGTGCTCATGATCGGCTACGGCCTGGTCCGGGCCCTGGTCCTGGGCGACGAGCTGCGCGCCGAGAGCGCCGGGCTGGAGCTGCGCGCCGAGGACGACCACCTGGTGGGCCTGGCGTTCGTGTTCCTGGTCCTGCGCGCCTTCTCCTCCGGCTGCGCCGCGCTGACCGGCGTGGAGGCGATCAGCAACGGCGTGCCCGCGTTCCGCAAGCCGAAGTCCCGCAACGCCGCCACCACCCTGCTGATGATGGGCCTGATCGCGGTCGTGATGCTGATGGGCCTGATCGTGCTGGCCCAGCTGACCGGCGTGCGGATGGCCGAGGACCCGGCGCACCAGCTGGTCGGCGCGCCCGCCGGCTACGAGCAGAAGACCATGGTCGCCCAGATCGCGGGCGCGGTGTTCGACGGCTTCCCGGTCGGCTTCTTCTTCATCACCGCCGTCACCGCGCTGATCCTCGTGCTGGCCGCGAACACCGCCTTCAACGGCTTCCCGGTGCTCGGCTCGATCCTCGCCCAGGACCGCTACCTGCCCCGCCAGCTGCACACCCGCGGCGACCGGCTGGCGTTCAGCAACGGCATCCTGTTCCTGGCCGGCGGCGCGGTCGTCCTGGTGGTGGCGTTCGACGCCGAGGTCACCAGGCTCATCCAGCTCTACATCGTGGGCGTGTTCGTGTCGTTCACGATGAGCCAGACCGGCATGATCCGGCACTGGAACCGGCTGCTGGCCGCCGAGACCGACCCGGCCGAGCGCAACCGGATGCGCCGCTCCCAGGCGATCAACGCGTTCGGCCTGCTGATGACCGGCTCGGTGCTCGTCGTCGTGCTGATCACCAAGTTCACCAAGGGCGCGTGGATCGCCATCGCCGTGATGGCCGCGATCTACGCCCTGATGACCGCGATCCGCCGGCACTACGACCGGGTGGCCGAGGAGCTGCGCCAGCAGGAGCGCCAGCGCCTGCTGCCCGCCCGCAACCACGCCGTCGTGCTGGTCTCCAAGCTGCACATGCCGACCCTGCGCGCCCTGGCCTACGCCAAGGCCACCCGGCCGGACGTGCTGGAGGCGGTCACCGTGAACGTCGACGACTCCGACACCCGCCAGCTGGTCAAGGAGTGGGAGCAGGAGAACTTCAAGGTCCCGCTGAAGGTGATCGAGTCGCCTTACCGGGAGATCACCAAACCGGTGCTGGACTACGTCAAGCGCATCCGCACCGACAACCCGCGCGACGTGGTCACCGTGTTCATCCCCGAGTACGTCGTCGGCCACTGGTGGGAGCAGATCCTGCACAACCAGAGCGCGCTGCGCCTGAAGGGCAGGCTGCTGTACCAACCGGGTGTGATGGTGACCAGCGTGCCGTGGCAGCTGGCGTCGTCCAAGAACGTGACGCACCGCGACGTGGTCGCGCCCGGCGCGGTCCGCCGCGGCCTGGACAAGCGCGGCAGGGAGAAGTGGGATCGCAAGTGACGGCAACCTGGGAGCAGCGGCTGATCAAGGTCGAGGTCGGCGCCGTCGCGCACGGCGGGCACTGCGTCGCCCGGCACGAGGGCCGCGTGGTCTTCGTCCGGCACGCGCTGCCCGGCGAGCGCGTCCGGGTGCTGGTCACCGAGGACGCCGGCGGGTCGTTCTGCCGCGGCGACGCCGTGGAGGTCCTGCGCGCCTCGCCCGACCGGGTCGAACCGCCGTGCCCGTTCGCCGGGCCCGGCCGCTGCGGCGGCTGCGACTGGCAGCACGCCTCCTGGCCCGCCCAGCGGGAGCTGAAGGCGGCCGTGGTCGCCGAGCAGCTCAGCCGGCTGGCGAAGCTGGACCGGGAGGTCGTCGTCGAGGCCCTGCCCGGCGGGCCGGTGGACTGGCGCACCCGGATGCGGGTGGCGGTCGGGCCGGACGGCCGGGCCGGGTTCCGCGCCCACCGCAGCCACCGCGTGGTCCCGGTGGACCACTGCGTCATTGCTGTGCCCGGCGCCCTGGACGGCGTGGTCGACCGCACGTGGCCGCCGTCGTCCGAGCTGGTGGTGACCAGCGACGCGGCCGGCCGGGTCCACCTGACCGAGATCGGCCCGCCGGTGGTGCGGCGCGGGCGGCGCGTGCCCGGTCCCGCCCGCCGCCGCCGGGGCAGCGGCACGGCCGCCGAGCGCGCCGCCCGCCGCCGCTGGGAGCTGCGCGCCGACGGGTTCTGGCAGGTCCACCCCGCCGCCGCGGACGCGCTGGCGACCGTCGTCGGGCAGTGGGCGGACTGCCGGCCCGGCGACCGCGCCTGGGACCTCTACGGCGGCGTGGGGCTGTTCGCGGCCGTGCTCGCCGAGCAGGTCGGCTCGACCGGGTCGGTGGCCGTGGTCGAGTCCGCCACCGGGGCGGTCACCGACGGCCGCGCCAACCTGGCCGACCTGCCGCAGGTCAGCTGGCACGCGGGCCGCACCGAGGCGGTGCTGGCCGCCCCCGGCTTCGCCGACCGGGCGCCGGACGCGGTGGTGCTCGACCCGCCCCGCAAGGGCGCCGGCCGGGCGGTGGTGGGCGCGATCGCCCGGTCCGCGCCCGCGCGTGTGGTCTACGTCGCGTGCGACCCCGCGGCGCTCGCGCGCGACGTCGCCTGGTTCGCCGAGCACGGCTACGAGTTGACCCAGCTCAGGGCGTTCGACGCGTTCCCGATGACGCACCACGTCGAATGCGTCGCCCTGCTGCGGCCCGCGGGCGCGGCCCCGCGCGGGCCGGCTCGCTGAGCGCCGTCTCAGCCAGTGGTCCGTAGACTGGCCGGACGATCGGGGGCCTACCACAGGGGCGAGGTGGAGCGGTGACGCTGCTGGAATCCGTGCACGGACCGGCGGACCTGAAACGGCTGGAGCACGCCGAGCTGGAGCGGCTGGCCGAGGAGATCCGGCGGTTCCTGGTCGACAAGGTCTCCCGCACCGGCGGGCACCTCGGCCCCAACCTGGGCGTCGTCGAGCTGACGATGGCCGTGCACCGGGTGTTCGACTCGCCGCGCGACCCGGTGGTGTTCGACACCGGGCACCAGAGCTACGTGCACAAGATCCTCACCGGCCGGCGCGCCGAGTTCGACACGCTGCGGCAGCGGGGCGGCCTGTCCGGCTACCCGTCGCGGGCCGAGAGCGAGCACGACGTCGAGGAGAACAGCCACGCCTCCACCGCCCTGTCCTACGCCGACGGCCTGGCCAAGGCGTTCCAGCTGACCGGCCGCCCCGGCCACGTCGTCGCCGTGGTCGGCGACGGCGCGCTGACCGGCGGCATGTGCTGGGAGGCGCTGAACAACATCGCCGCCGGCCGCGACCGGTCGGTGGTGATCGTCGTCAACGACAACGGCCGGTCCTACTCGCCGACCATCGGCGGCCTGGCCGACCACCTGGCGTCGCTGCGCCTGCAGCCCGGCTACGAGCGCGCGCTGGAGCGGGGCCGCAACGCCCTCCAGTCGGCCCCGTTCGTCGGCAAGCCCGTCTACGCGGCCCTGCACGCGGCCAAGCGCGGCATCAAGGACGCGCTGAGCCCGCAGGCGCTGTTCGAGGACCTGGGCCTGAAGTACATCGGCCCGGTCGACGGCCACGACGTGCCGGCGCTGGAGTCGGCGCTGCGCCGCGCCAAGTCCTTCGGCGGGCCGGTCATCGTCCACACCGTGACCCGCAAGGGCAACGGCTTCGCCCCGGCCGAGAACCACGAGGCCGACCAGATGCACGCCACCGGCGTCATCGACCCGATCACCGGAGAGAACCTGACCCCGGCCAAGCGCACCTGGACCCACGTGTTCGCCGACGAGCTGGCGGAGCTGGGCGGCGAGCGGCCCGACCTGGTGGCCATCACGGCGGCCATGCGCGGCCCGACGGGCCTGGACAAGTTCGCCGGCCGCTTCCCCGACCGGTGCTTCGACGTCGGCATCGCCGAGCAGCACGCGATGACCTCGGCGGCCGGCCTCGCGATGGGCGGCCTGCACCCCGTGGTGGCGGTCTACGCGACGTTCCTGAACCGGGCGTTCGACCAGCTGCTGATGGACGTGGCGATGCACCGGCAGGGCGTCACCGTCGTGCTCGACCGCTCCGGCATCACCGGCCCGGACGGCGCGTCCCACCACGGCATGTGGGACCTGTCGATCTGCGGCCTCGTCCCCGGCATCCGCGTCGCCGCGCCCCGCGACGCGGCGACGCTGCGCGAGGAGCTGCGCGAGGCCGTCGCGGTCTCCGACGCGCCGACCGTCGTGCGCTACCCGAAAGCCTCGGTCGGCGAGGACCTGCCCGCGGTCGACCGCGTCGGCGCGGTCGACGTGCTCAGCCGCTCCGGTTCCGACGTGCTGCTGGTCGCGGTGGGCGCGTTCGGCGCGCTGGGCGTGGCCGCCGGGCAGCGGCTGGCCGACCAGGGCATCGGCGTCACCGTGGTGGACCCGCGCTGGGTGTTCCCGGTGTCGGCGGACCTGGTCGCCCTGGCCGCCCGGCACCGGCTGGTGGTGACCGTCGAGGACGGCGGCCGGCACGGCGGCTTCGGCTGGGCGCTGGCGGCGGCGCTGCGCGACGCGGACGTGGAGGTCCCGCTGCGCGACCTGGCCATCCCGCAGGCGTTCCACGAGCACGGCGAACGCGCCGAGGTGCTGGCCGACCTCGGGCTGACCGCGCAGGACGTGGCCCGCCGGGTCACCGAGTGGGTCGCCGCGGCCGAGCCCGCCGGCATCGGCGCGACCGCGCGGAAGTGACCGGCCGGCCCCTCCGCCGTCGATGAGCGGTCCGGGCGGCGCTGCCGCCCGGATCCGTGTCGTTCCGGATCCGTGTCGGGCCTCGGACCGGCGCCCGGAACGCGCCGCCGGCCGGCGCCCCTTCCTGGTCGCACCCGCGTGGGCAGCGCCCACGTGGGCGGCCCCCGTCGCCACTCCGGCCGGCGCCGGGGACCGGGCCCGTCGGCCGCCCGGCCGCAGAGCGCCCCTGCGGACCGATCGCGCTGGTCCGCGAGTCGCATTAAGCGACTTCTCAGGGATGTGTGGCACCTTTGTGTGGTGCGGATCCTGGTAGTCGAGGACGAGGTGCCGCTGGCCGACGCGATCGCGCGCGGCCTGCGGCGCGAGGGCATGGCCGTGGACGTCGCCTACGACGGCGAGACGGGCCACGAGAAGTCGACCGTCACCCGGTACGACGTGGTGGTGCTCGACCGCGACCTGCCCGGCATGTCCGGCGACGAGCTGTGCAAGGAGATCCTCTGCTCCGGGGCCCTCACCAGGGTCATGATGCTCACCGCCAGCGCGGGCCTGGACGACCGCGTGGCCGGCCTGTCCCTGGGCGCCGACGACTACCTGGCCAAGCCCTTCGCGTTCCCCGAGCTGGTCGCCCGCGTCCGGGCGCTGGCCCGGCGCGCCACCCCGGCCACCCCGCCGCTGCTCACCGCGCACGACGTGGAGCTGGACCCGGCCCGGCGCACCGTGCGGCGCGGTGGGCGGCCGGTGGAGCTGACCCGCAAGGAGTTCGGCGTGCTGGAGGTGCTGCTCGCCGCCAAGGGCTCCGTGGTCAGCAGCGAAGAGCTGCTGGAACGCGTGTGGGACGAGAACGCCGACCCGTTCACCACGACCGTCCGGGTCACCGTGATGACCCTGCGCAAGAAGCTGGGCGAACCGGGCATCATCGACACCGTGGTGGGCTCCGGCTACCGGGTGCCCACGGCGACCCTGCCCCGGGAAGGCGCGCGCTGAACGCTGGGCTGCGCCGGCGCGGGCCGGGACTCCGGGTCCGGCTGACGCTGCTCGCCACCGGGTTGGTGGCGTTCGTCAGCGCCCTGCTCCTGCTACTGGGGTGGATGCTCGTCGGGCGGGTGGTCGGGTCGTCGCCGAAGTTCCCCGACGGCAGCACCGTGCGGGTGGACGGCGTCGACGTGGACGCCGGGGTGCTCGCCGAGGTGCTCGGCCAGCAGGCGCGCGACGACGTGCTCAGGTCCGGGTCGATCGCGTTCCTGTGCGTGGTCGCGGCGGCGGCGCTGCTGGCGTGGACCATCACCGGGCGCGTGCTGCAACCCGTGCACGACGTGACCGAGGCGGCGCGCAAGCTCTCCGCCGAGTCGCTGGGGGAGCGGCTGCGGCTGGCCGGCCCCCGTGACGAGGTCGCCGAGCTGGCCGACACCTTCGACGAGATGCTCGACCGCCTCCAGGCGGCGTTCGACTCGCAGCGGCGCTTCGTCGCCAACGCCTCGCACGAGCTGCGCACCCCGCTGTCGGTGATCCGCACCGAGCTGGACGTGACGCTGTCGGACCCCGACGCCGACGAGGCCGAGCTGCGGCGGATGGCCGCCGTGGTGCGCTCGGCGACCGAGCGGGCCGAGCAGCTGGTCAGCGCCCTGCTGCTGCTGGCCAGGACCGACGGCCTGGGGCTGGCGGTGCGCGAGCCCGTCGACCTGAACGCCGTGGTGGAGTCCGCGTGGCGGGCCGTGCGGGCGGAAGCCGCCGAGCGCCGGGTCCGGTCGTCGTTCGTGACGGCGCCGGCGCCCGCCGTGGGCGACCCCGCGCTGCTGGAGCGGATCGCGGGCAACCTGCTGGAGAACGGCGTGCGGCACAACCTGCCCGGCGGGTGGATCGAGGTGCGCACCGAGGGCGGCCCGGAGTGGACGTCGCTGCGGGTGTCCTCGTCCGGTCCGGTCATCGCGCCCGACCGGGTGGACGAGCTGTTCGAGCCCTTCCGCCGGGGCGGCACCGACCGGACCGCGCGCACCGGCACCGGTCTGGGGCTGTCCATCGTGCGGGCCGCCGTCGCAGCTCACGAGGGGCGCGTGCACGCCTCGGCCATCCCCGGCGGGGGCCTCTCGGTGGTCGTCCTGCTGCCGTCCGCGCCGCACTGAAAACTCCTCGACGTGGCCCCGGTCACACTTGATCGGGTTTCGGGGCGTCCGCACCGGGTACTACCTGCGGAAACGATGCTCCGGACCCCTGATTTGTCTCTGCGTTGGGCGGGGTGTAACTTTCTCTCTGCCAGCGCGGAACGGGCCGGAGAGAGACCGGAACGGAGCGCGGCGCACAAGCCCCGGAGGAAGTCACTCGGTTCGAGTGGGTTGCGATGGTGAGCGCGTGTTCCTTGAGAACTCAACAGCGTGCCGAATAGCCAGTAAATTGTATGAACCTCGTCAAGAGGTTTTCCTTTGAGATTGACTGGACAGCTGGCGATGTCACGGACCATGTTCCG
>Ga0196958_10000247_pt1 | contig 17799 bp, 17 predicted proteins | sample S1v_10metaG_FD_148654 | JGI IMG/M metagenome (GOLD analysis project Ga0196958, IMG submission 148654) | Soil microbial communities from Anza Borrego desert, Southern California, United States - S1+v_10 | ecosystem: Environmental > Terrestrial > Soil > Desert | place: USA: California | collected...
TCACGGTCGCGGACCTGTCGACGCACACCGGCGAGGTGGACCGTGTCGTCCTCGACATGCTGGCGCCTTGGGACCAGCTCGAGACGGTCGCCGCGCATCTGGTGCCCGGCGGCGTGCTGACGGTTTATGTGGCGACGGTCACACAGCTTTCGCGGATCACGGAGGCCTTGCGGGACCAGCAGTGCTGGACCGAGCCGGAATCGTGGGAGACCCTCATGCGGCCCTGGCACGTCGTGAGTCTCGCGGTGCGGCCGGATCACCGGATGGTCGCGCACACCGCGTTCCTGCTGACGGCGCGCCGTCTGGCCGACGGGACCGTGTCGCCGCGGGTCCACCGCCGCTCCGGCAAGGGATAGCCACTCAGGGCAGCCGCGTGTTCCATTGCCGGCTTGAATAGGCGAGGTACCGCAGATCGGCGGGCGGCCATCCGTGAAGCAACGTACCCCGAGCAGGGCCCGACATCAGGGCACGCACCACTTGCCGTCGCGCTTCTTGAGCGGGAACGGCGTGTCCTTCCGCCCGCCCGCCCCCTCGACGTGCACGGTCACGGTGGCGGAGTCGCCTCTCACCGCGGGCGGGTCGGGGACGGTCGCCGTGACCTTGCCCGCCGCGTCCCACTTCCGCTTGAGTTCGGCCAGTTCGGCCGAGGACTGCTGGACGCAGGTGAGCTTGCCGAACGCCGTCGCGTCGTGATCGACGATGGCCGCGGCGATCGCCTTGCCGACGACCTCGACCGCCGCCACGTCCGGGTCCACCGGGACCGGACGGGACGCACTCGGCCGGGCCGAGGGCGTGACGGTGCTCGACACGGCCGGGTCGGAGCCGGAAGGGGCCACCAGCAGCAGCCCCACCACGACCCCGGCCACGACCGCGCCACAAACCACCGCGGCGGCGGTCAGTTTGTGGCTCACCGTCACCGGTGAGTCACTTCTTGTCGGCCTTGATGTCCTTGAGGCACCACAGTTCCGACTCCTTGGCCGCGGTGATGGTGCCTTCCGCCGTCTTGGTGCCCTGGGTGGCGCGGTATCGGCCGGTCGCCCGGTCGCCGCTTTCCTTGGCGGGCTCGGTGATCTCGAGCTTGATGGGGTCGAGCGGCTTGCCCTCGTCCTTGGTGTTCTCGCTGCGGCAGACCAGGTCGAGGAACGTCTTCTTGTCACCCGCGCTGTAGGAGGTCGCGGCACTCTCGAAAACTTCTTGAGGCGAGGCCTTGCCGCCGGGCGCCGGACCGGAGCTCTTGGTCGCCGACGTGCTCGGCGAGCTGGACTTGCTCCGGGTCGAACTCGGCTTCTGCGCCGACGAGGACGGGGCCTCCGACGGGGCCGCGCTGCTGGTGGGCGGTGCGGCGGTCGGGTTGTCGTCACCGGAGTTCAGCGCGATGACGAGGGCGGTCACCCCACCGCCGACCAGCACGACCGCGCCGATCGCGATGCCGACGATCAGGCCCGTCTTCTTTTTCTTGGGCGGCTCGCCCCCGTAACCGCCGCCTTCCTGCGGGTACGCGTTGTAGCCGCCCTGCTGCCCGTAGGGATCCGGCTGGCCGAACTGCTGCGTGCCGCCCGGGTATCCCTGGTGGGGCTGAGGTCCGCTCTGCGGATAGCCACCTTGCTGCTGGCCGTACGGGTCCTGGCCGTACTGGCCGCCCCCGGGGTATCCCTGCTGCGGCTGGGGGCCGCTCTGCGGGTACCCGCCCTGCTGGCCGTACGGATCTTGTCCGTAGCCGCCGGGCTGTTGCGGCGGGTAAGTCATGGCTGTTGCCCCCTAGCTGTTCTGCGAAAATGCTCAACACGACGCGCCGGTCGACCTCCCCGGCGAACGTCGCCCGATGCTAGCCATCGAGCCGGATCGCCGCTCGATTAGGGCCGAACTGATACCGGGAACCCGTTTGCACCCGGACGGAGCCGGGTATTCCGCCGCAGGTCAGGCCAGGTGGACGGATTGTGACCAGGAGAGTGCCGGACCCGGCACCGGGATGGCCCCTTGCGCGTGCCGAAGGTACGTGCTGGGAGGTCGTCCGGAAGGCGACGCGCCGATCTTGTGATGCGGAAAGGCCTTTTAATGTCGGTGATCGCCGGTACCGTGGAATGAAAAGCACTCCGAGGAGGTGCCCGATGCATCATGACCTTCCCGGAGGTCGGCGCGAGGAGGCCGACCCTTCAGAAACGACCGGAGCTGGAATCACGTCCGACGAGCAGGCACGACAAATTCGCTTCCTCGAGGAGGAAGTGGCCCTGCTGCGCCGGAAGCTCACCGATTCGCCACGTCAGAACCGAGTGCTGGAGCAGCGACTCGCCGAGGCGTCGGACCGAGTGAGCCAACTCACGGAACGCAACACGAAACTGGTCGAGACGCTCCGCGAGGCGCGTGGCCAGTTGCTCGCGTTGCGGGAGGAGGTCGACAGGCTGGCCCAGCCTCCGAGCGGTTACGGCGTGTTCGTCACCGCGTACGAGGACAACACGGTGGACGTGTTCACCGCGGGCCGCAAGATGCGGGTCTCGGTCTCACCCGCGGTCGAAGTGTCATCGCTGCAGCGCGGACAGGCGTTGCGGCTCAACGAGGCGCTCACCGTCGTCGAAGGCGGCGACTTCGAGCGTATCGGCGAGGTCTGCGCGTTGCGCGAGGTGCTGGCCCCGGACGTCGAGGGCGGCAGCCCCCGTGCGCTCGTGGTCGGGCACGCGGACGAGGAGCGGGTCGTCCTGCTCTCCGATCCGCTGGCCGAACAGCCCCTCAAGCCGGGCGATTCCCTGCTGGTGGACTCGAAGGCCGGTTACGCCTACGAGCGCGTGCCGAAGGCGGAGGTCGAGGATCTCGTGCTGGAGGAGGTGCCCGACGTCCGTTACGAGGACATCGGTGGCCTCACCCGGCAGATCGAGCAGATCCGCGACGCCGTCGAGCTTCCGTTCCTGCACGCGGATCTCTACCAGGAGTACCAGCTGCGCCCGCCCAAGGGCGTGCTGCTCTACGGACCTCCTGGCTGCGGTAAGACCCTCATCGCCAAGGCGGTGGCCAACTCGCTCGCCAAGAAGGTCGCGGAAGCCCGCGGCGACGCGGCGGACGGGAAGTCCTACTTCCTGAACATCAAGGGTCCGGAGCTGTTGAACAAGTTCGTCGGGGAGACCGAGCGGCATATCCGCCTGATCTTCCAGCGGGCTCGGGAAAAAGCCTCCGAAGGCACCCCGGTGATCGTGTTCTTCGACGAAATGGACTCGATCTTCCGCACCCGCGGTTCGGGCGTGTCCTCCGACGTGGAGACCACGATCGTCCCGCAGCTGCTCTCGGAGATCGACGGTGTCGAAGGCCTGGAGAACGTCATCGTCATCGGCGCCTCCAACCGTGAGGACATGATCGACCCGGCGATCCTGCGGCCGGGCCGGCTCGACGTCAAGATCAAGATCGAGCGTCCGGACGCCGAAGGCGCGAAGGACATCTTCTCCAAGTACCTGTCCGATGGCCTGCCGATCCACGCGGACGACCTCGCCGAGTTCGGCGGGGACCGCAGGGCGACGTTCGACGCGATGATCCAGCACACGGTCGAGCGGATGTACGAGGAGACGGACGAGAACCGGTTCCTCGAGGTCACCTACGCCAACGGTGACAAGGAAGTCCTGTACTTCCGCGACTTCAACTCGGGCGCGATGATCCAGAACATCGTGGACCGGGCGAAGAAGTCGGCGATCAAGTCGGTGCTGGAGACCCAGCAGCCCGGCCTGCGCGTGCAGCACCTGCTGGACGCGATAGTCGACGAGTTCGCGGAGAACGAGGACCTGCCCAACACCACCAACCCGGACGACTGGGCCCGGATCTCCGGCAAGAAGGGCGAGCGGATCGTGTACATCCGCACGCTCGTCACCGGCAAGAACCAGGATTCGGGGCGGGCGATCGACACCGCCACGAACACCGGTCAGTACCTGTAAAGGCAAGCCGAAAGGGCCCTTCGCCGCAGCACCTGCGGCGAAGGGCCCTTTCGCGTCACGCGGGTACGGGTTCCTCGACTTTCTTGCGCACACCCAGCCGCCCGTGGGCGGCCAGGATGCCGAGGACGACCAGCAGCGCGCCGACAGGCTGGTTCCACGCCAAGGGTTCGTCCAGGACCAGGACACCGAGCAGCACGCCGACGACGGGTGTGAGGTAGGTCACCGCCGAGGCGTTCGACGCGCCCCACGCCGCGATGATCGACGCGTTCCAGGCGTAGGCGAGCCCGGTGCCCAGCGCCCCGAGCGCGATCATGCTCAGGACGATCGGCGTGTCGAGGCGCACCGGCGTCGTCGCGATGAACGGCGCGAGCAGCAGCATCACGACGGCGCCGCAGGAGACCTGCCCGAGCGCGATCGTCGGCGCGTCGAGGTCGCGCCAGGAGATGAACCGCCGCACGTAGACGAACGAGATCCCGTAACAGGTCGTCGCGCCGAGGCACGCCAGTTGCGCGGTCAGTTCGTGGGAGACGTCGATCCCTCGCCAGACCCCGACGATGGTGAGCACGCCGAGGAAACCGAGGATCAGGCCGGTCGTACGGGCCTTCGTGAAGCGTTCCGACGGCAGGGCCGCGGCGGCGATCAGCATGGTGATCAGCGGGGTCGTCGCGTTGAAGATGCTGGCGAGCCCGGAGGAGATGTACTGCTCGGCCCAGGAGAACAGCAGGAACGGGATGACGCACAACAGTACGGAGACGACCGCGAGATGGCCCCAGAGCGCCGGGTCGCGGGGGAGTGGCTTGCGCCGCCAAGCGGCGATGACGATCAGGGCCACCGCGCCGAGGCAGACCCGCGAGAGCGCCACCTGAGCCGGCGACAGGCCGGTGAGACCGACCTTGATGAACAGAAAACTCGCACCCCACACGATCGCGAGTGCCGCGAAACGGATCGCGATACTGAAACGTCCCAATTGTCCTACTCTCGAGTTCGCGTCTTCCGGCTCAGTGAATCGGGAATCCACTGTGTACTCCAGCGGTTTTCGGACGAGGTGTTCCCTGCCTCCGCGTGGCGGTCCCACCCGGCGTGCGTATAACGACCTATACTCAACGGCCGTGAGTGAATCCGCTGGGCGCCCGCGCGCGCCGATCACCGAGGCCGATGTCCTGGCGTGGCTGGAGACGACGGCGGCCGCCGTACGGGCGGGGGAGGTGAGCGCTCCCGAACTCATCGAGATCCTGGGGGAGTTGCGCCGCGCCTCCGCGGCCTGCGCCGACGCCTCCGACTGGGCACTGCTCGCCGCCAGGGAGGAGGGCGCCAGCCTCCGTCAGATCGCGCCCGTCTTCGGCAAGGGATACGTTCGGGCCCCGGCGGCCCGCCTCGAAAAGCTCCATCGGCAGGCGCAGAACTCGAGCCAGTGGCTCGCGATCCTCCGCCACAAGAACGAAGGAGCCCGGTGATCGCCTCGGAACCCCGCGCCGGCGACCGGATCGCCGTCGGACTGGCGGCGCTCGGCAGGCCGGCGTACATCAACCTCGGCCGGGTGGACGCGCTGCCGCCCGGACGCGAGTTCGAGGCGATGCGCGCGGCGACCTACGACGTGCTGGACGACGCGTACCGCGTGGGCGTCCGGTGGATCGACGTCGCCCGTTCGTATGGTTCTTCGGAGGACTTCCTCGCCGGTTGGCTCGCCGATCGCGCCCACGAGGACGTGACGGTGTCGAGCAAATGGGGCTACCGCTACGTGGGGGAGTGGAAGCTCGACGCGGAGGTCCACGAGGTCAAGGAGCACACCGCGGCCCGGTTCGCCGAGCAGTGGGCGGAAACCGGTGACCTGCTGGGGAAAGCGGTCTCGCTCTACCAGGTCCACTCGCTCACTGTGGACAGTCCACTGTTCACCGACGACCGGCTGATCGGCGCGCTGGCCGAACTCGCCGCCGACGGTGTCCCGGTGGGGTTCTCCACTTCCGGCCCCGCGCAGGCCGACGCGGTCCGCCGGGCGTTCGAGCTGGAGGTCTCCGGAACACCGGTCTTCAGTGCCGTGCAGTCGACGTGGAACCTGCTCGAACCCTCCGTCGGCCCGGCGCTCGCGGAAGCGCACGCCGCCGGGAAACGGGTGCTGGTCAAGGAAACCGTCGCGAACGGACGGTTGGTGATCGAGCCGCCGCCACCGCTCGCGCGGATCGCTCGTGAGCACGGGGCCGGTCCGGACGCCGTGGCGATCGCGGCCGTGCTGGTGCAGGACTGGCGGCCGGTCGCGGTCGTCGGCCCGTCGAGTACCGCCCAGCTCGCGGAGAATCTGCTTGCCACGAAGGTGAAGCCGACCGCGGACGAACTCGGGGAACTGGCCGCGCTCGCCGAAGAACCGGTCGCCTACTGGCGGCACCGGTCCTGCCTCGGCTGGCATTGAGGGGCTGGACTAGTCTCGCGGCAAACGTCGGGCGGGTCACCGGGGAGGCTTGAGGGTGCGTCATCGGCAGGTGCTCGCGGTGGCGACGGTCGCGCTGTTCGGTTTGTCGGGCTGCGCCGACCGTCCCAACGACCTCGACACCTATTACGACGACCCGGCACCGACGCCCACGGTCGAACCCGTGCAGCCGTCGGTGAGGCCGCAGGCCGCGCCGGCGCCCCCGTCCTCGACCCGGGCCCCGGCCCCCGCGGCCGTTTTCGCCGCGCTGCTGACCGACGAGGACGTCGCCGGAGAAGAGGTCGTCCCCGGTGAGGGCGAGGTGTCCGGCTGTCTGACCGGGCTCACCCGCGAAACGAGCCGCTCGGCGACGTGGTCGTATGCGAGTGGCTCGAAGCTGGAGCACCAGGTCACCGAGTACGCCGACCGGGACGCTTCGGCCGTCGTCACCCGGGCGGACTGTGCAGGCAAGAGACTGACGCTGACGAAGCAAGCCGGGGTCGAGATCCAGCGCGCCTGGTGCGAGGGCACGACGTGCACGGTGTTGCTCGCCAAGGGAAAGCTCGTCTCCGCCCTCAGCGTGACGGCCGGCACCGAGGCGCGGGCGACGGACGCGGCGAAGCGGCTGTTGCCGATCGTCGCGCAGCGCCTCCGTTCGGCCTAGGCGTTTTCTTGTGCGGTTTCCCGCCGGAACCACTCCAGCGCGCCGAGACGGCCGTCCGGGATGAACCGGCTCTCCGGATCGTCGAGCCACGAACGCAACTCGGCCAGTGTCAGCCAACGTCCTTCCACGACCTCGGACGGCTGATGGACGAAGGGGCCGTCCCAGCGTGTTTCGTACGCGAAGTTGTGGCAGCGGATCATGTCGTCGTCGGTGACGTGGACGAAGAGGGGCCGCAGTTCCACTCCGTGCACACCCAGTTCTTCGGCGAGTTCCCGGCGCGCGCACTCCTCCGGGGTCTCACCGACCGCGACGATGCCACCCGCCCAGCAGTCCCAAGTGGAGGGATAGACATCCTTCGTGGGAGTACGCAGATGCACGTAAACGGAGCCGCCGTCACTCGAACGGACCAACACCACACCCGCCGCGTGCCACAGTCCCTCGGCACGGACGCGGGACCGGGTGGCCGCTCCCACCGCGGTTCCGTCGAGGTCATAGAGCGCAACGAGTTCGTCACTGCCTGACATGGGGGGCATCGTCGCACGGCCCCGACCCCGTAGGGTGGTGGGTATGCGGCGGATCATGGGAACCGAAGTCGAGTACGGCATCGCGGTGCCGGGCGACGCGACGGCGAACCCGGTACTCACCTCGACCCAGGTCGTGCTGGCCTACGCGGCCGCGGCCGACATCCCGCGGGCGAGGCGGGCACGATGGGACTACGAGGTGGAATCGCCACTGCGCGACGCCCGCGGGTTCGACCTGACCGGCCCGAGCGGCCCAGGGCACGACCCGGACGTCGAGGACCTCGGTGCGGCGAACGTCATCCTAACCAACGGGGCGCGGTTGTACGTCGACCACGCGCACCCCGAGTACTCGGCCCCCGAGGTGACGAACGCGCGCGACGCGGTCATCTGGGACAAGGCGGGGGAACGGGTCATGGAGGAGGCGGCACGCAAGGCCGCCACCGTCCCCGGGCAGCCGCCGTTGCAGTTGTACAAGAACAACGTCGACGGCAAGGGCGCGAGCTACGGCACGCACGAGAACTACCTGATGCAGCGCTCGACGCCGTTCACCGCGGTGATCGCGGGGCTGACGCCGTTCTTCGCGTCCCGGCAGGTGATGACCGGTTCGGGGCGGGTCGGTGTCGGGCAGCAGAGCGAGGAAGCCGGTTTCCAGCTCTCGCAGCGCTCCGACTACATCGAGGTCGAGGTCGGCCTGGAGACGACGCTCAAGCGCGGGATCATCAACACCCGCGACGAGCCGCACGCCGACGCGGACAAGTACCGCCGTCTGCACGTCATCATCGGCGACGCGAACCTGGCCGAGTACTCCACGTACCTCAAGGTCGGCACGACGGCGCTGGTGCTGGACCTGATCGAGGCGGGCATCCGGTTCGACGACCTGAAGCTGGACGAGCCGGTGCGGGCTGTGCACCAGATCAGCCACGACCCGACGCTGAAGGCGAAGGTGTCGCTGGCCAACGGGCGCAAGTACACCGGGCTGGACCTCCAGTTCGCCTATCACGAGATCGCGTCGGCGAACCTGGAGCGCACCGGCGCGGACGAGGCCTCCAAAGAGGTCCTGCGGGTCTGGGGCGAGATCCTGGACGCCTTGGCGCGGGACCCCCAGGAATGCGCGGACAGGCTGGACTGGCCGGCGAAGCTGCGGTTGCTCGAGGGCTACCGCGCGCGGGACCAGCTGGCCTGGGGCGCGCCGCGGTTGCGGCTGGTCGACCTGCAGTACTCGGATGTCCGGTTGGACAAGGGCCTGTACAACAGGCTCGTCACCAGGGGGTCGATGAAGCGCCTGGTGACCGAGGAGGAGGTGCTGGCGGCGGTCACGACGCCGCCTTCGGACACCAGGGCCTACTTCCGGGGCCGCGCGCTGGAGAAGTACGCCAACTCCATCGCCGCGGCGTCGTGGGATTCGGTCATCTTCGACGTCGGCAGGGAATCACTGGTGCGGATCCCGACGTTGGAGCCGTTGCGGGGTACGAAGGCCCACGTGGGGAAGTTGCTGGACGACTCCGCGACCGCCGAGGAGCTGGTGGAGGCGCTCACCGGTTCGGACTAGCGGGATTTCCTTTCATCGGGGTTAAGCGATCACGGATCCCGCGGAATGTCGGGACCGCTGGGTAGGCTAGGAAACATCGGCCACACCGGGAGGCGAGATGGCTCAGGAAAAGATCGAAAAGCACGGCGGCGGCGACTCGGACGAGGAGTTCGAGGGCGGCGGTCCGGCGGGTCAGGAACGGCGCGAGAAGCTCGGCGAGGACGTCGACACGATCCTCGACGAGATCGACGACGTGCTCGAGGAGAACGCCGAGGACTTCGTCCGCGCCTACGTGCAAAAGGGCGGCGAGTAACTCGCCTTCCGGCGGCCCCTCGTAGCCGCCCGTGCGGAGCCGGTGGATCACACAGATGGGAACTTTGAGCACGTATGGAACACACCTCGGGTAAGTCGGCGCTGCCCGCCGCGTACTTCTCGTCGGCGACCTCGTCGTTCTCGGACTTCCTTCGGGCGCAGGCGCCCGAGTTGCTCCCGGAGCGACGGGTCTCCACCGGGGCGGGCGGGCTCGACGCCCCGCACGGGACGACGATCGTCGCGGTCAAGTTCGCGGGCGGGGTGCTGATCGCCGGCGACCGGCGGGCCACGTCGGGCAACCTGATCGCTTCGCGCGACATGGAGAAGGTGCACGTCACCGACGAGTACTCCGCGGTGGGCATCGCGGGCTCGGCCGGACTCGCGATCGAGATGATGCGGCTCTACGCGGTCGAACTGGCGCACTACGAGAAGATCGAGGGTGTTTCGCTCTCGCTCGACGGCAAGACGAACAAGCTCGCCGGGCTGGTGAAGTCCAACCTCGAGATGGCGATGGCGGGGCTGGCCGTGCTGCCGTTGTTCGTCGGGTACGACCTCGACGCGGAGGACGCGAAGCACGCGGGCCGGATCATCTCGTACGACGCGACGGGCGGACGTTACGAGGAGAGCGCCGGCTACCACGCCATCGGCTCGGGATCGCTGTTCGCGAAGGGCTCGCTGAAGAAGCTGTACGACCCGGACGCGGACGTCGAAGCCGCGATCCGGACGGCGGTGGAGGCGCTGTACGACGCGGCGGACGACGACACCGCGACCGGCGGACCGGATCTGGTGCGCCGGATCTTCCCGACGATCGTGACGGTCACCGCGGAGCAGGGCGCGGTGGCGGTGCCGCTCGAGCAGACGACCGCGGTGGCCGAGGCCATCGTGGCCGCACGAGCCGAGCGCGGGCGCTAGCCCTCCCTGTTCCCTTCCCGATGAGAGCCCGAAAGAGCGGAGCACCACAGTGACGATGCCGTTGTACGCCTCTCCCGAGCAGCTGATGCGGGAGCGTTCCGAGATCGCGCGCAAGGGCATCGCGCGTGGCCGGAGCGTGGTCGTGCTCAAGTACCGCGGTGGCGTGCTGTTCGTGGCCGAGAACCCCTCGGCGACGTTGCACAAGGTGTCGGAGATCTACGACCGGATCGGTTTCGCGGCCGTGGGCCGCTACAGCGAATTCGAGAACCTCCGCGTCGCCGGCATCCGGCACGCGGACCTGAAGGGCTACCAGTACGACCGGCGGGACGTCAGCGCGCGTGCGCTGGCGAACGCGTACGCCGCGACGCTGGGCAGCATCTTCACCGAGCAGCTGAAGCCGTTCGAGGTGGAGGTCTGCGTCGCCGAGGTCGGCGCGACGGCGGCCGAAGACCAGCTGTACCGGTTGACCTACGACGGCTCGATCTTCGACGAGCCGAAGTTCGTCGTGATGGGCGGTCAAGCCGACACGCTCACCACGAAGCTCAAGGAGAGCTTCGAGTCGGACATGGAGCTGGATGTTGCGCTCGGCGTCGCGGTGAAGGCGTTGCGCGCCAACACCCCCACGCCCACGAACGGCGACTCGGACCCGGTGAAGCTCGAGGTCGCCGTCCTGGAGCGGGAGCGGCGCGGCCGCAAGTTCCGCCGGGTCACCGGTGCCGCGCTGGACACGCTTCTGCCCGCCGAGCCGGAAGAGCCCGCGAAGGACGAAGCCGAGGACTGAGTCTCAAGTACATGATGGCCCCCTTCCTTGCGTCCAGCGCAAGGAAGGGGGCCTTCCTGTACTTCCGGCGGTCGCGGTACACAGTGGACGCGGCCGTGAGTGTCGGGTTTCAGGTGGTCGTGAGTGGCGTTTCGGGTTCTATTGAGAGGTAAGGCAACCTCGGCGTACTGAAGTCGGAGGCAGGCGCGAAATCGCTGAAGGGGCCTGGCGAGTGGCTTCAACAGTCCACGAGGGACACCATGACCCCAGTGCCCGCTATGCCCGCCGCCGTGGTCTCTCTCGTGGGGTACATGATGGCCCCCTTCCTTGCGTCCAGCGCAAGGAAGGGGGCCATCATGTACCCCCGCGCGCACCGGCACAGCCGACGAACCCGACCTCACCCCTGCCGGAATACGTGAAGGCCTGCGATCAGTCGAGGCCGGAATGCAGTAGGTATCCAAGACACTCTTGGCCTTGACTGTCCTCGCCACTCATGGCCCTGCGCAAGGCTGCACAAAGCGCTCAAATCGGACACTGAGGCCGCTCCGAAGTCCCTTGTGGATGGTTCTAGGCGCGCCGGATCCCTGTGGCGATCACGCCATTCAAGGCTTCGGCGTCCGGACACGTTTGCCCTACCCCTCAATAGCCCGAATCGCCACTCACGACCACCTGGACCCACTGGGCTTCCGCAACCGTTGACACGCCGAACGCCGTGAAGGCCTCCTTCCCTACCTTGAGAGTAGGGAAGGAGGCCTTCACGGGCATCAGGTCGCGTCGGTCAGCGACCGGCCGGGCCTCAGGCGGGGCCGTCGCCCCACCACTGGCTGCGGCCACCGGCGATGAAGCTCCACAGCTGGAGCCGCGTACCGTTGCTGGCCGAGTTGCCCTCCGCGGTCAGGTAGCGGCCGCTGCTCGGGTTCTGGAAGCGAACGTAACCCTCGGGGTTGACGGTGCCGCCCCACCACTGGTTCTTGGCGCCGGCGATGAAGTCCCAGAGCTGGACGATGGTGCCGTTCTGGTTGATGGTGTTGAGGTCCGCGTCCAGGTAGCGGCCGCTGGCCACGTTCTGGAAACGGGTGTAGCCCTCGGGATTGTCGGTGATGTAGAACGCCTGGTGGTCCGCGTCGAAGTTGCAGTCCCAGAGCTGCATTCTGGTGCCGTTGCGGTTGATGGTGTTCAGGTCGGCGTCCCAGCACTTGTTCGTGTCGAGCCCGGACGGGATGAGGAACATGTCCGCGTCGGCGAGTCCGGCGGCCTGCGTGCGCGCGCCGGTGGAGGTGCGCTTGACCGGGATGAGCTTCATACCGTGCACGCTGACCGTCTTGAACCCGTCGCCGGTGGGCTGCGGGGCCGCGGTGGCGGCGGGCGCGGTGACCAGGGTCAGGACACCCGCGGCGGCGGCGATGATTCCCGCCAGGCGCTTCATTTTCGTCATTCTCTCCCCTTTGTGGAAAGCGTTTTCTCCCAGTGGATGAAGGAGAAGCGGTAGTCATCGGGCCGCGACGAATCGCGCTCCGAAGGCACTGCCGGTGAATCCCCCTCGTGGAAGGCTCCGCGTAAACCCCCGAGAAGCGGACCTTCTCCGAACATCATTCAGGTCTGAACCACGGCCGTCGAGGAGATTTCCGAGAGCGGCAATAGGGCAGTTCAGCGATGTAACGGAATGGCTTGGCTTGCGATCACACGGCGACGACTTCGAGCAAGGCGAGGGGATCCGTGCGCATCGAGCTGACGTTGCAGGACCTCACGCGCGTCCGGCTCGCGCCCGAAGCCGATCCCTTGGCCGAGCTGGTTTCCAGCCTGCAGATCCTGCAGCGGCGCGACGCCGGCTCGGCGTTGTTCAACCGGTGGCGGCACCGTGTCCGGCACGGGTTGGCGGAGTCGGCTTCGGTGCTGCTGTGGTTGTGCCGCCCGTACGCGCCGATTCCGGCTTTTCTCGTTCCGGAAGCCGACGAAGCGGGCTTGGAGGCAGGGCTCGCGGAGATCGCCCGGACCGACTCCGTCGGCTTGAAGTCGGCGTTGCGCGACGTCCCGGTGAACCGCCGGCTGCCCGCCTGGGCGGCGGGATTGCCGGACGGGGACACCGCCGGCCTCCCGAAGCTCGTCCAGGCTATGCAGGACTACTTCGACCTTTCGCTGGCGCCGGGATGGGAACCGGCGCGGGCCCAGGTCGACGCGGACCGGGGGATGCGGGCCCAGTTGATGCTGAACGAGGGAGTGGACGCGGTGCTGGCGAGTTTGCGGCCGCTGGTGCGCTGGTCGTCCCCGGTACTGGAGGTCGGCGACGGAACAGTCGGCTCCTGTGATGCGGACGGCGCCGGGCTGATGATCTCGCCGACGTATTTCGCGGTGTGCCCGGTGGTCGTTCCGGCGGCGGGCCGGCGGTCCGTCCGGCTGCTCTGCCCGTCGGTGCGGCAGGCGGCCCTGTCGACCGGGTACGGCCGCGAAGTACGGAGATCGCCGGACACCGCCCTGGCCGACCTGCTGGGGCCGACCAGGGCGGCGACGTTGGCCGTTCTCGCGTCCGGCTGCAGCACGTCGGAGCTGGCTGCCCGGCTCGGCGTGACTCCGTCGGCGGCCAGCAAGCACACCTCCGTGTTGCGGCGTGCGGGGCTGATCACCACCGCACGTGACCGCAACGCCGTGCTGCACTCGCTGACGCCGCTGGGCAGCGCCCTGCTGGACGCTTAGAGCCGGTAGACGGTGAGCGCGCTGGGCCGCGACCGGAAGCGGAAGTCGTTGCCGAGCGGGCCGACCTCGCCGTCGGTGGCGACGCGGCGGTTGCCGTCGAGCAGCCGGACGTGCAGCTCCGGGACGTCGAGTTCCTGGTAGACGTGGCTGGCGTTGAGGCTGTTCGTGATCGTCGCGAGGATGAACCGTGCCCGCGAATACGGCACGTCGGCCCGCAGATAGCGGACGTCGAGCAGGCCGGTGTCGAGCGCCGGGCGGCGGGACGGCGCGAGCCCCTTCGGCGAGTAGGTGCCATTGCCGACGAACAGCAGCCAGATGCTGATGCGCTTGCCGTTGAGGGTCACTTCGAGCGGCTTCGCGCGCCGGAGGGTGCGGGCGAGCGCGATCGCCGCGGACGGCCACTTCGGATGCCGCTTCTGAAGCCTTTCCCGGATGCGGACCATTTCCGGGTAACCGCCGAGGCTGGCGGTGTTGACGAAGTAGCGGTGATCGTCGCCGTCGTTGATTTCGACCTCGCCGAGGTCGACTCCGACGGCGTTGCCCGCTTCGGTGGCGGCGTCCGCGTCGGGCATCGAGCGCATGCCGATGTCGCGGGCGAAGTGGTTGAGGGTGCCGGCCGGGATGAGCGCGAGCGGCAGGTCGTGGTCGGACGCGACGGCGGCCACCGCGGCGACCGTTCCGTCGCCACCGGCGACACCGAGCGCGCGCACGGTGTTGTCGTGGGCGGCGATCTCGTCGCAGAGCTGCTCGCGCAGGTCCCGCTTCTCGTCCGGGTACAGGATGGTGGCCTTGGGCCAGGCGAAGCGGGCTTCCTCGGTCGGGTCCTTGCCGTCGATCCCCGAATGCGGGTTGATCAGCACGAGCATGTCCTCCCCGTCGCGCATCTCGGGCGCTTCGGCGGTGTGCGCGGTGCGGCCGGGGACGTCGGGGTGCAACGGCCACCAGTGCCGCGTCAGCAGGCCCGCACCGATGCCGATGCCGATGCCCACGCCGACGTCACTGGGCCAGTGGACGCCCGTGTGGACCCGGGAATAGGCCACGGCCACGGCCAGCGGGGCGAGCGCGGCGCCGGTCTTGGGCGATTCCATCGCGACGGCCGTGACGAAGGCCGCCGCCGACGCCGAGTGTCCGGACGGAAACGACGACGAGGTCGGCCGCCGGACGAGGCGCCGGTGCATCGGCACCTCTTCGGCCGCGGGACGGCGACGGGGGAACAACGGCTTGCCGATCAGGTTCGCCGCGGCGCTGGCGCCGGCGATGGCGGCCACGCCGCGAAGCGCGCCCCGGCGCGTCGGCCCCTTCTTCACCGCGAGCAAGACCGCGACACCCCACCAAAGCTTGGATTTGTCCGCACTTTTGGAGAGCGAGGTGATCACGTCGTCGGCCCGTGTCCTCGGGAGGGCGGCGCTGCGGGCCATCAGCCTCCGGTCGGTTCGTCCGACCTTGCGGAAAGGGCGTTTGAGCTGCTTTAACACGGATCCACCGCTTCCGGGTCGGGACGTCATGCGCGTGATACCCGATCGGGACTTCCCGCACACCTTTCACCGAATGCAACGTACCTACCGCGTGTCGCCGCCCGAACGGCGCACCGTCAGTGGGCCCTCACCGCCTACTCTGGTGGAATGCAGCGGCGGATCTTTGGCATCGAGACCGAGTTCGGGGTCACGTGCACCTTTCACGGGCAACGCAGGCTCTCCCCGGACGAAGTGGCGCGTTACCTGTTTCGGCGTGTCGTGTCCTGGGGGCGTTCGTCGAACGTCTTCCTGTCGAACGGCTCGCGGCTCTACCTCGACGTGGGCTCCCACCCGGAGTACGCGACAGCCGAATGCGACGACCTCGTCCAGCTCGTCACCCATGACAAGGCCGGCGAGCGCATCCTCGAGGATCTCCTGGTCGACGCCGAGCGGCGGCTGGCGGACGAGGGCATCGGCGGCGACATCTTCCTGTTCAAGAACAACACCGACTCGGCGGGCAACTCCTACGGCTGCCATGAGAACTACCTCGTGACCCGTGCCGGGGAGTTCTCGCGGATCGCCGACGTACTGCTGCCGTTCCTGGTCACCCGGCAGCTGATCTGCGGCGCGGGCAAGGTGCTGCAGACGCCACGGGGCGCGGTGTACTGCCTGTCCCAGCGAGCGGAACACATCTGGGAAGGCGTCTCCAGCGCCACCACGCGTTCGCGGCCGATCATCAACACCCGCGACGAGCCGCACGCCGACGCCGAACGCTACCGGCGCCTGCACGTGATCGTCGGCGACTCGAACATGGCAGAACCGACCACGATGCTCAAGGTCGGCTCCGCGCATCTGGTGCTGGAAATGATCGAAGCGGGTGTCCAGTTCCGCGACTTCACCCTGGACAACCCGATAAGGGCCATCCGCGAGATCAGCCACGACCTCACCGGCCGCCGCCAGGTGCGGCTCGCCGGTGGTCGCGAGGCGTCCGCACTCGACATCCAGCGCGAGTACCACGCCCGCGCCGTCCAGCACGTCAAGGAGACCGGTTCGTCACCGCAGTCCGAGCGCGTCGTCGAGCTGTGGGGCCGGGCGCTGGAGGCGGTCGAGCAGCAGGACTTCAGCAAGATCGACACCGAGATCGACTGGGCGATCAAGCACCGGCTGGTCGAGCGCTACCGCAACAAGCACGACCTCGACCTGTCGAGCCCGCGGATCGCCCAGCTCGACCTGGCCTACCACGACATCCGCCGCGGTCGCGGCATCTTCGACCTGCTGCAGCGGAAGGGCCTCGTGCGGCGGGTCACCGACGACGGCGAGATCGAACTGGCCAAGGACACCCCGCCGCAGACCACGCGGGCGAAGCTGCGCGGTGACTTCATCGCCGCCGCGCAGGCCGCCGGGCGTGACTTCACCGTGGACTGGGTGCACCTCAAGCTGAACGACCAGGCGCAGCGGACCGTGCTGTGCAAGGACCCGTTCCGTTCGGTGGACGAACGGGTCGAGAGGCTCATTTCCTCGCTTTGAGCCACCCCCGGCTCAGAGCCGGCCGACCCGCGATCGTCACTCCCGGTGCCGTGTGCCGTGGAGGTCGCTGTGGGTGCCGAGCCGGAGAGGGCAAGGCGAACGCGATTCTTCGACCGAGGGAGAGGTGCGCCGATGCGCCGTGCGTTGCTGGTCCTGCTGGGCGCGGTCCTCCCGCTGGCGTTCGCCGGTGTCGCGCAAGCCGCGCCGGAATGTCCCGCGCCCGCCTGGGCGGAGACCCCGACGGGTACGGACGCGCGATTGCGCGGACTCGCCGCGGTGGATTCGCGCACGGCGTGGGTCAGCGGGAGTGGGGGCACCATCCTGCGCACCACCGACCGTGGCCGCACTTGGAAGCCGGTCGCCCCGGCCGGCACCGAGGCGCTCGACTTCCGCGACATCGAGGCCTTCGACGCCGAGCACGCCGTCGCCCTGTCCATCGGGCCCGGCGACGCGTCCCGGATCTATCGCACCGACGACGGCGGCAAGAGCTGGCGACTGTCCTTCCGGAACAGCGACCCGGCGGCCTTCTACGACTGCGTCGCGTTCTTCGATCACCGGCGCGGCCTCGCGATGAGCGATCCGGTGGACGGCAAGTTCCGGTTGCAGTCCACTTCGGACGGTGGCCGGACCTGGCGGCCGGTGCCGTCCGAGGGGATGGTTCCCGCGCTCGACGGCGAGTTCGGGTTCGCCGCCAGCGGCCAGTGCCTCACCACGTCCGGCCCGCGTGACGCCTGGATCGCCACCGGCGGTGGCGCCCGCGCGCGGGTCCTGCACTCCGGCGACGGGGGCGAGACCTGGCAGACCGCGGACACCCCGTTGCCCAGCGGCGCCTCCGCCGGGGTCTTCTCGGTGACTTTCCGGGACCCGCGGCACGGCGTGGCCATCGGTGGCGATCACGCGGCGCCGAACGCGCCGGGTCCGGCTGTCGCGCTGAGCGCGGACAGGGGACGCACCTGGCGGACGCCGTCCGAGGCGCCGGTCGGCTACCGCTCCGGACTGGCCTGGCTGGGGAACACGGTCATCGCCGTCGGTCCCGGCGGGAGCGATCTGAGCCCGGACGGCGGGCGGCGCTGGAAGTCGTTCGACACCGGATCGCTGGACTCGGTCGATTGCGCGCG
>Ga0196958_10000248_pt1 | contig 17790 bp, 27 predicted proteins | sample S1v_10metaG_FD_148654 | JGI IMG/M metagenome (GOLD analysis project Ga0196958, IMG submission 148654) | Soil microbial communities from Anza Borrego desert, Southern California, United States - S1+v_10 | ecosystem: Environmental > Terrestrial > Soil > Desert | place: USA: California | collected...
TTACGAGTTGACGCTAGACGACGGCCGTGTTGTTGAACTGCATGAAACTTCTGACTGTTGTGCTTTCACCGAAGTGAGGGAGATTGTCGAGCACCTCCCATCTATTGATCACATCATCACGGCTGTACGCCCGAACAGCTCGTACACTGAGTGGCATTTGGTAGCTGACTTTGGCGCTGTGATGACGTTGAAGGTTGAGTGGAGTTCAGGCAATCCTTTCTACTACGGGTATGGGATTGACATTCGAGTACGTAACGCATAAAATAATAGCGGCTGCACATTTACCGGAACATGTGTAGACTTGTCAGAGACGGACTATGGTGGAGCCGTTGTCGTGGACTTGCAATCTCTCTATAGCTCAGCCTGGATAGAGCAGTGGCCTACGAAGCCATGTGCGCAAGTTCGAATCTTGCTAGGGAGACGTAGGGTTTGCTAGGTTCACAAAGAAATCCCCAGACTCATAAGCTTACGACACTGGTAGGGAACATGTGATATGTTCTTGAGGGAGTCAAAATCCTAGCGCATTCCCCGATGGTGTAACGGTAACACTCCTGACTCTGAATCAGGCATTCTTAGTTCGAATCTAGGTTGGGGAGCTTGCAGTACACTGGAGGGTAGCGCCCGTTGGTGGGCAACAGGTCTTGAAAACCTGGCCAGGCAATGCGTCCTGAGGGTTCGACTCCTTTACTTTCCGCTAGAGGATTTCTCCGTGCCGGAGAGTTTAAACGACACAGCACAGCGTGCGCCTCAATTTGGAATCATGGCAGAGTGGTAATGCAGCTCCCTGCTAAGGAGTAAGGGCAATGCGTCCCTCGCAAGTTCGAATCTTGCTGGTTCCGCATGACATGTGCTATACTGAGCGCATGAAAAACGAAAATTATTGGCTAGACCAACCTGGGTTTGCTGAGTTCAAGGCAGGGTATGAGTATGCCAAAAGCAAGACTAGGTGGTATATGGCAGGGCTACAGGACTTGACGCCTGAGCAAGCCTACTGGGTGTGGTCAATCATTACTCACGGTATTGAGTACGAAAAGCGTCAAAATAGGACTTGCTGACTGAGCGGTTGAGGTGCTACACTGCAAATGTAGATAGCGGGGTTCGACTCCCCGGCAGGTCTCTCCGATGGAAGGTACGACGTGAAACGTAAGATTGCTGCTCTTGTTGCCTCTCTAGCGCTTGTTACTTCACTCACAGCATGTGAGCGTAAGAGCATCGACATTGCCGCTACGGGCGCTCAGTCTGTTCCTGGCGCTGAAGGACTTTACTATTTGTGTCACGGCCCGACGCTACTGTACGTGAGCGTGTGGGAGTCTCAGCCCGATGAATACGAAGCAATGTGGCCGGGTTGGTGCGTGTTGACGCCAGAGGGCAAGTGGGTGTATCCTGTGAGCGACCCGAAGCTTTTCCCTAGCGCTGCAACGACTGACGGCAACGTTGAGGAAGGCGACAAGTGAGCGACTACAAAGAGCGCATGAACGCTCTCATCGGTGACATTCTGCGTGATCGTCAAGGCTGGAAGGATCTTAAGTCCGTAAAGTCTGTAGATGAACAAACCGAATACGGTGGTTATTGTGAGACGTGTTCGTATGAGAGTATTGTACTTGACGTCACATATGTGAATGTGGAAGATGAAACTGTAACGCGACGCTATCAAGGGTCGCTTGCAGACCTGACAGGTTTCATGTAGTATTGCTGCTAGGCGTCCTCCGGGACTGTCTAGCTTCCCTCGTTAGCTGAGTTGGCTTAGCACCGGACTCTTAATCCGGGGAGGCAGGTTCGATCCCTGCACGGGGGACGTAAGGTGTCGTTTATAGTTCCGCACCTATGATACCCTGAACGCTTGCGCTAGTACGGGTCATGTTAAACGGGAACTATGTTTGCCTCTATGGTGTTAACGGCTAGCATGAATGCCTTGTAAGCATAGGGTGCGGGTTCGATTCCTGCTAGAGGCTCTTAAGCCCCCTGTAATTTCTCAGATGAGAGGTTGCGGGGGGCTTTTTCGTGTGCTATAGTAGTCTCATGAGCACAGAGAAGCCCAAGCGCCGCATCCGATACGTTGGTGGTCCGAAGAACGGCCAGGAAAAGGATGTGGGGTGGAAGGCTATCATCATGAACGTCATTGAAGGGAACTACACGTTCGATGGGATGCGCACGGAGAAGGGTGTAGAGATCCTGCGCTATCGGATTGACCCGAACTTCAAGAAAGGTGACAAGTAATGCAGCAGATGAGGTTGAAGCGCAAGTACCTTCAGGGTAAGCTGACAGGGTACACGAGCAAGCACAACGACGGCACTAGGCGCAAGCTCAAGCGTAAGGTGAGCGACGCCATGAAGAAGGCAATCAGCGCTCAGCAGTCGCGTGTGACGCTTGTTGTGAGTGCCACGGGTAAGAGGCGTTTCGTTAAGGAAGGTAACTAATGACATTTGGCAATATTCACCTGACCCCTAGCGTGCGCACGAAGAAGATTGCAGCTAGCGCGTGGCGCTTTGGGGACACGATCGATCTCACACTTTCCAAGCATGTCGCCATCAACGACTTGTCAGTCAAGCAGGCGAAGCGTATCGTTAAGGCACTTGAGAAGGCTATTGACGAGCTGGAGAGCTGGAGTGATGACGGTGAGTGACAAAGAGAAAATCAGCGGGACGCTTGACAGCGAAGAAACTCCCGTGTATGATGAAGTAGTCAGCGAAACAAAGCGCAAGCTCGACGAGAAGGAGAAGTAACGTGGTGTTTGGTAAGAAGACCCCGGAACAGAAGGCTAAGAAAAGGGACTTCAATAACGTCGTGAAGGGTGCCAAGATTGCTGAAGAGGTTCTGGAAAACGACGGATGCCGCAAGTGCAAGCCTGCACGAGGTGAGTGGTGCATGAAGCACCTCTATCTTGCTAACATGGACTACGAATAAGGAGATCGGCATATGCCACTTCCTCGTGATGATCAGTGGGTTGTTCAGTGGATTGACGTTGAAGGCGCTAGGCACGAAAGCCCATATGATACTGGGTATGAAGCACGCACTAAGGAACGGCGCGTGCGTGACAGTGCTGAGTGGGACGGCGTTCATATTCACGTCCAGGAACCGAAGCGACCTAAGAAGAACAAGTAGTGGCTAGCGTCAACACGCCGAAGTGGGTGGTGACTGTCAGCTACAAGGACGGCTCACCACCCACTGTAAGGCGATTCCAAAGCGAGCAAGATGCCCTGACGTTCCGAAGCAAGGAACTGAAAAAGAACAATGTCAGCACTGCCACAGTTCGAAAGGTGAAGTGATTGACTAAGTACGTAGCGCGTGTAGTCTACAAGGACACAGGTAAGGCGCCACTAGTTCGTGAATTCGAGTTCGGAGCACGTGCGCGTGCATTCAAGAAAAAGCAAGAAGCGCTTGAGCACGTGTTCAAAGTGACAATCACAGAGGTGAAGAAGTAATGATCATCGGCCTGACGGGCTATGCTCGTTCGGGCAAGGACACGGTTGCAAAGTCCCTGCGCTTGCGTGGGGGCTTTCGCCGTATCGCCTTTGCCGACAAACTGAAAGACCTAGCGCTTCGTCTTGACCCAATTGTCGGGGTGGAATCGCTTAGTGGAGATCTGTTTTTCACGCGCGTTCAAGAGCTTGTGGATTCACAGGGCTGGGAGGACGCTAAGAAGCAACACGACGTGCGGCATTTGTTGCAGCGACTAGGCAACGAAGCGCGAGAAGTTCTAGGCGACAATGTGTGGGTGGAAGCTGTCAGGGGACAGTTGCTCACCTACATTTCTGAGAACAAGAACGTTGTGTTCACGGATGTTCGCTATGAGAACGAAGCGCAGCTAGTGCATGCGTACGGCGGGAAGATGGTGCGAGTGGTACGGCCGAACGTTCAAGCGCTCAATAATCACGTAACGGAAACAAATGTTGATCTTATCTCCGTTGATGATACAATCATGAACGACGGAACGATCAACGACTTGGGGGCGAAAGTCACTGAGTTGCTGCGTAAATACGGAGCGTGACACTTGCTAGACGACGAACTGTACGACGAGCTTTACACCGAAGCGCGGACTATGGTAGAATACGAAGACGGATTCATCGATCCCGACGATTTCCCCGTGAATGGGATCGGGTTCTATAGTAGAAGGTAGGAGACGTGTGCAGGCGTTGTAACGGGAAGTGCCAGTGGTGCCAGGATAGAATGCACCGAACCACTGTCGCCACCATCCTTACGTGCGGCTTGTGGTTGTTCGGCCCGACTCAAATCGACGCCGCCATATCTCACTGTGAATGCCCCAAGACGCTCAGGAAAAAGCAAAGAAAAGGAAAACAGTAAATGAGTGACCTGTCTCGATACGAAAATGATATCGAGCGTCTCGAACAGCGTACGCGCCTGGTGTTGTCGTCCCTGGAAGGTGCCCCTGACATTGATCAGCCTGGACTGACGATGGCACAGGAGAAGATCTACGACGGACTTCATCGCTTGATGGCGCTTATCGGTAAGTAGCGCATAGCAAAACCCCCTGTTCCATGCAACACGGAACAGGGGGTTTTGTGATGTGAAATTAGTTGCGCTTGAAATAACCTGCCACGAACGCCACGATAGTAGCAATAGCACCCTCAACACCAAGCGGCACGGGCACCCCCACCAATCCTAGTACAAGCACTAGAATAGTGGCAATCGCAGCGGCAGTAGTGGCGGCGGCAACCTTAGGCTGCACAGGTCCGCCGTTAGAAGGAGTAGGGGTCTGATAAGTCATTACGCTAGTTCCTTTGATCCGAATACCGAAACAGATAGGCAGTTATTCATTCCTAGCCCCGTAGCACTTACCACCTTGTAAGTGATACGTGCTCCGCGACAATAGGCAGGCACAGGGATAACCTGGAATGGGTCACCCTCAACAAGCTCCGCCGTCCACACAGCGTTAGGGATAACGCCAGTGTCATGCAAGAATTCGATCTTCACGACGTGCTTGCCAGCCATAGAAGTGATCTGCAACCATGCGCGCTTCCACATGGCGCTGTGCTCGCTCACTTCAAACGATAGACCGTCAACGCGCTCACGGTCGCCAGCGTCCTTAAGAGATAGCGATAGGGTCATGTCTTCCTCTTCAATCTTAGGCTTCTCAGGCGCCTTCACAGAGCCCAAGAGCATGTCTTCTAGCTCTCGCTGTGTCCCACGGAACGCGTTGACGTCTAGTGGGCCGTAGCCGCCGACAACACCTGAGCTAGTGAACTGTAGAATTGCTGTAGGCAACCCTCCAAACCCGTTCCAATAGCTAGCGGGCACCATAGCGTATTCAGATGCAATGCTTCCCTGACGGTTGTCGGGATAACGCGACTTCCAGTTAGGCGGCAAATCGTGTAGTGACGGCTTACCGATCTTATTCCAATACCACTCAGGCAAATAAATCAGCGGGCACTTATACCCAAAGCCGCGAAGAATGCGAATGATCTGACGCGACAGTTCAACGTCCCCACCATTGTCTTCAACGTCCAAAATAACAGGGACGTTCTGTGGGACGTTGCGCATAATGTGCTCAGCCTGAGAGCGTGCGCTCACATGTCCGCGCTGATAATGATACGCAGCAACCAACATGCCAGCATCAAGCACACGCTTCATGTTATAGCGGAAGCGCGAGTCAACGAACGAGTTGCCCTCAGTTGCCTTACAGATGACGAACTTAATGCCCTCGTTCTTAGCACGGATCATATCAGGATTAGTACCCTGGTGATGCGAAATATCAAGCCCGAAAATAGGCATAACGTCCTCAGTTCAATAGCGTGTCGATGACTCCAATCAACCCGCCGTTGTCTTCCTCTGTTGGCGTGGGAGTTGTAGTCGTCTCAGGAGTTGTAGTTTCAGGTGGGAGCGTCGTTGTAGTAGTGACGGGTGGTGGCTCAACGGTCTCAGTTTCCGTTTGAGTCTGCGTCTCTGTTTGCGTCTGAGTCCTAGTTTCAGTCTCTACGCGCGTGCGGGTCTCAACCTGTGTCTGAGTAGGTCCAGGCACTAGTGTAGGCACTGGCACCGGAACAGGAGTCGGGACTGTCACGGGCGCCTGAGGCACCGTTACGGTAGGGCCAGGAACAACCTGTGTCACAACAGGTGGCGGTGGGGGTGGTGCCGGGACCGTAACAGTCCCAGGCGACACCTCTTCCTGCGCCTGCACGCAGTTCAAACCCTTAGCAGCGCTGCCCCTAGGATCGATAGCGCACGCATAGTGCACCTGCTCCGCAAGGTCTTGCTTTGTCTCTTCAGTTGATAGCTGCGTGTAGATAGCAATACCTGAAGCAGCCAACGCTACCAATAGCAATACTACATAGACGGCCTTCTTTGTTTGATGCAGTGCGTTAGCCTTCATTATGATTCATTCCCCGACCGAAGACGTGCCCGGTGAGCTTCCTCTTCTGCCTTGCGTCGTAGATCAGTTTCCGTATCCAACTGAATACGCATACTGTCGAGATCGCGCCTCAACTCAAGAATGTCAGAACGTAGTTCCTTCAATTCCTCGTCATGCGCGACATTGATACGCTCAAGTTCCCTGTCGTGTGCGTTACGCAAACGCTCAAGTTCGCCCTTGTAACGGCTGTCACTGCTCATCCATTGCCAACCTACGTAAGCAAGGATGAGCAGCACCAGACCGATAGGACCAAGAGTTGGAAGTGCACCGAGAATCGCAGTGAAAATCTCCACTGTTCACCCCGGTATGTTTAAGTTCAGCTTGCTGGATCGGCAATCGTGTAAGTCACACCAAAACCTGGGACAGGCTGAGCGCTAGTGATTCGATACTCATCCTGCTTTGGACCACGAGCCTTGCCGTCGCTAAACACCTCAATAAGATCACCGATCTCCAAGCGTCCAGGGATCGAGCCCCACGCTCCCATCACGGTGTAGTCGTAGTCAATACCATTATCAGACACCACGGTAGGGTTTCCACTGTGCGTCTCAATAATGCCTGCTACTTCTGACAGGTTCTCCTCTGTGACACGCACGAATGCGTTCACCTGAGGGTACGGTGTACGATGGTAAAATTCCAGAGCCACTAATTTTCTCCTTATGAGCCCAACCATGTCAGCTTGAACCAAGTACGGTCCTGACCGACATGACTATATGTTCCTGAACCAGATGTGGTCCAGTACTTCGCCATACACTTAATTGTATCGCCCGCATTCAAATACACGAGCGCCTGGCACGCATGGAACGACCAACCTGCCGCAGGGTAATAAGCCACGGCACTACCATAAAGAACTGTTCCACCACCGCTAGCAACTGTAGAATCACAGCGCTGAGTACTAGTCGCTGCCATGTTCACATCGTACTTAAACTCTGCCAAATACCAGCCACCATTACCAGCACCAATGGTAACCACACCACCACTATTAGTAAGCCCCACGGGTGTCTTCGTGGCCTTTGTCATGTTCAGTGTCGTGTCTGTAGGCGACGTGCCGTAAGACACAGCAACAGCACCAGTATCGGGCGCCTGCCACTGTCCACTAGCCTTCGTAGCGCCCCCACCAGCAGCCTCAAGCGCCTGAATGCGACTCAGCGCCGTTCCACCGCTCCACGGGATACCTACAGCGTTCTGAAGAGCTGTGATATTCGTGTTCTGCGTAGTATCTACAGCCTTCAAACTAGTGAGTTCTGTGTACACAGGCCCCTGAGCGCCACGAGTACCCTGATTCGTCTGAAGTGTAGCGATATTCGAGTTAGCAGTCTGAACAAGCCCACCGATACCATTTACGCGGGTATCGAGATCATTCAAATTTGAAACGTGCAAGTTCCAGTCTTCGTCATCAACAAGCGTTCCGTTGCTCAATGATGGCGTTGGCCAAGTCGCCACGATTAGTCTCCTAGAATTGTTGTAGTGCCAAGCTCGCTAGCGCCTGCCTGACCTAGAATCCATGTAGAAGGCGACACGACGATACGAACATCTAGTGAATCCATAGCGCTCTTAGCGCCACGACGAATTCCAACGATCTGCGCCTTAACCTGACCCGTGATACCATCACCTGACACTAGGTTAATAGTGTCTCCGATCCATAGACGCGGGTCACTAGGAATCGACAGACCTGTGATCACAGGCGCTGGGTTGATCGTGTCGGCTAGAAGTTCAGGTGCGATTGCGGCGGCGGTAGCGTACGTCTGACGCCAATCATCCTCTTCCAGAATGAGAGCGTAACGCCCGAACTCAGCAACCTCAGAGACGTTCTGAGCCCGATACCAACCTGTCGTCTTATCCGTGTACTTCTTACCCCACACCTCCATGCCGATATCGACTTCAGTTTCGTTGCCCTCAATAGCGCGCGTTCCCATCCACAACCCAGGGGTGCGGCCGTCAGGAGACACCCTCATTGTCAGGGTAAACGAGCGCTGATCGTCTGATAGGTCAACCCACACGTTAGCAGGGATAGGAGTCTCACCAGGAAGTCCCGGCGACTGCTCCCACCCATCAAGCGTCAGGTTGTTTGTGTACGTAGCAGAGAAGCGAGAATACTTCATGAAGTCAATGGAACTTGGCGTGTCCCTAAACCCACTACCATAGCGCAGCACAGACGGCATATCAACAACGTCGTCAATCAAGTACGGTCCAAAACCCAACACCGTACCTGTGGTAGGTACGTTAAAGGTCTGCCAACCGTCAGGTGAGAAAATAAGTGCGGGCGCCTGAGTCCTATCAACATACGCCACATTCACTTCATTCTTGTACTGATCAAGTGACGGGTTGACAATCATGCCTAGAATGTTGTCTACCGTATATCGCTCAACAGCATCGTACATAGCAAGTTCACGAAGCGCGATGTGCGGCTTCCAAACAAGCTGACCCCACTCATTCGTGTAAATACCAGCGAACTCAGCACTAGCAATACGCTGCAACACGTCCCACGCTGATTCATTCCACACGTCAGGAATAAATGACAGTTCAGCCAAGCACCCACCAAAATCAATCCAAGGACGCCCATCCTTGGTAGTTGGCGGGTGCTCCTGTCCAGGGCGATACACCGCAGTGTCATTTCCTGAATAAAGCTGGAAGTGCTGCGCGGGGTCCATCACCACAAGATACAGATGTGGGAAATTCAAGTTGTTTACGGGCGCCTCATTAGGCGGGTACACAAACCCCGTAGACACAGTAGTGCTCGACAGCGGCGTCTGAACAACACCATCAACTGTCAAGACAGGAGTGATAGAGTTATTGCGGAAACGCCAATTCAAATCGTAGTAGTGCCAGCCACTAGGCTTATAAGCCCACACCCACGTAGCAATAGTGTTGTTACCTGGCATATATAGCGTGGCAAATACCTGCCCGTTGTTACCAACGTTGAAGTTCACATTCTGAACGCCAGGGTCAACCTGTAGACCCAAGTTCATTACGGCGCCGTCAGTGTACCACGCACCATTGCCATTAGTAGTTGGGTGAGGACGGTTAGTAGTGTTCCCATTGCTCTTCGCCCACATGTTCATACCCAAGTTGACAGGCCCATTTGATGTGCCGTTAACTGGGACATAAACAGTGCGCGATCCCGAAATGACATTCGATGCCTGAATACGCGCCTGGCCTGTGCCTGATACGCTCTTCAGTGCTGGCCCATACTTTCCAGCTTCCCACGGAGCGACAGGAGTGACAGGTAGTTTATGGAAGTCATTCCACATGATTTCGTAGGCATAGCGCTTGCCTACAGAATGCAACAGAGAGCCCATACCTGACGCACTAATGAACGCATCGTTGCGCTCCAAAGGACCAATGGGCGTCCCACACTGACGTAGAATCTCGCCGACAACCCAAGCACTGTTAATCGGGCGGGCACTGCGCTGCGACCAATCAGCAATCTTAAACTCATCGATAGCCCAGTGAGGAAGCGTGACGGCCGAATTAATCCAACGCATAACGTCAGAACACACAATGTTCACTACCTGTGCGGTACGGTCAAACTGAATGTCCCGAATAACACCGGTGAACTGACGGATGTTAACAGGGCCAAAATCAGTCTGCACACGCTTCCAGTAACGAATGTCCGTACCCGTCAAATTGCGATTAAAGAACGGACCGCCAATGAAAAACGGAGAAAGGAGCTGTCCGACTGACAGCTCATCACTGTTACGGGCACCCTTCAATCGTAACGTCAACTCAGCGCTTGAGAAGCCCTGAATCGTGTTCACAGACTCCGGAAGGTCTGTCTTCAACGTGCTACGCTCTAGATCTACGTCAACAATTGTCGCCGATAGGTCACTGTACGTATGCGAAAACTGACCGTCATTGTTGAAGTCGAATGTGATGTGTTCGCTAATCTCACGAGCTGATTCGAATAGCGCATCACGAAGCGCGGCATTCACCTGAGCGTCGGGATGCACGTACATAGTTAAAGCTCCTGAATAGTTAGACTAGCGGTTGTCATAGGGTAGCGAGGAGACACAGTAGCAAACTGTGTGATTACGACTTCTGGCGCTCCGTAACCAGTCTCCCACTGAGATGCTACATTACCACTCTCCAACTGAGCGGGACCTAGATTTAGCACTCCATCACCTAGCGCGCTGAAAATGGGAAACACGCCTACGACACTACCATCAGTAGGCGCTGTGTAAGTCAGCGAATAACGCTGCCACGTAGAACTACTGATTGTCATTGCCAGCCCACTCAATGAATACTGCATCACAGAATTCACGGTAGCGAGAAAGAAGTTGAAGTTAGGAGTGCCGGTCTTATGTGCCCAGAAGCTCATCGTGATTGTCTCACCAGGAAGCACAGGGTCTACACGAGACTTATAAGCTGTCAGATTATCGGCCTTCAACGCCCCGTTAGGGTATAACCTATTCCCTGCGCCTACAGAATCCCACATGATCTCGTAATCGGGGCGCCATGACACCTCACGCAAATCGCCTTCAGACACATACTCGATGTACGGGCCAGTGTCGTTAGGTACGCTAAGCGCTAGGCCCTGACCTGAAGGAACATACCAAGCGTCAGCACTCCCGTTCCACAACGAAGTGAGACGCGGAGCACTGACACTTGGGCGAAAACGATTCTTACGAAGCGGGTCGATGATACGATGTGGCGGCATCATGATTCCGGTGAACATAGCTTCAAACATCGACACTTCGTCGCTATCAAGCCATGCTTCCGTCATAGTCCACTGACGCCTGAACCCCTGCAAATCGACCGTGTTACGGGCGCTCACAGATGTGTTCGTGGCCTGTTGAGCCTCAACAGTATTTGCCACATTCTGTTCAGGGCACGCCAACGGAAGCAAGCGCCCCAAAGGGCCTAGCCAAAACATAGGAATGTCAAGCATAACTTACCGTCCGTAGGTGTTATCGCGCTCAGCGCTCTTGTTCAACTTGCCGACACCGTACTTGTTAATGTCAACTGACCAATTCGACAGAGCGTCCTCAATCTGGCCGCCGATGTTATCGCCGACAACCTGTAGCCCGCCGTTCGCTGTGATATCGGCACTCATTCCCGTGCCAAGATCAGTGATATCACGTGCAGCCTGAGCGGCGGCACGCAAAGCATCAGGCGCAGAGTTGTCGATACCGATACGCAGACCCGCCATGATATCATGACCAATATCCATGAATACACGTGACGGCGAGTTGATGCCTAGCATGTTCTTGAAGAAGTTAGCGATATCTCGCCCACGATCCTCAATCCAGCGAACCAACCCATTCCACTTATCGATCATACCATTCCACAAACCCTGAATAACGTCCTTACCGGTGTTCCATAGCCACTTACCGGCGTCCTTTACCCAGCCCCAAATCTTACCGGGCAAGTCCATGAACCATTGCATGATCGACGCACCGGTCTCAGCAATAGCAACACCAACATCACCCAACCATCCGACAACAATCGTGATGATATCAATCAACCAGCGAATAGCCGGAACCAGGAAGTCAACAATACCAGTTGTGAACTCCATCATCGGCAGATAAAGCTCAGTGAAAATACGCACTAGTGGCGGTAGAATAGAGCTTACAAGCTCGATCAACGGCGGCAACAACGGTAGAATTGCCTGAAAGAACTTCAAGAAAGCATCTACAAGCTGAGGAATAACCGGTGCTAGAGCGTTAATCGCATCAGCTAGCGCCTTACCTAGCGCCTCAGCAATCTGATTCAACACAGGGGTAGCAGCAGCCAACGCCGTGTTAATAACCTCTGCCACACGCTCCATCGCACCAGCGATAACAGGTAGCACAGGACGTAGCGCATTCAGCGCCGTTGTCAAAATGCCGCCAATGATCTTAGCGATAGTAGTTAGCACAGGGAACAGCGGTGAGAACGCCTGAAATAGCTCAAGCGCAAACTTCACTAGCGCTGTCAGCGGAGGAACTAGCGCCTGAATAATCGGGATCAATAGTGACCCGATAGTCTGAAACATTAGCTGAAATAGCGGAGCTAGTTCCTTAAATGCAGGAGCTAGCGCCGTGGCAATCGTACTTGCCAGTTCAAGGAATAGTCCCAGGAACGGCGTTAGAATCGGCATTAGCTGCACTAGCAGATCGATAATCGATGTGAACGCCTCAGCTAGTGGCCCACCCAACTGACCCATAGCGTCAATACCAACATTGAACAGCTTCAAGAAACCCTGTAGAAGCGAATCAGTAACCTGAGCCAAACCCTCAAGCGCTGCCTTCAACCTACCACTGGCCGCCGCATCAGCAACCAATGTCTTAAACCCGTTGGCAAAGTTAGTAAACACACCAACCAACAAACCGAAATGCTTAGAGCCCTCAGCCGCTAGCTGAAGGAACGCACTCGTGAATGTCTCAACAGGTCCCTTAAGCTGAGAGAAGAACGTTGCTGTGTTTGTCAGCAAGACGTTGATGTTCGACATGCCCTCAGCGGAAGTGATAGCGTTCGTGAAACCCTGCGTCATGTCGATAAGGCCACTAGCGATTGCCTTCAACTGCGGGGTGAACGTCACAAGGACACGTGCCCACTCCTGGAACTGAGGAGTCAACCCTTCCTTGAACACCTGAGAAACAGCCTGACGCAGTGGCTCGATGCCCTTAATGAACTCCTGCCACGCCGTCTTGATGCCTTCCATACCCAAGCCAACAACACCAGCAGCGGCACCAAACGCCAACATCAATGACGGTAGCCCCGCCATCAATCCACCGATCAATCCCAAAATAGCAGGAATCGCACCGATAGTAGAAACAACCTTCAATCCAGTACGTGACAAATTACCGAACGCACTTGTCATCATTGTCAGTGGAGCTGCAAGACCCTTACCTAGAACACTGGCGCTCTTACCCATCGCTGTACCGAACAAGGCAGCGCTCTTACGCAGCCGCGTGAATCGCAAGTCAGAATCAATTACACGGTCACGAATAGTGCCTAGCGCGCTCCCTGCACTCTGACGCAACGCTGTGAACGTAGCAGAAAGCCCGCCTAGGCTCGAACGAAAACGCCCTAGCGCTGAAGGGTCCAAAAAGCTGCCCTTCTGCATGTCCTTAAAGAACCGCGCAGAAGAACTATTATCTAGATTTGTGTCTCGAATCTGACGCACCTGATCACGGAACGCCGTAACACCGCGCACACTACCAGCGACAGAACTAGTGATTGACTGGAACTTAGAAGCAAGATTACGTGCGCTCTCAGCAGCGCCAACCAACGCGCCTCGAATAGAGCGAGCATGAGTGGCGATCGCCTTAGTGCTTTCGGCAACGCTGCCGTCAACACCAAGATCTAGCTTAGTGCCCTTCATAGAAGATAGTTGACGGCGAATCTGAGCGATTTGCGTCATCGACTTCTTCATGTCTAGCTCAACAGGAATGCTGACGCTGACACTGTTCCGAATCGCCTTCAGTTCCTTCTCAAGCTGACGACGGAACTTAGACGTGTCAGGAACGACGCGAATGGAAACGCGGCCAACTTCCTGTCCACCAGGACTAGTCATTACGCCTCCTTCGCGTCTTCGTCCTGAATAACAATCTTCTGAGGTCCCTTCTTACGAAGGCGATCCATTTGACTCTTTACCATCAAAGCAAATGGGTTGTTCTGCTTTGCTTCCTTCTTACGCTCTGAATCTCCTGGACGAGGAACAGGCTTAGGTACCTTAGGCTTCTTACGACTGTTAGCGCTAATGAAAGCAAACGTCAAAGAGTTCAACGCATCCAAGATCGATGCGCTCAAATGCCTATCTGTCGTCCAACCCCAATACTCATCCCCGCCTTGCTGCGCAGCAATAGTGCGAGATTCCAATGGAAGGCGACGCAACAGCATTGCTGCTTCCCACGGAGGCAAAGACCCATCGAACTTCAAAACATCCGTTACACGAATGCCATAATACTGAAGGAAATCTGCGTAAATTTCCTCACCCCATTGGTTTAGGCATCGGGTGAGGAAGAGGCTTCCCCCAAGCCCACCTCTGCAAAGTAATCCTGGAAAACAGCCATCAACACGGCCAAGTCATCACGGATAGCGTCAAGTAGAAGAGGAGTGTTCTTATCGCCCACAAGCGACAGGAACTCAAGCATGATGGGGCGCATGCGCTTCAACTGCTCGAAATCAATCTCGTCGTCAGAATCGGCGCCAACCTCAGTCCACTTACCCTCTTCGGGCTCTTCAGGCGTCTTCTGGTCCTTCAGCTCAGCCATGATCTCGAACGCGCGCTCCTGAGCCTGTTCAGAAATACGCATCGGGTTGCGCAGCTCAGTGCTAACGCCATCACCCAAGTCAATAGTGAAAGCACCATACGTCTCGTTGGCCTTCTCACGGTAAGACGCAAGCGTAAATGCCTTTGTGTTCTTCTTAGCGGTAGTCACAATGCTAACCTTCCAAATAGAAAATCCCTAGAACCATTATCGGTTCTAGGGATAGACTACATAACGATTATTACGGTGCTACGGGATCGTTCATCTCGGCGGCACTTACGCCCACCCAAGAGTAAATTGGAGACCCAACGGCCTTCAAGAATGTTGCACGCAACGGGAATCCCGCAAACCCATCAACCTCAAGCTCGATAGCGTCGTCACGGCGAATCGACGTGCTGGCCGCATGGAATGCAACACGACGAGGACCATCGACAATCACTACTAGGAGCGCACGGTTCACGGTGCTGATAGGCGCATTCTGCACCTCAAAAATTCCGTCGTCCGGTGTCACATCTGTCACACCGTAGTACAGCCCTAGCACATTCTCATCGAACTGAAGCGCTGTAAACGTCACGTAATCGGCAGGAACCTCAGTCACAACTTCACGGAATGTGGCGTTACTCCACGTTCCCTGGACCTCAGTGTCCCCGCCATCAAAACCGAAACTCGGAAGATCATCACGGGATGTGTGGCCGATAGAGGTATAGCCTGGGAAATGGTCGTCGTCCATTGCTGCATAAGACTCGATCAGAGCCTCAGCAGGGCGTGCCGTACCTGGTGCCGCCGTAAAAATGAATCCCGTACCCGGCGTGATAACTGCTTCGTCAATGTGTGGCATGTTTGTTTACTCCTACTTACTAGGGCAAAGGACGTAGCCCAAGCTGAATCAAACTCTGAACGCGCCATGTGTCATCGTATGGCGAATCAAACTGTGTCATTCCCATTGTCTGTCGATATGAGTGCAGGTAACCCTTTCCAGGCACTACGCGCTGTGTTCGCACTGCTTCCCACAAAGCGATCTGTGCGCGCTTAAGCAATTGCTCTGTCGCCTCGACGTTCTCATTCGTGTAAGCTGTCAACTCGATAGTTGCGCGATCAAGCAACGTGGGATCTACAGGGTAACCACCCATGCGCCTCACATTCAAAATAGGATACCTACGATCTGAAATGTGAGGAACCCACGATACAACCTGTGCGTCGGGAAAGGTACTGCGAAGAATGGGAATGACGACTTCCTGAACGCGTGGCATTTCCAGCATTACAACACTCCGTCGTGATACCATTCCATGAACAAATGCAACCCACGAATGAATGGTCGCGTCGTTCCTAGCTCCTGTGAGCCCAAATAATGGCCGAACTCGATAGACAGGGCGGCAGGGTCAACAAGCGAAGCAAACGCGTCCGTGTCACCCTGTGTTACTTCAATTCGAGCATGTCCGCTATAACGATGACCAGCAAGGCGACCAGCAGCAATTCCACCAATTTCACGCGCTACCTTCAAGGTCGAACGCTTCACGCCCTTCTGATGTGAAACGACGTAGTTCATGCGCTTCTGGCCGATAAGGTATAGCTTCGGCTGAGCCATTATACTCGCCTCAATGTGTAGTCGTGATGCCGTGTAACATCGCTTCCGTTGTACTTGCGCACATTACCAATAACAGCCCACATCCTACCGTCCCATTCGGCTCGACTACCGAACGAAATCTCACGTGTGTAACTTTGTGGGGGACGGAAACGATAAACGTCTTCGGTATCGTATCCTTCTTCATCCTGCTCAGCGCGCCTAGCACTCGTTCCACTCTGGGCCGCCAACTGCACTACCGAATTGTCGATAATATCAACATCAGTATCAGACGCTCGATACATAACGTTTCCGTCAGGTGAGAAATACTCCTCAGCGTGGAACACAATAACTGTTTCTCGCCCACGTCGTAGAAGACTCATATTACCTCACTCGAACTCGAAAACCCCAAGATGGCGGGCAAAGCATATGTGCATTAGGCTGTCGCGCCCCTTCAACATACCCTCCGTAAGGTGACACAGGAACAATCTGGAACATTCCACCGCCATCCCCACCCAGCCAATCCCACTCAATAGGAAGGATGTTCAGATAACCTGACGCTCCTTCATTCGAACGAGTGTAGGAGTAGTTACCGTCAGTCTCACTGATAAACGCGTCGGGGTTACGAAGAACGCGCAAAACAGCGTTCACTTCAACCATAATCACGATACGCTCGAAATTAGGGTCAGCAGCTACACGTGCGTCAAGATCAGTAATGCGCAGTCGGATCATTGCTTCTACGTCTTCTAGAAGCTCCCCGACCTGAATAGTTTCCTCGGGTGTTAGGTCACGGCCTAGACGTGACTCAACGTCCGTAGTTGTTGCGTACGCCATGTGTGAGCCTTACTTAGAAGAAAAGGGGGGTTGCCAATGTGACAACCCCCCTTACCTATGTCAATGAGGGATAGGCTTTAGATCACGGAGCGGCAGGGAACTCAGTCGGAACGTCGTCCGCTGCACTCTCACCAGCAGGCGCACCAGCAGTACCGGCAGGAGCCTGTCCATCCTGTAGAAGAACAAACGCGTCTTCGTCCACAAGCCATCCGAAGGTAGTCTCGATCAGAATAGCAACCTGGTTAGTCTGCCATAGGTTAACCTGAGTACCATCAGCAGAAGTGATAACGCCAGTGTCGGTCACCTTGACGCGAACGCCATCAGCGTAACCGTAAACTAGACGCGACCAGTCACCTAGAACAGCGCGAGTGTTGTTCGGCACGTGAGCACCAAGACGACCACTTACCGCACGTCCCTGCTCAACTGGAAGACCAGCAAGCGAACCTAGCGACTGCTGAGACAGGTTAAGAGATCCCTGGAATAGCAGGTTACCATTACCGTCACGTGCGGTTAGCACAGGCGGAATGAACATCTGGTCTACAGCCCAAGCGTTCGGGTTGTACCCGCGAGTAACAAGATCGGCCCATGCACTCGTTAGGTACATGTCCAAAGTCTCAGGGTCAGCTACAGGGTTGTAGTTAATGGTGTGTGTGGAGTCATTAACGTTTCCGTTAGCGTCAACACCCAGAAGTGCTGCACCATTATCGGGACGAGCACCGTGGAATACGGCAAGATCGATACCGCGACCGATAGCGCGCGCTAGCTGACCAGTGATGCTAGACCACATGCCGTTAACGTTCTCGCGCACAAACTCCTCAGAGGCAGTGACGATAGTC
>Ga0196958_10000249_pt1 | contig 17733 bp, 21 predicted proteins | sample S1v_10metaG_FD_148654 | JGI IMG/M metagenome (GOLD analysis project Ga0196958, IMG submission 148654) | Soil microbial communities from Anza Borrego desert, Southern California, United States - S1+v_10 | ecosystem: Environmental > Terrestrial > Soil > Desert | place: USA: California | collected...
GGCGGGTACCTGCCCGGGACACCAGCGGCCGCGACCGGGAGATAGTCGTGCGCATCACGGCTGGCGCGGTCGTGGTGGTGCCCCCGCCCGGTGAGGGCCTCTACCTCACCCCCGACCAGGCGGACACGCTCGCCTACGCCGTCCTCACCGCGAGCAGCCTGGTCTCTAGCTAAGGCCTCAGACGATCTCGACCGCTTCCCACCAGACCGTGGTCACACCGGTACCGGAGGCTGTCCAGTTCACGATGCCGATGGTGCACCCCGAGGCAGTCAGCAGCGAGATCGCCGGATCGAGGCGACCGTTGCCCACGATCACATTCACGTGCGGAGCGGCACTGAACAGGCCAGCAGGGAACACAACCGCCGTGTTCACGTTCGTGCCACCACCGGCCACGTTGACGTTGAACGAGCCGTACGCACGGCGGGCGACACCGTTGAGCATCGCGGCCGTGATCCGCTGACCTGCGAAGTACGTGTTGGCCATGCCTGCCTCCTACGGGGCCAGGTAGACGGGATGGGCGAGGGACACCGGGGTGTCCTCGCGGATGGTCTTGGTGACGCCGTTGACCGGCGCGGCGGTCACGGTGAACGTCTGCGTCGCACCGGTGCCGCTGATCGAGGTGACCTCCAGGACAACACCGCTGGCGCGGACCTCGAACGGGAACTCGGCGGGGTCGGTGGTCCACCGGTTCGCGCCGGAGGTCGTGACACTCATGCTGGTGTCGGTGCCCGCGTCGAAGTCGGCCGCCAGGGTTGAGGTGTCACTGTCCAACCGGGCCTCCGCGCCGTCGAGCTCCGCACCGTCGTACGGCGACGCCGGGGTCGTGTTGAACTTGATCGCGTGCTGGTAGGCGGTGTCCAGCGTCTCGGTGTAGCCGCGGGCGACCTGCCGCACGGTGTCGTAGATGAGGCGGGCCTCCGCGTTCTCGACGTGCACGAGGTCGTCGACACCGACGTCGAGCACCTCGAGGGTGCGCGCCAGGTCGCCGTTGAACGCGTCCGCGGCGAGGTCCACAGCGATCGTCGGATACCGGGGTTCGGCGGTCGTGCCGATGTGGACGCGCCACCCGGCCTGGTCGCGGAGATCGTTGTCAGCCGGGACGTTGACCGAGACCGACTTGTCGTAGCGGCCGATGGCGCCCGCGACCGTACCGGGGTCGTTGACGTTGAGTGCGCCGTCGGTCTGCTCCACGCGGTACTGGCCGCCACCAGGACGCTTGGCGGTGACGTCGTTGACGATGCCCTGGTCGTCACGGGTCGGGCCGAACGGTTCGGCCACCTGCTGGTCGCTGTAGTCCAGCGTGAGCGCCGGCGTCCGGTCGAGCATCGCGCGGGTGGTGATCAGTCCGAGCGCGGCCGTGCCCTTCGGTTCGAACATGGTGCCCTGTTCGACGTCGATGCACTCCTGCAGCAGGTCAGGCAGCGCGGCGTCTCGTTGCGGCCCCATGGTCGGCGACACGTCGGGGTCACCGACCATGGTGTACGGCACGCCCTGTTCGGCACACAGGCGCGCGAACCGGTTGGCGGCGGTCTCCTCGACCCATCCCCGATAGCCCTGGTCGAGCGCGAACGCGGCAGACGTGACGGTGCCTAGCGGGTCCGGCACGAGGTCGTCGATGCGGGTCGTGGTGACGATCACCTCAGCGTAGGACGCGGGATCGGTGCTCTGGATCTCCGCCTGCGCCTCGAACCTCAGCACAGGCTCCCACGTGACCGGCGACCACGTGGCCCCGGACGGTAGGTCGTCGTCGACGCTCAGCAGGAACCGGACATCGGTGGCGCTCTCCCGGATCGAGGAGAACTTGATCGAGTGCCACACGTCATCGAACCCGTACCGGAGGAACGCGCCCGAGTGGATCAGGGTGTCGCTGCCGGCGCCGATGATGTAGACCTCATAGGACCCGTCGGTGTACCAGACGAACGAGATGTCACCCGGTCCCGGAGAGGTGCCGGTGCGCAGCCAACAACTGCCGCCGGAGTCCGCGCTGATCTTCTGCAGCCAGGAGGCGGACCACTGGGTGCTGAGCTGGCCCGCACGCACGGGCAGGATGAGCGTCCCGCCCTGTGTCAGCTCGATGGCGTCGCCGGTGCTTGGCAGGCCCGGGGTGGCCGCCCACTTGATCGCACCCTTGGGGATCAGGGGGTCGCTGGTCTCCCGCTGGAACACCGCGTTGGCGCCGCCAGGGACGCGGTTCATGCCAAGCGGGTTGGCCTCCGGGGTCTCGTCGAGGGGCCAGTAGTCGACGACGTCCAAGGCGCCGCTGTCGAGGTAGCGGGCGATGGGGGTACCGAGGGTCCGCTTGCCCTGCTGGACGATGCGCAGCAGACCGGCGGCCTCAACGGATACGGTCGGCGCCTTGTGGTCCACAGTGGTCGTCGGCACCATCTTCGCCGTGTACCCGGCGAACCGCGGGAGCCGCACCGTGACGTTGTTGTAGAGGAACGAGACGGGCTTGGCGTTGCTGTTGCCTGACGCGACACCCGACCGGATGCCGATCCAGCCCGCGCCCAGCGGGGCGGCAACACTGGTCTCGAGGTTCCAGCTGACCGGTTCGCCGTCCGCGACCTGCCACACCTTGCCGCGCAGCGTGCTGCCCTCAGCCTGGAACCGGACACCGATCGGCCCGAAGATCACACCCGGCACCGGTCCACAGTCGACGGGGCCCGCGAGCACGGTGGAGTTGCCCTCCATGATCTGCAACGTGAGCCGCTGCGACGTGGTGATCGAGAGCCGCAGCATGTAATAGCTGTTCGACGTCTGGCCGCGGCACAGCAGGTTGGCGAACTCCACCGCGCCGCCGGTGATGGTGGGCAGCGTCTGCAGGTGACCCTCGACGTACAGGTCCACGTCCTTGACGGACACCGAGGGCAGGTGCTGGACGATGTAGGAGGCCGTGGTGTTCACGAAGTGGCGGCCGGAACTCTCACCGAACCCGTCGAGGTAGATGTCGCTGGACGCCGTACCGGCCTGGAACACCGACCAGGCGCCCATGCCGGGGGCGGTGCCCCACCCGCTCGCAGACGTCCGGTCGAACTCGTCCTCACCGTACGCGAGGGCGACGCGGACCGGTGTGTTGCGGCCGATCGCGCCGTACCACTGGCCGGCGGCGTTCTCCGGGTTGTAGTCGCCGTCGCCGTGTTCGGGCCCGTCGTCGAGGACGAACGTGCACTTGCATGGGGTGGTGCGTGAGGCCTCGTCCTTGCGGCCCTGGGTGATGGACATCGACGGCTTCTGCCGGACGTCGGTGGACACCTCGCGCCACCGGTCGCCGAGGAACATGTCGACGACCGGTTGCCGCGGGAAGGTCAGCGGCGCGGTCATGTCGGCCGCCACGTGATGTCGCCCGAGCGGAACAGGGCGTCGATGAACGTGCCCGCGGCGGAGTCGACGTTGCCGCTGAGGACCAGCTCCCCGCCGCCCGTGCTTTGCCCGTTGGGCACCACGCGCTCACCGGCCATCGCGATGATCGGCACCTCCTGGCCGGGCATGCCGGGGACGACACCGCCGGTGTGCATCCGGGGGATGTGCGGGATGTAGGGGATGTCGCTGAACGGGCTTGCCACGTTGATGCCGTAGATCAGGTCGTTGGCGCGGTCGACCAGCCAGTTCAGACGGTCGATCACCCAATTGATGGCGGACTTGAACGCGCCCGCGATGGCGTCCCCGATGCCGCCGAAGATGCGGCCGAACCAGGCGGGGATGCCGCCGAACCAGCCCATCAGGTCGTTCCACCGGTCGCGGATCCACCGCACGGTGTTGCCCGCGGCGTCCTTCACCCAGTCCCAGTGCTTCACGAGCAGCACGATGATCGCGATCAGCGCGGCGATTCCGATCACGACCCACGTAATCGGGTTGGCCAGCAGCGCCGAGGTGAACGACCAGATGGCCGGGATCACCTGCGTCGTCAGGCCGACCCACATCGACTTCAGGGCAGGCACCAGGAACCCGGTCAGGCCACCGGCGAGGTCGGCGCCCGCCATGCCGAGCGCCTGCAGCCGCTCCGTCGTCGACAGACTCTCGTCGTTCCACGCCATGAGCCCCTCGGTGACGCCACCGATGGTGTCGGAGAAGCCGGTGAACCGGGTCTCCGCAGTGTCAGTGGACTCCGCGAGACTGTCGAATCCGGAGCCCGCGTCGCGCATGTCAGCGGACGCGGAGTCGACGTCATCGGCCATCTTCTTCGACGAGGCACCGACCTTGTCGAACGCGTCGGTCAGCTTCGACTCGTCACCGGCCAGGGTGAGAGTGACAGCGGGGTTGGACGCCATGATCAACTCCCCAACAGCTTCGTGATGACGGAGCCAGCGGCACCGCCGAACGCCGCAGCGAACCCGGTGGCGAGCCACAGCGCGCGCTCGAGGCGCCGGATGCGTGACTCGTGGTCGATGTGGTCGGCTTGCACACGGGTCTCGTGGCTGGACTGCTGGTTGAGCCAGGCGTCTAGCTTGGTCTCGATGCGGGCCAGGCGCTCGCCTACGGTGTCGGGTGCGGTCATGCGCCGGTCACCTCCACGCCGGCCTGGCGGGCTACGTCGAGCAGGGCCTCGACAAGCACCTCTTCCACGCGGTCCACGTTCTTGTGGTAGCCGGGGTAGATGTAGCGGCCACCCTTCTCGAACGGTCGGCGCACCGACCGGCGCGGACCGACACGCCCACCGAAGTCGAGCCACGGGTAGTAGGGGACGGTCTTGCTGCCGCCGGACACACGGGACTCGGTGCGGGTGCTCTTGGCCTTCACCGACCGGCGGGCCTTGCCGGACTTGGACGGGACCCGTGCCTGCGCGTAGTCCACGACGATCTGTGCGGCCTGGTTGTGCGCGATCCGCAGAGCTTTGGGGAGGTCGCTGTTGAGCTTGCGCAGGTTGCGGTTGAACTCGGCGAGACCCGCGATCTTGATTGGCTCGATAGTTGCCACGGGGTCACCTCGCCTTCTGCGCCAGCTCTTGCTTCTGCGCCTTGATTCCTAAGTAGACGCCCCACCGCACGTACTCATCGTTCGGCATCTCCCGGATCTCCGCGACCGACTTGTGCAAGGTCTCGGCGAGCACGAACTCAAACAGGGCGTCACCGTCGTCGGGATCGTCGAGCTCCAGGTACGCCGCTTTTCTGGGCACCCTCGGCAAGACCCGACAGTTCCGCGATGGCCTTCATCACGCGCACGCTGTCACCCGCCGGGGCGCCCTCGTCGGTGTCGTCCTCCGGGTCGCCGTCCAGCCAGCGCGTGACGTCGGCGTAGGACATGACCGGATCGACCAGAGCGGCCGCGATCAGCCGCCGCTCGTACACGTCGTTTTCGGGCTTGCCCTTCCGACACGCCTCGACCTCACCGCGGGTGAGCGCCTTGATCTGCACCTCGACGCCAGCGTCCAGCTCGACCGTGTCGGTGGCCGTGTTCGCCTTGCGCTTGAACAGAAGTTCCTTGTCCACAGTGTCCCTTTCCCTGCTACGTCTGCGTGCTCGGCGTCACGACGCCGGAGACGGTCAGCTCTGCTGTCCACCGCACGATGTCGGCGACCGGGCTGGACTGGTTGTAGGCCTTCACGAGGACCGTTGCCGTGTCCTCGGGCAGCGTCGAGCCGGTGCCCTCGGGCCGGTACACGAACGGCACCTTGGTGCCCACCAGGGGCGCGATGATGGCGCGCGGCCCAGTCGCCCCGGTCATGTACTTGCCGCCGATCGTGATGCTGCCCGTCTTCAGACCACCGGTGAACTCGTGACCCTCAGCGCCGTAGCACGTCGAGTCGTGCTCGTCGGCACCGGTGTTGTATGTGGTGGTGTCGGTGAAGGTGGAGATGTCGTCGCCGTCCAGGCTGACGTAGGTCTCCTTGCCGTGTGCCTCAGGCATGTCAGCTCCCTGATCCGGTGACGATGATCGTGAATTGCGCACCCATCCGGGTGGTGCCGCCCCAGTCGTAGAACCCGGTCTCGGCCGATCGGATCGTGACCGTGTCGCAGGACGTGTACTCGTTGGTCAGCCGCTTCGAATCGACCGCGGCCTTGATGCTGTACGCACCGGATCCGTTGAGATGCCGGGCCAACTGGCGGTACGCGGCCCGGTCGTTGGTCTTCTCGAACAGCACCCACGCCGGGAACGTCATGGCGTCCGACCCGCGGCCGTAGGTCTCGTCGAACGTGATGTCCTCGGGCAGGCCCACGACGAACGCCGCGTTCGGCACATTGTCCGGCGGGAACCGGAACACCCGGAGACCGTCGATCGTGTCGGCCTTGTCCCCGATCTCGGCGGCGACATCCTCGACGTTCACCGCGGCCTCGCCTTCCGCCGAAACGGTTCCAGAGACACGGCGACGTCCGGGTCCACCTTGGCGAGTAGCCGAATCTCTGAACCATCCGCCGGGGATCCCGCCACACCGAAGGGCGACCCGCGGCGAGCGAACACCCGAGACGCCTGCAGTAGGCACGCCTCGACGACAGACGGTGGCACGGTCGTCCACCCCCACAGGGCGGTGACCTCGACACGTCCCCGATCGTCCACCGCTGAGTCGGCGACCTCCAGCGTGGTCCACGGCTTGCCCTCAGCCGCGGCGTTGAGCGGCAGGAACTCGGGCGACGCCACGACCAGCCCACCGACGAGCAGGCCGGTCGTGGTCATCAGGTCGTCGATGTCCGCGACGAGATAGCTGCCGCGCCACCGAACCGTGTAGCGCCGGGCCTCAGGCGCAGCGACCACACCGAACTGTCGGCGGCAGTGCCGGTCGATCGCGCGGGAGGCAGCGGCGATGGCAAGAGCCAACTGCGCATCGTCGGTGGTGTCGTCGGGAATGTCGGCGACACCCTTGATGCGCACGAACTCAGCGAGGTCGTCGACCTCCACGTAGTCCGGCCCCCACACCATCGCTGCCTCCTCTCAGTCCGTCTTGGTCTTGCCGCCGCTGGGGGTTCGGGGCTTCGCCGCACCCTTCGCGACCAGTTCGCGCAACTCGGCGACCATGGCCTCGAGCTTGGCCACGCGGTCGGCTAGGTCTCGTCGGCTGGCCATCACGCGACGCTGTCGTAGATGACCTGGCGGACGCCGCCGATGTCGCTGTTGGCGAACGCCTTGTACCCCCACAGGCCGATGTCGACCATGGCCACCGGGGCGTATCCGCCGGACGCGTCGGTGCCGGGGAACTCCAGCCGCTGCGGGGTGGTGGCCCACCCGTGCACGACAGCGGGGTCGAACAGCCACGAGTTGTTCGCGCTGCCTGCCGTCGAGGGGAGCGCCCACGACGGGACACCGATCACGCCCGCGAGGTCGAGGGTGACGAACCGGCGGGACGCCGTGCCGTTCGCGTTCTGCGGGTTGATCTGCGCGTAGAGCTTGCGGCCCACGTCGTCGACCGCCGCCACGAACGCCTTGTACAGCACCCGTTCCAAGGCCAGCGCCTCGAAGTCGTAGCCGCGTTCGAACTGGAGGTCGGCGACCGCCGCGTCCCACTCGGCCTGCAGCGCCTCGTTCACCGCGGCCGCGGTGAGAGTGATGTCCGTCGCCGCAGTGAGCGTGTTCAGGAACGTGGCGGTCGCCGACTCCAGACCCTCACGCCACCCGCGCTGCATCTGGTTCCAGATCAGCGTGGACACCGCCGGGTTGCCGCCCATGTCCCACACCTCACGGGTGAGCGACGCCTTGCCGGACAGCGCGGTCGGGGTGACCGTCTGGTTGGTCGTGACGAACGAACCCGACGTCGGCTCCGTGCCCTCGGTGTGGTCGCCGACGAGACCGGACGCTGAGGAGAACTTCGGGAAGGTGAACGGCTGGACACCGTTGGGCGGGGTGCCCTTGTTCACGAAGTTCCACAGCGGGGTGCGGTAGTCCCGCTGGTCCACGTACATGTCCGGCCGCTGGATGTTCGGGTTCAGCTCGTTGACGTCCGCGGTGTCGACGTCGAACGCGGCCCGGATCAGGGCCATGACTCGCTTGCCGGCCTCGGTCTGGGTGCCGAACTCGTCGCGAGCGCGGGCCATCTCGTGCAGGTCGGCCGAGAAGACGTGGTCCGTGGGGACGAAGTTGCCGCCGCGGTCGAACCGGTACGGCAGCTCCTCGTGCTGCACAGAAGCGGTGAGGCGGGTGGCGTCGACCGTCGGCCTGCGGACTTCCTCGGCGGTCAGCGGCGGAAGCCCCAGCTGCTCACGGAGCGCGGTGAGCTGGTCAGCGCTGAACTCACCCGAGAACGCGGGCGGGGCGGCCGGCGCGGTGGGTGCCGGTGGGGTCTCGGTGGTCGTGCCCGCCTGCGGGGCCTGGCCACTCGTGGCGGTCTCGTCCATCGTTCCTCCATCCAGACTCGCGGCCACTCTGGTCACGCGAGCGTCATCGAACGCGGGCATCGGGGTCAGCGACACCTCACGCAGGTCCCCGCGCACCACGTCCATCACGGACCGGTCGCCACGGGTGGCTTGTTCGGTGTCGGCCGTGGGGTCGAAGTCGACGCCGACCGACAGACCGTCGAGCACCCCGTCCTCGGCGAGTTCGAGCGCGCGGTCACCCTCGGGGCCGCGGGCAACCTTGAACTTGGCGCGAAGACCGGCCGGGGTGTCCTTCAGTTCGGTGGCGACGCCGAGAGCCTGATTGAAGTCGTGGCCGCGGAGCAGCTTCACACGGCTCACGTCGGACCACTGCAGGGAGCCACGGCGGAACCGGAACTTGAGACCGTACTTGACGCCGACCTTGCCCCACGGGATCGCGACACCCTCGATCGTGCGCGACTCGCGGTCCACTGAGAACTCGGCGGTGCAGGTGTCGGTGAAGGTGAGGCGGCCGTCGCCGTCGAACGTGAGTGCGGGGGAATGGCTCACGGCGTCGACTCCGGCCGCCTCAGTCTCGGGGGCATCCTCAACCGTCGGGCTCTGACCGACGGTTGCCGGCCCCTCCGGGGGATCCGCTGGCGCGTCTTCCTCAGCCACGGGCGGAAGTCCTTCCATCTCGCGGATGTCGTTCACCGAGTAGACGCCGAGGTTCTTGCCCTTCTCGTACGTCATCCACCGCTCGGTGGGGTTGGACTTCATGTAGTCGGTCAGGTCGAACTCGACCGTGTAGCCGCGCTTGGTGACGTCCGGCATGGACAGCCGGTCCGTGATCGCCCGCATGTACGGGGCGTACACGTCGTTGATGCGGTCGCGACGCCGGTCGTTGATGTTCGCGTAGGACCGGGAGGTCGTCGACACGCCGAGGTCTTCCGGGTCCACACCGAGGGCGTTCGCGAGGTCCAGCCCCACCTGCTTCTGCAGCTCGACGAGTTGCATGTCCGCGGCACTCGGGGTGCTCACCGTGTTGTAGGTGAGCGCGGCCGGGACGTAGGCGGTGGAGTCGGTCTGACGGGACTGCTGCCAGCCAGTCAGGATCTCCTGGATTTCCTCGTCCTTCGCCTCGTCCGCGTCGGCGTTCGGGCTGAAGTAGTCGAGGGGGCGAGGGTTCCGCGCGTACTTCTCCGCAGCCCGGTCGAACCGCAGCGCCCGCCGGATCGCTCGACTGCACGCGGCCAGCACCGCGGGGTTCGGCGAGTCGAACCGGATGACTTCCCGCACGGACACCGGTTCCCCGTCGACCCACACGACCGCCTCACGCGGGTCCTGCCCGCTCGGCAACGGCGCCGGGGTGCGCTTGTTCGTCGGCGGCTTCAGGGACACCGAGTTGGGCTCCAGTCGCCGCACCGTCATGGGGTAGCCGTCGAACCCGAACCCGGTGATGCGCCACCACGCGATGGACTCGAACACGAGATCTTCCACCGTCTGCGACAGGTGCACGATGTTGGGAACGTTCGGGTCGAACTGCTCGAGCAGCGGGTTGCGCACGCGCGCCTTGTCGGGACCCTTCTGCACCAGGGGCAGGGCAGCGATGGAGCACAGCGTGTTCCGGCCCTTCTGGATGGCCGGGATGGACAGAGCCTCAACACGGCTCACCGGGCCAGTGTCGCCGCGCATCTCCAGGAACAGTTGATCGATCGGCTTGGGCGCGGACTCGAACGTGGCGCGCGGGGGCGGCGTGTCGCGCGGGGGCGGCGTGTCGGCCACACCGGCGAGGCGACCCAGCCAGTCCCACATTCCCATACCGGAAGTGTAGCGCTAAACCTCGACCTTACTGGAACTCTCGTCGGCAGGTTGGCCAGCGACGATGAGGCGGGGACGCCCCGCCGAGGGCGGCAGACTCCGGGCGAGGTGTGTGGCGCCGGCCGCCGCGTAGGCCCCGTCGATCGGCCCGGCGTCCTTCCGGGCGTACACCCACCCGTCGCCGCGCCACAGCTTCTGTGCCGCGCCGATGTGCTTGGTCAGCAACTCGTCCTCCGGGTGCACGACCTGCTCGGCGCCCACGAGGTCGGCGAACCCCATCGTCACCTGCACCAGGTCCGAGCGGATCTCCTCGACCTTCACGCCCGGCGGTGGCCAAGGGGTGCGGCGTCTGCCCGCACCCTTCTTCTTCGGGTCGGCGAGCGCCGCCGCGACCGACGCAGCCGGACCGGTCGGCAGGTACCCGATCACCCGCGGCCGCACCTTGCGCACCAGGCCGGGGAGGTCCCGCCGCAGCTGCGCGGTACAGCCCTCACCGAACCACCGGCCCACGACCTCGAGGTGCACGACGTCGTCGACGAGCGCGGCACCGACGAGCATCGCGTGCCGCTGGTCGAGGGACACGTCCACGCACAGCGCCACGCGGTCCTTCCACGTGTCCAGCGGCGGGGCGTCCTCGTCGCCGCACTCCTTCCACCGGTCCGGGTCGATCGCGGGATCCAGCTTGGCCACCCGCTGGCACATGGCCTCGATGCGGAACTTGGCCAACTCCTCACCACCGGCCGCCTTGACGCGGATGGCGTTACCCATCAACGCGTCGAGCGGGTTGCGACCTGAAGGATGGTTGAGGTTCGGATTGGCCATGGCGAGCGCGCGCGGGTCGGTGGGGTCGGCTCCGTCCGGCGCGGACCACTCGAAGAGCCCGAGCCGCGGGTCACCCTCGCCGGTCTCGATGAAGTGCAGGGCGTCCCGGCGGTGCGCGTTCAACACCACGGATCGGTCGTCGCCCTGGTTCGACAGGCACACGATCTGCGCGCCGGGGACCGCCGTGGTGGTCGGCTCCGCCGCGGCCCACGCGGTCCACGACTGCTGACGCCGCAACTCGTCGACGAGCAACCGGTCCACGGTCAGCGACCGGCCGGCGTCATCGTTCGCCGCCGCGATCTTGTAGCGGGTGTCGTGCACGGTGCTCAACGTCTGCTCACCGTTGGACTCGCGGATGCCGTTCCGGGGCACCTCCGGCGCCAGCAGCGGCGAGGACCGGGCGAGACGACAGGTCGCCGCCCAACTCTCCCGCGCGTAGTCCAGCTTGCTGCTGAGGCCCAACACAGTCGGCATGTCGTCCGGCGACGCGGGCCGACTACCCGGCAGGTCGACGAACAGCCACCACGCCGAGAGCACCTTGGCCAAGTGAGTCTTGCCGTTTTGCCTGGCTGCGAGGATCAGCAGGATGCGGAACCGCGGCCGCCCGTCCGGCAGCAACTCGCCACCGTGGATGACCGCGAACTCCTGCCACTCGTCCAGCGGGGCGCCGACCTCCTGCGCGAACTCGATGACCTCGAACCCGTACGACGTCTCGGGGGTCAGCTCACGGAGCGGCGGAGTCCACAGCCGAGGAACCGTCGACCCGCGCACGGCGCCGCTGCCGGAGTTCGTCGAGTCGAGACCCAGAGGGTGCATCCTTCGCCCCCTTCCCCGCGATCGCCGCGCGTGCCCGCGGGGTCATGCCCAGGGCCTCGAGGGCGGCCAGCAGGCCAGGCCCGAGCTTGCCCACCTGCGACGGGTCGGCGTCGATCGCGGCCGCGTACACACCGGCCAGGCGGACCGCGCCCCCGTCAGCAGGGGTGGTCTTCACATTCTCCAGTGCCGCCGTGACGGCATCTGCCAAGGTCAGGCCGGATCCGCCGCTCACTGAAGTCCTCCGGGGACATCTGTCCGGATCGGGCCGGATCCGCGGGGAGAGAGAAAACATGGGCAGACGGGTGTCCGGGGTACCCCCCTATGGGGAAAACCGCAGGTCGCACCGCTTGTGGGATCGCAGTAACGGTGCCTCGTCATCATGCCCACCTCGACCTCAACTTTGGTGGAGGTTCATGCTTGGTCGGGTCTCCCACGTGGAGGTTGCACGCCTTGCACACCGCTTGTAGGTAGCGCGGGTCGTCGCCGGTTGCCGCGCGCCCGAGGGTGTGGTGCACCTGTGTGGCCTGGCCGGTGCACACCCTGGTCTGGAGTGTGCACCGGCCAGCATTCGTGGCTCGGTTGTTGGCGAGCACGGCAGCGCGGGTACGCCTCCACGCGCTGGTGCTGCCACCTCTCCACGAACGACTCATGCCCCTAGTGTGCGCTACCCGATGGGGGTAGGGGTACTCACTGGTGAGTATCCCTTTCCCGTATGGGAAGGCGATCAGCTCTCACACGCGCAGGGGCGGCGTGCCGCGCACAGTTGAGCAGTCCTGGTTGTGGTGGCTGTTCGCGTCCCACTGGTTGGGGTTGTCGATGGGCACCTCGAGCTTGGCCTCTACCCCGCACTCGGGGCACTTCGGTTGGTGGCAGGCGATGGCGTCGAGTAGGGCCGACACCGGGATCAGCAGGACCTGATGCTGAGTGCCGTCCTGTTCGGTCATGGTCGTGATGTAGCTGTCGCCGATCATCGGGTTCTCCTCGCGCTTCCTGCGCAGGTAGGTGTCGATGGACATGCTGGCCGCGAGGGTTAAGGCCGACGTGGAGAGGATGGTCACGATGACGACCGCGAGCACATTCACGCTGACTCCTCGGGTGGGTCGTTGAACAGCTGGACGACTTGGGCCTCTGTTCCGCCATCAGTTCCGCCTGTTTCGCCAGTGTCCGAGTGTTGGCGCGACTGGCGTGACTGTGGCGGGACTGTGTCGAGGCTCCAGGTGGCGCGTGCGGGGAACCCTGCTCGCTTGGAGGTGACGCCTGCGCGGGATCGGGCCCGTTCGAGGGTGCGTTGCGAGATCCCGTCTCCGCGTGCTGCTTTCAGGACGTCTGCGGCGGCTGCTGCTCCGCCCTGGTCGACGAGGTAGCTGGTGAGCCACTCGGCGGCCTCGTCCCGTTGCCCTTGCTCGTCTGGGTCGACTGTGGAGCTTCGGATGAGCAAGTCCCGCACTGAGCGCGTGGCTTCCTCGCCGGTGAACTCCAGCCGGGACACCCACGCCTCGCCTTCGGGGGTGTCCACCGCGTGCGGGGCGATGCGGTAGGCCAGCGAGGGCAGGTTCTCGCGTCCGAGGTTGTTCTTGATCGTGGAGCAGACGAATAGCTCGTCCTCTGCCTCGTCGTCGCGGGCGAACGCGACCGCCGACCGGACCAGTTGCCCGAACGCTGCCGACCCGGACACGAGCATGAGCGGGTCGGTGCCTGAGCCCTTGGTGAAGTGAGCCAGGCCCAGTAGCAGCGTGCGTGTTCGGTCGGCGAGCGCCACCAGAGGCTCCAGTGCCTCCCTGACCTCACGCGCCCGGTAGTCGTTGATCGATGAGTCGATGAGCGACAGCAGCGGGTCCATGACGACGAGGGCCACGCCGTGCTCGACGAGTCCGCGTTCGAGCATGCTGGTATCGGTCGGCAGGGTGAGCCGCGCGTGTGTCTCCTCGTCGGACAAGACCTTGACGTGATACACGCGGTCGAGGTCGGCGCCGGCCGCGATGAGTCGGGGCACGATGGTCATCGCCCACGAGTCCTCTGTGGCCGCGTACATCACCGACCGGGGTTGGCCGTACCCGGCGCCCGGGAGTGTGCCGGTGGTGACTCTGGCGGTGAGCCAGCATGCGAACTGGCTCTTGCCGACTCCCGCCCGTCCGACCGCGAGGACGAGCGACCCAGAGGGGAACCGGCCTTCACGGTCTTGGGGTTCGGCGTCTGGCGCGGTGTCCCATGCCCACCGGACAGGCCGCGGGGTGATGGCACTGGCCTTGGTGAAGACCAGTCGCCGGGCAGCGGCAGGCGGCTGATCTGGCTCGAATCCCTCGTCGTCGCCCTCGGGCGGGTTGGGGATCTTCCCCATGCAGGTGCCGCAGATTGGCTCACCGTCGTACGTGCCTGCGTCGGCCTCACTGCCGCACGGGCACCATTCCTTGCCGTACGGGATCACACGGACCACCCGGACTCGTCGAGCGCGCGGCGAGCGTTCTCGATGCGTTGTTCAGCACGGCGCCGTCGGAGCGCGATCTGCGCGACAGCGTGCGCATGAACGATGTTCTCGGTCTCGGCGCATGGCGGAAGTTCGTACGCCGCCTTGGCGCCAGTCGCGAGCGAGCGGACGAGCTTCTCGAGGTCAGGCGTGGCGAGGTTGCCGGGCCATGCGGGGGCGTTACACTTTTCGTCAGGTCCGCCAGACCGGGTGCCGCCCTCCTCGTGGGGGCGGTTTTCCTTTGTCATGCCGCCCCCTTGCGCTGGGAGCGGACCTTGCTGGACTGGTACGCGAGACGTCGCATGTGGAGCTTGCGCAGCACCTCGGCGCGCCGAGTCAGCTCCGGCTCGACGACATCAGGGTCGGCCGCGAGGGCTTCCGTCCGGTACTTGGCCATCTGGCCGTCCAGCATCTTCTGAACCTGGGCGTCGGGCTTCTCGCGTGACCAGCGAGCGAGGGCCGCGATCTGAGCGGCCATGCTCCTCTGCTCGGGAGTCCTCCGCCGTCTGCGCGTGTCAGCGGGTGTATCTGGGCAGGCGTTATCGCCGTGTGACATCATGGGGGCTGCCGTTCTGTGAGACGTTCGGCACGGGCCCGTCCCCGTCACGTTTGAGCGCGCCAACGCTCTCGGTGACCTTGTGGGGGCGGGCCCACTTCTGTGTGATCGAGACGGTAACACCGACATGCAGCATGCGTCTAATGCGCCACGCCGTTCGGATGAGTTCCCCCACATGAGCCCACATAAGACCACGAGCGGCCCCGGTCATGAAATGTCACGTCTGGTCATGGCGGTACACGGTGCAGAGTTTTGGCGAGTGTTGCCGCAGGTCACCGCATACGACCGCACGGTGGTCTGAACCACTGTGCGGAATGGTGCGGAATGGTGCGCCACGATGCACGATAATGCGGCAAGGAAATTGGAAGGAATGGGGAAGACTGACCACTGCGGACGGTCACCAGATACGCAGAAGTAAGTCAACTTAAGCCAACTCAACGCACATATCGGTAACGCACTGTGATGGTCGTCAGAGGTCACCGAGGTTCAACCGGCGGGACTCCTCCGCCGCACGCTGCGCCTTGGTGTACTCCGTGTACCGGTCCAGCATGTCCCGCCGGGTCCAGCCCGCCACCGCCATCAGCCCGCCCTCGGACCCGCCGGCCGCGAGCCACCGCGTAGCGCCGGTGTGCCGGGTCAGGTGCACGTGGAAGTTCTCGAACCCAACGCCCGCGGCCTCGGCGCGTTGCTTGAGCGTCTTCCGGAGGCCGCTGTAGGTGAGCCGTGCGCGACGGTCGGCGAGCCACAGGGCAGGGTCGGTGTCGGCGAGCCGGTGAGCCTTCCGCACCCTCAGGTAGCGGTCGATCGCGCGGGAGGTCGCGGGCCCGAACGGCACCGGACGACCCTTACCACCTTTGCCGCGCCGGATGACCGCGGCGCCGTTGACCACGTCCACGTCGGCGACGTTCAGCGCCAGCAGTTCACCCGCGCGCAGGACACCCTCGAACAGCAGCCGCAGGATCGCCTCGTCACGCCGGTCGGGCAGCGACTTCCCCTTGCAGGCCGCCAGCATCGCGCGGCACTGGTCGTCGGTCAGCGGCTCGACCACCTTCCGGTCCAGCTTCACCGCCTTGAGTCCGAGTAGCTCGTCGCGCTCGATCTCGTCCTCGTCGTGAAGCCACGCGCTGTAGCGACGGACGCCGAGTTGCCGTTGCCGGGCGGTCGCGGCCTCGGCGCCGTTGTCGAGCAGGTCGGCGACGTAGGCGTTCACCGTGTGCTTGTCGAGGGAGGGGGCGAGGCCCTCACGGTCGCAGTAGGCGAGGTATCCCCGGACCCCCGCGAGGTAGCTCTTGATCGTCAGGGGTGACTTGCGCTCCGCCTTGAGCGCGATCGTCCACGAGGTGGTCAGCGCAGGGTGATCGAGTGTGTCCGCCATGGTGAATATCTTGACTAACTGCGTCATGCGGTGCAAGCTTGCGGCATGATCACGGATATCGACGCAGGTCAGACCGGTTTTTAGTCCGATCGGTTAGTGTAGATAGTTCGCGTCTCTCCAGCCCTCAAGCGACATGCTCTCCAGCAGGTCCGCAGGTCGGCCGTGAGCGGCTTGGCCTGCAATATCCGTGACCACGAACACCCCCACTAGAACGGCCCCCGGCGGTGCGGGAACACCAACCGAGGGCCTTGATCGCAACTGAGGTGCGACCCATGCAAGACCCTACCGAGGAAGACCGGATCCAGAAGATGATCCGCGACGCTTCACCCGAACAGCGGAAGGCCGTCGAGTGGCTGTTCAGCCTCCCGCAGGACACGCTCGAGCGCGTCCTGCGACGCCTCAACGTTGAGGCACACGCGGACCAGATGACCGAAGACGAGGTCAACGCCGAGATCGAGGCGTGGATCCGGGAGCGGTACCCGAACGCGCCCGCCGACTCCGCCGAGTGGGACCAGTGGCCTCCGCGTCAGGCCTCCGCCGAGTAACTGGACAGAAAGTGGTCACCGGCGCATCGGATGCAACGTTCATGCGCCGGTGACCGACATCCCCGACAGCACCCCCCACAGGAGGCGCCCAATGAAGGTCACTCGCCTGGCGGCCGTGGTCATCGCGCTGCTGCTCCCGCTCGCCGCCGTCCCCGCGGCCCCCGCAGCCGTCACGAGTCCGCCGGGCGAGCACGAGTACTACGCCCCTGCCATCGAGCGCCGGTGTATCGCCGCTCGAGGGGACCGGATGACCGGCGTGTGGCGGACGACGTTCAACCTGCGTCAGGTGGATCTGTGGTGTGGGGACCGGCTGCTCGTCGGCGAGGATGGCCGGTGCTGGTTCGAGTACGCCGGGATCCGGAGCCCTGCTCCCTGTCTCGGGCGGTAACCCCCCGGTTACACCCCCCTCGCGCGGCCCTCGGCTACTCAGCCGGGGGCCGCTTCTCTGTTCACGCAGAGCGACAGATGTTTACATGGGTGACCAGAGATGTCACCGTTAACATCTCTGGTCACCCATGTAAACATCTGTCACCGAGGGTCACTCCTCCGCTGGAGGTCGCTCTCTTAGCTGCCGCTTCAGGTCGTCGACGTCCCACCGTGCCTGACCGCCCGCGGTAACCAGCTCAGGCTTCACGAGGCCAGCCTGCCACCACCTGAACAGGGTGGTGCGCGCTACGCCGATCTCGCGGGCAGCGGCACCGGTGGACACGAGACGGAGCGGCGACACGCTGGAACGATTACACACTGTTGGGTGTCGATGTAGCGCCATGTAACTGATGCCACTCATTGATCACAATGGACTCTTGCACCTCATGCAACAGTTTGCGACCATCAATGGATGCCCGACACCCGCCAGCCCCGACCTGGGGAGAAGTGCGCATGCGGGAAGCCCGCGGTGATCGTCTACCGCAAGCGGCTCGGCGACGTGCCGACCTGCCAGAGACCTGAGGCGCCCACTGCCCCGCCCCGCCGCCCCGTCTGATGGAGTGGCGGGTACCTGCCCGGGACACCAGCGGCCGCGACCGGGAGATAGTCGTGCGCATCACGGCTGGCGCGGTCGTGGTGGTGCCCCCGCCCGGTGAGGGCCTCTACCTCACCCCCGACCAGGCGGACAC
>Ga0196958_10000250_pt1 | contig 17705 bp, 19 predicted proteins | sample S1v_10metaG_FD_148654 | JGI IMG/M metagenome (GOLD analysis project Ga0196958, IMG submission 148654) | Soil microbial communities from Anza Borrego desert, Southern California, United States - S1+v_10 | ecosystem: Environmental > Terrestrial > Soil > Desert | place: USA: California | collected...
GGTGTTCGCCGACGTGGTGGGGCACCCGCTGCATGTTGCGCAGGCCAACACGAGCGTATCCCGCCGCGGGGTCCTGCGCGGGGTGCACTTCGCCGACGTGCCGCCGGGACAGGCCAAGTACGTGCAGTGCAGCGCCGGGGCGGTGCTCGACGTCGTCGTCGACGTCCGGGTCGGCTCGCCCACCTTCGGGGCCTGGGACGCCGTGCGCCTCGACGGGGAGTCGCTGCAGGCGGTCTACCTCGCCGAGGGCCTCGGTCACGCGTTCCTCGCCCTCGCCGACGGCACCGTCACCACCTACCTGTGCTCGCGGGAGTACGAGCCCGCCGCCGAGCACGGCGTCTCGCCGCGGGACCCGGCGCTCGGGCTGCCCTGGTCACGGTGGTGCCCGCCCGGGGAGCTGGTGCTCTCCGCGAAGGACGCCACCGCCCCCACGCTCGCGGAGGCCCGCGACGCCGGGCTCCTGCCCACCTGGGAGGCGTACCTGGCCCGGCGGGACGCGCTGCTGGCCGGCTCAGCGCGCTCGTAGCCGCGCCGGGCGGGGCCACAGCCTCCAGCGCACCGGCCCGAGGACCTGCGCGGGCCCCAGGGTGCGCGAGTCGGTGGAGACCTCCGGGGCGTCGCCCAGGGCGAACCAGCCGTCGTCGAACGCCAGCGCCGCGCGCTTGACCGAGAGCTGGTCGGGCCGCGACGGCCACCGCACGAGGGCCAGCTCCCCCGGCCGCACCGCCCAGCCCGGCAGGGCGACGACGACATCGCCGTCGTGCAGCGTCGGCACCATCGACGAGCCCCGCACGAGCACCCGGCGCGGACGGCGACGCAGCAGTCCGACGACCGGGGCCAGCACGCGCGTGACCAGCTCCCGGGGGGGCCTCACCCGCGGCGCTCCACGTGTCGGCGGCCCGGCGCAGGGGTACGGTGCTCGTCGTCGGAACGATCACCATCCACCACGGTGGAGAGGGAGGCGAGATGGGACTGCTCTCGCGCGTCCTGCGTCCGCGGCTGGAGGCCACCGCACACTGCGACCTCCCCTGCGGCGTCTACGACCCGGCCCAGGCCCGCTACGAGGCCGAGTCGGTCAAGTTGATGCAGGAGAAGTACCAGGCGAGCGACGACGACGTCTTCCGGACGCGCGCGATCTTCATCAAGGAGCAGCGCGCCGACATCTGCAAGCACCACCTCTGGGTGCTGTGGACGGACTACTTCAAGCCGCCGCACTTCGAGAAGTACCCCCAGCTCCACGAGCTGATCAACAAGGCCACCAAGGCCGCCGGCGGCGGTGAGGGCGGCGCCAAGTCGTCCATGGACCCGCAGACCGGGCAGCAGCTGCTCGACTACATCGACCAGATCGCCGACATCTTCTGGGAGACCAAGAAGGGCTGAGCCGCTCCGGCCCGGCACCCGCTCCACCGACGCGCCCGTCCCCGCCCGCGGGGGCGGGCGCGTCGTCGTCACCGGGCACAACGGGTAGGAGGGAGGCCGTGAGCGCGAGCCCCACGGGACGCATCTACGTCCTGCGTCACGGCGAGACCGCGTGGTCCCGCGAAGGACGCCACACGAGCCGGACCGACCTGCCGCTGACGGAGCGGGGGCGCGACGCGGCGCGGACGGCCGGGCGCCTGCTGATCACGCTGCGCGGCGAGGACGCCCCGGCGCCGGTGGTGTGGACGAGCCCGCGGCAGCGCGCGACGGAGACCGCCCGCCTGGCCGGCCTGGAGCCCGACGCCGTCCGCGAGGACCTCGTGGAGTGGGACTACGGCGCCTACGAGGGCCGCACCACGCCGGAGATCCGCGAGGAGGTGCCCGGCTGGACGGTGTGGACCCACCCCTGTCCCGGCGGCGAGACGGGCGCCGAGGTCGCCGCCCGGCTCGACCACGTCCTCGCCGACGTCGAGCGCGAGCTCGCGGAGCGCGACGTCGTCCTGGTCGGGCACGGGCACGCGGGTCGCGTGCTCGTCGCCCGCTACCTGGGCCTCGACCCCACGGCCGGGGTCGGGTTCGCCTTCGACGCCGCGTCGGTGACCGTGCTGGGCCACGAGCGCGGCGTGCCGCGCATCGACCTGCTCAACGCCCCGGGCGGCCTGGTCGAGCCGCCCCCGCCCCCCGCCGACCGGTAGGCCCCTACTCCGCGGCCCACTCGCGGGCCGGACGCGAGAGGAGGCCCGCGAGCACCGCGGCCGCGAGGACCAGCACCGGGACGCCCCAGTCGGGGCGCCCGGAGGGCACGGCGGCGTAGAACGCGCAGCCGATCACGATCAGCTGCACCACCAGCGCCGGGCCGCGCGCGCCCCGCTGGCCGCTCAGCAGCGCGACGCCGGCCGCGGTGACGGCGACCGCGAGCAGGGCCACGAAGCCCCACACCGAGAACGTCAGGCCCGCCACGACCATGAGGACGACCACGACGAGGCCCGCGACACCCTCCGCGAGGACGCCGAGCGCGGCCAGGCGCACGGGACGGGGCGGTGTCACGTGATCAGCCTAGGCGCGGCCACGGTCGGATCGTGCCGCTCCCCCGAGAGATCGGCGACATCCGGCCACCGCACCCCCCGGTCGACGGGGGCGCGGCGTCTACGGTGAGCGCCGTGCGTGCGCTGCTCGTGGCCAACCCCTCGGCCACCACGACGACGGCGGCCGGTCAGGACGTCATCGCGCACGCGCTCGCCAGCGAGATCAAGCTCGACGTCGTCGTCACCCGCTACCGCGGGCACGCCGCCGAGCTCGCCGCCCGCGCCCGCGCCGAGGCCGTCGACCTCCTGGTCGTGCTCGGCGGCGACGGCACCGTCAACGAGGCCCTCAACGGGTTGCTCGCCGACGGGCCGGGCGAGGGGGTCCCGGCGCTCGGGGTCGTGCCGGGCGGCTCGGCCAACGTGTTCGCGCGGGCGCTCGGCGTGCCCCGCGAGCCGCTCGAGGCCACCCACACGCTGCTCGGCGCCATCGCCGGCGGCCGCTCGCGCACCGTCGGCCTCGGCCGCGCCGACGAGCGGTGGTTCAGCTTCAACGCCGGGCTCGGGTGGGACGCCGACGTCATCGCGTCGATGGAACGGGCCCGCGGACGAGGCCGGGACGCCACGCCGACGCGCTACGTGGCCACCTCGATCCGCCGCTGGACCCGCGCCCGCCTCGACCCGCCCGACCTCACCGTCGAGATCCCCGGCGAGGAGCCGGTGAGCGGCGTGCGCCTGGCGCTGGTGTCCAACACCGACCCGTGGACCTACCTCGGCCCCCGCCCCGTGCGCACCAACCCGGGCTGCTCGTTCGACGGCGGCCTCGGGGTGTTCGCGCTGCACTCGCTCGGGCTGCCCACCGTGCTGCGGCTCGTGCACCAGGTGATGCGCCGCGAGGGGGCCACCGGGCTGCGCTCGGTGGTGCGCCGTGACGACGTGCCCGCGCTGCGCATCACCTCGAGCGAGCCGGTCAACCTCCAGGTCGACGGCGACCACCTCGGACGCCGCAGCGACGTCGAGTTCGTCGCGGTCCCGGCGGCGCTGCGGGTGGTCGTGTGAGGCCGGGACCGGTGCCCGCGGCCTTCTGAATCGAGCCGTGCTGCTGACCGCTCGTCGCACGGTCACGGACGGGTGGACGTTTCGTCGTGCCGGGATCGTCGCTCGTCGCAGGCGGACGGCCATGACCGTCAGCGCCATTCCACTCACCGACCGAGTTCGCCCGTCGAGCCGCTTGCCACTCGATCTCCCTGGTCAGGTCCTGCAGATTGAGTCGCATCCCCCGCGAATACCGGGACGGACGCGCGGCCCGAGAGGGACGCGCACTCCGGCCGGATGGGTCCGTCGTTCGAGAAGTCGTCGAACGACGGGCGGGAGGCCGACACGCGGCCTCCGTGCCAGGTCGCGGGCCCGAAGGAGGGCCCGCGACGAGGTCGAGAAGACGACGACCACGACGAGTGCGCGCCCCGAAGCGCACCCACCGAGGAGCTCAGCAGATGGACTGGCGGAACGACGCTGCTTGCCGTGACGAGGACCCGGAACTGTTCTTCCCCGTCGGCACGAGCGGCCCCGCACTTTCCCAGATCGCACGCGCGAAGAGCGTCTGCCGGCGTTGCCCGGCGATGACCGAGTGCCTGAAGTGGGCGCTCGAGTCGGGCCAGGACGCGGGCGTCTGGGGCGGTGCGAGCGAGGACGAGCGTCGCGCGCTGAAGCGCCGCGGCATCCGTCCCGAGGTGCACACCGGCGCCTGACGCGCCCCGTCGCCCCCCGGGGCCGGACGCTCGCTCCCCACGCGTCCGTCCCCGGGGCGGTGACCCGACGAACGACCCGAGGGCCCCGGCCCGTCCACCGCGGACGGGCCGGGGCCCTCGTGCTGTCCGGGGCGTGCTGTCCGGGGGCCCGCTCACCGACCGCGGTGCTGCAGCGGCACCCGCAGGACCGCGCGCGTGCCGGCCTCCTCGCCGGGGCGGATGGACAGGCTGCCGGCGAGCTCGGAGTCGACGAGCGTGCGCACGATCTGCAGCCCCAGCCCCGGGGCCCGCTCCAACGAGAACGTCTCCGGCAGCCCGCGCCCGTCGTCGCGGACCTCCACCTCGAGCACCGCGGCGGTGCGCGTCGCGGCGATCACCACCGTGCCCGACGCCCGCTCGGCGAAGCCGTGCTCCAGCGCGTTGGACACCAGCTCGGTGACCACCATGACGAGCGGCGTCGCCATCACCGCGGGCAGCACGCCGACCTCGCCCTCGCGGCGCATCGACACCCGCATGTCCGGGCGCGCGAGGTCGTTCATCATCGGCAGGACGCGGTCGAGGACCTCGTCGATGTCCACCCGCTCGTCCACCGACGCGGCCAGCGCCTCGTGCACCAGCGCGATCGACGCCACCCGGCGCACCGACTCGGTCAGCGCCTCCTGGGCCTCGCTGTGCGGCGTACGGCGGGCCTGCAGGCGCAGCAGGGCGGCCACGGTCTGCAGGTTGTTCTTCACGCGGTGGTGGATCTCGCGGATCGTCGCGTCCTTGCTCAGCAGGGCGCGGTCACGGCGTCGGACCTCGGTGACGTCGCGGACCAGCACCAGCGCGCCGCTGGGCACCCCGCGCGGGTGCAACGGCAGGGCCCGCAGCACGGCCGACGCGCCGTGACCCTCGAGCTCGGCGCGCTGGGACGGCGTCCCGGCCAGGGCTCCGCGCACGTGCTCGGCCGCCTCGCCGCCCTCGAAGGCGTCGTCGGCGACCTCACGGACCACGGCGGCGAGGTCGGCCCCGACCAGCTCCTCGGTCCGGCCCAACCGGTGGAACGCCGACGCGGCGTTCGGGCTGGCGTAGAGCACCCGCCCCGACGAGCTGATGCGCACCAGCCCGTCGCCCACCCGCGGCGTCGAGGTGCCCTCGTCGCGTCCGGCGGCGGTCGGGAACGTCCCGTCGGCCACCATCTGGCACAGGTCGGCGCCCACCGCCAGGTACGAGACCTCGAGCGTGCTCGGCACCCGCGGCGCCGCGAGGTTGGTGTCGCGTCCCAGCACGGCGATCACACAGCCACCCCCCGGTCCGAGGGTCGAGCTCCGCTGCGCTCCGTCTCCCGGCCCGAGGGTCGAGCTCCGCTGCGCTCCGTCTCCCGGCCCGAGGGTCGAGCTCCGCTGCGCTCCGTCTCCCGGCCCGAGGGTCGAGCTCCGCTGCGCTCCGTCTCCCGGCCCGAGGGTCGAGCTCCGCTGCGCTCCGTCTCCCGGCGCGCGGACCGGCACCACCTCGCGGCGCACCGACCGTCCCCGGTGCCAGCGCGGCTGGTCCTCCCGGCGCATGGCGGTGTCGGACAGCGCCCGCTCCAGCTGCGGGTACTGGCTCGCCGACGCCGTGGTGCCGACCATGTCCTCGGGGTGGGCGGTCGCCGTCGTCGTCGGGCGGGACTGGGCGACGCAGAGGAACCGCCGGGCCCCGTCCCCGTCCACGGGCACCCACAGCAGGAAGTCGGCGAACGACAGGTCGGCGAGCAGCTGCCACTCGGCGACCAGGCGCTGGAGGTGGGCGACCGCCGCGCCCGAGAGCGAGGTGTGGGCGGCCAGCAGGTTCGAGAGCGTCGACACCGGACGACCGCGGTTCCCCACGCCGATCATCCAACCACCGTGCGGGTCGGGGCTCCGCGACGTGGGACGATGGACGCATGTCGAAGCGCGCGCGCCAGAAGCGGGACCGCAAGAAGAAGGCCAGCAACCACGGCAAGCGCCCCCACGCCTGAGCGCCTGCCCCCTCCGCCCGACGGAGCACGGCGAAGGCCCGCCCGCGGACGTCGCGGACGGGCCTTCGTCGTGTGTGCGGTCGCGTTCGTCGTCGTGGCTACCGTCCTGTCGTGCCGGGCTGTCCGCCCCTACCTGCGCCAGGACTCCACGCGGGTCTGGTTGACCTCGACGACGGTGCCGGCCGGGCCGCGCTCGACGGTGACGTCGGCCTGCTCGAGCATGGTCGCCCGGATCTGCTCGCGCAGCCGCTGGTGCAGGCCCGCGGGCGCGTGCTCGGAGCCGCAGCTGCGGCTCAGCAGCGTCTTGACCTTCTCCTCGAGGCCGTAGCGCGCCAGGCAGGGCCCGCACTCCTCGAGGTGGCGGCGCAGCTGCGCGTCGCGCTCGGGCTCGCACTCGCGGTCGAGCAGCAGCCAGACCTCGGCCAGGACCTCCGAGCAGTCGGTCTCGTGGGGTTCCCCGCAGCTCATCGCGCGGCCCCCTCTCCGGTCGTCACCCGCGCGCCGGTGCCGTCACGCAGGAACCCGCGGTCGCGTGCGGTGTCGGTGAGCGCCTCGCGCAGCTGCTTGCGGCCCCGGTGCAGCCGCGACATGACGGTGCCGATCGGGGTGCCCATGATCTCGGCGATCTCCTTGTACGCGAAGCCCTCGACGTCCGCGAGGTACACCGCCATCCGGAAGTCGTCCGGGAGGGCCTGCAGCGCGTCGCGGATGTCGGTGTCGGGCAGGTTGTCCAGCGCCTCCGCCTCGGCCGACGGCAGCCCGGTCGAGCTGTGCTCGCCGGCCTGGGCGAGCTGCCAGTCCTGGATCTCCTCGGTGGCCGCCTGCTGGGGCTGGCGCTGCCGCTTGCGGTAGGTGTTGATGTAGGAGTTGGTCAGGATGCGGTACATCCACGCCTTGAGGTTGGTGCCGGGCGTGAAGGAGCCGAACGACGAGTACGCCTTGAGCACCGTCTCCTGCACCAGGTCCTCGGCGTCGGACGGGTTGCGGGTCATCCGCAGCGCCGCCGCGTAGAGCTGGTCGACCATCGGCATCGCGTCACGCTCGAAGCGGGCGGCCCGCTCCTCGGGCGTCTCGGCGGCCAGGTCGACGGGCTCCTCGGTCAGCTGCTCGCGGTCCTCCGCCGCGGCGCTCACACCGTCGGCCACGGGGCTCCCTCCACGCTGCCCGCGCAGCGCGGGCGCGACATCGTCGGATCCCGCGGAGGCTACCCGGCCGCGGGCGACGTCACCCCGCGGCGCGGGCGACGTCACCCGGCCGTCGAACGCCGGGATGATCGACGTGAGCGTGAACCCCGCCGTCCCGACCGGTTCGGTCACCACTGCTGGCATCGCACCTCTCCTCGTCCTCGCCGCCCCGGTCACCGCCGGTACGGCGCTGGGGGAGGAACGCGGGGTGGCGGTGGTGGATTCCCGGTTGCCCGTGCGGCGGGGTCCTGGTGGGGTCCGGCGCCGTGGCCGGCCGCGCGACCCCCGCGACGGCGGCGCTGGACGCGACCGGCGCCGCCTACGCGCTGCACCCCTACCGCGTGGCCGGTCGGGACGCCTACGGGATCGAGGCCGCCGAGGCCCTCGGGGTCGACCCGCGACGGGTGCTGAAGACCCTGGTCGCCGAGGTGGACGGGACGCCGGTGCTGGCGATGGTGCCGGTGGCCGGGACCCTCGACCTCAAGGCGCTGGCGGCCGCCCGGGGCGCCAAGCGGGCGGTGATGGCGGACGCGCACGCGGCGCAGCGGCTCACCGGCTACGTGGTCGGGGGCATCGCCCCGCTGGGCACGCGGCAGCCGCTCACCGTGGTGATCGACCTCTCCGTGGCCGACCACGAGACCGTGTACTGCTCCGCGGGGCGCCGGGGGCTGCAGCTCGAGCTGGCGCCCGACGACCTCGTCGCCGCCACCGCCGGCGAGCTGGCCGAGATCAGCGCCGGCTGAGCCACGCCCCGGTCGGGAGGTCCCACCTCACCGCGCGGGCGTCCCGCGCGGGAACAGCGCCTCCAGCCACGGCCCGACCGCCGCCGCGACCGGGCCCCGGGCCCGCAGCGCGTGGTCGCCGGCGAGGACGACGACCTCGCGGGTGGGCGTCGGGTCGGGGATGCCGAAGCGGTCGCGCTCGCCGGACACCGCGAGGACCGGGACGGTCACGGCGTCGATCTCGGGCCCGCGGTCGGGGCGGGTCCCGTCCCTGCGCGGGGGGGCCAGCAGCGGGAAGGCCAGGGCGAGCACGGCGACGGGGCCCAGCGTCGCGGCGCCCCGGCAGGCCACCCGGGCGCCCGAGGAGCGTCCGCCGTGGACCTGGGGGACGCCGTCGAACGCCGGGGTGAGGTGCTCGACCACCGCCGCCCACGCCGCGTCGAGCTGTGCCGCCGGGGCCGGCGCCTTCCGCCCGGCGACGCGGTAGGGCTGGAGCACCCGGGCGACGGCGAGGCCGTGCCCGAGCGCGGCGGTGCGGGCCCCGAGCAGGTCGGGGGCCTCGACACCCCCGCCCGCCCCGTGACCGAGCACGAGCAGGCCGCGCGGGTCGCCGTGGGGCCGGTCGAGGTGGACGTGCGCCGGCCCGTGCGGGGTCACGACCTCGACGGGCGCGCTCACTGCGTCGCGGGCACGTCCAGGTCGAGCCCGACCTGCTCGGGCTCGTCGTGACGCTCCTCGAGCAGCTCGGGCCCGTGGTTCTTCACGTCGTTGACCTTGCGGCTGACCTGCCGCAGCTCGAGCGACGTCAGGAACTCCGGTGGCGGGGGCTCGAGCAGGCCGGTCGGGTCGTCGTTGTCGGGGTCGAGCCAGGCGGCCCACCGCTCGGCGGGCAGCACGAGCGGCATCCGGTGGTGGATGGCGGTGAGCGGGCCGGCGGCGTCGACGGTGACGACCGTGGTGGTGATCAGCGGCGACGTGCCCGGCGGGGCGTCCTTCGGCCGCCACGTCTCCCACAGCCCGGCGAGGGCGATCGAGCGCCCGCCGGGCAGCGTGATGAAGTACGGCACCTTCGTGCCCGCGGGCCCGTCGCGCTGCCACTCGAACCAGCCGTCGGCCGGGAGCAGGCAGCGGCGGCCCCGCGCCGCGCGGCGGAAGGCGGGCTTGGAGGTCAGCGAGTCGGCCCGCGCGTTGATCATGCGGTTGCCGACCTTGGGGTCGTCCGCCCAGCCCGGCACCAGGCCCCACCGCATGGCGCGCAGGCTGCGCTCGAGCCGCTGCGGGTCGGGGCGGCCGTCGCCGTCGCGCGGGTGCCGGTCGACCACGGCGACCACCGTGGTGGTGGGCGCGACGTTGTGGTCGGGCCCGGGCCACGCGCCGTCGGTGGCGTCGAGCGCGTCGAACTCCTCGGCGAGGGTGGCCGGGTCCTTGGCCTGGCTGTAGCGGCCGCACATGCCGTCCATCCTGGCACCGTCGACGGCCCGGTCCGCTCCGCTGCGCGTCCCGGGACCGGACGGGGCGCCGGACGCGAGAGGATGGGCGCATGACCGAACCCTGGCCGGCCCCGACCGCCGACGGCCCGGTACGCGGCACGGTGTCGGTGCCGGGGTCGAAGTCGGTGACCAACCGGGCGCTCGTGCTGGCCGCCCTGGGCGCCGACGGGGCCGTGCGCCACGTGCGCGGGGCCGCCCGCTCGCGGGACACGACGCTGATGGCCGGGGCGCTGGCGGCGCTGGGCGCGTCGGTGGCGACCGCGGACGGGCGCGCCGGCACCGTCGACCTCGCCGTCACCGCCCCGCCGGCGTTCCACGGCGGGCACGTCGACTGCGGGCTGGCGGGCACGGTCATGCGCTTCGTGCCGCCGCTCGCCGCCCTCGCCGACGGGCCCGTGGTGCTCGACGGCGACCCGCGCGCCCGCGAGCGGCCCATGGGCGGCATCGTCGCCGGCCTGCGCGGGCTCGGCGTCGAGGTCACCGGCGAGGCCCTGCCGCTGACGGTCGCGGGCGGCCCCCACCCGCCGGGCGGCGAGGTCACCGTCGACGCCTCCGCCTCCAGCCAGTTCGTCTCCGGCCTGCTGCTCTCCGGCGCCCGCTACGCGCGGGGCGTCACCGTGGCCCACGCCGGCGGCCGCGGGGTGCCGTCGCTGCCGCACGTCGCGATGACCGTGGCGATGCTGCGCGCCGCCGGGGTCACCGTCGACGAGGGCGCCGACCGCTGGCACGTCCCGCCGGGACCGGTGCGTGCCCCCGCGGCGCTCGACGTGGAGCCCGACCTCTCCGGCGCCGCGGTGTACCTCGCGGCGGCCGTCGTCACGGGCGGCGAGGTCACGGTGGCGGGCTGGCCCGACACCGACCTGCAGCCCGGCTCGACCGTGCGCCGGGTGCTCGAGTCCTTCGGCGCCCGCGTCGCGCTCGACGCCGACGGCCTCACCGTCCACGGCCCCGACCGGCTCGACGGCGTCGACGTCGACCTCGCCGAGGTCAGCGAGCTCACCCCGACCGTCGCCGCCCTGGCCGCGGTGGCCGCACGGGACGGGGCGCGCTCGCGGCTGCGGGGCGTCGGGCACATCCGGGGTCACGAGACCGACCGGCTCGCCGCTCTGGCCGCCGAGCTGGGCACCGTCGGGGCGCGGGTCACGGAGACCGACGACGGCCTGGAGATCGCGCCCGGCCCGCTCACCGCGCCCACCCGGCCGTGGCGGGCGTACGCCGACCACCGCATGGCCACCGCCGGCGCGATCGTCGGGCTCGTCGTCGAGGGCGTGCGCATCGACGACGTCGCGGCCACCACGAAGACCCTGCCCGACTTCGCCGACGACTGGCCCGCACTGGTCACGGCGCGGGTCGGGGCCTGAGCGGGGCGGGGAGATGGCACCGGGTGGGGGACGGGGCGGCGGGCGCGGCGAGACGTCGCGGCTCGACGAGTCCGACGTCCGGGTGCGACCCGGCAGGGGCACCCGCCCGCGCAGCAAGCGCCGCCCCGAGCACGCCGACGCCGCGGCGGCCATGGTCGTCGGCGTGGACCGGGGGCGCTGGACCTGCGCCCCCGACGACGACCCCGGGCGCCGGGTCGTCGCGATGCGGGCCCGCGAGCTGGGGCGCACGCCCGTCGTCGTCGGCGATCGGGTCGGGCTCGTCGGCGACGTCTCCGGCGGCGAGGACGCGCTGGCCCGGATCGTGCGGGTGGCCGAGCGCGCCAGCGTGCTGCGCCGCACCGCCGACGACACCGACCCCTACGAGCGAGTGGTCGTGGCCAATGCCTCGCACCTGGTGGTGGTCACCTCGCTGGCCGACCCGCCCCCGCGGACCGGCTTCGTCGACCGCGCCCTCGTGGCGGCCTACGCCGGCGGGCTGACCCCGGTGCTGTGCCTGACCAAGGCCGACCTCGCGGACCCCGCGCCGTTCGCGGCGCAGTACGCCGAGCTCGACCTGCCGGTCGTCGTCACCCGCGCCGGGAACCCGGACGAGCTGCGCCCGGTCGTCGACGGCCGCGTCACGGCGCTCGTCGGGCACTCCGGGGTCGGGAAGTCGACGCTGGTCAACCAGCTGGTGCCGGACGCCGACCGCGCGGTCGGTGAGGTGTCGGGCGTCGGCAAGGGACGGCACACGTCGACGTCGGCGGTCGCGCTCGCGCTGCCCGACCACCGCGGCTGGGTGATCGACACCCCGGGCATCCGCTCGTTCGGGCTGGCCCACATCGCCGCCGACGACGTGGTGGCCGCGTTCGGCGACCTCGCGGCGGCGATCGAGGAGTGCCCGCGCGGCTGCGCGCACCTCGGCCCACCCTCGGACCCCGAGTGCGCCCTCGACGCCGAGGTCGCGGCCGGGCGTCTGCCCCCCGGCCGGCTGGAGGCGCTGCGCCGCGTGCTCACCGCGCTGCGCATCCCGGCGTGGGAGCTGACCTAGGGGCCGGGGTGCGCGGGGCTCGCCGGCGACGGCGTCCCACCGTCTCGGGTCACGACGCCTAGGCGGGCGCCGGCACCGCGCCGAGCTGGACGAGCATGCCGAGGATGTCCTGGTGGTGGCGGTTGCTGACGAGACGCCCGTCGTGCCACACCTGCCACATCGACGCCCACATGGCGAACGTGCGCCCGGACGGCGGGAGCGTGTTGGCGCCCGCGGAGAGCGACCCCGTCTGCGTGCCGCGCCACACGATCTCGAGCACCGCCTCGTTGCCGCTCGTGACGACGCGGACGATCTCCCCGGTCACGTCGGGCACACCGGTGCGCCAGTCCTGCAGAGCGCGGATGATCTCGTCGGACCCGTGCAGGGTGCGTCCGGTGGCGGGCTCCTCGTAGACCGCGTCCGGGCCCGTCATCGCCCGGACGGCGTCCCAGTCGCCGCGGTTGAAGGCCTCGATCGCGGCGCGGGCCTGCTGCTCGAGCGTCGTGTCGGTCATGGTCGTTCCTCCCCCGGTGTGCCCTGCTCACGCCAGGATGGGCGCACACCACCGGGGTGTGCACCACCGAACGTCGCCACCTCGCCTTCGTTGGTTCCGACGAACGGGTGTCGGCATGTCCTGACCTCCGGCACTGGTGACTGACCGTGGTCAGCCGGCTGCTTCGCGGAGGACGAGGTCGGCGCGGTGGGCCGTCGTCGCCACCATCCGCGCGTTCGCGGCGTCGCTGCCGTCGGCGCGGGCCACGGCCTCGGCATGGCTGCGGCCGTGGCGCTCGTGGCGGGCGACGAGGCGGGCGCGGCGCACGTCCTCGTCGGGCTCGAGGAACCACGCCTCGTCGAGCAGCGCGCGGACCCCGGCCCACGGCGGGTCGTCGAGCAGCAGGTAGTTGCCCTCGGTGACGAGCACGAGCGCGTCGGGGGGGACCTCGAGGGCCCCGGCGATCGGCTCCTCGATCTCCCGCCGGAACTCCGGGGCCCACACCGTCACCGCGCGCGAGCGCGCCCGCTCGAGGAAGGCGACGTAGCCCGCGGCGTCGAAGGTGTCGGGCGCGCCCTTGCGGTCGCGGCGCCCCAGGCGGTCGAGGACGGAGTTGGCGAGGTGCCAGCCGTCCATGCCCACCACGGCGACCCCGGGCCCGGCGAGCGACGCGGCGAGCGTGGACTTGCCCGCGCCGGGGCCGCCGGCGACCCCCAGCACCCGGCGCCGCCCGTCGGCGCGGGCGGCGTCGAGCAGGTGGGCGATCCCGGGGGCGGGCGGGGCCGGCGTGGTGGACACGACCCGCATGATCGCCCATCGGCGGGTGCGCAGGTCGAGGCGAGGCGGCCGCTGCGTCGGGGTGCTGTGCCACGCTGCCGCAGCAGCGCGGCCGGCTCGTGGCGGGCCGCAGCGAGGGGGTCGTCATGGTGCGCGAGCAGCAGCCGTGGCTGGACGTGCCGTTCGACGAGAAGGACGAGGCCAAGGCCGCGGGCGCGCGGTGGGACCGGCGCGCCAAGCGCTGGTACGCCCCGCGACCGGGCGTGCCCGAGCTCGAGCGTTGGCTGCCGGCGACGCGCACCGTGCCCGCCGCGGGTCCCGACACGGCGTCCCCCGTGGCGTCCCTCGCGGCGTCCGACGACGCGGCCCCCGACCCGCGGCCCGGGGACGATCCGGCGTCCCCGCCGAGCCGGACGGTGGCGCACCCGCCGGACGAGGACCTCGCCGACCGCACGGCCGGCCTCGGCGCGGCGCGCGAGGCGACACGCCGCCGCGAGCGCGGTGACGACCGCTCGTGGCGCGCGGGCGCGGAGGGCGAGGTCCGTCTGGCCGAGGCGCTGCGCGGTCTGACCGAGCCCGACGTCCTGGCGCGCCTGACCCGGCGCCGACCGCCCTGGCGGGTCCTGCACTCCGTGCCGGTGGGCACGGGGCGGGGCGACATCGACCACGTGCTGCTCGGCCCGCCGGGCGTGGTCACCGTCAACACGGAACACCACCCCGGTCGCGCGGTGCGCGTCGACGGCGACCAGCTCACCGTCGACCGCCGTCCGACCGAGCACGTCCCGCGCGCCCGCGCCGAGGCCGAACGTGCCGGCCGGCTCCTCGCCGCGGCCCGCGGTGGCGGCGACGAGGCGGTGCCACCGGTCACGGCGGCGCTGGCCGTCATCGCCGCCTCCGTGGCGACCGCACCGGGTGGACAGCACCCGCGTGGGGTGCTCGTGACGACGCCCACGAACCTGCCGCGGCTGGTCACCGCGCTGCCCGCCGTGCTCGACGACGCCGAGATCGACGAGCTCTACGCCGTGGCGCGGCGGCTGGGCACCTGGAGCCGCGACCTCTGAACCTCCACGGCGCGGCCGCGTGCTCGACCGACAGCGCCGCGGTCCGGCGCACGAGGATCGCCACCCGTTGCTCGTCGATCCGGCCCTCCCGCCACGCGGCACCGAGGCGGGGATGGCGCTCGCCGCATCGGCGAGGTCGAGCAGCCGGGACACCGCCGTGCGCGACGCGGAGAGCACCGCCCGCAGCTCGTCGCCGTCCGCGGGCACGTCGACCTCGACCCGGCCGCCCGGCGCGTCCGGGTCGGCCCGGGCGGCCTCGCGCGCGCAGGCGTGGAAGCACGCCTGCTGGTGGGCGAGCTGGCGACGCTGCGCGGCCACCAGCCGCACCGTGTCGTGCGGCGACACCCGCGCGGGATCGAGGCGCTCGAGGACGGCGCCCAGCCCGGAGCCGGCGGGGGTCTCCTCGAGCTCCGCCGGCACCGCCTGGTCGCCGTCATCGAACGCGTGTTCGATCCTGGCGTTCACCCCCGACACCGCGGGCTCGTCCCCGGGGCGCCCAGGACCCGGCCCCGGGGCCACCTCCTACAGCAGCTGCAGGACGAAGGGGAGCTCCTGCACGCCGTACCAGGCGAGCTCGTGGTCCTCGGCCTCGCCGAGGGTGAACTCGGCGTCGGGGTCGCCGAGGTCGGCGGCGTCGACGACGGCCGCGGCCGCCCGGACCGCGTCGGCGGCCTCGGCGAGGTCCAGGTGCACGGCCGCGAGGCGCGACATCGGCACGGGCCCGGACACGCGGACGACCGCGTCGTCGAGGTCGGGTCGCAGGGTCACGTCGTCGACGTCGGCGCTGACGACGGCCCGCCGGGGCGGGGTCTCGGGGTCCTCGGCGAGCTCGGCGGAGAGCAGCCGCAGCGACGCACGCGCCGCCTCCGACATGGCGACGTACTCGAGCTCCTCGTCGTCGCCCGACGCGTAGGCCTCCCGCAGCCGCGGGGTCAGCGCGAACGCGGTGCCGGACAGGGGCTGCAGCTGCCCGGTCTCGAGCAGCCGGCGCAGACCGGCCACGGTGGCCGGGACGTAGATCCTCACCGCTCCCCCGTCTCGAGCTCGGCCCACCGCTGCGCCGTGGTGCGCAGCGCGACCTGCGCGACCTCCGCCTGCTTGCGCGGGTCCATGACGTTCCAGCCGGTCACGGCCCTGTCCTCGACGCCCGGGGCGTGTTCGGTCACCTCGATGCCGGCCTCGCGCAGACGGCGGATCTCGCGCGCCGACCGTCCGCCGATCAGCCCGCGCAACCATCCGTCGGTGGCCCCCACCGGGTCCGACCAGGGCTTCGGCGCCGTCCCCGTCCGGGCCAGCGGCACGAGCACGAGGGCCTCGTCGACGCGGGGCAGGTCCGCGTCGAGCAACAGGTCGGCCGACGTCGCCGAGCACACCCCACCGTCGACGTAGCGGTGCCCGTCGATGCGCACCGGGGAGAACCAGCCCGGCACCGCGCACGAGGCCGTCGCCGCCTCGGCCATCGACGCCGCCGGCGTCCCGGGACGGCCGAAGGGCACGCGCGCGCCGCTGTCGTAGTCCATGGCCACGATGCGCACCTGCGGCTGCTCGGGCCACGTCTCGTGTGCCCAGCGGGTCACCCAGCGGTGCAGGCCGGTGGTGTCGCCGCGCCCGGTCGGCAGCAGCGCGGCCCCGAACGCCAGCGGTGGGAAGCGCCGTGGGTTGCGCGCGATCTGGCCCAGCAGGCGCATCGAGCCGGGACCGACGCGCGGCAGCGGGGGCAGCCCTCGGCGTGCGGTCGACCTCGGCGCTCCACGCGGCCGGGGCCGCGGCGGCGGCGGGTCCAGGAGGCGCTCGAGCATGTCGGACACCGGCACCCCGCTCGCCAACGCCGTGGCGACGACCGAGCCCGCCGAGGTGCCCACGAGCACCTCGGCCTCGCGGGCGTCCCGCCCGGTCGCGCGCTCCCACGTCGCGAGGGCCGCGACCATCCAGGCGTACCCCAGCTGGCCCCCGGTGCCGAGGACCAGGCCCAGACGACTCACCGCGCGGACCCCTTCGGCACCGTCGCCACCAGCTCGGCGAGCGCCTCGGTGACGAGCCCGCCGAGCTCGTCGACGTCGGCCATGGAGTCCCGGTCGGCGTTGAAGCCGTAGAACACCCCGCCGTCGTAGGAGGTCAGGCCCACCGCGAGCGACTGTCCCTTCGCCAGCGGCACCACGGGGTACATCTCGAGCAGCCGCGCCCCCGCCGCGTACAGCGCGTGCTGCGGGCCGGGGACGTTCGACACGACGAGGTTGAACAGCCGGCGCGCGAACCCGTTCGCGGCCCGCGCCCCCAGCGCGTGCAGCGTCGGCGGGGCGAACCCCCCGACCCGGACCAGCGCGTTCGCTCCCACCGACTGGCCGGACTCCTTGTGCTCGCGCATCGCGTGGGCGACGTGGTGCATGCGCAGCACGGGGCTGGGCTCCCCGACGGGCAGGTCGACCAGGAACGACGCGATCTGGTTGCCCAGCAGCCCGGCGCCCGCGATCGACCCGGTCGTCTCGGCGTCGCCGCGCACCGACAGCGGCACCATCGCCCGCATGGTGGTCGTCGGCGAGACCGTCGCACCGCGGGAGAGCAGCCAGTTGCGCAGGGCACCCGAGATCACCGCGAGCACCACGTCGTTGATCGTGCCGCCGTGGGCGCGGCGCACCGCCCGGTAGTCCTCGAGGTCGGTGCGCGCCGTCGCGAAGCGGCGCTGGGTGGAGATCGGCACGTTGAGCGGACTCACCGGCGCCGGGCGCACCGCCGTCCGCACCGCCGAGAACAGCCCGCCCGCGACGCCTGCGACCTTGGCCACGGTGTCGGCGGCGTCGCGCACGGCGTCGCGGGCGGCCTCGACGGCGTTGCCGGGTCGGGCGACGGCCTCGCCGACCGCGTCGTAGACCAGCCGCCACGACGAGGGCTCGCGCCGCGCGGTCCAGTCGTCGTCGGGGGTGGGACGTCCGGAGGCGGTGTCGTCGAGCACGACCTGGCCGATGTCGATCGACGCGACCCCGTCGACCATCGCCTGGTGGGTCTTGGTCACCAGCGCGACGCGGCCGCCCGCCAGACCGTCGACCAGGTACATCTCCCACAGCGGGCGCGTGTGGTCCAACGGCCGCGACATGAGGCGGGCCACGAGGTCGTTCAGCGCCCGCTCGGTGCCCGGCGCGGGCAGCGCGGAGCGCCGCACGTGGTACGTGACGTCGAAGTCGACGTCGTCGATCCACACCGGCCGGGCCATGCGCCCGGGCACCTCGCGGATCTTCTGCCGGTACCGCGGCACCAGTCCGATGCGGCTCGAGATCAGGTCGACGAGCCCGTCGTAGTCGAACCCCGACCGTGGCTTGCGGAAGATGGACACGCTCCCGACGTGCATCGGCGTCGTCGGTTGATCCATGTAGAGGAAGGACGCGTCCAGCGCCGACAGGCGGTCCGGCATGGGCGCGATCGTCG
>Ga0196958_10000251_pt1 | contig 17701 bp, 14 predicted proteins | sample S1v_10metaG_FD_148654 | JGI IMG/M metagenome (GOLD analysis project Ga0196958, IMG submission 148654) | Soil microbial communities from Anza Borrego desert, Southern California, United States - S1+v_10 | ecosystem: Environmental > Terrestrial > Soil > Desert | place: USA: California | collected...
CGTACCTCGATGGGATCCTGCCCAAGCACTTGATCCCTTCGGCGTTCGTGCCCGTCGATGCGATGCCGCTGACCGCGAACGGCAAACTGGACGAACGGGCTCTGCCCGTCGTGGCGGCGAGCCGGGGGCGGGAGTACGTGGCACCCAGGACACCCACCGAGCGGGCGCTCGCCGGTATCTGGGCCGAGGCGCTCGGGGTGCCGAGGATCGGGCTCGGTGACTCGTTCTTCGACCTCGGCGGTCATTCGATCCTGATGATCAAGGTGGTCGCCGAGGCACGCCGGGCGGGCCTACCGGTCAGCTTGGTCATGTTCGCCCAGGGCCTCACGCTCGCCGACCTGGCGGCAGCCGTCGACGGGGCGGTCGCCGCCAGGGTGACAGAGGCGGTGGACACGCCGATCCTCAGTCCCTCGATTCCCTCACCAGTGCCGTTCATGCTGGAGAACGACGTGCCCGGCGCCAGTGTGGCCATGATCGAGGGTGGTGAACTGGTCGCCGCGGCGGGCTTCGGCGAGTTGACCGCAGGAGGTGGCCCGGTCACCCCGGAGACGCTTTTCCAGGTCGGCTCGTTGAGCAAGCACGTCACCGCGCTCGGGGTGTTGCGGCTGGTGGAACGCGGCGTTCTCGAACTCGATGCCGATGTCCGCCACTACCTCACCGGTTGGGAGATCCCGGGTGGGGCGGAGGCCCCGCCGATCACCGTGCGACAACTGCTCGGGCACCGCTCCGGTCTCGCGCCGAACCCGGGAAAAGGCTACCGGCTCGGCGGGATTCCCTCGCTGCTCGACGTGCTGCACGGCAGACCACCCGCCATGAACCCGCCGGTGACGCGGGAAGAGCGACCGGACACCGTTTTCCGGAAGGCGAACGTGCACTTCTCGGTGCTGCAGCAGGTCATGTCCGATATCACCGGCGAGCCGTTCGCCGAACTCATGCGCAACCTGGTGCTGGACCCGCTTGGCATGCACGGCAGCGACTTCGATCAGTCGTTCCCGCAGCGTGCCGGCAGGCCGGTCGCGTGCGGCCACCACATCGACGGGACCGCGGTCGAGGGCGGTTGGCTGATCCGTCCCGACCTGGCCGCGGCGGGGCTTTGGGCGACCGCGACGGATCTCGCCAGACTGGCGATCGAAGTCCGGCGCTCCTGGCTGGAGCGTCCACTCGCCCTCTTCACCCCGCGCTTGGTGCGGGAGTTGCTGACACCGCACCCGGAAAGTGCGTACGGACTCGGCACGGTGGTCGACACGGCCGGAGTCGATCCGCACTTCGGGCACGGTGGAGAACCGGTGGGCTACCACGCCTTGAGCACTTGCAGGGTGCGGTCGGGCTCCGGCTGGGTCGTCCTGACCAACGGCGACGGAGGAGGGCGGGTGATCCGGGCACTGGTGCTTGGTGACCTCGCTGACCAGGGAGCAGCTCGTTCACGACCGTCGGCGAACGGGCAGTGAGCGATGCCTGTCGGATCTGACTGGTTCCGGATCCACGTTCCGCGACCGAGCGCGCGACTCCAGCTGATCTGTTTCCCGTACGCGGGTGGCGCCGCCAGCGTCTTCAGGGAATGGGGAGACATGCTGCCCCTCGTCGAGTTGATCTCGGTGCAGTACCCCGGACGGCAGGATCGCCACGGTGATCCGTTCGCCGTCACCCTGACCGAATTGGCGGACCGGCTCGCCGAGACGATCCAACCCCTTCTCAGCCGACGGACGGCGTTCTTCGGCCACAGTATGGGCGCCATCGTCGCATTCGAGGTCGCTCGGAGGCTGCGGCCGCGGTTTCCGTCGCCGTTGACGAGGCTGTTCGTCTCGGCTTGTGCCCCACCGGCCGAAGCCGGACCCCGCGGCCTGAGGTTCGACGACACCGGACTGAGGAACTACGTCCGGGAGCTGGGCGGCGCGGAAGCCGCCACAGTGACGGAAGACGACGAACTATGGCAACTGGCGTTGCCCCCGTTGCGTGCCGACCTGCGACTCGTCGAAACCTACCGGTACATCCGCGGCGCACCGTTGGCCTGCCCCATCACGGCGATAGCCGGCTCCGGGGATGCCTTCGCCACCGTCGAGGACATGCGGCGGTGGCGGGACCATTCGGTCGCGGGAGCGGACATTCGAGCACTTCCGGGCGGGCACTTCTATTTTGACAGTTCGCTGCCTGAGCTCGCGAAGTTGTTGCTAATCGAACTCGACCCGGAAAAAGCCTCGACGAGCCGTTCGCCCGGCTGAGCCCATCGAAAGTCGGAAGGGGGGCATGATGCCGATCATCGGCTCGCCAGAGCAGTACACCGAGAACGACCTTTACGTGACGCTGGAGAACATCTACGACCGTCGCCTCTACCTCAAGTGCGAAGGTTTCAACTTCACCGGTTCGATCAAGCTCAAGGCGGCCGCCGAGATGGTGGAGACCGCGGAGCGTGAGGGACTGATCGGCCCGGACTCGATATTGGTGGAGTCCTCATCGGGAAATCTGGGGGTCGCGCTGGCGATGCTCGCCACCGGTCGCGGATATTCCTTCCTGTGTGTCACGGACGCGCGCTGCACGCCCGCGAACCGGCGCCTGATCGAGGCATTCGGTGGTGTCGTGCACGTGGTCACCGAACCGGATCCGGACGGTGGCTATCTGGGGGCCAGGATCGCTCATGTCCGCCGGCTGTGCGCGGGGAACCCCCGCTACGTCTGGCTGGACCAGTACTCGAACCCCGGTAACTGGATCGCCCATTACCGGCACACGGCGCCCGGTATCGCGGCCAGGTTTCCCGATCTGGACGTGCTGTTCGTCGGTGCCGGTACCACGGGGACCCTCATGGGATGCGCCCGTTTCTTCCGGCGGAACCAGCCGCGGACCCGGGTGGTGGCCGTGGACGCGGTGGGATCGGTGACGTTCAGTGGAGCCAAGCCCGGCCCGCGGATGATTCCCGGCATCGGCACGACGGTGCGGCCCGCGCTGCTCGACGAGGACTGGGTCGACGACGTCGTGCATGTCGCGGAGCGGGACGCGATCGAAGCCTGTCATCGGATGGCCGCCCACGGCTTCCTGTTCGGCGGGTCCACCGGTGCGGTGGTCAGCGGAGCCCTGCGATGGTTGGCAGAGCACGCGCCCCGCCCCGAAACGGCCGCGGTGGTCATCGCGCCCGAACTCGGTGAGCGGTACCTCGGCACGGTGTACCGGCCCGACTGGGTCAGGGACACCTACGAGGACGGCAAGACAGATCTGTCGAACGCATCCTTCGGCTGAGGCGACACGCGAGAAAGGCGGCACGATGAGCACCCGGACGAACGGGGTCCCGGACGAGATCCTCGCGGTCGACCTGGTCGATCCCCGAACCTATCTCGAAAACGACATGCAGGAATACTGGCGGCGACTGCGCGCGGATCACCCCGTCCACTGGCATCCACCGGCTCACGGCAACCCGGGATTCTGGGTGCTCAGCAGACATGCCGATGTGATGGCGGTGTACCGCGACGACAAGCATTTCACGTCGGAGCGCGGAAACGTGCTCGTCACCCTGCTGGCCGGCGGTGACACGGCGGCGGGGCAGATGCTCGCGGTCACCGATGGTGAACGCCACAGGGACTTGCGCAATGTGATGCTCAGGGCGTTCTCGCCGCGGGCGCTGAACAGAGTGGCCGAGCGGGTGCGGGCCAACACCAGGCGAATCATGGCGGACGCGGTACGACGTGGTGACTGCGAGTTCGCCGGCGAGATCGCGGCGCGAATCCCGCTGACCACGATTTCGGATCTGCTCGGGGTGCCGGAAGGGGATCGCGCCCCTCTGCTCGGCCTGACCAGATCCTCGCTGAGTTCCGACGATGCGAACCAGGACGCCGATGATTCCTGGACCGCTCGGAGCGAGATCTTGCTCTACTTCAGCGAACTGGTCGCCGAGCGGCGGAAATCCCCCGCCGACGACGTGATCAGCGCGCTGGTCGCCTCCGAGGTGAGCGGAGTGCCACTGAGCGACCGCGACATCGTGTTCAACTGCTACAGCCTGATTCTCGGTGGAGACGAAACCAGCAGGCTGACGATGATTGATCAGGTGCTGACGCTTTCCAGGTTCCCCCGGCAGTGGGCTTCCCTCAAGAACCGGGAGGTATCGCTGGAGACCGCCACCGAGGAGGTCCTGCGCTGGGCCACCCCGGCCATGCATTTCGGCCGGACCGCTCTGGTCGACGTCGAGGTAGGGGGACGGCTCATCCGGGCGGGCGAGGTCGTGACGCTGTGGAACATAGCGGCGAACCGGGACGAGAAGGTCTTCCGTGACCCCTATGCCTTCGACCTCGGCAGGACACCGAACAAGCACGTCACCTTCGGCTACGGCCCGCACTTCTGCCTCGGTGCCTTTCTCGGCCGGGTCGAGGTGAGAGAGATGCTCTCGGCCTTGCGCGACTTCACCAGGGGATTCGAAATCGCCGGTGAACCGAAACCGATCCACTCCAATCTCATGACGGGGATGTCCTGGTTGCCGGTCCGGTTCGAGCGCGACGAGACAGGGCTGGCGGAAGCCGGCCGCTGATGGCTCCGAGCCAGGTCGGCGACGTACTCTGTCGTCGCGTGCAACACCCTCCACAACCAGCCTGAGCTTCAGAGCGAATACCGGCTCAGGTCGGCGAAGAAGTCGTCGACGACGCGCAGTTCACCGCGTTCGGTGATGGTGTCGTAGACGTGCCGGGCCAGCGCCAGGTCCAGGACGCCGAGACCGAAGGGCGAGAACACGACCGGCTGGTCGGCGGGGACCAAGCCCCTGCTGGCCAGCACATCGTGAAGGGTGCCCGAGACGAACCTGCGATGTCCCGCTCGCTGCTCGGCCAGATGCGGTGAGGTTCCCGCCTTGAGGCAGTGGTCGACGTCGTCGACGACGTTGTATGCCGTGAGGATGATTTCTGGAGCCAAGTCACGTAGGGAGATGTTCAACACGAGCGGGTTGTGGTCGAACCATGCGCGGACGGTCAAGTAGGGTTCGGCCGCGGTGGTCGCGAGGACGATGAGATCCGAGGCGCGGATGAGACTCTCGGCGTCATGATGGATCCGGACCGCAGCCTTGTCGTGACTGCGCGAAAGATAGGTGCCGAAGTCGCGAGCGTACGCGGGGGAATGGTCATGCACTCCCACCTGGTCGTAGGCGAAACCGCTGCCGACCAAGAAGGTGTGGATGTACTTGGCGATGAGTCCTGCGCCGAGAAAACCGACCGTGGCCGGACTGATGCCCCGGCTACGGGTCAATGCCGACACGGCGAGCGCCGCCGAAGCCGCCGTTCGTGCCGCGCTGATGATTGAGCTTTCGAGGCAGGCGAACGGATACCCGGTTTCGAAGTCATTGAGAATGGTCACCGCGGACGCGCGGGGGAGACCGTCGGCCAGGTTGTCCGGAAAACTTCCTATCCACTTGATTCCGTGCACCCCGACGTTGCCCTTCACCGAGGCAGGCAAGGCGATGATGCGCGACGACGGCCGGTCGGGAAAACGCAAGAAGTACGAGTCGGGGTTCACCGTCTGCCCGTCGCCGTGCAGCCGGTACGCCGACTCGATGACATCGACGATCGCGGGAAGGTCGCCATGGATCACCGTGCGGACCTGCGCGCCCGAGATGACGGCGAAAGGACGTGGTTGCTTCAAGGAAGCTCCTGACATGGAAGGAAAACGTAACGACCGGCACGAGCAGGAAGTGCACTCGTGGCCAACGGGGAGTCAGAGGGTGCCGCGGCACCACTCCATGACCGCCATCGCACTGTGCAACTTCGCTTCCGCCTGCGCGAAAGCGATGCTTTCAGGACCGTCGAGGACATCCGCGGTCACCTCTTCGCCCCGGTGAGCCGGCAGGTCGTGCATGAAGACGGCCTTCGGGCTGCCTTGCCACAGATCCGGCGTGACCCGAAATGGAGCGAACGCCTCTCTCCACCGGGGGTCGGGCTTGGAAGTGCCGGTGGTTCGCCACCGGGTGGTGTAGACGACATCGAATCCCGAGGGCAGGTCGTCCATGTCGTGTCGTTCGGAGACGGCGGCACCGCTTCGCGCCGCATGCGTTTCCGCGCGCACCGCGACATCGCCGGTCAAGCCGTATCCGGGAGGGGTCCGCAGGACCAGCTCCGTTTTCCGATAGCGACTCAAGGTCAACGCAAGTGCCGCGGCCGTGTTGTTCCCCTCGCCGATGTAGAGCACGCGAAGCCCTGCGACCTGGCCGAAACGCGTGGTCATCGCCGCGAGGTCCGCCAAGGCCTGTGTCGGATGCTCGGCGCCGGTCATGGCGTTGATCACCGACATACGGTTTCCGTCGGCCCAGCCTCGCAATTCCTCGCATCCACCTCCAGTGCGCGCGACGAGGATGTCGAGCATTCGCGAAAGTACCCTCCCGGTGTCTTCGGTCGTTTCTCCGGTATTCGTCTGCAAGTCGTCGGGTCCGTACGCGATGATCCGCGCGCCGAGCCGCAGAGCGCCGGAAGAAAACGCGGTCCGAGTTCGAGTCGATGTCATCCGGAAGTAGATTCCGGCGACTTGACCTGCCAGTGACTCGCTGTTCACGAGTCCACCGCCGGCGAACTCGGCGCCTCGGTCGACGATCGCCCGAAGGTCTTCGTCGGTGAGATCATCGGTCGAGATGAGACTTCTGATCCGTCTCGCCATAGACTTCTCGCTTCCTGCTCGGACCTTCACGCCATGAACTGTCACCTGGTGGAACCGTCGGGAAATGTTCCAGCATGGACCTATATCCAAGCTACCTGATCATCGCTCGGTGCCATATGTGTCGGCCTCAGGTGGCGCGGAAGATATTCCTGGGCAAGGTGCTTGATTATCGCATCGAGCTGACCGGAAAACGACGGATTTCGTCACCGTGGGCGGACGTCGAGCGGCCGAACAACGTGGCAACCTGCTGCCATGGCAACAGGTTGCCACGTCGAGTGTGGGCAATGGTCGCTGAAGTTCGAAATAATCATGATGTGAGCAAGTGTGCAACATGTACGAGTTCACCGTTTCTTGTGGGCCTATGTTCACCGAGGGAGAGGGGTGTCGCAATACATGTGGCGGGTTTCGAGAGAGGCTATCGTTCTCTGCCGGTCGATCGATTTCTTTCTGCTGAAGGAAAATACCTGGGGTCCGTCTGTTCGTCGATGAATCCGATTGGAGGTGACAGCGCAACTGGGTACCGCTGATTCAATGCTATCTAGTCGCATGCACGCTCGATCATGATGAGGAGTTCGAAATGACGATCAGCTCAATTTATGGTACCGGTAAACGGGTCGGCGCCATGGCCTTGCTTGTCGCCGGGTTGACCTTTCTCGGGACTTCGCCCGCGCTGGCTTTGCAACCCTCGTTGACCGTGAGTCCGACCACCGGTATCGCGGATGGTCAGGTCCTGAGTGTCGCCGGTACGGGTTTCGCCGCACAGTCCACCGTGAACATCGTAGAATGCTCTCTCAACGGTGGTGTACTCGCGTGCAATCTGGGGAACGGCGATGCGAAGACCGTGACGGCGGACGCGAATGGCCAGGTCGCGGCCGGACTGCCCGTGCGTAAGGTGTATTCGGGTGTCGATCCGGCGACCGGCAACCCGACGGGACAGGTGGACTGTAGCGCGGCGCCGGGGTGCATCGTCGTCGCGTCGATCGACGGGTCGTCCACCGCTACCGACCCTGTGGCGATCAGTTTCCAGTAGGCCTCCGTAAAAAGGGGCCCTGGCAGTCGAGGGCGCCCGTCACCGGCGGCGGGGACCTATCGGGCCGAGAGCATCCCCGTTGATCGAGGTGGACAGTGTGGTTTCACCGAGGCGGGCTCGGGCCCGACGGGCGAGCCGCCGCGATGCGGGCTCGATCTCAAAGATTCCTCCGGTCTGGGTTCAAGCCGAACCCCGACCGGAGGAATTCTTTCGTAAAGGGGCGATATCGGGCATCCGTCGAGTGAGCCGGGCGCCATTCTGTCGTATGTGGTGGATCGTTCGTATCAGCCGGAAATAGGCCTTTTCCCGTATCGGCCAGGTGACGCAGTCTGTCGGAGGCGGGCTGTCGGGACGCGGCATGGCGGTGCCCTGAAAATTTCCACAATGCGCTGATATCGTTGAATCTTCGAGCGGCTCTCGATCACGGCTGTGGATCACGCGAACGGCGGTATCTTTCCTCAGCGGCGCTCTGGTTCTCTCCTGGTGGGGAGGTGGGTGCGCGGGGTGCGACGGGAAAGTTCCCATGCCGCGCCCTGGTGCGCCCGCTCCGCTGGGGAGTACGCTTTCCGTCCTCGCTGTAGGTGTGGATGGTTAATCGTCAAATTGGGGGTAGTTCCTATCGTTTCGATCGATCGCTTCATTCGAGGCCGGCATCGTGTCGACGTCGTCGATAACGGCGTTCGGACTCGTCAATCAGACGAACATGTAGCACAAAGCCAGGAAAAGATAGCCTTCGGCGATGCACGTTCGTTGTCGCGGCGAAAATGGAACCAAAACCTCGACTGGGCAATAGCGGGAGGTCCTTTGGAGCGCTCGCTAGAGGGGAGTCGATTATTTTGAGCAAAAGCAGGGTGACCGGTGCTCTCGGTCTGACGGAGGACGAGGAGACCGTCTACCGGGCGATGCTGGAGAACCCGCGGTCGGGGGTGGCCGGACTGGTACAACTGCTGGGCTGGCCGGAGACCAGGATCACCGCCGTTCTCGACGGGCTCGCTCGTCTCTCGCTGGTCCGGGAATCGCTGGAGAAGCCTGGGCAGCAGCGGCTCGTTCATCCTGAAATCGCCTTGAACTACTTGTTGCTCCGCCGTGAGGCAGAGTTGATCGAGCACGCCAGGCGTGTCAGTTCCACCCGTCTGGTCGTAGCTCAATTGCTTCTCGACCACGGTGAACGAGACAGTGTGGTCGCTCCCGCGGACGCCGTAAGGGTGATGGGTCGTGACGCCATTCAGTCGCGTATCGAAAAACTCGCTGCTTCCTGTCAAAGGGAAGTAGCGGTGTTCGCGCCTGGTGGTGCTCAGCCCGCGCAGAGTCTCGAAGCGGCCGAACCGCTTGATTCGGCGCTGCTTTCCCGAGGCGTCGACATCCGATACGTGTATCTCGACAGTATTCGAAACGATCGGGCTACGACCAGGTACGCCCACTGGTTGATCGAAAAGGGCGCGCAAGTCCGTACCACGCCCCAACTGCCCCCACGAATGATCATCTACGACCGTCGTATCGCTGTCGTACCGGTGGATCCGGATGTCGCGGACCTCGGCGCGGTGGTTTTGTCCGGCATCGCCGTGGTGACCAGCCTGCACGCCCTGTTCGAGCAGGTCTGGGCCCAGGCTTCACAGATCGGCGAGGTGCCACGCCATCAACATGACGATCTCACCGATCAGGAGCACGCGCTTCTCTTGCTGCTCACCCAAGGGCACACAGATGACGTGGTGGCTCGCCGGCTGGGCGTATCGGTGCGTACCAGCCGTCGGCTCACGTCCAGGCTGCTGGACAGGCTCGGTGCCCGCAGCCGCTTTCAGGCAGGCGCATTGGCGGCGGAGCGCGGTTGGATTCCGGGGCCGACTCCCACTGACGTCCTCGAGGGGGTGTTCGCAACCGGATCCGGGGTGTAGCCAACTCCAGCATGGAAACGCGTGCCTGTGCCAGTGCGGCCGAAGTGCCGGTGCGGTTTTCTTGCGTCGAGGGCTCACGAGTTTCACGAGTCTTCAATGGTGAAGCCAGTCGGAAAGAGCTCGGTGATCGTGTGCCCAAGGTCGCGGGAGTCGGCTCGGCGAACAACTTCGGTGGTGTCAGTTGTATCTGCTACGCGCTCGACTTGACGGATCGGCTCCTGTCGGTATGGACGCGGCCGACCTGCGAGATCTGGTCCGTGCCTCCGCGCCGGCGGACGGGTGCCTCGAACACGTCTACGTCCAAGTCGATCAGGCTGGATTCGACCTGGTGCTCTTCATGATCTGCCGATCGAGTGCCGGCGTCCGAGCCGAGGCCGAGGTCATCGGCAGACGTGCCCTCAGCGCGTGTTCTTTCCAGACGAGTCGGTGGCGGTTGTCCAAGTGCGACATCACGCCCGCCGGAACGGTCGCCCGGGCAGCCCTCGAAAAGATGGGCGAGGTAAATAGTTAGCGATCCGATATGTGGTGTCATGACCCTGTCGTCGCAGGGTCATGACATGCCAGGAGACTGGTTCCGTCCGCGGTTTCGGCCGAGAATTGCCATGCCCGCGAGACTCCGCGCCCAGCGGTCGCAGGGTAGGCCTCGACCAGAGCTCCCGCAGTGTGCGAGGTCACACGGCTGTCGGTGCGGGAGCTGGGGGTTCGATGGAGTTCAGAGTTCTGGGTCCGGTGGAAGCGAGCGACGAGAGGGGGCGTATCGCCCTCTCCGGCAGCAAGATGTACACCGTGCTGGCCGCTTTGTTGCTGGCCCGCGGAAAAACCGTTTCAGACGAGCGGCTCAGCACGCTTCTGTGGGGCTGGGAGCCGCCTGCCACACGGAATGCGCAGCTCTATACGTACGTCTCGCGTCTGCGTAAACACCTGGGCCCCGCGATCGAACTCGTCCGCGACCCGCCCGGCTATCTGATCCGAACAGGTTCGGCCCGGCTGGACCTGGTCGAGTTCGAGCAGTTCGCCCGGATCGGCAGGGAAGCCCTCGCTCAGCGCCGATACCACGACTCGGCCAGGTATTTGCGCGCCGCGCTGCGGCTGTGGCGGGGTACTGCGCTGGCCAACGTCACCGAGCATCTCGCTGCCGCGGAACAGCCGCGACTGGACGAGATGAGGTTGACCGTCCTACAGGATCGGATCGAGACCGAAATGGCGCTCGGCAGGCATCACCAGCTCGTCCCCGAACTGGTCGGCCTGGTTTCCCAGCATCCGGTGAGAGAAGGAATGCGGATTCAGTTGATGACGGCGCTCTGCCGCTGTAATCGGCAAAGCGACGCCCTGGCCGCCTACTACGAGGGGCGCCGAGTGCTGGCCGAAGAACTGGGCATCGACCCAGGGGCGGAGTTGAACGCGGCATACCAGTCGGTGCTCGACGGGAGCCTCGCCGTGCCTGTTTTGAGCGTCGGACAGCGTGAAGCAGGAGTTCACCCCCTCCCGGCCATGGTGCCACCGGACACGCCGGACTTCACCGGACGATCGCTCGAGTTGGCCCGTTTGCGAGAACTTCTCCAAGCCGGCCGGCAAACCTCCGCGCCCTCGCCGCGCGTCCTGATCACCGGCATGGCCGGGGTGGGCAAGACCAGCCTGGCCTTGCGCGCCGCCCACGTGAACGCGGAATTGTTCCCGGATGGCGGCCTGTATGCCGATCTGCGAAGACCGGACGGGTCTGCGAAGGATCCGAGTGAGGTACTGAACCAGTTTCTTCGTGCTTTGGGCGTGAACATGGGGCAGCACCATGGGAACCTTGATGAACTCACCCGTCTCTTCCGGACGCACAGTGCCGGGAAACGGTTGTTGGTGGTGCTCGACGACGTGGTCGGCGATCGCCAGCTGGCGCCGCTGCTGCCCCACTCGCCGGCTTCGGGCGTGATCGTCACCAGCCGAAGGCCCTTGGCCGCGACCGCGGGGCACCGGGTGTGCGCAGGACCGCTCGCCGAGCACGAGGCTGTCGATCTACTCGCCACCACGGCCGGAAGCGAACGATTCCTGGCAGAGCCGGCGGCAGCACGCGCGATCGTGGACTTGTGCGGCAGGCTCCCGTTGCCTATCCGCGTCGCGGGCCTGCGCTTGGCCACCCGGCCGCAGTGGCCCGCCATGGTACTGGTCCGACGGCTGGCGGATCCGGCGAACCGGTTGGACGAATTGCGTTTCGGTGAGCTGAACGTCCAGGAAACGTTGGCGAACTCGATGGTGGAGATATCCGAAGAGACTCGCCTCCTGCTGCCCCGGCTGGCCGCGGTCGGGCGGGCCGAGTTCCCGGTCACCGCCGCGGCGGCGGAACTGGGCATGTCCGACCGGGCGACTGAGTGGGTTCTGGACGAACTCGTCGACGCATGGTTGCTCGAGACGGCGGGGACAGACCACGCCGGACGGTTCTTGTATCGCTTCCACGAGCTTGTTCTGTTGTACGTGCGCTACGTGCTCGGCTTCCGGAGTTGCGTGGAGGTGACTTGAGCCGGTCGCCCATGGCGGCGCCGACGTGCGGCATCAGGCCGAGGGTCGGCAAGGTAGTGGTCTTCACGAGGCCGAGGACCCATGCCGTCGGCGAGGACGGTGGTGACCGGCGGCCATCGCTCGGGCGGTAGGAGGTGCGAAGTCGTAGGCGATCTGCTCGGAAGGCTGTTCCGGCGGCGCAACGTAGAGGTGGCGCGCCCGGCCTCAGACCCGTCACAGGTTGAGAGTTCCGTACTCGACGGCTGATGTATCCGGAGGCTCCAGAATGGAAGCGAGGGCCCCCGCGAAATTTCGGGGCCACGGTCAGTGCTCGAAAGCGGGAGTCGTACTGTAGAGAGCGGATCGCGGCTCCGCAGACAATGGCGAATGTCGACGGCTACCGAATGGCTGGAGGGTGCGTTGAGTGGTCAGGCCGCCGCGCGCCGGCTACTGAAGGCGTCGGCTGATCGTTCCTATGACCCGTCAGTGGACGTCGATTGGGACGCGCGGCCCGTGGATGGCAAGGCATGGTTTCCCGAACATCGGATTTCTCTGTACGGAACCCCGTTGTGGGATGGATTGACGTCTGAACGTCGGGATGAGCTCGCCAAACAGGAGTTGATCACCGTCTTGTCGGTGATCATCCACGCCGAGCTCAGTCTGATGCGCTCGCTGCTCCGCTCGGTTCAAGAGGGTGAGCCGGGGAGTGATCAAGCGCTGTACGCGCTGACCGAGGTGGGTGACGAATGCCGCCACTCGACGATGTTCGCGATGGCGATAGCCCGGTTGGGCGGCCAGGCCGTTCCGCAGTCGAGAGCGCTGACGAGGGTCCTGAACATCTGCTCGGCGGTGGCCCCGCTCGGGCCGTTCTTCTGGGCCAGCGCTCTGTTCTTCGAAGAACCGATCGATCGATTGCAGCGCGAGTGCATGGCTGATGCCGAGTTGCAGCCGCTGACGCGGATGATCTCCCGTATCCATGTCGTAGAGGAAGCTCGGCACGTGGCCTACGCGCGGGAGGCCGCGCTACGGACGATGGCTTCGGCCGGGCCGGTCTCCCGGTGGGTGAATCGCGTCGGTATCGCACTGCTCGCGTGCTCGTTGCGGCGAGCCTTCATCAGGCCGGAAACCTATCGACGCGCCGGCCTGGACAAGAAGTCGGCGTACCGGGCCGCACTGGAAAACCCGCGATACCATGAGTCGCTGCGATGGATGACGGACCGTTTGGTTGTTTTCTGCCGCGACGCCGGCTTTCTCCGGGGCCGCTTGACCATGGCCTTGTGGCGCCGCTCCCGATTGCTCGGCTAGCTACTCGGCACGCGTGCGTGCACGAAACCTCCGAAAGTCCAGATCGGTCCCTGCGTGGCTCCGGTGGGCAGGGTGAGGTAACGAGCCTGGCCGCCTGCCAGATCCAAGTCCTCGACGACCGTGAGGCCGAAAGACCGGACGTAGGTGGCGGCCGTTCCTCGCGGGATTCCGGACTGCCAGGGTTCGCCACGAGAAGCGACATCGCGCATCGCTTCCTCGGCTTCCGGGATCTGTCCGGGATCGTCGAGAACCTCTTGCCAACAGTAGTCGAAAACGATGGAACTGCCCGGTGCTTGGGCGGCCAACCAGCGCAAGGTGGCCTCCACACCGCGTTGCTGCAAGTACGGTACGACTCCTGACCAGATGACGACCGTCCGCCGGGTGGGATCGAAGCCGTGGTCGCTCAGCGCCTGGTGGAGGTCCCCGTCGTTGAAGTCAGTGGTCACGTAGCGGACGTCGGCGGCCGGAAGTGACCCGACTCTGGCCTGCTTCCGCTGGGAGAGCGCCGGGCGGTCGACCTCGTACACCACGATGTCCTGCAGGTCGGCTCGCATCCGGTGAGCGCGACTGTCGAAGCCGGCTCCCAGGATGGCCACTTGTTCGGCGCCCCCGCGAACTTCACGGAGCAGGATATCGTCCATATAGCGGGTTCGGACGAGTTCGAACCAGAGGGCGCCGGGCTTGCGCCGCCTGACGGCGTTGACGACCAACGCCCGGAGACCGGGTACTTTGACAAGGGTGCGGACCGATAGCCGCCAGGGGAGCATATGAGCGGCGAGGGTGTCGGGACCGCGGACCTCTCGTTGCGGGAGCAGGGAACCGGCGGCGCGGAGCAGGGTGGCTGTTTCCGCGGTCGAGGCTGGCGGCATGAGATGTCAGTCCTCTCCGTGATCCAAGAGCATGAGGCGCTTCCTGACTTGATCTCTCTCAGGAACGCCCAGTTTGTGGTAAATGTCAATCGCTTGTTTCCAGTGCCTACGGGTCTTGGCAGTCTGACCTTGGGCCAGGTGGGCATGGCCGACGCCGTCGTGGGCACAGGCGGCCTCGTACAGGTTGCCCGTCTCGTCCGCGATCCGTAGGGCCTCTCGGTAGCGTTGCATCGCGAGTTCGTGCCGCCCCATGTCGCGGTGAATTCCCGCCAGGGTGCGTAGCGCGCGGTTCTCGATATTTCGGTTCTTGCCCGTTCGCGCCAGTTCCAACGCCCGGAGGCAGTGAGTCAACGCCCTGCCGTACTCGCTACGTCCGGCGTGGATCTCAGCGAGTGCTCGTACGGCGTAGCCCTCCACAGTTATGTTGCCTACCTCTCGGGCGATGGCGGATGCCTTTTCATACGAGCTCACCGCGGCTTCCGCGTCCCCCAGTCGATGATGCACTTCGCCTAGTCCTCGTAAAGCATAGCCTTCGAGAACTCGGTCATCGGTCTCCCGGCTGGCGGCCAATGTGTCCTCTAATGTCGTGCGCGCTTCCTGATGCGCACCCAACCGGGTGTACACGAGTCCGAGTGCGTGCAGAGCGCGGCCTTTCAAGCTGCGATCGTTCGCGGCGTCGGCCAGTCGGACAGCCGTCACACAGTCGTTCCGTGCTTGTTCGTACCGGCCGAGCCACCAATTGACATAGCCGCGGCTGGCCAGCGAGTCCGCTTCGTATCGGCTGTTTCCCGCGGCGCGCGCCGCGGCAATGCCATGGGTGTGCAACATGAGCGCGTCATTATGGAAGCCGCTGATGTGGTAATACCGCCACAACGTTGCGGAAAGCAGGTACGCGTAGGCCGGCGGTCCTTGCGTTGCGCACTTCGCGGCGACCGCCAGCAGATTGACCCGTTCGATGTTCAGCCATTTCAAGGCGGCGTCGTAGTCCGGGAAGTGTGGAGCCCTGGACGATTCGCCCCGCGGTATCGGCCGATGTGCTCGTTCGGTGGGAGACAAGACGTCCATGGCGGCCGCTGCCGTGCGCAGGTAATGATCGAAAAGCCGTCGGAATGCCGCTTCCCGCTGGGATTCGGAGTCGTAGATGGCCGACAATTCGGCGGCATAGGAGCGTAAAAGGTCGTGAAGATGATACCTCCCCGGCGTCGACTGCTCCAGGAGATGGGCATCCAGCAGATTCTCGAGCATCTCCTCGGCCGTGGCCGAGGACATGCCGTGGAGAGCGGCCGCGGCCCGGGGTTCGATGTCCGCGTACGGAGCTGTACCGAGCATACGGAACAGAGCCTGGTGCTCCACCGGCAGTTGATCGTAGGACAACTTGAACGCGGCCGCGACGCTGTGATCGTCCGCTCTCAGCTCGTCGAGACGGGAGCGCTGGTCTCGTAGCCGGGTGGCGAGATACGACACGCTCCACGACCGACGGTGCCGCATGCGCGCGCCGGCGATACGGATGGCCAGCGGTAGGTGACCGCACAGCTGAAGTAGCTCGGTGGTCGCGGTGGGCTCGGCCATCGGTCGCGCGTCTTTGGTCACGTTGAAGAACAAGCGACGCGCGTCGGTCGGCGGCATCACGTCGAGTGTCAGGGTCGCGGCGTCGAGACCGGTGAGCCGCTTTCTGCTGGTGACCAACACCGAACAACCTCCAGTCCCCGGGAGCAGCGGCTCGATCTGGTTGGTGTCGAAGGCGTTGTCGAGTACGAGCAGGACCCGTCGGTTCGTCAGCTGCGCCCGCCAGAACGACGCGCGTTCGTGGAGCTCGTTCGGAATGCGCTCGTTGCCGACCCCGAGCGCATGTATCAGCTTTTCCAGGGCCAATGCCGGATTGAGCGGCGGATGTCCTGGAGTGTGGGCGTGCAAATCGACGAAGAGCTGAGCGTCGGGGAAACGGTCGGCCAGCCGGTGAGCCGCATGGATGGCCAGTGCGGTCTTTCCCACCCCGGGCATGCCGTCGATGGCCGAGATGGGAACAGCCGATTCGCTGCCTGTCGCGGGCGTGATCAGCTGGACGAGCTCGTGGGACCGGCCGGTGAAGGAAGGTGTGTCGCGGGGAAGATCGGATCTCGGGAGTGACCTCCTGGGGGCGGCGAGCGTATCGTCGTTGGCCAGCATTCGTTCATGAAGATCCTTCAGCTCGGCGCTGGGCTCCACGTCGAGTTCTTTACGCAGAAGGCCCTCCAGGCGCTGGAAGACAACGGTTGCCTCGGCTGGGGACCCCGATCGGTACAACGCGAGCATCAGCAGCGCGGCGAGCCGTTCTCGGAACGGGTGCTCTCGCGCCCAGCTGGTCAACTCGCCGACAAGGGCACGATGATTGCCTCGTTTGAGCTGAAGGTCGCTCCACTCTTCGAGTGCGGTGAGCCTGAGTTCCTGCAACTTCGCGACCTGCGGGTGCAGGGACGGACACTCGAGCCCGGCGAGCACATCGCCTCTCCAGAGCGCCAACGCGGCTTCGAGTTCGGATGCGGCGGCCAGGTCTTCTCCGGCGGCCAAGTGGTCTCGTGCTCGTTCTGTCCTTCGGGTGAAAGCCGCGGCATCCAGGTGACCCTCGGCGTCAAGACGATATCCGCCGGTGACGGCCTAGATGGAAGGGCCGTCGGGAGGAAGTACTCGCCGGAGATCCGAAATCGCGTTGCGGACCTGTTTGGCCGCCGTCGCCGGTGGATCCGCCTCCCAGACGACGTCCACGAGGTGGGTGATCGGAACAGTCTGGCCGGAGGCGAGTAGTAGCGCAGCGAGTATTTTCTGATTCTTGGGGCCACCGCACGGCGTGAGTTGTCCGTTAGTGCGTACTTCGAGTTGGCCGAGTACCTCGAACAACACGAAATGTTCCTCCGATGGCTGGGTTCAGGATCCCCGTACCCTATCAAGGCTTGGTCGCGACCGAGGACGAAACGAGGACGCCGGTCCGGATACTGACTGGGAGCCCCCGAGAGCCGCTGCGGGGGTGAACTGGGGCGGCGGTTATCCGAAAGAGGGCCAGGTGGCGCAGGTGTGGGATTTTGCTGATTCAACGCACGAAAATCGCGATATTCGTAAATCTTACCCGTGTTGTTAGTGGGAAACGCGGTCAATCTTCCTTGTAAAGCGGCCAAAGGCGCCTGTTCGATGACGTGGCTCATCGGTGCGCTCGGCCTTGTCCTGTTCTGGTCATCGGCTTCCAGGGCGCGTGTCTGCGGAGAAGTTCGCCGACATGCCAGAGGGTGGAGTGAGGTATGGGGAGAGAGTTGTCGAAAAGAGAGCCGGCAGGACTGTTACAGAGGAAGCCGATCTGTCTCTTTATGGATTCGTCCTCCTCGGCGCGCGAATCATGCCAGGGTCACTCGCCCGATCTTCTGATCGCGGTGGCCCTTCTCGGTATCTGCCCGGTGGAAGGCTGTCTTGACGTGAAAGTGGACCTGATGAGCGGCTCCGGGAGGGGTCGAACGTCGAATGGTAGGTGACAGGGATTATGA
>Ga0196958_10000252_pt1 | contig 17592 bp, 17 predicted proteins | sample S1v_10metaG_FD_148654 | JGI IMG/M metagenome (GOLD analysis project Ga0196958, IMG submission 148654) | Soil microbial communities from Anza Borrego desert, Southern California, United States - S1+v_10 | ecosystem: Environmental > Terrestrial > Soil > Desert | place: USA: California | collected...
CCGCCTGAGGAGCCCCGGGAGGCCCGGGAGGCCCGCCCGGCCCGGGCGCGGTGGTGCTGGAGCGCGTCGGCGACCTCCACCGGGTCGGCGCCGAGCTCCAGACGTCCCAGCACCAGCAGGCGGCCCGGGTCGTGGGCGTCCTCGGCCGGGGCGTCCCGCGTCTCCACCTCGAGGTAGGAGGCCGGGAGCCCCATCCGGCGCATCCGCATCGTGCGTACCGCGTCGACGCGGTCCCACGGCCAGCGGTGGACCCCCGTCGCGCCGCGCAGCTCCAGGCCGTCCTCGTCCGCGCGAAGGCGCGGGCGGGCCAGGGCGCCCAGGCCCGCGGCCGTGGCCAGGGCGAGGGCGGCGATGCCCGTCAGCACCCGTCCCGGCGGGTCGTCGGCGGCCACCGCCCAGGCACCGAGACCGACGGCGGCGACGAGGCCCGCGACGACCGCCGGCCACGGCGCGGCCCACGCGGTCGGCACGGCACCGTCGGCGTCACCCACGGGCTCTGTCCACAGGGTCCGTCCACAGCGGTGGACGAATGACACGGGTGTGGTTCAGCGCCACTTCATGGTCATCAGCAGGGAGACCACGATGAGCCCGAAGCCGATGAGGAAGTTCCACGGCCCGAGGTCCTGCATGAGCGGGATCGACTCGGACGCCAGGTAGTTGACCACCAGCCACGCCAGCCCGAGCAGGCCGACGCCGAGCATCACGACCACGTAGGCCGGGTGCGACGGCCCGGCGGGCGCGGGCCCGGCCTTCGGCGGCGGGGTGTAGGCCGGCTTGCGGCGGACCTTGGACTTCGGCACGACGGCTCCGATCGGGCGGGACCACTCGCCGCGATGATAGTGCACCACCCGGACACCCCCGGGCCCGTACGCTCGGGGGATGCGCGTCCTGGTCGTCGACAACTACGACAGCTTCGTCTACAACCTGGTCCAGTACCTCGCGCAGCTGGGCGCCGAGCCGGTGGTGCGGCGCAACGACGCCGACGGCGTGGTCGACCTCGTCGACGAGGTCGACGGCGTGCTCGTCAGCCCCGGCCCCGGCACGCCGCGGGACGCCGGCGCGAGCACCGAGGTCATCCGCCGCTGCGCCGACACCGCACGCCCGATGCTCGGCGTGTGCCTCGGTCACCAGGCGCTGGGTGCCGCGTACGGCGGGGTCGTCGAGCGCGCGCCGGAGCTGCGCCACGGCAAGACCTCGCTGGTGCACCACGAGGGCGCGGGCGTGCTGGCCGGGCTGCGCACCCCGTTCACGGCCACCCGCTACCACTCGCTGACCGTGCGGCCCGACACGCTGCCCGCGGCGCTCGAGCCGACGGGCTGGACCGACGACGGTGTGCTCATGGCCATGCGCCACCGCGAGCTCCCGCTCGAGGGCGTGCAGTTCCACCCCGAGTCGGTGCTCACCGAGGACGGTCACCGGCTGCTCGCCACCTGGATGGGCGCCTGCGGCCACCCCGTCGACGACGGCGTCGTCCGCGACCTCACCGAGGGCCTGCGCGCCCTCGCCGTCGCCGCGGCACCGCCGACCGGCTAGTTCCCGGGGAACAGGCCCCCGAAGCCGCCGTCGTCGCCGGTGCCGGTGCCGCTGCCCGCGCCCCCGGTCGCGCCCACGACGATCTGGATCGTGTCGCCGGCGCCGGCCTCGCTGCCCGCGCCGGGGCTCTGGCTGATGACCTTGCCCACCTGCGAGGGGTCGGAGACCTGCTGCGAGGTCTGGGCCACCGAGCCGGTGAAGCCCGCGCTGGAGAGGGTCTGGGCGGCCTGCGACGGCGTCTGGCCGACGACCGAGGGCACCGAGAGCCGATTGCCGCGGGACACCTCGAGGGTCACCGACGAGTTCCGCGGGACGGTGGCGCCCGAGCCGGGAGAGGTGTCGACGACCGTGCCCGCGGGGCGGGCGTCGTCGACCTCGGAGACGCTGACCCGCAGGCCCACGCCCTCGAGGGTCGCCGTCGCGGTCTGGCGGTCCTGGCCGACGACGTCGGGCACGCGCAGCGTCTCGCGCTGGCGGCCGACGGTCAGCAGCACGGGCGTGCCCGGCGCGAGGAACTGCCCGGCCGCCGGGTCCTGGGCCAGTACCCGCCCGACCTGGCGTTCGTCGTCGACCTCGCGCTGCTGGGGCACCGGCGCCAGCGACAGGCCCAGGCGCTGCACGGTGGCCTGGGCCTCCGTGGCCGTCTGGCCGACGAGGTCCGGCACCCGCACCGCGTCGGGACCCCGCCCGACGCGCAGCTCGACGACGGTCCCCGGGGCGACCTCGATCCCGCTCGACGGGTTGGTGGTGACGACCTGCCCGGCCTGCTCCGGGGTCGAGGCGACGGGCACGACGGTGGGGCGCAGGCCCGCAGCCGACAGCGTCTGCAGCGCGGCGGCCTGCGGCTGCCCGACCACGGTGGGCACCGCGACGGTGTCGGTCGACGGGGAGAACAGGAAGTACACCCCGGCGAGCGCGGCGAGCAGCGCGAGGACCGCGACGAACCCGATCGCCCGGCGGCGGCCCCGGCGACGCCGGGCCTCGGACTGCTCGGCCTGCCACTGGGCGAACTCGTCGACCTCGTCGGGGTGGGCGGGGTCGTGCGCAGCCGCGACGGGACGGCCGCCCGTCATGTACTCGGTGCGCTCCTCGGGCGTCATCACCATCGGCGCGCTCGGCCGCTCGCCCGACAGGACGCGGTAGAAGTCCTCGCGCATCTCGTCGGCGCTCTGGTAGCGGTTCGACGGGTTCTTGGCCAGCGACTTCATCGTGATCGCGTCGAGCTCGGGCGGCACCCGCGGGTTGATCGACGACGGGGTCGGCGGGTCCTCGCGCACGTGCTGGTAGGCGATCGCGACCGGCGAGTCGCCGGTGAACGGCGGCCGGCCGGTCAGCAGCTCGAAGAGCACGCACCCGGTGGCGTAGACGTCCGAGCGGGCGTCGACCGACTCGCCGCGTGCCTGCTCGGGCGAGAGGTACTGCGCGGTGCCGATCACGGCGGCGGTCTGGGTGACCGCCGGCTGGGCGTCGGAGAGCGCCCGGGCGATGCCGAAGTCCATCACCTTGACCGCCCCGGCCGGGGTGATCATGACGTTCGCCGGCTTGACGTCGCGGTGGATGATCCCGTGCCGGTGCGAGAAGTCGAGCGCGGCGCAGACGTCGGCGAGGACCTCGCAGACCCGGTAGGGGTCCATCGGCCCCTCGGTCTTGACGATGTCGCGCAGCGTCCGACCCGCCACGTACTCCATGACGATGTAGGGCAGCGGCACGTCGCTGGTGGGCGCCTCGCCGGTGTCGTACACCGCGACGATCGCCGGGTGGTTCAGCGCCGCGGCGTTCTGCGCCTCGCGGCGGAACCGCACCTGGAACTGGGGGTCGCGCGCGAGGTCGGCGCGCAGCACCTTGATCGCCACGTCGCGGCCGAGCCGGACGTCGCGCCCCCCGTGGACCTCGGACATGCCGCCGTAGCCGAGCGCGGGACCGAGCTCGTACCGATCGGACAGGAGCCGCGGGGTGGTCATCGTCAGAACTCCTGACAGGTGACGGAGACGGTCTCCCCGCGGGGGACCTCCCCGGTCGGCGACAGGTAGAGCACCCGGCAGCGCGTCGGGTCGGACGGCTCGCCCCCGAGCACCGTGCCGATCTCCGGCTCCAGTCCCGCCTCGCGCAGGGCCGCCGCGGCCACCGACGCCGGGCGGCCGACGTAGTCGACGGGGTTGACCGACACCCCGTTCGCCGCGGTGGTCGTGGTGGTCGTCCGGCTGCTGCGCGTCGTCGTCGGGCTCGGGGAGGTGGTCGTGGACGACGCGGTCGTGGTCGCCGCCGGCGGGGGCGGGGACGACGTCTCCGCGGAGTTGATGACCCAGTACACGCCGCCGATGAGCAGCAGCGCGACGAGGACGAGCGCGGCGACCGTGCCCCACGGCCCGCGGCGGCGGGGCTCCTCGGGACGCGACGCCCAGCGGTCCGGGCGCTCCGCGCCGCGCGGCGGGGAGGGCTCGCGCGTCGTCACGGGCGCCACCCGCGTCTGCGGGTTGACCCGCTCGGTCGGCGCGTTGCCCGGCAGCGGGAGCGGCTCGCCCCGGCGGACGGCGGCCACCGCGTGGGCGAACTCGCCGCCCGTGGCGTAGCGCTGGCGCGGGTCCTTGGCCAGCGTCGCCTCGATCAGCTGACGCACCACCGGCGGCACGTCGTTCGGCAGCGGCGGCAGCGGGTCGCGGATGTGCATCATCGCGACCGTGACCGCGTTCTCCGACAGGTACGGCCGCCGGCCGGCGAGGCACTCGTAGCCCACGACGCCCAGCGAGTAGACGTCCGAGGCGGGGCCGGCGTCACCGCCGCCCGCCTGCTCGGGGGCGATGTAGTGGGCGGTGCCCATGACCATGCCCGAGCGTGTCACCGGGGCGGCGTCGACGGCCTTGGCGATGCCGAAGTCGGTGATCTTCACCTGCCCCGTCGGCGTGACCAGGATGTTGCCCGGCTTGACGTCGCGGTGGACCAGCCCGCGCTCGTGCGCGGCCTCGAGCGCGTGGCCGCTCTGCTCGAGGACGTCGAGCGTGTAGTCGACGCCGAGGCGCCCGTGCACGGCGAGGATCTGGGCCAGCGGCTCCCCCCGGACCAGCTCCATGACGAGGTAGGCCGTCGGCACCTGCACCGTGCCGCTGGCGGTGGCCCACTCCGTGGTGGTCTCGCCGTAGTCGTGCACGGCGGTGATGCCCGAGTTGTTGAGGCTCGCGGCGGTGCGCGCCTCGGTGCGGAAGCGGTGCAGGAACTCCGGGTCACCGGTCAGTTCCGCCTTGAGGATCTTCACCGCGACCGTGCGGCCCAGCCGTGAGTCCTCGGCCTCCCACACCTCACCCATGCCGCCCACGGCGATCCGCCGGCCGAGCCGGTAGCGGTCGCCGATGAGGGACCCGGTCGTGGGTGCCATCAGCGTCCCCCCAGGGCGGCCGCGATGACCGCGCGGCCGATCGGTGCGGCCACCGAGCCACCGGTGGCCTCCTCGCCGCGGTTGCCGCCGCGCTCGACGATGACCGACACCGCGATCTGCGGGTCGGGCACCGGGCCGAAGGCGTCGTACCAGGTGTGCGGCGGGTTGGTCTTCGGTGAGGCGCCCCACTCGGCGGTGCCGGTCTTGGACGCGATCTGGACGCCGGGGATCTTGCCCTCCCCGGAGCCGTTGTTCTCCGAGCCGATCATCAGCTGGGTGAGCGTGTCCGCCGTGCTCTGGGAGAACGCGCGGGCGAGGCGGTCGGGCTCGGTGGTGTCGACGGTGGACAGGTCCTGGCCCTGGATCTGCGAGACGGTGTTCGGCGTCATCGGCACCCCGCCGTTGGCCACCGTCGCGGCGATCCTCGCGTTCTGCAGCGGGGTGAGCCGCACGTCGCGCTGCCCGATGCCCGACTGGGCCAGCTCGGCGCCGTCGGCGAGGTCGCCGACCTCGGAGGCCTGCACCGGCATCGGCACGGCCAGCCCCGGGTTGCCGAAGCCCAGCGAGGTGGCCGTGGCGCGCATGCGGTCGGCCCCCACCTGCACGGCGAGCTGGGCGAACGGACCGTTGCACGACTTGGCGAACGCGGTCGAGAAGGGGACGGTCGCCCCCGGGCCGCACGGCTTGCCGTCGTAGTTCTCGAGCTGCGTCGTGCTGTCGGGCAGGGTGATGCGTGGCGCCGCGGTCACCGGGGTGCTCGGGGTGATGGCGCCGGCCTCGAGGGCGGCCGCGGTGGTGACGATCTTGAAGGTGGAGCCGGGGGGGTAGGTCTCGTTGATCGCCCGGTTGGTCAGCCGTGGGGGTTCGGCCTCGTTGAGGCTCTCCCAGGCCTCCTGCTGGGTCTCGCCGTTGTGGCTGGCCAGCGGATTGGGGTCGTAGGACGGGGTGGAGACCATGGCGAGGATCTCGCCGGTCTGGGGTCGGATCGCGACCACGGAGCCCTGGTAGCCGCGGCGGGTCATCGCTTCGTAGGCGGCGCGTTGGATGCGGGGCTCGATGGTGAGCACGACGTTGCCGCCGGCGGGGTCGCGTCCGGTGATGGCGTCGGAGATGCGGCGCACGAACAGTCGGTCGTCGGTGCCGTTGAGCACCGGGTCCATGGCGCGTTCCATGCCGCCGGCGCCGTAGATCTGGGAGTAGTAGCCGGTGACCGGGGCGTAGAGCGGCCCGTCGGTGTACTGGCGTCGGTAGCGCAGTCGGTCGCCGGGGTCGGGGCTCTCGACGCTCCGGGCGAGCACCTGGCCGCCGGCGGAGATCTGGCCGCGTTGGCGGGAGTACTCGTCGAGCAGGACGCGGGCGTTGCGCGGGTCGGCGCGGTACTCGTCGGCCTTGACGACCTGGATCCAGGTGGCCTGCCCCAGCAGCAGCAGGACCAGCACCATGACCGCGAGGGAGACCCGTCGCAGCGCGGTGTTCACAGCACACCGAGCCGGGCGAGGAGCTCGCGGCCGAGCGCGGTGCGCTTGGGCGCGTCGGGGTTGTCGGTGCTGACGGGCCCGGCCATGTCGATGGTCAGGGCGAACGTCACCGGAGCGCGGCCGGGACGCTCGACCCAGCCGACCCACCAGCCCAGCTGGGGGATGCCCGCCGGTGGGTCGAAGCGCCATCCGGTCTTGCCGTGGACGGTGACGCCGGGCGGGCCCGGCACCCGCAGGACGTCGGCCACGAGGTCCTGCGCGCGCCGACTCGCGGGCAGCCGTCGCTCGGCGAGCCGGGCGAGGAACGCGGTCTGCTCCACCGGGGAGATCGCGAGCGGACCGTCGAGCCAGAATCGGTCGACGCGGGCGCCGACGAGCCGGTTGCCGTAGTCGAGCCGGTCGAGCCACTCCTGCTCCCGGACGGGCCCGATGCGGCGCGCGAGCTGTCCGAAGACCGCCGCGTTGGACTCCCGGACGGCTTCGCGAAGTGTCATGTCGTGCTCCCAGGACGGGAACGGCTGCCGGCCGCCGCCGTGGGGCAGGACCTGGTGGTCGGCGTCGGTGACCACGCCGACCTCGAGCGCGACGATGCTGTGGGCGATCTTGAACGTCGACGCGGGCACGGCGGGGAGGTACGCGCGGGCGCGGTCGACGACGGTCAGCCGGCCATCCGCGGTGTCGTGCACGGCGAACGTCCCACGCACGCCGGCCCGCGCGAACACCTCGTACAGGTCGTCGCGCACCACCACGAGGGGTCCGGCCGGTGCCGCCGGTGCGGCGCAGCCCGCCATGACCAGGGCGAGCAGGACGAGGAGGATCCGAGGTCGGGGAACGATCACGGCCGGGGACTCCAGCAGCAGCAGGCCGATAGCACAAATATGCTCGTCCGGGCTCCTCGATACGATCCGGATATGAACGCTGGTCGGGTCGCCTGATGGACCTCCTGCGGCACCTCGATTTCTTCGTCACCGTGGCCGAGGAGCGACACTTCGGGCGGGCCGCGGACCGGCTGGGCATCGCCCAGCCCCCGCTGTCCCAGGGCGTGCGCCGCCTCGAGAGCAGCCTGGGCGTGGTGCTCTTCGACCGCGGACCCCGCGGGGTGGCGCTGACCACGGCGGGGCGCGACCTGCTCCCGCGGGCCCGCTCGCTGCTCGACGACGCCACGGGCCTCCGGCGTCTCGCGCAGCAGCACGCCGTGGCCGGGCACACCGTGCAGGTGGGCGTGGTGTTCGAGCTCGGGGCTCGGGCGAGCGCGCGGATGGCCTCCGCGATCGGGGTCGCGACGGGGGCCACGGTGTCGGTGTCCACCGGCTCGACGGTGCGGCTGGTGGACGCGGTGGCCACGGGCGCGATCGACGTGGCCGTGATCCGCCACCCCGCGGTCCTGGAGGGCGTCACCGCCGGCCCCGTCGTGGGCCTCCCCAGCGAGCTGCTGCTGCCGCTCGCCCACCCGGCGTCCGACCAGACCGGGCCGGTGACCCTGCGCGCCCTGCGCGACCTGTCGGTCGCCACGGCGCCCCGACAGCACGAGCCCGCCGCCCACGACCTGCTCCTCGACACCCTCGACGCCCGTGGCTGCCCCACCCGTGCGGTGAGCGCCGAGAACGCCGCGGCGCTGGCGGCCCTCGTCGCCACGGGTTCGGCGTTCGCGCTGACGCCGGACCCCGACCTGTGCGCCGACGACGTCGTCCGGCGGCCCGTGGCGGGCGCGCCCGTTCCCTTCCGCGTCCGGGTGATCCACCGTGGTCCCGACGCCGGACCGGGCGTGGACGCGGTCACCGAGGCCCTCGTGCGGGACGGGACGGTGACGTCGTGAGCGCCGAGGTCGAGGACGAGATCGAGGACGAGGTCGAGGTCGAGACCGACGTCCGCGAGATCTTCCGCGAGGCCGGTGTCCGCGGGTGGCTGCACGCCGTTCCCGTCGACGCGCCGTCCCGCCGCCTGCGCGACCGAGAGGTCCGCGTCGGCGCCGACACGCCCGTCGTGATGGCGTCGGTCTACAAGATCGTCCTGCTCGTGGCGTTCTGTCGCGCCGCCGACGCCGGCGACCTCGATCCCCGCGAGCCGGTCACCGTCGAGCCCGATCGACGTACCGTCGGCCCCACCGGCCTGTCCGCGCTCGCCGACCCGGTCACCCTGTCCTGGCGGGACCTCGCGACGTCGATGATCACGGTGTCGGACAACGCGGCCGCCGACGTCATCCTCGAGCGCCTGGGGTCGCACCGCCTCCGGGCCGTCCTCGACGACCTGGGCCTGACCGCGACCCACATCCGCGGCGGCACCGCCGACGTCCACCGCAGCCTGGTCGCGGACACCGGGACCGACGACGTCGCCGCCGCGTTCGCCGCCCTCACCGACAACGACGCGCCCGCGACGGTGCGCGCCCTCGACCCCGCCTACGGCTCCGCGACCACCCCGTCCGACATGACCCGCCTGCTCACGGCGCTGTGGCGCGGCGAGACGGCCTCCGCCGCGCAGACCTCCTTCGCCCGGCAGCTCCTCCGGGCCCAGATCTGGCCCCACCGCCTGCGGGCCGGCTTCCCCACCGCCGACGTCGCCGGCAAGACCGGCACCCTCGCGGCGATCCGCAACGAGATCGGTGTCGTCACCTTCGACGAGGAGTACCCCGTCGCCGTGGCCGTGTTCACCCACGCCGCCCGCGCCGACACCGCGGTCCCCCGCGCGGACGCCGCGATCGCCCAGGCCGCTCGCCGCGCCGTCACCGTCCTGCGCTGCGCGCGGCTGTGACGCGGCCCGATGGCCGGCTCGTACGACGGTGTCGCCCGGGTCGACCCCTCGATGAGCGCGCACGACCCGACGCGGTGACCGCTACAGCAGGCTGCGGTACTCCTGGTTCGCCGCACGCAGCCGGGGATCGGCGCCGAGGTAGACGTGCTTGGACATGTCCGGGGAGTACCTGCTCGCCGGCGGGGTGCGACCCAGTGTCTCGGCCATCGCCCGCAGATGATGGGGCGCTGCGCCACAGCACAGCCCGAAGTAGCGCACGCCGGCCGCTCGGGCTCGGCGGGTGAAGTCGGCGATCTCGTAGCGGTGGCAGGTGAACGGGTCGAGCGCGGTCGGGAACGGGAGCCCTTCGGGCAGCGGGGTCGGCCCCGGGTCGCGCAGCGCGTGGAAGGTCGGCTGTGCCGGGTGGGTGCGGTAGGGCACCGGCAGCGCGGCGACCGGCACGTCCACCGCCGCGACGATCGGTCCCAGCAACGGCAGCATCGTGGCCGGTCCGCGCACACAGTTGAGGCCGACGACGTCGGCGCCGAGGGCAGCCAGCTCACGGCAGGCCTGCGGCATCGCCACGTCGTCCCGGGTCACCGGGTCGTGCCCGGCGACCAGCAGCACCACGGAGGGCAGACCCGCCTCGCGGATCACCTCGAGGGCGATGCGGGCCTCCCCGAGGTACCGGAACGTCTCGCCGATGACGAAGTCGACGCCGGCCTCCGCGGCCCACCCCACCTGCTCGGTGAACATCTCACGCACGGCGGTGTGCGTCGCGGGATCGGCCGGGTCGTAGACCCCGGTGTTGCAGATGTTGCCCGCCAGCAGCGTGCCGGTGCTGTCGGCCACCCCGCGGGCGAGCTCGAGGGCCTGCCGGTTGAGTGGTTCGAGGATCCCGTCCTTGTCGATCACGCGCAGCTTCTCGCGGTGCGCGTAGTACGTGAACGCCTCGACCACGTCGGAACCGGCGTGCACGAACTGCCGGTGCAGCGCGACGACCTCCTCGGGATGGTCGAGGACCACCTCCGGGACGAACGCCCCGGCCTGGAGGTAGCCGCGCCGCTCGAGCTCGAACAGGTAGCCCTCGCCGCACACGACCGGCCCGGCCGCCAGCCGCTCGCGCAGGCCGGGGCCGCGGGGGGATTCCGGCACCGGCTGGGGAACGGTCATCACGGCCTCGCTCTCTGCCTCGGGGACCTCTCGAGGATCGCCCTCGGCGCGGGGGATGACCCCGTGCGGCCGATGCGCGGCGGCACTGATCGCAGAAGGTCCGCCTTATGACGCTGCGCCGGCCCCGCACGGTCACCTCGACAACGGCACCACGGTCGCGTCCACGATCTGGTCGACGTAGTCCTCGCTCAGCGCCGCGCGCGTGATCAGCAGGCGGTACAGCGGTCCGTGGAGCAGGTCGACCTACGTGACCCGGGCGGCGTCGCCTCACCTGGCCGACGCATCCTGAACAGCGCCTCGGCCAGCGGCGGACGTCGCCACGTCGGCCCTGTACCTGGCCTCGGAGGGGTCCTCCTACGTGACCGGGGCCGACTCCGTGATCGACGGCGGCCTGACCGCGACGTGGACCGGGGGTCGCCGCCTCGACGTGTCGGCGTCGTCACGACCGGGAAACCGAGGGGACACGCTGCGCCCGGGGCCGATCGTGTCCTCACCGCCCGCCGGTCCCCTACAGGGCGCTCGCCGAGAGACCGGGACGGGCGGGGCTGCGGCGCCACGCACGAAGCGCCGGGACGGCCGGGACGTCCGCCGACGGGACGAGGCATGGTCTTCCCCGACCGCAGGGGCGCCGCTCGGCGCGCCGTCGTCGGCCTCGGCGTGCTCACCGCCGTGACCGTCGGCGCCACGGGCGCGTCCGGAGCCGCCGCGCCGCCGTTCCCTCCCCCGGCGCCACCGCCCGGGGCTCCGGCGGCGGCGCCGGCACCGCCCGTCGCGCCGCCCGTGCCCCTCGCGGCACCGGCCGAGCCCTGGGACTCGATCGCCCGGTGCGAGACCGGCGGCGACTGGCACGCCGACACCGGCAACGGCTACCACGGGGGACTGCAGCTCAGCGCCCGCACGTGGACCGCGCACGGAGGCGGTCAGTTCGCCCCGCAGGCCGACGAGGCGACCCGCGAGGAGCAGATCCTCGTCGGTGACCGGGTCCGGGCCGAGCAGGGCTGGGAGGCCTGGTCGAGCTGCGCCGACGGGATCACACCGAGCTGACGGGACGTCGGCGCCACGTCGTCCGTCCGGTCCGACGGCGCCGCGGGGCGGCCCCGCCGGCTCGCGAGGAAGAACCGGCGGGACCTGGATCGACGTTTCGCCCGCGGGCCTCCGGTCGACCTGGGCGCGGGGCTACCCGCGCGATCCGATGCCGCTAACGTCCGCCGGCCCGCTGTGCCCGCATCCCGGGTCCCCCGGTCCGTCCCGGCGACCACTGGCTGCTCGGGCACCTCGGACGGCGACCCGGTGCCGGGCACCGGGGCGGGCGACCTCAGCAGGCGCTGCGGAGCTGCCAGTCGGCGCGGTCGGGGACGCTCGCGCGCTCGTCGTCCGGCTCGGGGTGCCAGGCCAGGTCGAGACCGGGGAAGCCCTGCTCGGTGACGACGCGGCGGAAGTCGCCGTACCGCCGGCGACCCGCGGAGTCGACTCCGTCGACGGCGTCGACGGCCCGCACCAGCAGCCAGAGGGCGACGAAGCGCAGCTCCCAGGCCAGGGCGAGACCGACCGCCACCACACCGAGGACCACGAGCACGACCATCGCCGTCCCTCCGCCGATCCGACGTGACGGTGCTGACATCGGCGGCGGGCCGGACCCCGTTACGGCGCGCGGTCAGTGGTGACGATGAGTTGCAGTTGATCACGGTGGAGACGGGGCCGGACCGTCGCGCTCGCAGCGGCCCGGCACCCGTCACCGGGGCCGGACGACTACTGCGTCTTGCGCTGGTCGGCTTCCTTCTTCTCCGCCTCGGCGCGGGCCTTCTGGGCCTCCGCCTCCTTGTCGCGCGCGGTGTCCTCGGCGTCGGCCTTCTTCTGCTGCTCCTTGCCCTCGCGGGCCCAGTCGTCCTTCCCCGTGACCGCGCCGGCGGCCTCCTTGGCGCGGCCCTTCAGGTCCTCGGCGGCGGTGTCATCGGCCATGTCTGGCTCCCCTGGTCGGAGTGATCGACGGTCGGGGGGTCCCCTACCCCGACGGTGGGGGCGGCCACACCGAGCGCCTGAGACCGGCGTTGGTCCGATCGGACCTCGCTCATCACCCACTCGGGGTGCCGGTCGACCGCTCGTCCTCCCCGATCACGGCGGTCGCCGGACGGGACGTGGTCGGCTCTCAGCTCCGCGTGCCCGCGCGCGGGGCGCCCCTAGCGTCGCTGCGTCATCAGACGAGTGGGAGGTGGCGGCGTGGCGACCGACGTCGCGGAGAGTGCGGGACCGGCCGGCACGGAGGTCGCCGGCGCCACGGGGACCACCGAGTTGGCCGTCACGGGCATGACGTGCGGAACGTGCGCTGCACGCATCCAGCGGCGCCTGGGCCGGCTGCCCGGCGTCGAGGCCAGCGTCAACTACGCCACCGGCCGGGCGCGGGTGACACACCCCGCCGGACAGGACCCCGCGGAGCTCGTCGCCGCCGTCACGACCCTCGGCTTCGGCGCCGCGCCCGTGGAGCGCCTCGTCCCGGCGAGCGCCGCCGCGACGGTCCCGACGCCGCGCCGCGCGCCCGAGGCCCCGGCGGGCCCCGCGCCGGCGGCGGCGGCGGACCCCGAGCTCGCCGAGCTGCGCCACCGCGCGCTGGTCTGCCTCGCGCTGACGCTGCCCGTCATCGCCGTGGCGATGAACCCCGACTGGCAGTTCCGGTACTGGCAGTGGTTCTCGCTCGTGCTCACCGCGCCGGTGGTGGTGTGGGGCGGCTGGCGCTTCCACCGCAACGCGGCCCGCCACCTGCGCCACCTCTCGGCCACGATGGACACGCTCGTCTCGGTGGGCACGCTCGCCGCCTTCGGCTGGTCGCTCGTGACGCTCTTCCTCGGCGGCGCGGGTCTCGGGGGGATGCGGCACGGGCTGTACCTGCTGCCCACGCCCGACCAGTTCGACGGCGCGCGCACGATCTACCTGGAGACCGCGGCCGCCATCACGACCGCGGCGCTGCTCGGACGGTGGATCGAGCGGCGGGGCCGGCGGCGCGCGCTCGGGGTGTCGGCGGCGCTGCTCGCGCCGCCCGCGACCGAGGCCCGGGTGGTCGTCGGCGACCGGGAGCTGCCGGTGCCGGTGGACGGCGTGCGGCCCGGCGACCGCATCGCGGTGGACGCGGGCGAGCCCTTTCCCCTCGACGGTCGCGTGGTCGAGGGCCGGACCAGCGTCGACGCCGGCTCCATGACCGGCGAGTCGGCGCCCCTGGACGTGGAGCCCGGCGCCGAGGTGCTCGCCGGCACCCGCAACGAGACCGCCCGCGTCGTCGTGGAGACCACCCGGGCGGCGGGCGACACGCAGTGGGCCCGCATGGCCCGGCGGGTGCAGGAGGCCCAGGCGGGCAAGACCGCGATCCAGCGCCTCGCCGACCGCATCTCCGCGTGGTTCGTGCCCGTCGTGATGCTCGTCGCGGTCAACACCCTGCTCTTCTGGGGTGTCTCCGGCGCCGGCTGGGGCTTCGCGATCGCCGCGGGCATGGCCGTGCTGGTCGTCGCGTGCCCCTGCGCGCTCGGGCTCGCCACCCCGACGGCGCTCGCGGTCGCCACGGGACGCGGCGCGCAGCTCGGCATCCTGCTGCGCGGCCCCGAGGTGCTGGAGTCCACCCGGCGCGTCGACACGATCGTGCTGGACAAGACGGGCACGGTGACCACCGGCCGCATGGGCCTGCGCGCCGTGCACACCACCGGTGGGGCCACCCGCGACGAGGTGCTGGCCCGGGCGGGCGCCCTCGAGGCGCGCCTGGAGCACCCGGTCGCCCGCGCGATCGCGGCGGCCGCGCGGGACGAGGTGGCGTCCCCGCTCGCGGACGCCCGCGACGTGCAGACCCTCGACGGGCTCGGCGTCGTCGGCACGGTCGACGGGATGCGCGTACTCGCCGGGCGTCGCCGCCTGCTCGACGAGCGCGGCGTCGCGGTCCCGGACGACCTGCGGGACGCCCTCGACGCGGCCGCCGCGCAGGGCGCGACCACCGTGCTCGTGGCCTGGGACGACGGGACCGGTGCGCTGCGGGCCCGCGCGGTGCTCGCCGTGGCCGACGCGGTGCGCGAGGGCTCGGCGGACGCGGTCGCGCGGATGCGGGCGCGGGGGCTGCGCCCGGTGCTGCTGACCGGCGACAACCCCGTCGCGGCGCGCGCGGTGGCCGCGGAGGTCGGGATCGACGCCGACGACGTCGTCGCCGAGGTGCTGCCCACCGAGAAGGCCGACGAGGTCCGCCGCCTGCAGTCCGGCGGCGCCGTCGTGGCCATGGTCGGCGACGGGGTCAACGACGCCGCCGCGCTGGCGCAGGCCGACCTGGGCGTCGCGATGGGGACGGGCACCGCGATGGCCATCGAGGCCGGTGACGTCACCCTCGTCCGCGACGACCTGCGCGCCGTCCCCGACGCCCTCGCCCTGGCTCGTCGCACCCTCGGCACCATCCGCGGCAACCTGTTCTGGGCCTTCGCCTACAACGTCGCCGCGCTGCCGCTGGCCGTCGCGGGCCTGCTCAACCCGATGATCGCGGGCGTGACGATGGCGCTGTCGAGCGTGTTCGTCGTCGGCAACAGCCTGCGGCTGCGGCGCTTCCGGCCCTGATCGCGTTTCCGGTCGATCACGACGGGCAAGGCCAGTGCGTCGACCAGAGGCGGAAGGAAGGTCAGCGTGGACGATCCGGAGGAGCTCGCACAGGCGGTGTCCAAGGCGGCGTCGCGGGACGGGCGCCGACTGGCGATCGTCGAGTCGCTGACCGGCGGGCTGGTCTGCAGTGACCTGGCGGCGTCGCCGGGCTCGAGCGAGTGGTTCCGCGGCGGCGTCGTGGCCTACGACCGCACCACCAAGCACGGCGCGCTGGGCGTGCCGGACGGTCCGGTGGTGTCCGAGCCCGCGGTGCGCACGATGGCCGAGAAGGCCGCCGACATGCTCGGGGCCGACCTGACGCTGGCCGTCAGCGGGGCCGGCGGCCCGGAGCCGCAGGACGACCAGCCCCCGGGCACCGTGTGGTTCGCCATCACCGACAAGGGCGAGACCGAGGCCTGGGTCGAGCAGACCGAGTCCGACGACCCGCAGGACGTCCTCAGGCACACCCGCATCCGCTCGCTGCAGGCGTTGCTGGACCACATGGGCGAGTAGCGGATCATGGCGGCGTGGTGGACCACGTCGTCTGGGACTGGAACGGCACGCTCCTCGCGGACGTGCACGCCGTCGTCGACGCCTCCGCCGCCGGTCTGGCGGCGGTGGGCGTCGACGAGCACCTCGACCTCGAGCGGTACCGCTCGACGTTCCGGCGTCCGCTGCGCGACTTCTACGCCGACCTGGTCGGGCGGGAGGTCGGCGACGCGGAGTGGGCGCACCTGAACGCGGAGTTCGGGGCGCACTACCGGGGCGCGGAACCGGCGCTGCCGCTGGCCGACGGGGCGATGGACGCCCTCGAGCGGTTCGCCGCCGCCGGGCTCGGCCAGTCGGTGCTGAGCATGCTCGCCCACGACCAGTTGCACGCCACCCTGGAGCGTCGAGGGCTGCACGACTGGTTCGCGCGCGTCGACGGCGATCACCACCACGACGGGCGGAGCAAGGCCGCCGCGCTCGCGGAGCACCTCGACGTCCTCGGTCTCGACCCCGCCGGCGTGGTGCTCGTGGGCGACACCCTCGACGACGCCGCGGCCGCCGCCGCCGTCGGCTGCGCCTGTGTGCTGGTCGCCGAGCACTCGACGCACCACGCGGCCGACCTGCGCACCGTCGCCCCGGTCGTCGCGACGCTGCCCGAGGCGGTCGAGCACGTGCTGGCGCTGCACTGATCAGTGCAGCGGGCCCCGGCGACGACCGGCGGGGCGTGGCCGCGCGCGCCGCGCGGCCCGGCACCCCGCGCGACGTACGCTCGTCGTGTGGCCCTGCCGTCCGAACCGTCCCCCGCGCCCTCCTACGCGCGGGTCGTCCTGCTCTACAACCCGCAGGAGCAGCGGCGACGGGGAGCAGCGCGCGGCGGAGGCCCGGTCGGACCTGGAGCGGGCGGCGCCGCAGCTCGAGGTCGTCGCCGTGCCGACGCAGTACGCGGGGCACGCGCGCGTGATCGCCGAGGAGGAGGCCCGCGGCGGACCGGTGCTCGTGGTCTCGGTGAGCGGTGACGGCGGGTACCACGAGGTCGTCGAGGGCCTCATGGCCGCGGGCGACGGCACGGTCTCCGGCGCCGTCGCGGCGGTGCTCCCGGCCGGGAACGCCAACGACCACCGCCGCGCCACCCGCGAGCGGCCGCTGGTCGACGCGATCGCGGCCGGGGACGTGCGGCGACTGGACCTGCTGCGCGTCGAGGTGGCCGGCGAGGAGCGGCCGCGCTGGGCGCACTCGTACTTCGGGCTGGGGATCACGCCGACCGTCGCCCTCGAGATCGAGCGAGGCGGCAAGGGCTCACTGCGCGAGATCATCACGACGATCCGCGCGTTCTCCCGCTTCCGGCCGTTCGCGGTCGACGTGGAGGGCGAGGGACCGCGGCGCTTCGACAGCCTCATCCTCGCCAACACCACGGAGATGGCGAAGTACGTGACGCTGTCCGACGGCGACCCCGCCGACGGGCAGTTCGAGGTGATCACGCTGCCGCACCGGTCGAAGCTGCGGCTGCTGGCCTACGCCGTGCGCGCCGCGGTGCGCGGGCTGGGCCCCCAGCCGCACACCGACCGGTTCGCGTTCACGACGCTCAAGCCGATGCCGGTGCAGCTCGACGGGGAGGTGCTCGACCTCGAGGCCGACCGCGCCGTCACCGTCGAGATCGCCCCGCGCGCGCTGGCGACGGTCGTGTGACCGATCCGCTGGAGGCCGCCGCGTCCGAGGCCCGCGAGCGGGTCGAGGCGCTGTCCGCCCAGCTCGCGGGCATCGTCGAGACGGCGTCGGCGAGCGCCGGCGACGACGAGCACGACCCCGAGGGCCAGACCGTCGCCTACGACCGCGCCCAGGTCGCGGCCCTGCTCGCCGCGGCGCACCACGACCTCACGGAGATCGAGGCGGCCCGTGTGCGCGTGACGGTCGGGACGTACGGGGTGTGCGAGCGCTGCGGGCGCCCGATCGCCCCCGAACGCCTCGAGGCCCGCCCCGCCGCCCGCGCCTGCGTCACCTGTCCCTGAGCCACGGCTGCGCCCGCGCACGGGGCTACGGGCGGCGGAACGGGACCGACGGGTCGCGGACGGGGCGCTCGCCGGCCGCGGCGGCGAAGCGCGCACGCGCCGAGAGCGCCGGCTCCCGGTCCTCGCGCAGCCCCGGCGCCATGACGTCGCGCACCGGCCCGAGGAGCACCTGCCGGTCCTCTCGCCGGGTCGACGACAGGCGCAGATGCGCGCGCATCCA
>Ga0196958_10000253_pt1 | contig 17529 bp, 12 predicted proteins | sample S1v_10metaG_FD_148654 | JGI IMG/M metagenome (GOLD analysis project Ga0196958, IMG submission 148654) | Soil microbial communities from Anza Borrego desert, Southern California, United States - S1+v_10 | ecosystem: Environmental > Terrestrial > Soil > Desert | place: USA: California | collected...
CAATCCCAACCCCCAAGCCCCGGCCCCCGACCCTCCAGCCCCACCCCCAACTCCAACCTCCCCAGCCACAAACCGCACAGGCCGAACAGGAAGCCGGACGAACAGGAAGCCGGACGAACAGGGGACCGGCGGAGGGGGGCAAGGGGCGAAGCCCCACCGGGGGTCCGGGGGCGGAGCCTCCCGGCCGGGGTCCGGGGGTCGGACCCCCGGTGTAAATGCGAAAGATCCCCGTGTCGCAATGCGACACGGGGATCCCCCGATCTGTAGCCCCGATGGGATTCGAACCCACGCTACCGCCTTGAGAGGGCGGCGTCCTAGGCCGCTAGACGACGGGGCCCTAGGTGGTGTGACCTGGTCTTCCGACCGGATCTCGCCTTAGTGTTCACTTTATCTTGCTGCGGTAGCTTAGCACATCCGTTTTCCACCGCTGCAGCTGGGGTACCAGGACTCGAACCTAGACTAACTGAACCAGAATCAGTCGTGCTGCCAATTACACCATACCCCATTGGCTTTCCGATCAACTTCCCGCACCTGGGTGGTGATCCCTGGCCCGGGGGCTGTCCGTTCCGCCGGGAGGAATAGTAGACCAAGAGCCCGGCGGAACGGAAATCGGGGTCAGGCGGACGCCGCCGACAGCTCGCAGACGAGGAGTTCGGGCAGCTCAGCGAGGCTGTTGATGGCGGCGATGCCGGTGGGCAGCGAACCGTCGCCCGGCCCCTGCCGGTTCAGCCAGACGCCCTTGAGGCCGGCGTCCCGCGCGCCGATGGCGTCGGCGTGGAGGCGGTCCCCGATGTGCACGGTGTCGCGCGGGGGCACCCCGAGGTCGGCGCACGCGGTGTCGAAGATCACGGGGTCCGGTTTGGCCGCGCCCACCTCGCCCGCGATGAGCACGGTGTCGAAGTACTGCGCGAGGCCGAGGGTGGCGATCTTCACGCGCTGGTGCCGGCCGGAGGCGTTGCTCACGGCGGCCATCGGCAGGCCGGTGGCGCGCAGCCACTCCAGGCAGGGCACCACGTCGGGGAACAGCCGCCAGCCGGCCGCCAGCACCTCCTGGCGGTGCAGCTCGCGCCGGGTCGCCTCGGCCAGGTCCAGCTCCTCGCCCAGCGCGGCGAAGAACGCGCGGGTGCGGATGTTGCGCATCGACTCGTACTCCAGCCGGCCCGCGAGCAGCAGGGAGCAGTGCTCGTCGGTGATGCGCTGCCACAGCGTCCAGTTGTCGGCGTTGCCGACCATCGCGGCGAGCGCGGCCCGCGATGAGGTGCTGTAGTCGACGAGGGTGTCGTCCACATCGAGGCTCACCGCGCGGATCTCGCCGGTTCTCCGGGGGGTGAAGGTCGGGGCTGCGGTTGTCACCCAGTGAGGCTAGGTGCGAGCGACCCTCGTCCGACTCGACCAGAGAGGTGATATCTGAAGGTTCTTGCACGGTCAAGCATCGCTGAACCGCCCGAACGCACCAGTCAGGTTGCCCCGAGCGCCCGTCGCAAGCGCCCGATCGAGCGATCCCGACCGACCAGCTCCAGGGACTCGTAGAGCGGCGGCGAGACGGTGCGACCCGTCACCGCGACCCGGATCGGGGCGTAGGCTTTGCGCGGCTTGAGCCCCAGACCGTCCACAAGGGACGCCTTGAGCGCTTCCTCGATCGCGGGCGCCGTCCACTCCGGCAACGACTCCAGCGCGGTGATACCGGCCGTCAACACCGGGCGCGCGTCCTCGCCCAGCGCCTTCGCCGCCGATTCCTCCTCCGGCACGAACGACTCCTCGTCCGCGAAGAGGAAGCGCACCATGCCGGACGCCTCGGACAGCACGACCAGTCGCTCCTGCACCAGGGGGGCCACTCCGCGCAACGTCGCCAACTGCTCGTCGGTCGGGTCCACCAGCAGGCCGTCGGCCGCCAGGTACGGCAGCACGCGGCTGACGAAGTCCTCCACGGGCAGCGCGCGCAGGTGCGTCGCGTTGATCGCCTCGGCCTTCTTCAGGTCGAACCGGGCCGGGTTGGCGCTGACCTTCTCCAGGGAGAACGACTCGACCATTTCCGCCACCGAGAAGATGTCCCGGTCGTCGGCGATCGACCAGCCGAGCAGCGCGAGGTAGTTCAGCAGGCCCTCGGGCAGGAATCCGCGTTCCCGGTAGCGGAACAGGTTCGACTGCGGGTCGCGCTTGGACAGCTTCTTGTTGCCCTCGCCCATCACGTAGGGCAGGTGGCCGAAGCGCGGGGTGTGGTCGGTCACGCCGATTCGCCGCAGCGCGGCATAAAGGCCGAGTTGGCGCGGGGTGGACGGCAGCAGGTCTTCCCCGCGCAGCACGTGCGTGATGCGCATCAGCGCGTCGTCCACCGGGTTGGTGAACGTGTAGAGCGGGTCGCCGTTGGCGCGCACCAGGACCGGGTCGGGCGTCGAGCCGGCCTTGAAGGTGATCTCGCCGCGGACCAGGTCGTCCCAGCCGAGGTCCTCGTCGGGCATCCGCAGGCGCAGCACCGGCTCGCGGCCCTCGGCGCGCAGCGCGGCCCGCTGCGCGTCGGTGAGGTCGCGGTCGTGGCCGTCGTAGCCGAGCTTCGGGTCCTGGCCGGCCGCCCTGCGCCGCGCCTCGATCTCCTCGGCGGTGGAGAACGACTCGTACAGCTCCCCCGCGTCGAGCAGCCTGCGGGCGATGTCGGCGTAGAGGTCGCGGCGCTCGCTCTGCCGGTACGGCCCGTGCGGCCCGCCGACCTCGGGGCCCTCGTCCCAGTCGAGCCCCAGCCAGCGCATCGCGTCGAGCAGCTGCTCGTAGGACTCGCGGGAGTCGCGGGCCGCGTCGGTGTCCTCGATGCGGAACACCATCGCGCCGCCGGTGTGGCGGGCGTAGGCCCAGTTGAACAGGGCGGTGCGGATCAGGCCCACGTGCGGCGTGCCGGTCGGCGACGGGCAGAAGCGGACGCGGACCTCTGGGGTGACTGCGGATGCGCTCATGACCCGATCAGCCTATCCGCCTTGACCGGCGGCGCCGACAGGAGCATCCTGAAGTTATTCAACTACCGTTGAAAACGAGGTGGGGACGATGGAGAGGACCACGGTCGCGGTGGTCGGCGGAGGGCCGGCGGGGATGGTGTGCGCGCTGCTGCTGGCCCGCGCCGGGGTGGCGGTCACCGTCCTGGAGAAGCACGGCGACTTCCTGCGGGACTTCCGGGGCGACACGGTGCACGCGTCCACGCTGACCCTGCTGGACGAGCTGGGGCTCGGGCCGTCGTTCGCGGAGGTGCCGCACCAGCTGGTGGACAAGGTGCAGGTGCTGCTGGACAGCGGCACGCAGACGGTGGCCGACATGTCCCGGCTGCCGGGGCCGCACAAGCACATCGCGTTCGTGCCGCAGTGGGACTTCCTGGACCTGGTCGCCGACGCCGGGCGGCGCGAGGAGTCCTTCGCGCTGAAGATGGACGCCGAGTTCACCGGCCTGCTCAGGTCCGGCGGCCGGGTCACCGGCGTGCGCTACCGGACGGCGGGGCGCGAGGTCGAGCTGGCCGCGGACCTGGTGGTGGCGGCGGACGGGCGCCACTCGGCGGTGCGCCGGGAGGCCGGGCTGCGGGCGCGCTCGTTCGGCGCGCCGATGGACGTGTGGTGGTTCCGGCTGCCGCGCGCGGCCGACGAGCCCTCCGGCGGGCTCGGGCGCTTCGGCCGCGGCAGCGGGCTGGTGCTGATCAACCGCGGCGAGTACTTCCAGGCCGCGTTCCTGATCCGCAAGGGCGCCGACGAGCGGTTGCGCGCCGAGGGCGTCGAGGCGTTCCGGGCGCGCGTGGCGGCGCTCGTGCCGTGGGTGGCCGAGCGGATGGGGACCGTCGAGTCGCTCGACGACGTGAAGCTGCTGGACGTCAGGCTCGACCGGTTGCGGCGCTGGCACGCCGAGGGCGTGCTGTGCATCGGCGACGCGGCGCACGCCATGTCGCCCATCGGGGGCGTGGGCATCAACCTGGCGGTGCAGGACGCGGTGGCCGCCGCGCGCCTGCTGGCCCGGCCGCTGCGGGAGGGCCGGCTCACGGCGGCGGACCTGGCGCGGGTGCGCCGGCGGCGGTGGCTGCCGACCGCGGTGACCCAGGCGATCCAGCGCCTGATCCAGAACGCGTTCCTGCGGCCCGCGCTGGAGGGCTCCGCGCGCGTCGCGACCGGCCGGGCGCCGCGGCCGGTGGCGCTGCTGCAGCGGTACCCGCTGCTGCAGGCCATCCCGGCCTACCTGGTGGGGATCGGGCTGATGCCCGAGCGCGCGCCGGGGTTCGCCCGCCGCGCGCCCGAGCGGATCGAGCGGAGCTGAGGGCGGCTCCCCGCGCGGGGGCCGCCCCCGGCGGCTAGCGGTCGGCGACGGTGTTGGTGAGGGTGCCGAGCCCCTCCACGGTGACCGAGACGGTCTGCCCGGCGGTGAGCGGGCCCACGCCGGCGGGCGTGCCGGTGAGGATCACGTCCAGCGGGCGCAGGGTCATCACGGCCGAGATGTGCTCGATCAGGGCGGGGATGTCGTGCAGCAGCAACGAGGTGCGCGAGTCCTGCCGCACCTCGCCGTCGACCTCGGTGCGGATCGCCACGTCGGACGGGTCGAACGAGGTCTCCACCCACGGCCCCAGCGGGCAGAAGGTGTCGAAGCCCTTCGCGCGCGTCCACTGGCCGTCGGTCCGCTGGAGGTCCCGCGCCGTGACGTCGTTGGCGATCGTGTAGCCCAGCACCGACTGCCGGGCCCGCGCCGCCGGGATGTCCCGGCCGCCCACGCCGATGACGACGGCCAGCTCGCCCTCGAAGTCCACCCGCCCGGCCGCCGCGGGCAGCTTGACCTCCGCGTTCGGCCCGATCACCGCCGTGTTGGGCTTGAGGAACATCAGCGGGTGGTCCGGGACCTCGTTGCCCAGCTCGGCGGCGTGCTCGGCGTAGTTGCGGCCGATGCCCACGATCTTGGGCGGCAGGAACGGCGCCAGCAGCCGGACGTCGGCCAGCGGCCAGCGGCGTCCGGTGAACGTCGGGTTCGCGAACGGGTCGTCGGCGATCTCGACGGCGGTCAGGTCGTCGCCGTCCCCTTCGATCGCGGCGAAGGCGAGGCCGTCCGGTTGGGCGATACGGGCGATGCGCACGGCAATCACCCTAACCGGCGGCTTGCGCCGGCACCCGCCGTGCCTAGCGTCGAGGGATGAGAACCCTGCTGCTCGTCCTCCTCGCCCTGCTGGCCGCGGTCGCCCCGGCCACCGCCGCCCCCGCGCCCGCCCCCGGACCCGTTCCCGGGGCGGTCCCGCTCGAAGCGGGCACCCGGCTCGAAGGCCCCGCCGGGTCCCGGTGCGCCAACGGCTTCAACGTCCGCGGCCACCTGCTGGTCCCGGCCGGCTGCGCCCCGGTGGGCGCCGTCCTGCGCGGCCCCGGCGGCGGTGTCGTCGGCCCGGTGGTCCACGTCCGCCCCGCCTACGCGGTGGTGCGCGTGCAGGACCCGTCGGCCTGGCGGCAGCTGCCCCGGGTGGTCGGCCACCCGACGACCGTCACCGGCTCGGCGGAGGCCCCCGTCGGGGCGAGCGTGTGCGCGGCCGGGGGCCGCACCGGCTGGCGCTGCGGCACGGTCCTGGCGAAGAACCAGTCCGTCCACCACCCCGGCGGGACCACCACCGGGCTGACCCGCACCAGCCTGTGCGTCCAGCCCGGCGACGACTGGCTCCCGGTGGTCAGCGGCGGTCACGCCCAGGGGCACCTGGTGGGCGGCTCCGGCTGCGCCTCGTACTTCTTCCCGATCAACAAGGTCCTGGCCGCCGAGGGGTTCACGCTGGTGACGGGCTGACGGCGGCGCGCGCCGCCTTGTGCGCCAGGGCGTCGCACAGCGCCAGCCAGCTCGCCTCCACGATGTTGCCGTGGACGCCGACGGTGGTCCACTCGCGCTCGCCGTCGGTGGACTCCACCAGCACGCGGGTGACGGCGTCGGTGCCGTGCTCGGCCGCCTCGTGCGGCCGGGACAGGATGCGCACCTTGTAGTCGTTGAGCTGCACGCTGTCCAACCAGGACAGGTGCGGCAGCAGCGCCTTGCGCAGCGCCGCGTCCAGCGCGTGCACCGGCCCGTTGCCCTCGGCGGTGGCGATCACCCGCTCCCCCGCGACGTGCACCTTGACCGTCGCCTCGGACACGATCGCCCCGTCGCGGGTGTGGTCGAGCACCACCCGGTAGGACTCCAGCTCGAACGGCGGGGTGTCCGCTTCGGACAGCTCGTGCTTGAGCAGCAGCTCCAGCGAGGCGTCGGCGGCCTCGAACGACCAGCCGCCCGCCTCCAGCTCCTTGACCCGGCGCACGGCGCTGGTCAGCGCCTCGGGCCGGCGGGCCAGGTCGATCCCGAGCTCACGTCCCTTGAGCTCGAGACTGGCCCGGCCCGCCATCTCGGTGACCAGCACCCGCATGCCGTTGCCGACGGTGTCCGGAACGATGTGGTTGTACAGCTCCGGGTCCACCTTGATCGCGCTCGCGTGCAGCCCCGCCTTGTGGGCGAAGGCCGACGACCCGACGTAGCCCTGGTGGGGGTCGGGTGCGATGTTCGCGATCTCGGCCACCGCATGGGAGACGCGGGTGAGCTCGGCCAGCGCACCGGGCGGTAGCACCGGCCGGCCGAGCTTGGTCACGAGGTTCCCGACGACGGCGAACAGGTCGGCGTTGCCCGCTCGCTCGCCGTAGCCGTTGGCGGTGCACTGGACGTGGGTGGCCCCCGCCTGCACCGCCGCGATGGTGTTGGCCACCGCGCAGGACGTGTCGTCCTGGCAGTGGATGCCGACCCGGAAGCCCGTGCGGGCCACCACGTCGGCGACGGTCTCGGCCAGCCCCAGCGGGAGCTGGCCGCCGTTGGTGTCGCACAGGACGACGACGTCGGCGCCACCCTCCACGGCGGACTCCAGCGTGCGCAGCGCGGTGTCCGGGTCGAACGCGAAGCCGTCGAAGAAGTGCTCCGCGTCCAGGAACACCCGGCGCCCCTCCCCGACGAGGAACCGGACGGTGTCGCGGACCATCGCGCAGTTCTCCGCGACGTCGGTGCGCAGCGCCCGCTCGACGTGCCGCCGGTCGGACTTGGCCACCAGCGTCACGACCGGGGCCTGGCTGTCCAGCAGCGCCCTGACCTGCTGGTCCTGCTCCACCTTCACCCCCGCCTTGCGGGTGGCCCCGAAGGCGACGAGCTGCGCGTGCTCGAGCACCAGGTCGCCCGCCGCGGCGCGGGCGAAGAACTCGGTGTCCTTGGGCAGCGCGCCCGGCCAGCCGCCCTCGATGAACCCCACGCCGAGCCCGTCCAGCAGCCGCGCGACCGCGAGCTTGTCCGTCACCGAGTAGGAGATGCCCTCGCGCTGGGCACCGTCCCGCAGGGTCGTGTCGTAGACGTGGAAGGAATCGCCGAGCGTGGTCACGGGGGTCTCCTAGAAGATCTGGGAAAACAAAAAGACCCCCCGCAACATGCGAGAGGTCGGCGCGCCGGGTGCTGGGGAAGCACTTACCCGGCGCGCTCCGAAATAATGATCACGGCGTGGAGAGCCACGGGCCGAATACTGCCACAACCCGTCCGGGCTTACCACTCCACGGACGGGTTGTCCCACCAGCTGGGCGACGGGCAACGCCCGCGAACGTCGGCCGGGCGCTCAGCCCCCCGCCAGGAACCGCGCGAAAGCCTCGATGGCGGCCGGGTTGCGCGGGCCCTCCACGAGGGCGGCGTAGGGCAGCACGAAGAACCGCTTGTCCCGCACGGCGGGCACCTCCTTCAGCGGCGCGTAGGACTCCAGGAACGCCTGCTTCTGCTGGGGCGTGGACAGGTCGCCGTCCGCGTAGTCGTTGATCAGGATGACGTCCGGGTTGCGCTCCACCACGGTCTCCCAGCCCACCGCGGTCCAGCTGTCGTCCAGGTCGCCGAAGATGTTCTCGCCGCCGGCCCGGCCGATGATGTCCTGCGGCGCGGCGTTCTTCCCGGACGTGTAGGGCTGGTCCAGGCCGCTGTCGTACAGGAAGACCTTCGGCTTGGGCCTGCCCCGCACCAGCTCCTCCGCCCCGGCGACCTGCCGCTGGTACCCGGCGATCAGCTCCTCGGCCCTGGCCGACACCCCGAAGATCGCGCCGAGGTTGCGCAGGTCGGTGTAGAGCGCTTCCAGCGGCGGCATGACGCCGCGCTGCTTGCCCACGCCGTTGCGGCACGTCTCGGTCAGCAGGTAGGTGGCGATCCCCTGCTCCTCGAGGACGTCGGGGGTGAAGCCGGTGCTCTCGGAGAAGCCGTAGCCCCAGCCGGCGAACACCATGTCCGCGCCCGCGCCCTGCACGACCTCCTTGTTGATCTTCTCGGCCAGCTTCGGCAGCCGCTCGAAGTCCGCCTTCCACGGCGACGTGCTGACGTCGGTGCCCTTGTTGTCGCCGGCGATGACGTAGCCCGCCATGCGGTCGGCCAGACCGAGGGCGAACATCATCTCGGTGATGCCGGTGTCGTTGGTGACGACCTTGGACGGCGCCCCGTCGTAGGTGACCTCCTGGCCGCAGTTGCGGACGGTGACCTTCGCGCCGCCGGGCTCCTGGGTCGCGATGGTCGCCCCGCAGCCGGTGGTGGACAGGACGAGGGCGAGGGCGACGAGCTTCCTCACGGGGTGACCTCCTGGTGTTCGAACAGCAGTTGCGGCACGCCGCTGGTGGGGTGGGGCACGACGTGGGCCCGGACGCGGAAGACCTCCCACAGGACCTCCGGGGTGAGCACCTCCGCCGGCTTCCCGCCGGCCACCACCCGCCCCCGGTCCAGCACGTGCAGGTGGTCGCAGTAGGCGGCGGCCAGGTTCAGGTCGTGCAGGACGGCCAGCACGGTGACGCCCAGCCGCCGGGTCAGCGCCAGCACGGCGAGCTGGTGGCTGATGTCCAGGTGGTTGGTCGGCTCGTCCAGCACCAGGACGCCGGGCTGCTGCGCCAGCGCCCGCGCGATCAGCACCCGCTGGCGCTCGCCGCCGGACAGGCTCAGGAAGCTGCGGCCGGCCAGGTGCGCGGCGTCCATCCGGGACAGCGCGTCGGCGCAGACCTGCCGGTCCTCGGCCGTCTCCCGCTCGAACGCGCCCTGGTGGGGCAGCCTGCCCATGGCCACGACCTCGGCCACGGTGAAGTCGAACTCGACGTGGCTGTCCTGGGTGAGCGCGGCCAGCCGCCGCGCGGTGTCGCGCACCGGCAGGTCGTGCAGGTCCCGCCCGTCGACCCGGACCACCCCGCCGGCGGGCCGCAGCGCCCGGTAGACGCACCGCAGCGTGGTGGACTTGCCGCTGCCGTTGGGCCCGACGATCCCGTGCACCTCGCCGGCGCCCGCCCGCAGCGTGATCCCGTGCAGGATGCGGTCGACGGCGACCCCGTCGAGTTCGACCTCCATCACCGGCCTCCGAACACGTAGCCGCGTCCCCGCATGAGGAACACGAAGGTGGGCACGCCCAGCGCCGCGGTGATGACGCCCAACGGGAGTTCCTCCGGCGCCGCCAGCAGGCGCGCGGCGACGTCGACCCAGATCAGGAAGCACGCGCCGGCCAGGGGCGCGACGGCCAGGACGCGGCGGTGGTCGGAGCCCACCACCAGCCGGACCAGGTGCGGCATCATCAGGCCGACGAAGCCGACCGCGCCGCTGACCGCGACCAGCACGCCGGTCATGGCGGCGGTGACGACGAACAGGACCTTGCGCAGCCGGGTCGCGTCCACGCCCAGCGTCGTGGCGGTCTCGTCGCCCATGGACAGCGCGTTGAGCTGCTTGGCCCGGGTCCGCAGGTAGGCGACGCCGCCCAGCACGGTCACCGCCGCCACCGGCAGCGAGGCCCAGGTGACCCCGCCCAGGCTGCCCAGCAGCCAGAACATCGCCGCCCGCGCGGCTTCGCCGTGCGGCGCCTGGAAGACCATCAGCATCGCCAGGGCGGAGAACCCGTAGGCCATGGCCGTGCCGGTGAGCACCAGCCGCAGCGGGGTGAGCCCGCCCCGGCGGGCCGCGAGGTAGACCAGCGCCATGGCCGCGAGGGCCGACAGGAACGCGGCGGTGGACAGCGCGTAGATGCCCAGCGAGGCGAACAGGCCCAGGGTGGCCACGGCGGTGGCGCCCACGCTCGCGCCGGAGGAGATGCCCAGCACGTACGGGTCAGCCAGCGCGTTGCGCACCATCGCCTGGATAGCGACGCCCACGACGGCCAGGCCCGCGCCGACCACGGCGGCCAGCAGCACGCGCGGCAGCCGGATGTCCCACACGATCCGGTACCGGCCGGCCTCCTCGGGCTGCACGACGCCGCCGGTCAGGGCGTCCCCGAGCAGCCGCAGGACGTCGCCGAGCGGGACGCGCACCGGCCCCAGGGCCACACCGCACACGACGGACACGAGCAGGAGCGCTGTCAGCCCGGCGCACAGCCGTTTGGTCACCGGTCGCCTTTCGGACGGGTGGCCGTACGGCACGCAGCCCGGGGGACCGGCGCAACCGTCCCGCAGACCACGGCAGGAGTGTGCTCGTTCTGCCGCCTGCGGGTGATCGGGCTCGCCCCCCGTCGCGGGGGACCTACCGTTGCGGGTCAGCGCCGGACTTCGACCGGACTTCCCCCACTGGTGGCGTCGCACGACCCTACGTGCACGACGCGCCCCGGGGCTACCTCCGACCGGTGGGACTGGTCACCTGTGGACGAACGCGCAGGCCGCCCGCGACGGCGGGTCGCGGGCGGCCTGCGGGTGGCCCGGGTCGGTCCCGGCGCCGAAGCCCGGTGTCGGGTCCCGGTGTCGGGCCCCGGTGCTAGGCCCCGGTGCGGACGTTGGAGCTGACCAGCGCGGCCAGCCGGTCGCCCACGGCGTAGGTCGCGCCGGGCGAGGCGTGGTCGCGGGTGGCCAGGTCGAAGGCCACCGACGCCTCGATGCGCCGAGCCGCCTCGTGCTCGCCGAGGTGGTCCAGCATCAGGGCGACCGACAGCACGGCCGCCGTCGGGTCGGCGACGCCCTGGCCCGCGATGTCCGGCGCGCTGCCGTGCACCGGCTCGAACATGCTCGGGTTGCGGCGGGTGACGTCCAGGTTGCCGCTGGCGGCCAGGCCGATGCCGCCGGTCACGGCCGCCGCCAGGTCGGTGAGGATGTCGCCGAACAGGTTGTCGGTGACGATCACGTCGTACCGGGCCGGGTCGGTGACCAGGTGGATCGTCGCCGCGTCCACGTGCTGGTAGGCGACGGTCACGTCCGGGTGCTGCAGCGAGACCTCCTCGACCACCCGCGACCACAGCGAGCCCGCGTGGGTCAGGACGTTGGTCTTGTGCACCAGCGTCAGGTGCCGGCGCGGGCGGCCCGCCGCGCGCGCGAACGCGTCGCGGACCACCCGCTCCACGCCGAAGCTGGTGTTGATGCTGACCTCGGTCGCGATCTCGTGCGGGGTGTCCTTGCGCAGCAGGCCGCCGTTGCCCGCGTACAGGCCCTCGGTGCCCTCCCGCACGACCACCATGTCGATCTCCGGCGGGTCGGCGATCGGGCTGCGCACGCCGGGGTAGAGCCGGGCCGGGCGCAGGTTGACGTGGTGGTCCAGTTCGAACCGCAGGCGGAGCAGGAGACCGCGTTCCAGGATGCCGCTGGGGACCGACGGGTCGCCCACGGCGCCGAGCAGGATGGCGTCGTGCTGGCGCAGCTCGCCCAGCACGGATTCCGGCAACAACTCACCTGTGGCGTGCCAGCGCGCCGCGCCGAGGTCGTAGCGGGTGATCTCAGCCGCTGGAACGACCTCACCGAGCACCTTCAGGGCCTCGGCGACGACCTCGGGCCCGATCCCGTCTCCTGGGATCACTGCGAGCCGCATCCACACACCTCCCAGGTATCAGTCCCATTGCTCGGGACTAGTTTCCTTTGCGAAAGGCTACCGGTCGCAGACCCGTTCGCCGCACTCGGAACACACTTCAGTGGCCATATCTCCCGGACTGCGGGACACCCGAACGGTTCAGTGCCGCCGAATGGCCGTCACCCGATGCGCTTAAACGGCTCTGGCCGGCCGGGGCAACCCCCGACCGGCCAGAGTGGCGTACGGCGTCCGACCGCCCCGAGCGGGTCAGCCGGCCGCGCGGTTGCCCCCGTTCGCCTTCACCTTGACCACGTCCGCCCGGTCGCCCGAGGCGTTGTGGTGGTGCAGCACCAGCAGGCTGTCCGAGCCGTCGGCGGCCAGGGCCGCGGCGTCCCGGTTGACCACCAGCGCGGTGCCCGGCCGCGCCCGGTAGGACAGCGCGGCGTCGCCGCCGCCCTGCACCCACAGGCCCGGCTTGAGCGGGTCGAACGACGACGGGGTGTCGATCGAGTCGATCAGGCCGTTCGACGCGCCCGGCGCGACGTAGAAGCCGGCCACGCCGGTCGTGTACGAGATCCGCGCGGTGTCGGCCGCCGGGTCGATGCCCAGCGCGGTCAGCAGCACCGGCAGGACCACCACGTTGGTGTCGAACACGTTGGTGTCCACGTCGCCGAACTGGCCGTTGACCGCCTGGATGTCGACGGTCTCGCCGGTGCGCAGGTCCTGCGTCACGGCGACCAGCAGGTCGGTGTCGGTGAGCTTGTTGGCGTAGACCTCGAAGTCGGGCACGCCGTCACCGGTGGTGTCGATGTCGACGAACGGGATGGTGTTGTTGCCCAGGTTGTACCAGTTGCCCCAGGTCGCGATGCCGAACGCCAGCAGCGCGTCCTGCGGCGTGCCCTGCGCCTTGGCCAGCGGCGCGGTGGACGTGACGCCGACGTGGCGCAGGTCGCCGCCCTTGGCGGTGTCGTTGAGCGTGCAGTTCGTCGTCACGTTGCGGCGGCACTCCCGCAGCTTCGGCGAGGACTTCTGCAGCTCCAGCACGCTGACCAGCGACTTGTAGGCGCCCTGGTCGACGCCGCGGCCGGTGAGGTTGAGCACCGACTGCGCCGCGCCGCCCCGGAAGGTCACGCGGTCCGGGGTGTTGATGTCCGCCGCCGGCTTGGGCGCCGAGTAGACGGGCACCCGCAGCGCGACCGAGGAGCCGTTCCGGGGCGTGAACACGACCCGGCCCGACGCGTCGGCCAGGAACTGGCGCGGCACGTCCAGGTGCAGCGGCGCCACCGTCGGGTCGACGGTCTTGCGCAGCTCGGCCGGGTTGTCGATCCTCAGCGTGACCTTGACCCGCGCGATGCCGCGCGGGCTGAGGCGGACGGAGCCCTGCGACAGCTCGTAGCGCACGCCCGGGATGCCGGTCAGCTGCTCGTAGCCGACGGTGTAGTCGACCCACTTGGTGGACTTGTTGACCACCTTGATGGTCTTGGTCAGCGACACCGGCTTGGTCACCTCGACCACGCCGAAGGTCGCGCTGACCGCGCCCGGGTCGTCCTGCACGTAGGCGAGCACCTGGTTGTCCAGGGCCGCCTTGCCGTCGATGCGGCCGGCGCCGACCCGGTTGGGCGCGTAGGTCTTGCCGTCGGCCTTCACGTCGGCGGACGCGCTGTTCATGATCGCGGCCTTGACCTCCTCCGGCGTCCAGTCCGGGTGGGCCTGGCGGACCAGCGCGGCGATGCCCGAGGTGTGCGGGGCGGCCATCGAGGTGCCGCTGTTGACCAGCGCCTTGTTGCCCGAGCCGACCTGCGCCGAGGCGATCGTGTCGCCCGGCGCCGCGATGTCCGGCTTCACGGCCGGGCCGCGCACGCCGCGCGAGGTGAACGAGCTGGGCGTGTCGGTGATCGCCTGGTCGTAGGTGGGCAGCGCGGTGCGCAGGTCGCCCGCGAGGCGGACGGTCAGCGCGCCGGTGGCCAGCGCCGGGCGCAGGGAGGCGGTCGCGCCGCCGGTCAGCTGGATGACCGGGATGGCGGCGTTGCCCGCGATGCCCGCGCTGAAGTTCTCCAGCGTGGAGGTGAACACCGCGCCGACCGCGCCGGCGGCGGTCACGTTGTTCGCCCGCGCGCCGGAGCCGCAGCGCCGGCTGGCGTCGTTGTCGTCCCACTCCAGCCAGGCGATCTTCCCGGCGACGGCGGCCTGGTCGGCGGCCGACAGCGGCAGGCAGCCGTCCTTGTTGCCGGCGTCGCCGAGGGGGACGACCGCGCCGGTGACGGACTTGCCCTCGTAGTCGTAGTTCTGGCTGTACTGGCCGGGCTTGCGGCCCGCGGCGCCGGCCGGGGCGGTGACCTCGGCCGCGTCGCGCAGCACGTAGGCGTCGCGGGTGGACGCCACGGTCAGCGCCTCGGGGGTGCTGCCCGGCGAGCCGCCGACGTCGTAGAGGTCGCCGCCGTTGCCCGCGGAGAACACCGTCACCACGCCGGAGGCGTTGAGCTTGCGCACGAACAGCGAGTCGGGGTCGTCCGGCGCGCCGTAGTCGGAGCCCAGCGACAGGTTGACCACGTCGAGGTGGTCGGAGAAGTCGCCGTCGCCGTCGGGGTCGAGCGACCAGTCCAGCGCCTGCGCGGTGACGTTGGTCGAGCCCTCGCAGCCGAACACCTTCAGGGCGTAGAGCAGGGCCTTGGGCGCGGTGCCGGGGCCGACGCGCAGGGCGTCGAGCGCCTCGGGGGTCAGCTCGGCGTAGTCGCCCCCGAAGGTCGAGCCGTCGGCGTTGACGCCGAAGCCCGCCGCGGTGCCGGCGACGTGCGTGCCGTGGCCGTTGCAGTCGATCGGGTTCGGGTCGGGCTTGGGGGTGTTGACCGCCGGGTCGGTGGAGGCGCCGTCGTAGGCGTTGCCCACGAAGTCGTAGCCGCCGACGACCTTGGCGGTCGGGAAGTACGAGGCGTCGACCTTGGTCTCGTCGATCGCCTTGAACGCCTCGACCGTGCCCGGACCGGCGAAGTCGGCGTGGGTGTAGTCGATGCCCGTGTCGATGATGCCGACGCGGGTGTCCTCGCCGAGCCGGCCGTACTGCTGCCACGCCTTGAGCGTGTTGGTCAGCTGCACGGCGGACGAGTTCTGCCGGACCTTCGGCACCACGGTGCGCACGGACTTGACGTCCCCGCGCTGCGCCAGCTCCCGCACCTTCGCGGCGTCGGCCGTGACGACCACGCCGGGCACGCCGTTGGCGGTGCGGTAGACCTCCTTGGTGGAGGCGTCCTTGCCCCTCAGGTCCGTCACCACGGAGTCGACGACCTTGGCGGTGTCGTTCTTCGTGGCCTTGGCGGCCTCCTTGGCCTGCTGCTTGGAGGCGCCCTGGCCGGTCTTCTCGGTGTAGGTGTCGACGGCCGGCTTGGCCTCCAACTCCACGAACGCGGTGACCTTGCCCCGGGCCGCCGACAGGCGCTTGCCCACCTTCAACTTCAGTCCGCCGGCGTCCAGCCCGCGCGCGGCTGCGACGGACGGCGCCAGTTGACCCTCCGCGGCCAGCGCGGTGCCGGCGGTCGAGCCGGCGACGAGGATCGCGGCCAACACCGGTACCGCTGATCTGGCGACAACGCGAGATCGGCTCACAACGTGCCCCAACCGAGGTCTGGTACGACCCCGCGGGCAGCCTCGCACGTGTCCGGTAGGGAGGGGAGCCGCTCGCGTGGTGCCGTGCCCTCTACGGCACCGGGTCGACCTCGTGGGTGGAACCTAATCCGTCCACCGAGCCGATCAATTAGTCCGAACGAGTGACGACACCCACAGATTTCACCGTTCAACGGTGAACGGTATCGCTGGCGCTACCTGCGGCGATGTCACGGGGATGAGGTTCGCGCCGGCTTGCCCCGATCGGGGGAAACGCCGGCGCGCGGCCGGGTGGCCCGGCCGCGCGCCGCGGACGTCGCCCCTCAGCCGAAGTCGACCGCGCGCACCGTGCGGGCGCCGACGGCCGCGCCGATCGGGTCCAGCACGGCGGTGTCCACCGGGCGGTCGACGCGCAGCAGCATGAAGGCGTCCGCGCCGTCCTTGGTCTGGCTGATCTGCGCGGCCTCCACGTTCACGCCGGCCTCGCCGAGCAGCGTGCCCACCGTGCCCATCACGCCGGGGCGGTCGGGGTAGTCCAGCAGCAGCACGTTGCCCTCGGCGCGCAGGTCGAAGCCGCGGCCGTTGACGCCCACCAGCTTCTCCACCTGGTCCAGGCCCGTGAGGGTGCCCGAGACGGTGATGACCGCGCCGTCGGCCTGCACCGCGCGCACCGTGACCAGGCTGCGGTGGTTGGCGCTCTCCGGCTCCTTGGTCAGGTCGACCGAGACGCCGAGGCTGGCCGCGAGGCTCGGCGCGTTGACGAAGGTGACCTGCTCCTCGACCACGCTGGAGAACACGCCGCGCAGCGCCGCCAGCGGCAGCACCGCCACGTCCTCGTTGGACAGCTCGCCGCGCACCTCGACGGTGACGCTCGTCGGGGCCTTCGCCGACAGCGCCGCGACGACCGTGCCGAGCTTGTGCACCAGCGGCAGGTACGGGCGGACCTCCTCGCCGACCACGCCACCGCCCTGCACGTTCACCGCGTCCGGCACGAACTCGCCCTGCAGCGCCAGCAGCACCGACCTGGCCACGTCGGTGCCCGCGCGGTCCTGCGCCTCCGCGGTGGAGGCGCCCAGGTGCGGGGTGACCACGACGTCGGGCAGGCCGAACAGCGGGCTCTCGGTGGTGGGCTCGGTGCTGAACACGTCGATGCCCGCGCCGCCGACCCGGCCCTCCTTCACCGCCTCGGCCAGCGCCTCCTCGTCGACCAGGCCGCCGCGCGCGGCGTTGACGATGATCACGCCGGGCTTGACCTTGGCCAGCTGCTCGGCGCCGATCAGGCCCTTGGTCTCCGGGGTCTTCGGCAGGTGGATCGAGATGGCGTCCGCGCGCTCCAGCAGCTCGTCCAGCGACACCAGCTCGATGCCGAGCTGGGCGGCGCGCTGCTGGCTCACGTACGGGTCGTAGGCGATCAGCGTGGTGCCGAAGGCGGCGAGGCGGGCGGCGAACAGCTGGCCGATCTTGCCCAGGCCCACGACGCCGACGGTCTTGCCGTTGATCTCGACGCCGTTGAACCTGCTGCGCTTCCACTCGTGGTTCTGGAGGGTGGCGTGCGCGGCGGGGATCTGGCGGGCCGTGGCGAGCAGCAGCGCGACGGCGTGCTCGGCGGCGCTGACGATGTTGGACGTCGGCGCGTTGACCACCATGACACCGCGCTCGGTGGCCGCCGGGACCTCCACGTTGTCCAGGCCGACGCCCGCGCGGGCCACGACCTTGAGCTTCGTGGTGGCGGCGAAGACCTCCCGGTCCACCTTGGTCGCGGAGCGGACCAGCAGCGCGTCCGCGTCGGCCACGGCTTCGAGCAGCGCGGGGCGGTCGGTGCCGTCCACGTGGCGCACCTCGATGCCCTCGCCGAAGACGTCGAGAACGGACGGGGCTAGCTTCTCGGCGATCAGGACAACGGGCTTGGTCACGGACGTGCTCCCGGGTGTGCGAGGAGGGTGGGGAGCGCGGGGCCGCCTGAGCGAGTCGATACCCGCGCCGGCCGGCCACGGCAGTGTGTCCGGGTTGTGGACGAGCATAGCCGGCGCGGCGGCGCTTCCCGACACCCGGGTGCGTTGTCCCACCTGCTGGTTTCCGGTACGCGTGTCCTGCGCCCCCGGGCGGGTGACGGCCCCGCGCGGGCGGCCGGACGGCGGGTCGCCGCGCAGGCGGGCCCCGGCGCCGCCGGGGGTGCGTCACGACCCG
>Ga0196958_10000254_pt1 | contig 17460 bp, 12 predicted proteins | sample S1v_10metaG_FD_148654 | JGI IMG/M metagenome (GOLD analysis project Ga0196958, IMG submission 148654) | Soil microbial communities from Anza Borrego desert, Southern California, United States - S1+v_10 | ecosystem: Environmental > Terrestrial > Soil > Desert | place: USA: California | collected...
GTGAGAATTCCCGGGGAGGCGCGAAGGGCGGAGAAGGAGGACACCACCACGAGGTGGCCTTCCCGCTGTTTCCGGAAGATGCCGACGGCGGCTTCGATCTGGGCGGCCGCGGCGAGGAAGTTCGTCTGGAGGGTCTGCCGGTTGGCGTCGAACCGGCCGGAGCCGATGGGCTGCCCCTTGCCGAGCCCCGCGTTCACGATCACGCGATCGAGGGAGCCGAGCTCCTCGCGGAACTCCTCGAAGACGGCGAAGACCTGGTCGTGGTCGTTCACGTCCAGCTTCCGGGTGACCACCCTGATGCCGGGATAGGCCTTCTTGAGTTCCGCGGCGAGGGCTTCCAGCCGGTCGACACGGCGGGCGGCCAATGCCAGGTCACGGCCTCTGGCGGCGTACTGCCTGGCCATTCCCTCGCCGAGTCCGGAGCTCGCCCCGGTGATCAGGATGTTCTTCCGCAGGACCATGAGGGGAGCTTACCGGTTGGTAACAAGGCTGGAACCCCTCGGACAGGTGGCCGCCCCCGGCGCCTGGAGTTCGCCGAGGGCAGCCTGTCCGGAAGGGCTTTACTCGACCTGAAGCAGCTTGTTCGCCGTGCCACCGGTCGGGTTGCCGATCTTGCCGTCGGCGGCCGCGGCGACCAGACCTTCGGCGACCTGGGCCGGAGTGGCGTCAGGGTGCGCCGAGAGGTACAGCGCGGCAGCACCCGCGACGTGCGGCGCGGCCATCGAGGTACCGCTGATGGTGTTCTCGGCGTCGTCACCGGTCGCCCACGACGAGGTGATGTCGACGCCCGGCGCGTACAGGTCCACGACCGAACCGTAGTTCGAGAAGCTCGCCTGCCTGTCGGTCTTGTCACTGGCGGCCACCGTGATGGCCTCCTTCACCCTGGCGGGCGAAGTGGTGCCCGCGTCGGAGGACTCGTTGCCCGCCGCGAGCGCGAAGGTCACGCCCTTGTCGATGGCGCCCTTGACCGCCGCGTCCAGGGCGTCGTCCGCGCCGCCGCCCAGGCTCATGTTGGCGACCGACGGGCCCTTGGCGTTCGCCGCGACCCAGTCGACACCGGCGACGACACCTTCGGTGGTGCCGCTGCCGTTGGCGTCCAGGACGCGGACGCCGACGATCTTGACGCCCTTGGCCAAGCCGTACTCGGTGCCGCCGATGGTGCCGGCGACGTGCGTGCCGTGACCGTGCTCGTCGTTGGGGGTGTCGTCGTTGTCGACGAAGTCCTTGCCGCCGGCCGCGCGGTCACCGAAGGTGGCGTGCGAGCCGCGGACACCGGTGTCGATGACGTAGGCGGTGACGTTGTCGGCCTTCGTCGGGTAGGTGTACTTGTCGTCGAGCGGCAGGTCGGCCTGGTCGACCCGGTCCAGGCCCCACGACGGCGGGTTGTCCTGGGTCTCGCTGACCTTGATGGTCTTGTTCTGGACGACGTAGGCGACCTGCGGGTCGGCGGCGAGCCGCTTCGCGGCGGCCTCGTCGGCCTTGATCGAGAAGCCGTTCAGCGCCGAGCCGAACGTGCGGGACAGCGTGGTGCCGTACTGACCGGTGAGGCCCTGCGCCTTGGCGGCCACGTTCGCGGTGACCTCGCTCGCCGCGGCCACGCCCTGGCCGACCGCGGTGGGCTCGAGGACGACGAGATAGCTGCCGCCGACCGCGTCGGCTGCGCCCGCGCCGCGGATCTCGCCCTGCTGGTCGGCGTTGGCGGCACCCGCGCCGAACGTGACGACCGCCGCGGTCACGCCGGCGACAGCGACTCCCGCCACCAGGCCGCTACGGGTCTTTCGGGACTTCAGGTTCTTCCGGGACTTGCTCACGGGATCCCTTCCTGCCGCACCATGCGGATCACCCGGGAGGATGATCGTTGTGGATAGCCATGCAAGCCGGTGCACTGGAACTGGGCAAGGATTCCCAGTTACCAGAACTACGCCATCGGGAGTAGTCATGCTCGTCCGAGTGGTCGTTTTTCCCTGGCAGAACGTGCTTCTGAAGCGTTACCTCTGACTGTTAAAGTTATTCGTGTTGTTATCAACCGGCGGTGTCGGGAACGGCAGACGGGGCGGTCGGGCGGCATATGGTGGCGGGGAGCGCGGCGGACCGAGTGACCACGGACGAGGAAGAACAGCCGCGCACCGCGTTCGCCACCGCGTTGCGCTCGGCCATCGCCACCAGCGGTCTGAGTCTCGACCGTATTCAAGCCCGGCTCCGCACGCGCGGCGCGTCGGTGAGTGTGACCGCGCTGAGCTACTGGCAATCGGGCAAACGTCAGCCGGAGCGGCAGAGTTCGCTGTCCGCCGTCCGGATCCTCGAAGAGGTCTTGGCGCTCCCCGCCGGTTCACTGCTCACCCTGCTGGCGCCACCTCGGCCGCGCGGGGCGTGGTCACGCCGCGGCCGGGCCACCACCGAGCAGCCGCTGACCTTCCCACTCGAAGCACTCCAGGCGTTGTTGGAGAAGGTCGGCGCGCCCAACGCGCTCGAACGACACCATCAGCTGAAACTGGTCGGCCTGCACGACCTGTGCGAGATCGCCGAGGACGGCGGGCAGCGCGCGGTGACCGCGCGGGCGGTGTTCCAGGCGGGCGCGGACGGGCAGGACCGCTGGCTGCTGGTCTACGCCCAAGGCGATCCGGAGGCCGGGCCGCCGGTGCTGAACACGCTGCGCAACTGTCACGTCGGCCGCGCCGAAGTCGACGACGAACACGGGCTGACGGTGGCCGAACTGCTCTTCGACCGGCCCATCGACCGCGGTGAGACGCACCTGATCGAGTACTCGCTCACCAATCCCGGGCCGCCGTATCCGGAATGCCGGAACACGCATTACCGCGAGTTCCGGCGCCCCGTACGCGAATACCTGTTGGAGGTCCGGTTCGATCCGGACTCCGTCCCGGCGAAATGCCGGCAATACGCCAGGCAAGGCACGTCGCCGATGGACCGGAAGGAACTGAAACCGGACCGGGGCAACGGCGTCCACGCCGTCGCGCTCGACTTCGGCCCCGGCGTCTTCGGCATCGACTGGGAGTACTAATGCAGCTTGTTGCGGAGGACCTTCCCGGTCGCGTTGCGCGGTAGCTCGTCGAGGAATTCGACGTCGCGCGGCACCTTGTAGCGGGCGAGGTTGGCCCTGACGTATTCGCGCACGCCGTCGACGTCCAGATCCGACTTCTCGGCCCGCACCACGAACGCCTTCAGCCGTTGCCCGAACTCGGGGTCGTCGACGCCGACGACCGCCGCTTCGAGCACGTCCTCGCGTTCGACCAGGAGGTTCTCCACCTCGATCGGGAAGACGTTCTCGCCGCCGGAGACGATCATTTCGTCGTCGCGGCCGTCGATGAACAGCAGGCCGTCCTCGTCGAAATGGCCGACGTCGCCGCTGGAGAGCAGCCCGTCGATGATCTCCTTGTTACGCCCGTCGGTGTAGCCCTGGAAGCTCAGCCCGCTGCCGACGAACACCCGGCCGGTGACCTGCGGCTCGGTGATCTTGCGGCCCTTTTCGTCGTACAGCGCGACCTTGCAGCCCACCGGCGCGCGGCCGACCGTGCCCGGCGCCTTGCGCCAGTCCTCGGGCGTCGCGACCGTGGCGACCGCGACCTCGGTGGAGCCGTAGAGGTTGTGCACGACGTCGCCGAACGCGGCGGTCGCGCGGTTCCCGAGGTCCGGGGAGAGCGCGGAGCCGGCGACGAAGATGATCCGCAGGCACGAGGTGTCGTACTTGGCGCGGATCTCCTCGGGCAGGTCGACGATCCGTTGCAGCATCGTCGGCACGAGGACGAGCGTGGTGCAGCGGTTCTCCGCGACGCCGCGCAGCGTCTCCTCCGGCACGAACCTGCGCCGCATGACGACCTTCGAACCGAGCGCGAAGGACAGGATGAACTGCGACAACCCGGTGCCGTGGAACAACGGCGCCCCCATGTAGGTCGCCTCGCCGGTCCGCAACGGGATGCGGTCGAGGAACTGCGCGGAGGCGAGCGCGGAGGTGTGCGGCCGCGGCGCGCCCTTCGGCGTCCCGGTGGTGCCGCTGGTCAGCAGGATGAAGCCGCCCGGCTTCACGGGCGCGGGCCACGGCCGGTCGTCGGTGCTGGCGACCAGTTCGGTGACGATCGGGATCTCGTGCCCGGAGAGCTCGGCGTCCGAATCGACCCACGCGAGGTAGTGGTCGACGTCGCCCTCGACCGCGTCCAGCAGGTCGGTGAACTCCTGGTCGTACACGAGCGCCGTGACACCTTCGCGCTTCGCGACGTCCGAGAGCTGCGGTTTGGCGAACCCGGTGTTCATCAGCAGCAGCTTGGCGCCGAGTTTGCCCGAGGCGAGCATCGTCAGCACGAGCCCTCGGTGGTCCCGGCACAGCGCGGCGATCACCGAGCCCGGGCCGAGCCCGCGTTCGGACCATGCCCTGGCCAGCGCGTTCGACTGCGTGTCGAGCTGCTTGAAGGTCAGCGGGCCGAGCTCGTCGATGATGCCGGTCGCGGTCGGGTCCCGGCGGGCGGCAATCATGTTCGCCCCGGCGAACGGACCCCACTTCCGCACCATGACCAGCGACCGCAGGCCCTCGTCGACCCGCGGGATCGGGAGCAGGCCCGCTTGGCGCATCACGTCGATGCTGCGCACGGTCTCGGTCACCTTGCCCGCCACCAGGGTGGCGAGGCCGGTGGGGTTTCTCATCCGGGCACCTCCGTTGCTGCTGCGGCGAGACACCATGCCGCCGGCGGTTCGCGTACCGGCGGTATGAAGTTGCTACTCGACAGTAGCCGACCGATAGCGCAGGCGCATTAACCGTCTGGTGACAGAAATGTCGGGGGGAACCACCACAATGTGAGTGTGCAGGCGATCGCGGGTCGAGAGGAGGATGGCGACTTCGCGATCGCTCTTTCCGGGCAGCCGCCGCGGCGGGGCCTGACGCTCCCGCAGTTCGTCGACGAGGTACGGAGCCTCGAGGCGGAGCACTCACCCCGTTGGGTGTTCCCGTCGGTCGAAGGGACGTACCCGGCGTTGATCAAGGCGGGCGTCCGGGTGCGGCGCTGTCATGACCTGGCACTGACCGAGGGATTGCTGCTGGCGCACGAAGGCCGTCCACAGGAGCCGCGAAGCTTACCTGCCGCGCTGGCCAGGGCGAACGGACAGGAGCCGCCCGCCGACGAGCCACCGCTCTGGGCCGAGGACGACCAGCCGACGCTGTTCGAGACACGCGGCCCGCGGCTGCCCTCCGGCGTCACGGTGCTCGACGCGGCCCGCCGGGTGCTGGCCGAGCAGGAGAAGCGGGTCGCCGTCACCGACCACCCGGAGCGGCTTCGGCTGCTCTTCGCGGCGGAATCGGCGAGCGCGCTGGCGGCCGCGGAGATGTCGGCCGACGGGCTGCCGTGGCGGGCGGACCTGCACCTCGAACTGCTCGCCGACCAGCTCGGTCCTCGCGTCCCGGCCGGGCACCGGCCGAAGCGGCTGGTCGAGCTGGCGGCGAAGATCAGCGACGCGTTCGGCGGGCGCCCGGTCAATCCGGACGCCCCGGCCAGCGTCGTCCGGGCGCTCGGGCGGGAGGGCATCGAGGTCTCGTCGGCCAGGAAGTACCTGCTGCGCGACATCGACCACCCCGCCGTCCCGCCGCTGCTGGAGTACAAGGAACTCTCACGGCTGCATTCGGCCAACGGCTGGACGTGGCTCGACGAGTGGGTGCACGACGGCCGGTTCCGCCCGCATTACATCGTCGGCGGGGTCGTTTCCGGCCGGTGGGCGAGCCGGGGCGGCGGCGCGCTGCAGATCCCGAAGATCCTGCGGACCTGCGTCCGGGCCGATCCGGGCTGGAAACTGGTGGTCGCCGACGCCGCCCAGCTGGAGCCGAGGGTGCTGACGGCGTTGTCCGGAGACCGGAAACTGGCCGACGTCGCCGCGGCCACGGATCTGTACGCGAGCCTCGCCGAGGCGATGTTCTCCGGAGTGCGCCGCGTGCCGGTGCCGGCGTGGGACGACAGGGACGACCGAGACCGCGCGAAGATCGCGATGCTGTCCGCGATGTACGGGGGCACGTCCGGCGAGGCGGGGCCCCTGCTGGCGTTGCTGCGGACCAGGTTCCCCGACGCGGTGTCCTATGTGGAGCGAGCCGCGCAGGCCGGGGAACGCGGTGAGCGCGTCCGCTCCCGGCTGGGCCGGACGTCACCCGCGCCGTCAGAAGCCTGGCGCGCGCTGACCGGCGGGGTCGCGGCGGACGAGGCCGGCGAGCTGAAGGCGCGGCAGGCGTCCCGCAACTGGGGCCGGTTCACCCGCAACTTCGTCGTGCAGGCGAGCGCCGCGGACATGACCGCGATCCTGCTGGCGACCCTGCGGAGCAAACTCCCCGCCCCCGCGCACCTGGTGTTCTTCCAGCACGACGAGGTCCTGGTGCACACCCCGGCCGAGTTCGCCGACGAGGTCTCGCAGTCCATCGTGGACAGCATGACCGAGGCGGCGCGGATGATGTTCGGTCCCGCCTGCCCGGTCCGGTTCCCCCTGCACATCGCCGCCGTGGACACCTACGCCGACGCCAAGTGAGTTACGCCCCCGATCACGCGAGTGTCGCCTCCAGTCACGCGAGTTACGCCTCCAGTCACGCGCCTCCCGTTTCCACGCCACGGAACACGCGTGACCAGATGGCGAACTCGCGTGATCAGATGGACGACACGCGTGATTGGACGCGACACTCGCGTGATTAGGCGCGACACTCGCGTGATTAGGCGCGACACTCGCGTGCTTGGGCGCGGGACTCGTGTGAGCATCGCAATTAGTCACCTACTTGCGGCGGTCGAGCTTCGTGCGCGCCCAGTACGTGGCGCAAGTAGGTGACTAATTGCGGGCGACGGCGTCGTCCAGGGCCTTGATGACCCGCTTCAGGGAGACGGGGTGGGCGGTGCCCAGCGTCTGGGCGAAGAAGCTGACCCGCAGTTCCTCGATCATCCACCGGATCTCCCGCAGCGCGGCCGAGGAGGTCCCCGGCGGCAGCGCGTCCAGCGCCGTCTGGTACTCGTTGCGGAGCCAGGCGATGTCGCCCGTGCGCTGGATGTCGCGTGTGGGCTCGGTCGGGAGTTTCTCCAGCCGTCGTTCGATTCCCCGCAGATACCGGACGACGTGCTTCAGCCTGTCCTGCCCGGTTTCGGTGACGAAACCGTTGTGCACCAGGCCGTCCAGCTGCGCGCGGATGTCGGCGAGGGAATCCGCCGGGCCGCGGGTGTCGGCCAGCCGCGTTTCGACGTCGTTGGCCGCGCGCAGGATCTTCTCGACGTTGGCCAGCACGTCGAGCACCCCGGGATTCAGTCCGGCACGCACCTTCTCCAGCAGGACGGCGAATCCGGCCTCGTCCCAGCGCGGGCCGCCGTTGTCGGCCACGAGCTTGTCGACGGCGCAGTCGACGCAGTCTTCGAGCAGGGCCGACACGGAGCCGTGCGGGTTCCGGTTCAGCACGAGTTTCGACGAGTTGCCGAGGTTGCGGGTGATGAACTTCATCGGTGACGGCAGATTCAGCCGCAGCATCCGCCGCGTGCCCGCCCACATCGACTGTTCCTGCTGTCCCGGCGTGTCCAGCAACCGCACCGCGACCGTGCCGCCTTCGTCCACCAGCGCCGGATACGCCTTGACGTCGTGCCCGCGCTGCTTGCTCGCGAACACCTTGGGCAGCTCGCCGAACGCGGGCGTCGTCAGGCCCTGGCGCTCGATGCTGTCGGCGGCCTTCGAGATCGTCGCGCGCACCTGGCCGCTCAAGTCTCGTTTGAGTGCCTCGATGTCCTTGCCCTCGGACACCTTCTTGCCGCGGACGTCGACCACGCGGAAGGTCATCTTCAGATGTTCGGGGACCGCGGAGAGCTGCCAGGCGTCGTCGGGGATCACCACCCCGCGCAACGCTTCCAGCTCGTCGGCGACCGCGTGCAGCAGCGGCCCGTCGGCCGGGCCGACCCGCGACAACACCAGTTTCGCGTGGTCGGGCGCCGGCACGAAGTTGCGCCGGATCGCCTTGGGCAGCGACTTGATCAGCTGCGTCACCAGTTCTTCGCGCAGGCCGGGGACCTGCCAGTCGAAACCGTCCGGCGTGACCTGGTTCAGCACCGGCAGCGGGATGTGCACGGTGACGCCGTCGGCGTCCGCGCCCGGCTCGAACTGGTACGTGAGTTTGAAGGTCTGGCTGCCCTGAGTCCAGAAGTCGGGGTAGTCGGCCTCGCGGACGCCGCCCGCGGTCTCGTTGATGAGCATCGTCTTCTCGAAGCTCAGCAAGTCGGGCTCGGTGTGCCGCGCCTTCTTCCACCAGCTGTCGAAATGCCGCGCGGAGACGACGTCGGCGGGGACACGCTGGTCGTAGAACTCGAACAGCGTCTCGTCGTCGACCAGGATGTCCCGGCGGCGCGCCCGGTTCTCCAGGTCCTCTACCTCGTCGAGCAAGGCGCGGTTCTCTCGGAAGAAGTGGTGCCGGGTTTCCCAGTCGCCTTCGACGAGCGCGTGCCGGATGAACAGCTCGCGGCTCACCTCGGGGTCGATGCGGCCGTAGTTGACCCGGCGGTCGGCGACGAGCGGGACGCCGTACAGCGTCACCTTCTCCTTCGCCATCACCGCGCCTTGCTTGCGCTCCCAGTGCGGCTCCGAGTAGTTCCGCTTCACCACGTGCCCGGCGAGCGGCTCGACCCATTCCGGCTCGATCCGCGCGTTGACCCGGCCCCACAGACGTGAGGTCTCGACCAGCTCGGCCGACATCACGAACCGCGGCTGCTTCTTGAACAGCGCCGAACCCGGGAACACCGAGAAACGCGCCCCGCGTGCGCCGAGATAGTCGCCCTTGGCCGGATCCTTGAGGCCGACGTGCGACAGCAGCCCGGCGATCAGCGACGTGTGCACCCGTTGCGGATCGGCCGGGCCGTCCGTGTCGAGCGTGATGCCGAGCGGTTTGGCCAGCTGACGAAGCTGGCTGAAGATGTCCTGCCATTCGCGGATGCGCAGGTAGTTCAGGTACTCGTTGCGGCACATCCGGCGGAACTGGTTGGTGGACAACGCCTTCTGCTGCTCGGTGACGTACTCCCACAGGTTCAGGTACGCCAGGAAGTCCGACGTCTTGTCCGCGAACCGCGCGTGCTGCTCGTCCGCCGCCTGCTGCTTCTCCGCCGGCCGCTCGCGCGGGTCCTGAATGGACAGTGCGGCGGCGATGATCATCACTTCGCGGACGCAGCCGTTGCGTGCGGCTTCCAGCACCATCCGCGCCATCCGCGGGTCGACCGGGAGCTGCGCGAGCTTGCGGCCGGTCTCGGTGAGCTTCTTGCCGTCCGACATGTCGAACGCGCCGAGCTCCTGCAGCAACTGGACGCCGTCGGCGACCTGACGGCGATCCGGCGGCTCCACGAACGGGAACGCCGCGATGTCACCGAGGCCGAGCGACGTCATCTGCAGGATGACCGACGCGAGATTGGTCCGCAGGATCTCCGGATCGGTGAACTCGGGCCGCGCGTCGAAGTCGTCTTCGGAGTACAGCCGGATGCAGATACCGTCGGACGTCCGGCCGCAGCGCCCCTTGCGCTGGTTCGCCGACGCCTGCGAGACCGGCTCGATCGGCAGCCGCTGCACCTTGGTGCGGTGGCTGTAGCGCGAGATCCGCGCGGTGCCGGGGTCGACGACGTACTTGATGCCGGGCACGGTCAGCGACGTCTCGGCGACGTTGGTGGCGAGTACGACGCGGCGCCCGGTGTGGCGCTGGAACACCCGATGCTGGTCCGACGACGAAAGCCGGGCGTACAGCGGGAGGATCTCGGTGTTCCTGAGGTCCTGTTTGGACAGGGCGTCCGCGGCGTCGCGGATCTCCCGCTCGCCGGAGAGGAACACCAGGATGTCGCCCGGTCCCTCGTGCTGGAGTTCGTCCACGGCGTCGCAGATGGCCTGCGTCTGGTCGCGGTCCTGATCGGCGTCCGGATCGTCCGGGTCGATGATCGGCCGGTAGCGGACCTCGACCGGATACGTCCGGCCGGAGACCTCCACGATGGGCGCGTCGTCGAAGTGCTGGGAGAACCGCTCCGGATCGATCGTCGCCGAGGTGATGATCACCTTGAGGTCGGGGCGGCGCGGCAGGAGCTGCTTGACGTAACCGAGGATGAAATCGATGTTGAGGCTGCGCTCGTGCGCCTCGTCGATGATCAGCGTGTCGTACTGGCGCAGCATCCGGTCGGTCTGGATCTCGGCGAGCAGGATGCCGTCCGTCATCAGCTTGACCAGCGTGTCCTGGCCGGAGTGGTCGGTGAACCGGACCTTGTAGCCGACGGCCTCCCCGAGTTCGGTGTTCAGCTCGGAGGCGATGCGATCGGCGACCGTGCGCGCGGCCAGCCGCCTCGGCTGCGTGTGCCCGATCTGGCCGCGGATGCCCCGGCCGAGTTCGAGACAGATCTTCGGCAGCTGGGTCGTCTTCCCGGAGCCCGTCTCCCCCGCGACGATCACCACCTGGTGGTCGCGGATGGCCTCGGCGATCTCGTCCTTGCGCCGGCTGACGGGCAGCTCTTCGGGGAACGAGATCTTCGGGACGGCGTCGCGCCTGCGGGTGACCCGCAGTTCGGCGGCCTCGATGTCGGCCTCGATCCGCGCGGCGATCGACTCGGCGTCGCGCGTTTTCCGGGCACCGTCGAGCCGACGCCGGAGGCGATGCTCGTCGCGCGACATCAGTTCGGGCAGGCGAGCGCGCAGGGCGCCGAGCGGGGAAGGTTGAGAAGCCATGACCGGCACCAGGATAGCCGTGCGTGACGATCCAGGCCTCCGAATATCCCCCACGTCACCTACCCCCCTCGCGATTCGTCACCTACTCGCGCTGGTCGGCAGGGCGCACCACCGCGAGTAGGTGACGAATCGCGGAGGTCAGGAGTGCCGCAGGGAGGTGGGGGTGAGGTCGGCCAGGGTCCGGTGGCCGGACAGGCCCATGGTCAGATCGAGGTCGGCGAGCAGGCTCCGCAGCACGTGCCGGACGCCGTCCTCCCCCGCGTGCGCCAGGCCGTACACCCACGGCCGCCCCACCAGCACGGCCTTCGCGCCGAGCGCGAGCGCCTTGGCGATGTCGGCGCCGGTGCGGATGCCGGAGTCGAACAGGATCTCCAGCCGGTCGCCGACCGCGGCCACGATCTCCGGGAGCGCGTCGAGCGAGGCGATCGCGCCGTCGACCTGGCGGCCGCCGTGGTTGGACACGACGATCCCGTCCATCCCGGCCTCGACGGCGCGGCGGGCGTCGTCGGGGTGCTGGATGCCCTTGAGCACGATCGGCCCGTCCCAGTGCTCACGCAGGAACGGCAGCCGGTCCCACGTGCTGTCCGTGCCGGTGATCATCGAGATCCACCGGAGGATGGCGGTGGGCGGATCCTCTTCCGGCGTCTTCTCCAGCAGGCCGCGGAACACCGGGTCGCTCAGCGGGACACCGAGGCCGACGCCCTTGATGAACGGCAGGTACGCGTGGTCGAGGTCGTTCGGGCGCCATGCGAGCGTCCAGGTGTCGAGCGTGACCACGAGCGTCGTGAAGCTCGCGGCCTTCGCCCGTGCCAGGATGCTCGCGCAGACTTCGTTGTCCGTCTGCCAGTACAGCTGGAACCAGCGCGGCCCGTCCCCACTGGCTTCGGCGACGTCCTCGATGCTCGTGGAGGACGCCGTCGACATGACGTACGGCAGGCCGACCGACGCCGCGGCCCGTGCGGCCGCCGGCTCGGCACCCTCGTGCACGATCGACTGCACACCGACCGGCGCCAGCAGCACCGGCGCCGGCACCGGCGTCCCCAGCACGGTCGTCGACAGCTCGCGTTCGGTGGCGCCCGTGAGCATCCGGGGTACCAGGCGCCAGCGGTCGAACGCCTCCCGGTTGGCGCGCGCGGTGGCGCCCGACCCGGCCGAGCCCGCGACGTACCAGAACGGCCCGGGTTCCAAGATCTCCCGCGCCGACTCCTCCAGCTTCGTGGCGTCGGTGGAGCACGGCGGGAGGGTCCCGCCGAGCCCCTGCAGGTAGATCTCGTTCTGGTAGCCGCCGAACCGCTCCGTCACCCAGGCCTCCTCGTCACCCCGCCCGGACCGGCTCGTCGCGGCCCCGGCTGGTCGGATCATCCCGGACGATACTCGCCGGTAGCAACCAGGTGAGCTTCTCCGAGCGGATGACCGCGATCGGGCCGATCACGGCCAGCAGCAGGACATAGCCCGCGACGAACGGCGCGACCCGCGAGTCCAGCCCGGCGGCGGTCGCCATCGCGGCGAGCACCAGCGAGAACTCGCCCCGGGTGAGCACGGTCAGCCCGATGTTCACCCCGGCTTGGCGATCGAACCCGTTCAGCCGCGCGGCGAGCGCGCCCGCGCCCAGGTTCAGCACGATCGTCAGCGCCACCGCGATCAGCACCGGCACGGCCACCGAGCCGACCGCGTTCGGGTCGATGCCGAGCCCGAAGATGAAGAAGAACAGTGCACCGAACGCGTCTCGCAGCGGGAGCACCAGTTTGTGGATCCGCGGCGCGACCTTCGACCCGCCGAGCATCATGCCGACCATGAACGCGCCGATGGCGTCGGACACCCCGACCTCTTCGGCGACGGCGGCACCCATGACCGCGACACCGACGAAGCAGACGGTCAGCAGTTCGTCGTCGGCCGAACCGAACAGCTTCGACACCACCCGGCCACCCCAGCGGGCGAGCGCGGCCATCACGATCAGGAACGCGAAGGCCTTGCCGAAGTCGGCCATCGCCGAACCGAAGCTCCCGGCCCCGGACAGCACCGGCTGCAGCAACGCCAGGTACAGCGCGAGGAAGAGGTCCTCGATCACGATGATGCCCATGATCAGCCGGGATTCGGGATTGTTCATCCGGCGGGATTCGAGCAGGAGCTTCGTGACGATCGCCGACGACGAGATACCGATGGCCCCGGCGATGACCAGCGCCTCCCTGGTCCCCCAGCCCAGCAGGAAGCCGAAGCCGAGCCCGCCGCCGATGTTGAGGACCAGGTAGACCAGCCCGGACCAGACGAGTTTGCGCCCGCCCTTGGCCAGGTCGTCGAGGGAGAATTCGAGGCCGAGATAGAACAGGAGGAAGACGAGACCGAGCCCGGCGAGCACACCGAGTTCGGCCGGATCGTCCACAAGGGACAGTCCGGGGGTGTTGGGGCCGAAGACGAAACCGGCCAGCATGAACAGGGGGATGGTCGGCAACCCGATACGGGCGCCCGCTCTGGCGATGACACCGGCGGCGAGGAACGCCCCGCCGACGGCCAGCAGGGCATGACCGGAACTCATGGAGACCTCCGATGGATGGCTGATGCGGCTGGGACCGGCTCAGCGCGGAGGCGCCCGTGCGGGAGCCTGAGGCACCGCACGGGTGATGACGACGGGTTCGCCCTGGTCAGGGGCATCGTCGGCGTCGAGGAGATCGACGGTCGCCGTTTCGGCGGGCACGTCGGCGAGGGGGACGGCTTGCCCGCCGTGGAAAGCGGGCAGCGGATGGGTCGCGAAGACGGCGACCGAATCCTCCGTCGCGGCCCGGCTGTGCCCGTGGGGGACGGTCGGCGTGACGAAGGCGAAGACGAGCAAGATCAGGAGAAAGAAGACGGAACGGTGCCGTGGTGCGGGGGCACGGTTCGTCGTCATCTGACCGCTACTTTACCAGTCCTTTATAGACGAATCGACGAGGGATTCCGCACGGTTCCCGCCACAGGGAGCTCACCTGGTCGTCGTGAGAGACCTCGGACAGCACCGTGTCCAGTTCGGACGGTCCGGCGGCGCGGACGATCATCGGCCCGCGCTGAGCCCGGTGGGTTCGGCGCCCTCGTCTTCGAGCGGACCACCGATGGCGGCATACGTTCCCGGATCCTTGGTTCGCAGCACTTCCGCGCGCAGGAAGCCGACCAGCACCGCGACGAGCACGAGACCGGGCAGGCCCCAGCGCAACAGGAACGTCCCGGCGGGGCCGAGCAGCAGGTCGAAGTTGAGCAGGATCAACGCGAGGACGGCCGACAACGCGAGGATCGCCAGCCCCGGCGCGATCCAGCGGCGCCAGGCGTTTTCGGCGCGACGGCGCCGTTTGAAAAAGCCGATCACCGAAAGCGAGACGGCGATCATGATCACCACGACCCCGGTGGACGCCGTCGCGCCGAGCCAGGTGAACAGTTCGGTCACCGGATCGCGGCCCCCGATCGCGAACAACGACACGACCACCAGGGCGAGCGCGCTCTGCGTGAGCGAACCGGCCACCGGCGCGCCGGTGCGTTTGCTGGTCTTGGCCAGCGAGCGCGGCAGCAGCCCTTCCCTGCCCAGCGCGAAGAAATACCGGGCGACGGCGTTGTGGAAGCTCAGCAGCGCCGCGCACTGCCCGGTCACGAACAGCGTGTACGCGACGTCGGAGAACGTGTCGCCGAGATGCTGTCCGGCCAGGGTGAACAGCAGGTCCGGGCCCTGGGCGGCCGCGGTCGTGACGATGACGTCCGGCCCGGTGCCCACGGCCAGCGCGAGCGACGAGACGACGTAGAGCACGGCGGTGAGACCGATCGCGGCGAACGTCGCCCGGCCGACCGTGCGGCTGGGTTCCCGTGTCTCCTCACCGTAGGTCGCCGCGCCCTCGAAGCCGATGAACGCGGCGGCGGAGAACGCGAACACCGCGCCCACCCCGGTGGTGAACAGGCTCGACGGCTCCAGCGGGACCCAGGAGACGCTGCCGCCCGCCGGATTCGCGAACAACGCGATGTCGACGATCGCGACGACGGCGACCTCGAGGCACAGCGCCACCCCGAGCACCTTGGCGTTGAGGTCGACCCGCAGCACCCCGAGCGCGCCGACGACCAGCACCATCACCAGCGCGCACAGCCACCACGGTGGCGGAGATCCGGTGAGGGTGCCCAGCCACGTCGACACCGACCAGCCGAACAGGCCGTAGATGCTGATCTGGATGGCGTTGTAGGAGAACAGCGTGACGAACGCGATCCCGGCGCCGGTGGATTTGCCGACCCCGTTGGCGACGTAGGGGTAGAACGCGCCCGCGTTGGTGATGTAGCGGCTCATCGCGGAGTAGCCGACCGCGAACAACCCCAGGATCGGGGCGAGCAGGAGGAACGACAGCGGCACCCCGACACTGCCGGTGACCGCGTAGTTCGTCGGGACCCCGCCCGCGATGGCGAAGAGCGGACCCGCCGCGGCCACCACGAAGAAGACGATTTGCGCGGCTCCGAGCCGTCGATGGCCGAGACCGCGCCGCGGTCTTTGCGTACCCATGAACCCGTCCCCCCGGACGTCGGTTTGGCGCTGAAGGCTCTTGATCTTGCGAGAGCCATCCCACCCTAGGGCCGGGCACCCCGGCGAGGTACGTCCGTTCAGGCTAAAAACGGACCTCGGGTCGCAGCGGCACCCGCGTTACCGCTACCTTGGCCGTCCCGCACCACAACGCCGGGGGGCGTGCCATTCATGCGTCGGCTGACCTTGGTCGATTCCCTGTTCTTCCTCGCTCACGACGAGTTCACCGGAAAACCCGCGCTGCGCCGCACGGGACTCGGCATCGGAATGGCCGGTTCCGCGCTCTGCGATCTCCTCCTCGCCGAGCGGATCACCGTGGAAAGCAAGCGAATCCGGCCGCTGACCCGGCGTGGTCTCGCGCATCCCCCGCTGGATCGGGTGTTTTCGGAAATCCTCCGCGAACGCGAGCCGCACACCGTCCGGGAATGGGTCGCCCATCTGCGTCACGATCTCGGTGAAACGGTCGCGGGAAATCTGCTCACCGCGGGAGTGATCGACCGTGAGACCGACCGGATGCTCATGCGGAAGAATCACCGGTACCCGCCGCGGGATCTGCTGATGTCGACGGCCGCGCGCAGCAAGTCGAGGGCGGCCGTCCTCGGCACCGAACAGCCGGATCCGCATTCGGTCTGCCTGGCCCTGCTGGCCTGGACCATCGGTCTCGACGACTTCTGCGAACCGGAACTCGACCGCGCCGGCCTGCGGACCTGGGCCGAGGTCACGCACCGGGACCTCCCCAGGGCGCTCGCCGAACTGATCTCGGGGGTGGACGCCGTGAGCGCCGCCGTCGTCTACACCGGCGACAGGCGGTGACCGGCGGTGGCCTGACGCCCATACCCGCTGGCCAGACGCGATCCCGTCGAGCCGGAAGCGTTGCGGGAAAAGCTTTCTCGATCAACAGGGGCTGACGTTGCCACGGGCCGACGTCTCCGATGCGGCCTCGCCCTTGGGCTCGTGCCCGACAAAGCCGCCGATGGTCACGACGCCAGCAGGTCCTCGGCGGTCCGCGTGTTGATCACCCGATCCGGCTCGATCCCCAGCTCGTTGGCCCGCGCGCAGCCGTAGACGAGCCAGTCCAGCTGGCCCGGCGCGTGCGCGTCGCTGTCGATCGCGAAGTCGCAGCCCAGGTCCACGGCCAGGTTCAGCAACCGCGTCGGCGGGTCCCGGCGCTCGGGACGCGAGTTGATCTCGACGGCGACGCCGTTGTCCCGGCACGCGGCGAACACCGCCTCCGCGTCGAACTCCGACTCCGGCCGTTTCCCGCGGCCGCCCGTCACCAGCCGTCCGGTGCAGTGCCCCAGCACCCGGACCCGCGGATGCTGGACGGCGGCGAGCATCCGCGGCGTCATCTCCCTCGCGGGCATCCGCAGCTTCGAATGCACGCTCGCGACGACGAAGTCCAGCTGCTCCAGCAGTTCCTCCTCCTGGTCGAGCGTGCCGTCGAGGTGGATGTCGACCTCGATGCCGTGCAGGATCCGAAACGGCGCCATGGTCTCGTTCAGCTCCGCGACGACGTCCATCTGCCGCCGCAGCCGCTCGGGCGAGAGGCCGTTGGCGACGGTCAGGCGCGGTGAGTGGTCGGTCAGCACCATCCATTCGTGGCCGAGCGCGCGGGCGGCCTCGGCCATCTCCTCGATCGGGCTCCCGCCGTCGGACCAGTCCGAATGGGTGTGGCAGTCGCCGCGCAACGCCGCCCGCATCCGACCGCCGTCGGGCAGCTTCGGCTCGCCGATCTTCTCGAAGTAGGCGGGCCGGCGTCCGGCGAGGACGTCTTCGACGACGGCCGCTGTCGCCTTGCCGATGTTCGGCAACGCGGTCAGCGTGCCCGCCTCGGCACGTTCGCGCAGGTCGTCCGGTTCGACCTTGGCGATCACCGAGGCCGCCTGCCGGAAGGCCCGCACCCGGTAGGTCGGCTCGCCCGCGCGTTCCAGCCGGAACGCGATCTCCCTCAACGCCTGCTCCGGTTCCATGGCTACCTGTCTACCCCCTCAGCGACGAAGAGGCAGCTCATGCAGAACGACGTCGCCCACCTCGCCGCCGTGGATCTCGGCGGTCTGATACGTGCAGAACGGCTGCCGCCGCCGGTCGGTCGGCGAGCCGGGGTTCAGCAGCCGCAGCCCGTTCGGCGTGACCGTGTCCCACGGGATGTGGCTGTGCCCGAACACGAGCACGTCGGTGTCCGGGAACTGTTCGTCGCAGCGACGTTCGCGCCCCTGTTTGCCGCCGGTTTCGTGGACGACCGCGAGGCGGAC